>Ga0182742_1000107_pt1 | contig 161671 bp, 134 predicted proteins | sample eDN5th37CBELigMG_FD_128880 | JGI IMG/M metagenome (GOLD analysis project Ga0182742, IMG submission 128880) | Enriched Miracle-Growth compost microbial communities from Emeryville, California, USA - eDNA 5th pass 37_C BE-Lig MG (version 2)... ... | reverse complement strand
TCGGCGGATGCGGGCCACGTGTTCCCAGTTCAGGTGGTCGCGCGCGCTGAAGTCGCGCAGCACCGAGGCCGAGACGATGGGCGCGCCGCGCGTGGCGAAGGAATTCTCGAAATGCGGCATGCCGTGCTTGAGCAGCGTGCGCAGAAAGGTGCCGGCCAGCCAGCGCGGGCGCGTGACGCCGTCCCAGGCCAGCCGCAGGCTGGGCTTGAGCGGCGTGGAAAAGCCGGTGCGCACGTTGTTTTCGCGATTGGCCGACACCGGGATGTCCACCGTCAGCACCAGGGTTTCGAAACCGGCGCGGCGCGCGCGTTCGACCAGCGCGTCGATGCGCTGCGGATCGCCCGGCAGATAGGCCTGGAACCAGGTGCCGGGCGCTTCGCGGATCACGTCTTCCAGCGGAATCAGCGAGGTGCCGCTGAGGATGGCCGGGATGCCTTGCGCGCGGGCGGCGCGCGCCAGCACGATGTCGCCGCGGTAGGTCGACAGCGCGCTGATGCCCATCGGCGCGATGCCGAAGGGCGAAGCGTAGCGGCGTCCGAACAGTTCGGTCTGCTGGCTGCGGCGCGACACGTCCACCAGCACGCGCGGCGCGAACGCGTAGCGGCCGAAGGCCTCGCGGTTGCTGCGCAGCGACTGGTTGTCTTCGGCCGCGCCGGCGATGTAGCCGAAGATCGGGCGCGGCAGGCGGCGGCGCGCGGCGGCCTCGAAATCATCCAGCGACAGCATGCGTTGCAGCGCGCGCGGCAGCGGCCGCGAGGCCTCGGCGGGGCTGCTGCCGGGAACGGTGACGGACGGAAGGATGGATGTCATGGCGGGCCCGCAAAAGCCCGTAATCTAGCAACGCGGATTCATCGCATAAAGCGAATAAATCCCGACATCCAAATTCGATTTTGGAGAACAAGCCCTGCCGGCTTCAGGCCGGCAGCGCCATCAGTTCGCCCATGCGCACGGGGCCCAGCACCGCGGGCGTGTCGGCCCAGCGGATCTTGCCCGGCCCGAACAGCACGATGGCGGTCGAACCCAACTTGAAGCGGCCCATTTCGGCGCCCTTGGCCAGATGGATGGGCGCGCGCGCGGCGTCGTCGTAGCGCACGGCGCGCACGCGGCGCTTGTGCGGCGTGACCAGCCCGGCCCACACGGTTTCGATGGAGGCCACGATCATCGCGCCCACCAGCACCAGCGCCATCGGCCCGTATTCGGTGTCGAAGATGCAGACCACTCGCTCGTTGCGCGCGAATAGACGCGGCACGTTGCGCGCCGTCAGCGGGTTGACCGAGAACAGGCGGCCCGGGACGTGGATCATTTCGCGCAGCGTGCCGGCGACCGGCATGTGCACGCGGTGATAGTCCTTGGGCGAGAGGTAGACGGTGGCGAATTCGCCGCCCTGGAATGGCGCGGCGCGTTCGGCGTCGCCGCCCAGCAGCTCGGCCAGGCCGTAGGAATGGCCCTTGGCCTGGAAGATGCGGCCGTGCTCGATGGCGCCCATCTGGCTGATGGCGCCGTCGGCGGGGCAGACCACCGAACCCGGCTCGTCGTCGCAGGGGCGCGCGCCTTCTTTGAGCGCGCGGGTGAAGAAATCATTGAAGCAATCGTAGGCCAGCGGATCTTCCTGCAGGGCCTCGCGCATGTCCACGCCGTAGCGGCGCACGAAACGCGAGATCATCCAGTTCTTGACCGCGGGTTCCCGGCAGTCGGCGGCCAGACCGAAAAGGCGCGACACCAGGTGGTGGGGCGCGAGGTACTGGCTGGCGAGAAATAATTGGTCTTTGATCGGCATGCTTGGGAAGGCCCGGCGACAAAAAAACGCGTCCCGCGTGTTGCGGGACGTCGTGATGAGCGGGGCATGGATTGTAACGCGTTCAGGCCCGTTTCAGGCGAATGCGCGGCGCCGGCCATTGCGGCGCGGCGCGCGCTACAGCTCCAGCACGATGCGGCCTTCGCGGGCGCGCGAGCAGCAGGCCATCATGCGCTGGCCGGCCTCGCGTTCGGCGCGCGTGAGCACCACGTCGCGATGGTCGATGGCGCCGTCCAGCACGCGCACCTCGCAAGACCCGCAAAGCCCTTCCTCGCAATCGCTCTGCACGTCGATGTTGGCGCCGCGCAATGCCGCCAGCAGGGTCTGGCCGGCCGGCACCTGCACCACGATGCCGGAGTCCTTCAGCTCCGCCTCGAACGCGTGTTCGCGCGACGGGTCCAGCGTGGCCAGGCTGGAATGGAAATGCTCCACGCGCAAGGCGTCCTCGGGCCAGTGCGCGCAGGCCTGCTGCAGCGCGCTCAGCATGCGCTCGGGACCGCAGGCGTAGATCTGGGCGCCGGCGTCCGGCCGGGCGAGCAGGGCGGCGAAATCGTTGCGGCCGCCTTCGTCGCCGACGTGCAGGTGCAGGCGCTCGCCGTGCAGCCCGGCCAGTTCGTCCAGCAGCGCCATGCAGCGGCGGCTGCGGCCGCTGTAGTGCAACTGGTAGTCCAGGCCCAGTTCGCGCGCGCGGCGCGCCATGGCGCTGATGGGCGTGATGCCGATGCCGCCGGCGATGAGGATCAGGCGCGCGGCGCTTTCATCCATCCGGAAATGATTGCGCGGCCCGCGCACCCGCACGCTGCTTCCGGGGCGCAGGTGTTCATGCACCCAGGCCGAGCCGCCGCGGCCATCGGCCTCGCGCAGCACCGCGATCTCCAGCGCGCCGCTGTCGGCCGGGTCGCCGCAAAGCGAGTATTGGCGCGACAGCCCGGTGTCGCCGCATTCGATGTCGATGTGGGAGCCGGGCGTCCAGCGCGGCAGCGGCTTGCCGTCGGGCGAGGCCATGCGGATGCGCGCGACGCCGTCGGCCGCGGCGGCGACCGAGGTCACCACCAGCTTGCGGCTGATGGCGTGGGTCGAGGGTTCGCCGATGCGCACCGGCTGGCTGCGGGCCAGCAGCGAGGGATCGCGGCGTTCGGGATTGGCGGCCGGGTCCCATTCCACCCACAGGTGTTCGGGGCCGCGGAACGAGGTGTTGGGCACATAGGTGAAGCGCTGCTCGGCCAGGCGCAGGTGCGGCAGCCGGCGGGTCAGCTCTTCCAGGAAGATCTGCATTTCCATGCGCGCCAGGTTCTTGCCCATGCATTGGTGCGCGCCGTAGCCGAAGGTCAGCTGGTCGCTGGCGTTCTCGCGGCGGATGTCGAAAAAGTCGGCGTCGGCGAAATGGCGCTCGTCGTGGTTGGCCGAGGACGACACGATCAGCAGCCTGGCGCCGGCGGGAATCGCGACGCCGGCGATCTCGGTGTCGCGCGTGGCCAGGCGCCGCCACGCGGCGACCGAGCCGTTGTGGCGCAGGCATTCCTCGACCGCGTTGGGCAGCAGGCCCGGGTCTTCGCACAGCTCGCGCCAGGCCTCGGGGTGCTGCAGCAGGAGCTTGATGGCGTTGGCCGAGGCGTTGGCGGTGGTCTCGTGCGCGGCGACGATGCCGGCCATCATCATCGAATGCAGATAGGAGTCGGTGACCACGTCGGGGAATTCGCGCTGCTTGCGGATGCCGTACTGCATCCAGCCCGGGGCGTCGGGGTCCTGGCGCATCTTGTCCAGGATCTTGCCCGCCAGCTGCCAGAAATTGCCCACGGCATGGGCCACGGCGACCTGTTCTTCGGGCTTGGGCCGGCCCCAGGTGTTGACGGTGTGCGCGATGGAATATTCGCGCAGCCGGTCCATGTCTTCCTCGGGCACGCCCAGGAAGTGCAGGGCGACCGTCAGCGGCACTTCCCACAGCATCTGGTCGACCAGGTCGGCGCGGCCGTCGTCGATGAAGCGGTCCACGTATTCGCGGGTGAGCCGGCGCACCATGGGCTCATGGTGCTTGAGGGCCTCGGGCGTGAACGGGTCCATCAGCGCGCGCCGGCGCGCCATGTGGGCCGGCTCGTCTTCGTTGACCAGGGTGCGGTTCATGGCGTAGCCGTAGCTTTCCAGCACGGCGTTGGCCTCGGGGCCGGTGGGGGTGATTTTTTCCAGCGCGATGGACGGGCTGAAGGTGTGGTTGTCGCGGAACACGGCCTTGATGTCGTCGTAGCGCGTGACCACCCAATAACCCAGCTTGGGGCTGTAGAACACCGGTTCCTGTTCGCGCGCCCAGCGCACGTATTCGGGCGGGTCCTGCTGGTAGCCGTCGCCGAAGGGGTCGAACTCGGCCGCCCGCGGGCTGACGGGGCAGCCCCGGGCCGCGGCCAGGGCGGCGTGGTCGACGGGACAGCCGCCGGCGTTGCCGGCGGGCGAAGGCGATTGCGGGGAGGGCTGGGCCATGACGATCACTCCGGATTACAATTGCGTAAATCATATACGCATAGCGTAAATTTTCAATTGGGGTAATCTCCGGGCAGGTCAGCCGCCGGCTGACGGCCTATCCCTCGCGCCGCCATGAGTCAGACTTCCGAATCCAGTCCCAATTCCGTCCCGTCCGCCGACGCGCCGCGGCCGCGCCAGCGGCGCCAGCGCGTGCAGGCCGCCGAAACCGGCATGGCGGTGTTGAAGGAGCTGGGCCGCCTGGGCGGGCGCGCCAGCCTGACGCTGCTGGCCACGCGCCTAGAGGAAAGCCCGGCCAAGGTGCACCGCTATCTGGTGAGCCTGATGGAAGCGGGCCTGGTGGCGCAGGACGCCGCCAGCCAGCAGTATTTCCTGGGCCTGGAAGCGATGCTGCTGGGCCTGGCGGCCCTGCGCCAGGCCGATCCCATCCGCCTGGCCGAACCCGGGCTGATCCGGCTGCGCGAAGGGCTGGAGGTGACCTGCTTCATCGCGGTCATGGGCAACAAGGGGCCGACCATCGTGCGCTTCGAAGAGCCGGGCCTGCCGGTCACGGTGAACGTGCGCATGGGCTCGGTGCTGTCGATGCTGTGGTCCGCCACGGGCCGGGTGTTCCTGTCCCTGCAGGACGACGCGCGGGTGCGCGCCCTGGCGGAGGCGGAATTGGCGCGCGCCCCGGCCGAGCTGCGCGCGCAGCTCGACCCCGCCGATCCGATCGGCCGTCTGCGCCGCGAGGTGCTGGAACAGGGCTGCGCCACGGTGCGCGACACCAACCTCAAGGGCATCAGCGCCGTGTCCGCGCCGCTGCTCAATCATGACGGCCGGCCGTGCGCGGCGCTGACCGCGCTGGGCGCCACCGGGGGTTTCGATCCATTGCCGGACGGGCCCATCGCCCGGGCGCTGCGGCGCGAGGCCGAGGCCGCCAGCGCGCTGCTGGGCTACCGGGCCGGCTGAGATCCGTCCGCGGCCTGGCCGCGCAGCCACGCCAGGGCCGCCTGCACCGCGGGCGCGCCGGCCGAGTTGCGGTTGATCACGGCGCCGATGTCGCCGAAGTTCGCCTCCAGCCGCAGCGGCAGGATGGCGACGCCGCCTTGCCGTTCGCAATAGCGGGCGATCGCCCGGGGCAGCGCCGCCAGCCAGTCGTGCTGCGCCAGCAGCGCAAGCGTCGCCAGCAGTGAGTTGGACTGCAGGCTGGACGCCGGCGCGCGCACGCCGGCGCGCAGAAAAGCCTCTTCCAGCCGCTCGCGCATCAACGTGTCCTCCAGCGGCAGCACCCAGGGCCAGCGCGCCAGTTCCCCGGTTTCGAGGGTGTCGCGGCCGGCCAGAGGATGGTCGGGGCGCGCGACGGCCACGATGGGTTCCTCGTACAGGCGGATGACGTCGCAGTCCGGCGGCAGCATGCGGCTGGCCAGGCGTCCCAGCACGATATCGAGTTCGTCGCGGGCCAGCTTTTCCAGCAATTCGTTGAGCGCGCCCTCGACCAGCTTGATCTCCAGCCGCTCGACCTGCGGCATGAGGTGCGCGATCAGCTGCGGCGCGAGCCTGGGCGCGGCCGAGGGCAGGGTGCCCAGGCGCAGCAGGCTGGCGCCGCGCTCTTCGGCCGCCTGCAGTTCGGCGGCGACCCGGTCGGCCGCGCCCAGGCTGTAGCGGGCGTGGCGCACCATAACCATTCCGGCATGGGTGGGGTGGCTGCCCTGGGTTCCGCGTTCGAACAGGGCGTAGCCCACCTGTTCTTCCAGCTGGGCCAGGGCCTTGGAGGCGGCGGGCTGCGACATGTGCATGCGCTCGGCGGCGCGCCCGAGATGCCGCTCGTCGTCCAGCGCGACCAGCAGTTCGGCGTGGCGCCGCTTGAGGTGGGTGCCGGCTCGCTTGGTCATGGCCGAACATATCCTTGCGGTTATGAATAGTTCAGTTTATTTCATTTCACAGCGCCCGAGCCGGCTGGGCATACTTGCCGCTCGATAGATCAGGCGCCGGGACAGGGCGCCGGGATGGAGACAGCAATGAAAAGGTTGTGGATGGCCCTGGCGGCGGGCTGGGCCTGCGGCATGGCGGCGCCCGGCGCCGCGGCCGAGGCGTATCCGGCGCGGCCGGTGCAGATCGTAGTGCCGTTCGCGCCGGGCGGCGCGGTGGACGTGCTGACGCGCCAGCTCGCGCAGCGCCTGGAGCCGCGCGGCTACACGCTGGTGGTGGAGAACAAGCCGGGCGCGGGCGGCAATATCGCCGCCGGCCAGGTGGCGCGGGCCGCGCCGGACGGCTATACGCTCCTGATGGGAACCACCAACACCCACGGCATCAACAGCGCACTGTACGACAAGCTGCCGTACGACCCGTTGCGCGACTTCGCGCCGGTCGGGCTGGTGGCGGACAACGTGGTGGTGCTGCTGGCCAACGCCGACTTTCCGGCGTCCACGCTGGCCGAGGCCGTCAGCCTGCTCAAGCAGAACCCCGGCAAGTACACCTACGGCTCGCCCGGGCTGGGCACGGTGCACCAGCTCGCCATGGAACAGCTCAAGCGGGCCGCGGGCCTGGAAGTGGTGCATGCGCCGTACAAGGGCGCCGCGCCCGCCATGGCCGACCTGGTGGCCGGGCACGTGCCGCTGATGATAGGCGGGATCGCCCCGGCCATTCCGTTCCTGGCGTCGGGCCGCGTCAAGGTGCTGGGTGTGGCCAATACCGAGAAATACGCCGCGCTGCCGGACGTGCCGCTGTTCTCCGACGTGGCCGCCAACGTCGGGGTGCGTTCGTGGATCGGCCTGTTCGCGCCCGCAGGCACGCCACAGGCCGTGCTGTCGCGGCTGAGCGAGGACCTGAGGGCCGTGCTGACCGACGCTTCCTTCGCCCAGGCGCTGCAGCCGCTGGGCATGGTGCCCATCTACATGACGCCGCAGGCGTTCGGCGACATGGTCGCGCGCGACATGCCGGCCTGGCGCGCCGCGGTGGAACAGTCCGGAGCGAAGCAATGACCCCGGCCGCCCCGCCCGTTAACTTCCTGCTGTTCATCACCGACCAGCATCGCGCCGACCACGTCGGCGCCTATGGCAACCGCGTGGTCCGCACGCCCAACCTGGACCGGCTGGCCGCCGGCGGCTGGCGCGCCGACAACATGCACGTGGCCACGCCCATCTGTATGCCCAACCGGGCCAGCCTGATGACGGGGCGCTATCCTTCCGCGCACGGCGCGCGCCACAACGGCATCGCGCTGTCGCTGCGCAGCCGCACCTTCGTCGAAGCCATGCGCCAGGCCGGCTACGGCACCTCGCTGGTCGGCAAGGTGCACCTGCAGAACATGACCGACATCGCGCCTTCCTGGCCGGTGCGGGCCGAAGACCGGCTGCCGCACGAGGCCGTGACGCCCGACGCCGGGCGCTACGACCAGGAGCTGCGCAAGCTGTGGCTGGAGCGCGACGACCACGACCTGAGCCTGCCGTACTACGGCTTCGAGCAGGTGGACCTGGTCGACGACCATAGCGACGACGTGCACGGCCATTACCGCCGCTGGCTGCGCCGCGAGTATCCCGAGGTGGAAGCCATGATCGGCCCGGCGCAGGCCACGCCCGCGCCGGAATACGCGCTCACGCAGATCCGCCAGGCCTGGCGCACGCGCGTGCCGGAAGCGCTGTATCCCACCGCCTATATCGCCGACCGCAGCATCGAGGCGCTGCGCGGCTACGCGGCGCAGGGGCGGCCGTTCTTCATGCAGTGTTCGTTTCCGGACCCGCACCATCCGTTCACGCCGCCCGGCCGGTTCTGGGACATGTACCGGCCCGAGGACATGGAGCTGCCGCCGTCCTTCCATTCGGCCGAGCCGCCGCCTCCCCACGTGGCCTGGCTGCGCGCCCAGCGCGACGCCGGCACGGCGATCAGGCACACGTCGGCGATCTTCGCCTGCAACGAGCGCGAGGCGCGCGAGGCCCTGGCGCTGAACTACGGGTCCATCGCCAATATCGACAACCAGATCGGCCGCGTGCTGGCGGAGCTGGACGCGCTGGGCCTGGCCTCCAACACGGTGGTGATCTTCACCAGCGACCACGGCGACTACCTCGGCGACCACCAGCTGATGCTGAAGGGGCCGATCCACTACCGCGGCCTGACGCGGGTGCCGTTCATCTGGCGCGATCCGGCCTCGGCCGGCCGCCCGGGCGCGGCCAGCGTAGCCTTGCTCAGCACCATCGACGTGGCGCCCACGGTGTTGGCGCGCGCTGGCGTGCAGCCCTATAACGGCATCCAGGGCCGCGATATGGCGGGCCTGATCGCGGGGCGCGAGACGGCGTTGCGCGACGCGCTGATGATCGAAGAGGAAGGCCAGCGCGTGATCCTGGGCTTCGACAGCCGCATCCGCTGCCGCACGCTGCTGGCCGAGGGCTTTCGCGCCACGGTGTACGACGGCGCGCGCTGGGGCGAGCTGTACGACCTGGCGCGGGACCCGCATGAAACGCGCAATCTGTGGGACGACCCGGCCCACGCCGGCGTGCGCGCGCGGCTGATGGAGCGCCTGGCCTACGGCATGCTGGAACACATCGACACCAGCCCGTATCCCACGGCGCTGGCCTGACCGGCCCGGGGACGGCTTACGCGGCCTTGGCGCCCAGCTTGGTCTGGTACAGCCAGTTCTTGTAGTCGTCCAGGTCGCCGTCGAAGGGGCTGACCTTGCCGTCGGCCACGATGATGAACTGGTCGGTGGTGGCGCGCAGCAGGTGGCGGTCGTGCGACACCAGCACCAGCGTGCCTTCGAACTGCGCCAGCGCCGAGGTCAGCGCCTCGCGGGTTTCCAGGTCCAGGTGGTTGGTGGGCTCGTCCAGCAGCAGCAGGTTGGGGCGCTGCCACACGATGAGCGCCAGCGCCAGCCGCGCCTTTTCGCCGCCGGAGAACGGCGCGATGGAACTGGTGGCCATGGCGCCGTTGAAGTTGAAGCTGCCCAGGAAGTTGCGCAGCTCCTGCTCGCGCACGTTGGGCGCGGCCTTGGTCATGTGCCACAGCGGCGATTCGTCGTGGCGCAGCATCTCCACCTGGTGCTGGGCGAAATAGCCGATCGACAGGCCCTTGTTGAACTGCGTGTCGCCGGCCAGCGTATCCAGCTCGCCGGCGATGGTCTTGATGAAGGTCGACTTGCCGGCGCCGTTGATGCCCAACAGGCCGATGCGCTGGCCCGCCTGCAGCGAGAAATTGATGCCCGAGACGATGATCTTGTCGGAGGCGGCCTGCGTGTCCTCGTCGATGCTGCGGTAGCCGGCGCTGACCCGGTCCATGGTCAGCAGCGGATTGGGCGCGCGCAGCGGCTCGCGGAACTCGAACGAGAACTCGGCGGCCGCGCGCAGCGGCGCCACTTCCTCCATGCGCGCCAGCGCCTTGATGCGGCTTTGCGCCTGGCGCGCCTTGCTGGCCTGCGCCTTGAAGCGGTCGATGAACGATTGCAGGTGCGCGCGCTGGCGCATCTGCTTCTCCATCATGCCCTGCGCCAGTTCGAGCTGGGCGGCGCGCTGGCGTTCGAAAGACGAATAATTGCCGGAGTAGCGCTTGAGCTTGCGTTCGTCGATATGGACGATGACGTTGACCACGCCGTCCAGGAAATCGCGGTCGTGCGAGATCACGATCAGCGTGCCGGGATAGCGCTTGAGCCAGTCCTCCAGCCAGATGATGGCGTCCAGGTCCAGGTGGTTGGTGGGCTCGTCCAGCAGCAGCAGGTCGGACGGGCACATCAGCGCCTGCGCCAGGTTCAGGCGCATGCGCCAGCCGCCGGAGAAGCTGGTCAGCGGCAGATGCATCTGCGCCTGGGTGAAGCCCAGGCCGGTCAGCAGCTGTTCGGCGCGCGAATGCACGGTGTAGGCGTCGGCGTCGGCCAGCGCGGCGTAGATGTCGGCCATGCGCAGGCCGTTCTCGGCGCTTTCGGGCTCGGCCTCCAGGGTTGCCAGCTCGGCTTCCAGGCGGCGCAGCGTGACGTCGCCGTCGATCGCGTATTCGATGGCGGGACGGTCCAGCGCGGGCGTCTCCTGCGCCACGTGCGCCATGCGCCAGTTCGCCGGGAAGTCCAGGTCGCCCTGGTCCGCGTGCAGCGTGCCGCGCAGCAGCCCGAACAGGCTGGACTTGCCGGCGCCGTTGGCGCCGATCAGGCCGATCTTGTCGCCCGGGTTCAGGAGCAGGTCGGCGCGGTCGAGCAGCGGCTTGACGCCGCGGGCGAGTGAAACTTGTTGGAAGCGGATCATGGAGGAGCTGGCGCGGCCGCGCTCCCGCCGCAGGCTGCGGCGCAAAGAGGGACCGGGGAAGGGTCGGTATTGTACAGATCCCCGGTAGGCGCCCTAAGCCCGCGATCGGGTCCTCACCTTGGCAGACCGGCGGCAAGCGCCTGCAGGGCAAGTTGAACGGCGGACTTGTGAACTTCTTGACGATCGACGCCGGGGAGGTCGATGCACAGTTCCGGCTCCAGCTTGCGTCCAGCCTCGGTCCCGGCGCAGAGCAAGGTGTAGTGTCCGACATGAGCGCCAAGAGAATGCAGTTTGCAACGCGGCAGTCGTTCCGCCAGCCACATGGCGCAGGGTTCGATAGGCGCTTCACGGTCGGCTTCTCCCGCCAGCACGGTCACGGGAACCGCGATCTCGGCGAGGCTGTTCGGCGTGAAGGCGCGCACCGGCGGCGCGGGAGCAAGGGCGACAACGACCCTTACCCGCGGGTCGGCGCAGGAAGCGGACTGGCGCTCCCACGATGTTCGAAAGACCGCGCTATCACGCAGCAACGGTTCAATATGACCACCGAGGCCCGGAAATTCGCGCGGCACCCGGCCGGAGTCTGAAGTTCCAGCCCATTGGTTGAAGCGATCCATATCGGTGATTGCGCCGAGAATGGAGACAGCCGTATATCCGCCAAGAGAGAAGCCGACGCACGCGACCCGTGAGGTATCGAGGCGGCCAGCGAAAAACCCCTCGTTTGCGAGCGAATCGAGCGCTACGGATAAATCCCGCGGACGTTCCCACCAGCACAGGAAACCCTCGGGTCGGTATGGCTCAGAAGCGGTATTGCCGTGATGATCGACACCGATCACCACATACCCGGCGGCAGCCAAGGCTCGGGCGATCCAGCCCAGGCTCGTCGCCGTTCCGCCGGTGCCGTGCGAGAGCAGCACGACGGGGTATTGCCGCCATTTCTCGTTGATCGGCGCGTCGCGCGCGACCGTTCCCATGAGGAACAGGGGCTCCGTGGAGGGGACTGCGAGCGGTCGTTCGACCGCATCGGGGGTCGCGGTGTACCACGCGTGCCAGCGAATAGGGCGTGGTCCGTCATTCGACCAGTTCCGGCGAGAGGCATCGTAGGCATGGCCTTGCCGATAGCCGACCTTGGAGCTTTCCATAGATACCCTCCTGACTTGTGCATTTCAAGCCCGCGCGATGGCCTCGGCCAGCGCCAGCACGCGCAGTGCTTCCTGCGCGTGCAGGTTTTCCACCAGCGCGCCGTCGACCACGGCCACGCCCTGGCCGGCGGCCTGCGCCGCGCGCCAGGCTTCCAGGCGCCGGCGCGCGCCGGCCAGTTCGTCCTCGGTGGGCGCGAACGCAGCGTTGGCGGCCGCGATCTGTTTCGGGTGGATCAGCGTCTTGCCGTCGAATCCCTGGTCGCGCCCCTGCTTGCAGGCCGCGGCCAGGCCGGCGTCGTCGTGCAGGTCCAGGTGCACGCCGTCCAGCACGGCCAGGCCGTGGGCGCGCGCCGCCATCACCGCCAGCGAGCGCGCCAGCAGGGTTTCTTCGCGCGACGGCGTGTGGCGGGCGTGCAGGTCCTTGACCAGGTCGGAGGTGCCGACCACGATGGCGGCCAGCCGGGGATGGCCGCCGGCGATGGCGTCGAGGCGCAGAAAGCCCAGCGGCGTTTCCGCCATCGCCCATAGCGGCAGGCCGGCGGGCGCGCCGGCTTCGTCCAGCGCCTGCGCCAGCGCAGCCAGTTCGGCGGCCGACTGCACCTTGGGCAGCAGCACGGCGTCGGCGCCGGCGCGGGCGATGACGCGCACGTCGTCGCGGCCCCAGGGCGTGTCCAGCGCGTTCACGCGCACCACGCATTCGCGCCGTCCGTAGCCGCCGGCGCGCAGGGCGGCGGCGACCTGTTCGCGCGCCTGCGCCTTGGCGTCGGGCGCGACGGCGTCTTCCAGGTCCAGGATCAGAACGTCGGCGTCCAGGCTGCGCGCCTTGTCGAGCGCGCGGGCGTTGGCGCCCGGCATGTACAGGACGGAACGGCGGGGACGGATAGGGGAGTGCATGGTCGGGATTCTCAGGGTTGGACGCCGCCGACGATCTGCACGGGTTCGGTGCAGACGTAGCCCACGCCATAGACGGTGCGGATGCCGAGGTCGCCGCCGGTCTGTTCGCGCAGCTTGCGGCGCAGCCGGTGCACGTGCGCATCGAGCCGGTGGGTGTCGTAGGCCGCTGCGCTGGCGCCCAGGGCCTCGATCAGGCGGGCGCGCGACAGCGGCAGCGGGGCGGCCTGGACCAGGGCGCCGACCAGCCGGCTTTCGGTGTCGGTGATGTCCACGCGCACCTGCCCGGGCGAGAGCAGCACGCGGCGCGCCGGATCGAAGCGCCAGCCGCCGGGCCGGGCCTCGCCGTCGCCGGGCACCACGCGCAGGCGGCGGGCCAGCGCCACCAGGGTGGCGCCCAGCTCGGCCAGGTTGACGGGTTTGGTCAGGTAGTGGTCGGCGCCCAGGCTCAGGCCGGACACCTTGTCTTCGCTCAGCAGCCGTCCGGTGAGCATGATGATGCCCATGGACGGAAAGCTGGTGCGCAGGTGCGATACGCGGGTCAGCGCGTCGCCGTCGGGCAGCATGGCGTCCAGCACCAGGATGCCCGGGGTCACGTCGAGCAGCAGGCGGTCCAGCTCGGCCAGCGAGCCGGCGGTGAGGATGGGACCGCCCAGGCCGAGGTCGGCGATGAACTCGGCGATGGTATCGCGCCAGTCCCGGTGGTCGTCGACGATGACGATGGTCACGGCGAATATGGCGCCAGCGCTTGCACGAGGGGCGCTCCAAGGGCTAACACGCTATCCGCTCCTTCCATCCGAGGCTTGTTATCGGCGGAGAATATCATCAACGCCGCACTGCGGCATCGGCAAGCGGGCGCAGGCAGGGGTGGTCAAAAATTGAGCAGCCCCTGCGGCATCGCCCGAAAGGCCATCAGCCGTGCGCGCGAGCCATTCTTATCCACAGAAATTGTGGATAAGCGCCGGACCTGTGGATACCGCCGCTTCAGGCGGGCAGGCGCTCGACCGGAACGCCCGCGGGCACCTGGCGCAGCCGGTCGCGCGTGATACGCAGCGCGGAAAAGCGCGTTTTGCGCGCCGCGGCATTCTGCAGCAGGACGGACAGCACCGCGCCCTTGTCCTGCACCCACTGGGTCTTGCCGCGCAGCAGCTTCATCGCGTTCTCGGCCGTGCCCAGGCGGTAGGACATGGCGTCGATCTGGATGGTGTGCCTGCCGTCGAAGCGCGAGGCGTCCTGGTCGGTGAGCGCGGCGGCGTCGAGGTTGCTGCTTTCGTGGTCGATGCGGTAGATGAACTGCAGGCCGCTATGCGGGTCCTGCACCACGATGAGCTTGTCCGAGCCGGAGACGTCGGACAGCATGCCGATCACCCGCGACTCGACCAATTGGTTGCCGCGCTGCTCCTGCGTGTACAGGAAGATGGTGGGGAGGGGCGGGGCGGAGAAGCTGCTTTCCATATCGAAGACACCGTGCCTGTGACGCCGCCTTTTACGCCCGGGCGCGGCGCTGGCGCACCGCCTGCGCCAGCATGTCGAGCACCGGCTCGGTCTGGGTCCAGCCCAGGCAGGCGTCGGTGATGGAGACGCCGTGGCGCAGCGGCTGGCCGGCCTTGAGGTCCTGGCGGCCTTCTTCGAGGTGGCTTTCGATCATGACGCCGGTGATGCGCGCGTCGCCCGCGGCCAGCTGGGCCGCGATGTCGCGCGCCACGTCGACCTGGCGCAGGTGCGACTTGTTGGAGTTGGCGTGCGAGCAGTCGATCATGACCTGTTCGCGCTGGCCGGCGGCGCGCAGCGCGGCGCAGCTGGCGTCGACGCTGGCGGCGTCGTAGTTCGGGCCCTGTTTGCCGCCGCGCAGGATGACGTGGGTGTCCTGGTTGCCGCGGGTCTCGAAAATGGCGGCCATGCCCATTTTGGTCATGCCCATGAAGGCGTGCTTGGCGCTGGCGGCCACCATGGCGTCGGCGGCGATCTGCACGCCGCCGTCGGTGCCGTTCTTGAAGCCCAGCGGACAGCTCAGGCCGGAGGCGAGCTGGCGGTGGCTGGGGCTTTCGGTGGTGCGCGCGCCGATGGCGCCCCAGGAGATCAGGTCGGCGATGTACTGCGGGCTGAGCAGGTCCAGGAATTCGGTGGCGATCGGCAGGCCCAGGCCGCTGATGTCCAGCAGCAGTTCGCGCGCGCGGCGCAGGCCTTCGTTGATGCGGAAGCTGCCGTCCAGGCGCGGGTCGTTGATGTAGCCTTTCCAGCCCACCGTGGTGCGCGGCTTCTCGAAGTAGACGCGCATGACGATGAGCAGATCCTTGCGGTAGTGCTCGGCGGCGGCGCGCAGGCGGCCGGCGTATTCCATGGCCTGGTCGCGGTCGTGGATGGAGCAGGGGCCGACCACCAGCACCAGGCGGTCGTCGCGGCCGTGCAGCACGTCGGCGATTTCGGCGCGGCTGCGTTCGACCAGCATCTGGATCTCGCTCGATACCGGCAGTTCGTCCTGCAGCAGGGCGGGTGAGATCAGCGGCCGCACGGCGCCGATGCGGGTGTCGTCCGTGCGCGTATTGTCCTGGGTGGAGTCGGCCGTGCCGACCTCGCGGTCATGCAGGGGATCGTCAATGCGGGTCAAGGGAAGCTCCGTGCCGTAGATGCGGGAAAGACCGCCATTATCGCACCGCGCAGCCGTCCGGTTGCCTACGTCCGGCTGATGGGCCGATTTCTACGTCTATCGGCGACGCTATGGCATTAACCCGTTAGCGATAAGGACAGGTCCTGCACCGATAACGTAGCATTGCGGCTACAGTGTTCCTGCGGCCGCCTGCAAGGGCCCGCCCTATTCGACTAGGACGGTAGACAATGCCTAAGACCGACGCCGGCGCGACCCGACGGATTCTTCTCGTGGAAGACCATCCCGTCGAACGCGCCTATCTGCAGAACGTGCTTCTGGCGTTCGGTTTTCGGCGGGTGGCGGGGCTGGGCAGCAGCGCCGAGGCCGTCGGCGCGCTGACGCGCCAGTTCTACGACGTGGTCATCAGCGACATCGTGGTGGGCGAGGGCGACGGCACGCGCCTGCCCAACGAGCTGCGCCGCCTGGTCGACGCCGGCCGCCTCAAGCGCATGCCTCCCATCATCTGGATCAGCAGCCTCAGCGACGAGCTGCTGCAATCGCACGTGCGCCTGGCGCTGCAGGCCGGCTGCCCGTCGGCCCAGGCGCTGTCCAAGCCGGTTTCGCGCAGCGCCCTGCAGCAGGCCATGAAGACCGCGCTGCGCAGCATCGACGAACACGACGCGGCCTCGCCGCAGCCGAATGCCGTGCGCCGCGACGTGATGGAAGTGGCGCTGGGGCACGCGCTGATCACCGGCCAGGGCATGAGCGTGGTGCTGCAGCCGCAGATGAGCCTGTCCACCGGCCGCGTGCTGGCGGCCGAGGCGCTGTCGCGCTGGGAGCATCCCGAACTGGGCGCCATACCGGCGGTGGATTTCGTGCCGGCCGCGCACCGGCTGGGCCTGGACCGCATGCTGTTCAGCCGTGTCACCGACCGCGTCATCGAGGTGCTCGGCCGCATGCATGCCCAGGACATCGCGGTGCCCATCGCGATCAACGCCTCGGCGTCCACGCTGTGCACCCGCGACCTGCCCGCGCTGCTGGAGCAGCGCGTCGGGCAGGCCGGCCTGCCGGCGCGGCTGGTCAAGGTCGAGCTGACCGAGGACGAGCCGGTCACCGACTGGCTGGCGCTGTCCTCGGTGCTGAACCTGCTGCGGGTGCGCGGCTTCGAGCTGGCGATGGACGATTTCGGCGCCGGCATCGCCTCGATGCGGCTGTTCTCGGCGATGCCGTTCACCGAGCTCAAGATAGACCGCGACTTCATCGTGCACATGCATCGCGAGCCGGCCTCGCGCGCGGTGGTGGCCGCCGCGATCGAAATGGGCCGCGTGCTGGGCCGCCGCGTGGTGGCCGAAGGCGTGGAACACGAGCGCGACCTGCAGCTGCTGCGCGAACTCGGCTGCGACGTGGCGCAGGGCTACGGCATCTCCATGCCGCTGGAGCCGGACGCCTTCATCGAATTCTGTCGCCAGCACTGAACGGCTTGACCGCAATCAAGCGCTTGCCCGCGGGCCGGCGGGCAGGCGGCCGCGCCGCGCTACCATTGATATAGGGACGCCTTGCCGGTCGGCGGGCGCCCGGACCTTCAAATGGAGCGATGGAACGATGCGACGCATCCTTGCTGCGGTGCTGCTGGTCTGTTTGCTGGCGTGGGCCGGCGCCTATAGCGCGCTGCCCCTCGCCGAACTCAATGTCTGGATCGTGCGCGATCAGCTGATCCTGCTGACCGGGCTTTCCGCTTACGCGGTGATGACGCTGATCATGCTGCTGGCGGTGCGGCCGATGTGGCTGGAGACGCGGCTGGGCGGGCTGGACAAGATGTACCGGCTGCACAAATGGAGCGGCATCCTGGCCACGGCGCTGGCCGCGGCCCACTACCTCATCAAGGTGGGCAAGCCGGTGCTGCTGGCCATGTTCGATCCCGTGCCCAAGACGCCGCGCACGGCCGCCTTGCTGGACATGTTCCGCGGCTCGGCCAAGGACATCGGCGAATGGGCGGTGTGGATACTGGTGGCGCTGGTGCTGCTGACGCTGTGGCGCCGCTTCCCGTATCACATCTGGCGGCAGGTGCACCGGATCTCGGCCGTGATTTTCCTGGTGGTGGCGTTCCACGGCGTGGTGCTGGCGCCGGCGGCATGGTGGAGCCAGCCGGTCGGCTGGGTGCTGGCCGCCTGTACGGCGGTGGGCGGCGTGTGCGCGCTGATGGCGCTGGCCGGGCTGATCGGCCGTTCGCGGCGCTACAAGGGCCAGGTGCTGGCCATCGACGCGCTGTCCGACGACATCCTGTCGCTGACCTGCAGGGTGGAGGGCGACTGGCATCACCGCGCCGGGCAGTTCGCCTTCCTGACGGCGGACCGGCGCGAAGGCGCGCATCCGTTCACGGTGTCGGGCGCCGACGACGGCACGGGCCGCGTGGAGTTCTCGATCAAGGCGCTGGGCGACTACACGCGGCGGCTGCAGAAAAGCCTGAAGGTGGGCCAGGCCGTGACCATAGAGGGGCCTTACGGCTGCTTCGATTTCGAGCGCGACGATGGCCGCCCGCAGATCTGGGTGGCTGCCGGCATCGGCGTCACGCCGTTCATCTCATGGCTGGAGTCGCTGCAGGCCGAGCCGGCCCGCGCGCCGAACGCCACGCTGTATTACTGCGTGCGCAACGCCGACGAGGCGCCGTTCGCCGAACGGCTGAAGACGCTGTGCGCGCACGTTCCCAACGTGACGCTGAAGATCCGCTACAGCGATACCGAACGGCCGCTCAGCGCGGCCGAGCTGGCCGCGGACCACAAGCCGGGCATGCCCTGGCCCAGCGTGTGGTTCTGCGGTCCGATCGGGTTCGCCGACGCGCTCAAGGACGGGCTGCATCGCCGCGGCATGCCGGTAGGCGAGCTGTTCCACCAGGAAGCCTTCCAGATGCGCTGATCAGAGGCCGGACACCTCGACGTCGGCCGGGTAGTCGACCGAGAACTTGAACACGGTTTCGCGCGTCTTGCCCGGTTCCAGTTCCCAGTCCCAGGCGATCCGGCCGTCGGCTTCGCGCTTGATGTCGCGCTCGGCCGGCGACAGCAGCTTGACCGTGATCTTCTCGTTGCGCGAGACCGGCAGGCGGTCCTTGAAGCTGATGCGCTCCTTGGTGGCCTTGTTGTTCTTGACCGTGAACTTGTATTCGTAGGTCACGCGCTGGCCGCTACCCGAAAAGCCGGTGCTCTCGGTATAGCGGTTGACCAGTTCGCGCTTGATCGAGATGCCGTCGTCGGCGCCCAGCGCCAGGTCCATCTTCTCGCCCGGCATCACCGCCTTGAGCCGGCCGGCGGCCACGAAAGCGTCGTCCAGGTAGGTATTGAGCGGCCCGGCCAGGAACGGGAAGGCGGTGTCGTTGCTGGCCTGCGCGGTCAGGTAGGCGGTTTCGCGCAGCGCGGGGGTGGACTGGTATTGCAGCGTGGCCGGCAGCTTGGCGGCGGCGATGGCCACGCGCTGGGTGGTGTTGTCCGAAGGCAGCGTGGCGGGGTTCTTGATCTGGAACGAGGCGCTGGTGGCTTCGTTCTGCACCTGCGCGGTGACGACCTCCACGGGCCGGGGCGCGGGCCTGGCCAGGGTGTAGGCGGCGTCCTCCATCGGCGCGCCGCTGCGCGCGCGGCTCTCGGCCGCGATCTCGGCCTGCTTGCGGGCCGTGGGCGCGGGCGGAGGCGGCGGGGCGGCCACGTCGACGATCCAGGGCTGCAGCGCCGGCGCGCCGCCGCCCAACGAGGGGCGCGCGGTGGACAGGGTGAGCTTGACGTTGTTCCAGTCCTCGCCGGTGTTCTGGCGGATCACGCCGAAATATCCCAGGTCCACGCTGCGCTCGGCCAGGCGCAGGCGCGCGTCGTAGGCCGGCGTCCAGTGGGCGCCGCCCACGGCGTAGGTCAGGTTCAGGTCGACCTTGCCGGCGCGCGCCAGGTTCACGCGCAGCGTGACGGTCTTGCTGCGCCGGGCCTGCGTGTCCTGCAGCCGGGCCAGCTGGTTGCGCAAGGCTTCGATGTCGCGCTCCAGCGCCGCCTTGCGCTCGCCCACCTGGCGCAGCGCGGCCAGCGTACGGGCAAGCGAGTCCGCGCTGAGCGACTGGATGGCCTTCAATTCTTCCAGCGTCGGACGCGCGCCGTCCTTGCCCGGCTCGGTGGCGCCGCGCTGCATCATCAGCACCAGCTCGCGCTGGTTGTCCAGCACCGCGGCCTCGTCCTCAAGCGCGCCATGCCGGCCTTCCAGTTCGCGCAACTGGTCTTCCAGCTGCCTGACGCGGGCGTTGGCGGCGTCGGCCTGGAAGGCGTCGCTGACCTTCACGTCCAGCAACGTGGCCTGGCCGGTGCTGTTGGCGGAGACCTGGACCGAGTTTTCCTGCAGGGATGCGGGCAGCTTTTCCAGCACCAGTTCGTGCTCGCCGGCGGGCAGCTCGGCGCTGCTGGCGCTGCGTGTCACGACCGCGCGGTCCTGGTAGACCGTCACGGCGCCGATGGAAGAGGGCAGCCCGGCGGCCGCGCCCAGGCCGGGAATCGTCGCAATGGCCAGGGCCAGAAGAGTACGTCGCACGGGATCACCTTTATATGGAAGTTCGAAGCGGCGCCGGGCCGCGGACCCGGCGAGCGCGACAATTTACATTGCCCCTCTGGCGCCGGTTTTACAGAAGGTGTCAAAGCACTTCAGGAATCGGGGTGCGCGAGCTCGCGCAGCAGTTCGACCGCGTTGGACGCCGCGGCGGAGCGGTCGTGGCGGCGGTAGGCCATGTCCAGCAGCGCGTGCGGCGCGTCGCCCTTGATCGGACGGTACTCGATGCCTTGCGCGCCCATGTGGCGCATGGCCGCCGGCACCACCGAGATGCCGACCCCGGCCGCGACCAGGCTGACGATGGAGGCCATCTGCGGGGCTTCCTGGATCACGCGCGGCGTGAAGCCGGCGCGCTGGCAGGCCGACTGGATGGCGTCGTACAGGCTTGCGCCGATGGGCCGCGGATACAGCACGAAGTCCTCGTCGGCCAGCGCGGCCATGGGGATGGCGCGCTTGCGCACCAGCCTGTGGTCCGGCGGGAGCGCGACCAGCATGGGCTCGTTGAGCACGCGCTCGGACTCGAACTCCGGGTCGGCGACATAGGGAGGACGCACGAAGGCCACGTCGACCTCGCCGGCGCGCAGGCTGCGCAGCAGCGACACGCTGGTGCTTTCGGTCAGCGTGATGCGCACGCCGGGATAGCGGTCGCGGTAGGCGCGGATGGCGCGCGGCAGGTAGGGATGGAACACGGCCGAGGCGGTGAAGCCCACGGTGATCGCGCCGCGCTCGCCGCGGCCCAGCCGGCGCGCCGTGTCCACGGCCCGGTCGGCGCCGGCCAGGATGGCGCGCGCGTCTTCCAGGAACTGGGCGCCGGCCTCGGTCAGCGCGATCCCGCGCGGCAGGCGCAGGAACAGCGGCGTGCCGATCTCGCGTTCCAGCTGCTGGATCTGCTGGCTCAGCGGCGGCTGGCCGATGCCCAGCCTGGCGGCCGCGCGGGTGAAATGCAGCTCTTCGGCGACGGCGGTGAAGTAACGCAGGTGGCGCAACTCCATGATGGCGCGGTCCTATCGTTATTAAATATGGTGGGTAGCAGTTTCATATATTGGACGTATGCAAGGGAAAAGTCTATCTTGAATGGGCGCGCCGGTTCTTCCGGCCCGATGTTTTTCGAGAACCCAGATGTCTGCCGCCATACCTTCTCCCGCCGCACCTTCCGATTACCTCGTCCGCGGAACGCCCAGCCTGCACCGCGCCCAGTGGGCCTTGTTCGCCGCCGGGTTCTCCACGTTTTCGCTCTTGTATTGCGTGCAGCCGCTGATGCCGCTGTTCACCCACGAATTCGGCGTGTCGCCGGCGCAAAGCAGCCTGGTGCTGTCGCTGTGCACGGGACTGCTGGCCGCGGCCATTTTCCTGGTGGGCCTGTTTTCGCAGTCGCTGCCGCGCAAGCGCGTCATGACGCTGTCGCTGGCGGCCTCGGCGCTGCTGGGCACGGTCGCGGCGGTGGCGCCGGACTGGCACAGCCTGCTGGCGCTGCGCGCGCTGCAGGGCGTGGCGATGGGCGGGGTGCCGGCGGTCGCGATGGCCTATCTGGCCGAAGAAGTCGAACCGGAGACGCTGGGCCTGGCGATGGGGCTGTATATCAGCGGCAGCGCCTTCGGCGGGCTGTCGGGCCGGGTCATCACCGGGCTGGTGGCCGACCATTTCGGCTGGCGCGCGGCGCTGGGCACGCTGGGCGTGCTGGGCATGGCGGCCGCGCTGCTGTTCGCCTGGCTGCTGCCGGCTTCACGCCGCTTCAGCGCGCAGCGCGGGCGCGGCTGGGCCGGCGTCTGGGCCGACGTGCGCGCCGGCGTGGGCGCCCACCTCCGGAACGGCCCGTTGTGCGCGCTGTTCGCGCTGGGCGGCCTGCTGATGGGCGCCTTCGTCACCGTCTACAACTATGTCGGCTTCCGGCTGCTGCAGCCGCCGTTTTCGCTGAGCCAGACCTTCATCGGCTCGATCTTCGTGGTCTACCTGGTGGGCATCTTCGCCTCCACCTATTGCGGCCGGCTGGCCGACCGCCACGGCCGCGGCCTCATGCTGTGCGCGGCCACCGGCCTGGCCCTGGCCGGGCTGCTGTTGACGCTGTCGGACTCGCTGCCCGTGCTGATCGCCGGCATCGTGGTGTTCACATTCGGCTTTTTCGCCGCCCACGCGGTGGCCAGCGGCTGGGTAGGGCAGATGGCCCGGGGCTACAAGGCGCTGGCGGCGGCGCTGTACCTGCTGGTGTACTACGTGGGCTCCAGCGTGCTGGGCTCCCTGGGCGGACATTTCTGGGCCGACGGCGCCTGGGACGGGGTGGCGGCGATGACCGGCGGGTTGCTGGCGCTGGCGCTGGCGATCAGCGCCAGCCTGTACCGGCGCGCCGCTCGAGCGGCCGCCTTGCAGCAGGCATAGCACAAAAGCGATTAATTCTCATTTAAACTCGTGGCTCGATGCATTCCGATCCGAGAGCCGCGATGCCTGATTCCATCTCCGATTGCCAGACCCTGCGGCGCGAACACGCCGCGCTGTTGGCCGCCTACGGCCAGGCCCAGTCCCATTGCAGCCGCCTGTTGACCGCGCAGGCGGCGCGCATACTCCACCTCGAAGCCGAAACCATGCGGCTGCGCGCCGCCGTCATCGTGCGCGACACGGCGCTGGCCTGGGCGCGCCAGGACCGCGAGGCGCTGGAGCTATCGGCGCCCGGGCTGCCCAGACGCGCGGCGCTGGCGCGCACCGTGACCCAGCTGATCGAACGCATCCGCACGCTGTCGCGCGAACGGCTGGCCTGGCAGAGCCAATGCGGCGGCGCGCGGCCGCCCGCCGCCGCCGGCATGCCGGCGGCGATGGCGTTGCAGCGCAAGTCCGTGCTGTGCGTGGGCGCCGACGCCGTGGCCCTGGCGCTCACGCGCAAGGTGGTGGAGACGGCCGGCGGACGCTACCTGGGCCATAGCGGCGACGCGCACAGCGCCGAGGCGCTGGAAGCCAGCCTGGTGCAGGCCGACCTGGTCATCTGCCAGACCGGCTGCGTCAGCCACGGGGCTTACTGGCGCGTGAAGAACCATTGCACCCGCACGGGCAAGCAGTGCGTGCTGGTCGACAAACCGGAAGCCTTGAGCGCGCTGCGGCTGGACAGGGAACCGTTGCGTCGAGTTACCTAGCGTTTCGGCAGCCCGGCGTCCCCCGCAATACAGTCTTGGTGGTGGGGGAGCCTAAATGCTGACCAAGCGAGACCGCGTCGCGCTGCCCTGGACGGACACCCTGGCCCGTCTGGAGGATGAGCGCATCATGCTCGAACGCATCGCCGCCGGCGTGCCGCTGGCGCAGGTGCTGGAGCACGTGCTGCACGCCATCGAGGCGCAATCCAGCGTGGAGCTGCGGACTTCCATCGCGATGTTCGACGAAGCCGCGGGCTGCCTGCGGCACGGCGCGGCGCCCAGCCTGCCGCCCGCGTTCAACGCCGCGGTCGACGGCGCGGCCATCGGCCCGGACATGGCGTCGTGGGGCGCGGCCGCGCACTCCGGCTGCCCGGTCTATGTCGAGGACATCGCCACAAGCCCGATCTGGGCGCGCTGGCGCGACCTGGCGCTGGCCAACGGGCTGCGCGCCTGCTGGTCCACCCCGATCAAGGCGCCCGACGGCCGGCTGCTGGGAGTGTTCTCCAATTACTACGGCGCGCCGCGCGCGCCGTCGGCGCACGATATCGACGCCATCGCGCTGGTGACGCGCAGCGCCGCGCTGGCCATCGAACGCCACCTGACCGAATCCGCGCTGCGCCGCAGCGGCCAGCGCTGGCGCGCCATGTTCGAAGGCATGCAGGAGGCCTTCTTCCTCAGCGAAGCCCTGCGCGACGAGAACGGGCGCATCGTCGACTTCCGCTTCCTGGAGGTCAACCCGGCTTTCGAGCGCCAGAGCGGCATGCAGGAAGGCGACACGCTGGGCCACACCCTGCGCGAGATGATCCCGGGCGTGCCCGGACAGATCATGGACACCTTCGCGCGCGTGGTGGAAACCGGCGAGGCGGCGCAGTTCGAGTTCGCCGTGCCCGCGCCCCGGCAGGCCTGGTACGAGGCGCGCGTGCGCAAGGTGGAAGCGGACCGCATCATGGCGCTGTTTCTGGACGTCACGGCGCGCAAGGCGGCCGAAACCGAGCTGTGGGAAGGGCAGCACCGCAAGAATCTGCTGCTGGCGCTGGGCGACCGCATGCGCGAACTGCATCTGCAGTCCGCCATCGAACAGGCGGCCTGCGAAAGCCTGGGCCAGCACCTGGCGCTGGGGCTGGTCGCGGTGCTGGACGGGGCCGGCGGCGAGACGCCGCCCGCGCTGTCGGCCTGCTGGCGCTCGGCCGCCGACAGCGAAAACCTGGAGCCGCTGCAGCTGGACCGCCTGGGCGACGAGTACTACGCCGCGCTGGAGCACGGGCGCACCACCTACTTGCAGCCTCTGCTGGCGCAGGTCCAGGGCGATATCCGTCCGTGGGCCATCGTGGTGCCGACCCGCCGCTGGGGCCGGTCGGACGCGGCGCTGCTGGCGCGTCCGCAGGCGGGCAGCCGGCTGCGCCACGCCGACATCGCGTTCATCGAAGAAGTGGTCGAGCGCATGTGCGGCGCGGTCGAGCGTTCGCAGTACGCGCGCGTGCTGGAGCAGCGCGTGGAAGACGCGATCGCCGAGCGCGACCGCATCTGGCGGCTGTCGCCGGAACTGCTGGCGGTGGTCGACCGGCAGGGCCGCTTCGTCAGCGTCAACCCGGCGGTGCGCACGATCCTCGGCTGGAGCGCGGAGCAGTTCCTGTCCATGAGCCTGCCTGAGCTGATCCATGCCGAGGACCTGGCGGCCACGCTGGCGGCCTGGGTCCGGCCGGCCGACGGCGAGCCGGCGCAGACCGTGCGGCACCTGGAGAATCGCGTGCTCAAGCGCGACGGCGGCCATTGCTGGATCACGTGGAGCATGTCCTGGTCGAACGACAGCCTGTACATGGCGGGCCGCGACGACACCGACCTGAAGCTGCAGGCCGAGGCCCTGCGCGAAGCCGAGACCGCCTTGCGCCAATCGCAGAAGATGGAGGCGGTGGGCCGCCTGACCGGCGGCATCGCCCACGATTTCAACAACATGCTGCAAGGCATCAGCGGCGCCCTGTACCTGATCGAGCGCAAGCTCGGCGCGGGCACGCCGGAACAGGCGCTGCGCTTCGTCGCGGTGGCGATGGATTCTGCCAATCGCGCGGCCCATCTGACCCAGCGCCTGCTGACGTTTTCGCGCCGCCAGCCAATAGACCCCAAGCCGTTCAGCGTGGCGTCGGCGCTGCAGTCCATGGCCGATCTGTTCCGCCGCTACACGGGCGAACGGGTGCGGCTCGCCTTCGACCTGGAGCCCGGCCTGTGGACCGTGTGCTGCGACAAGAACCAGTTCGAGAACGCGATGCTGAACCTGGTCATCAACGCGCGCGACGCCATGCCGCAAGGCGGCGTGCTGACGGTGGCCGCGCGCAACCTGCGGGGCGACGAACCGTCGCTGCGGCAGGCGCTGGAAGTGCAGCCGGGGCCGTTCGTGGAAGTGTCGGTCTCCGACGAGGGCTGCGGCATGACGCCGGAAGTGCTGTCGCACGCCTTCGATCCGTTCTACACCACCAAGCCGCTGGGAGAAGGCACCGGGCTGGGCCTGTCGATGATCTACGGCTTCGCCCGGCAGGCCGGCGGCGCGGCGACGCTGCAAAGCGCGCTGGGCCAGGGCACCACGGTGCGGCTGCTGCTGCCGCGCCATGAAGGCGCGGAGGAATGCGCGCCGCGGCGCGCGGCGCCCGCGGAGCCGGCGCCGCCGCTGAAGTGCAAGGCGGTGGTGGTCGTGGTGGAGGATGACGCCAACGTGCGCGACATGGTGCATGAATGCCTGGTGGAGCAGGGCCTGCAGGTGCATACCGCGGCCGACGGCGAGGCCGGCCTGAAACTGGTCCTGTCCACGCGCGACATCGACCTGCTGGTGACCGACGTGGGCCTGCCGGGGTTGAACGGACGGCAGCTGGCCGACGCGGCGCGGGCGGCCTATCCCGACCTGAAGGTGCTGCTGATGACCGGCTACGCCGGCAAGGCCGGACGCAACGGCGATATGCTGGAGCGCGGCATCGAACTGATCGTCAAGCCGTTCTCGCTGGCCACGCTGGGCGAACGTGTGCAGCGCATGCTCCAGACCGCGGGAGCGCCCGGCGCCTAATGCTGGCGCCGCAGCTCGGCCGGCGGCACGCGCAACTGGCCGCGGTACTTCGAGACCGTGCGGCGCGCCAGCAGGATGCCGTTGGCGGCCAGTTGCTGGGTCAGCGCCACGTCCGACAGCGGCATGGCCGGGTCCTCGGCCTCGACCATTTCCTTGATCAGGGCGCGCACCGCGGCCGCCGAGCAGGAGCCGCCCGATTCGGTGGCCAGCTCGCGCGAGAAGAAGTGGCGGAACTCGAACACGCCGCGCGGCGTCACCATGTATTTGCCCACGGTGGCGCGCGATACCGTGGACTCGTGCATGTCCAGGTCGTCGGCCACTTCACGCAGCATCAGCGGGCGCAGGGCCACGTCGCCGTACTCGAAAAAGGTCTGCTGGCGCTTGACGATGGCCTCGGCCACGCGCTGGATGGTGGTATAGCGCTGCTCGACGTTGCGCACCAGCCAGCGGGCCTCCTGCAGTTCCTGGGCCATGGGGCTGCGGTCGTCGAGGCGGGCGCGTCGGAACAGGTCGGCGTAGGTGCGGTGCAGCCGGGCCTGGGGCATGGCGTTGCGGTTGGGCAGCACGCGCCAGCGCGCCTGCCATTTGTCCACGAACACATCCGGAATCACATAGGCCGGCGCCTCGGCGCTGTAGCGCGCGCCGGGCTTGGGATCCAGGCTGCGGATCAGCGCGCAGGCCTGGCGCAGCGCGTCCTCGGTGCAGCCCAGGGCGCGCCGCAGGCCGGCGCTGTCGTTCTTGGCCAGGCGCGGCAGATGCCGCAGCACGATGTCGCGGGCCAGCGCAAGCGTCTCCGGCGCGGCCTCGGTGTCGGCGGCCAGCTGCAGCATCAGGCATTCGGACAGATCGCGCGCCGCCAGGCCGGGCGCGTCGAGCTGCTGGACCAGGCGCAGCGCCATCATCCATTCGGCCTCTTCGGGCGGCGGATCGAACTCGCCCTGGGAATTGCCGCAAAGCTCGCACAGGGAGGTGCGCAGATAGCCGTCGTCGTCCAGCGCGTCGATGATGAACTCCGCCAGCAGGCGGTCGCGCGGCTTCAGGTGGTAGTTGCCCAGTTCCTGCGACAGGCGCTGGTGCATGGACGGCGTGGCGCAGACCCATTGGGCCTGGTCGATCGAGCCGTCGCCGGCGGCGCGGGTGGGATAGTCTCCCGAATAGGAAGGAGCATCGGGCGGCGGCTGGTCGGCGTCGGAAGCCGGCGCCGGCGCTTCGGGCGCAGGGGCTTCGTGGGCGGCGTGCGCCTGCGGGGCAGGCGCCGGCGCGCCGTCCTGTTCGTCCTCGGGATTTTCCAGGAACGGGTTGGTGGCCAGCGCGTGTTCCACCGCGGTGGTGAATTCCAGGGCTGTCATCTGCAGCAGCTTGACCGATTGCTGCAGGCGGGGCGCCAGAGTCATTTGCTGGCGCAGGCGCAATTCTTGCGTAGGGTAGCCCAATCGAGACTCCAGGATGAGGGCCGCCGGACGGCAGCGCACCCTGGTACACATGCAAATTCCGTGCCAGCCGCCGCGGCGGGCGGGCAGGCGGCCCGCACGCGCCGCGCAGGGCCGGTATTACAAAGCCGCGGTAAGAATTGCCCAGCCGGCAGGTTCAGCTTTCGCCTACGTCCAGGCCGTAGGCGTCGAGCCGGTTGTAAAGGGTCTTGAGGCTGATGCCCAGTGTCTGCGCCGCCAGCCGCTTGTCGCCCTCGTGGTGGGCCAGCGTGGCCAGGATGTACTCGCGTTGGGCGCGTTCCAGCGGCATGCCGACGGGCAGGCATAGCGTGCCGTCGCGCAGCTCGCCGCGAGGCACGTCGCGCGCCCGCGCCAGGGCGCTGGCGTCGAGCTCGGCGTCGGCCAGGATATAGGCGCGCTGCACCGTGTTGCGCAGCTCGCGCACATTGCCCGGCCAATCGTGCTGCGCAATCGCATCCTGCATGGCGCGGGAGAAGGTTTTTTGCGTGCCGTGCTCGCGGTTCAGCGCGTCCAGGAAGCGCTGGGCCAGTATCCGCGCGTCGTCGCCGCGCTCGCGCAAGGGGGGCACGCGCAGCGGCACCACCAGCAGCCGGTGCAGGAAATCCTGCCGCAGCCGGCCTTCGGCCACGGCGGCCTGCGGGTCGCGGTTGCTGGCGCAGATGACGCGCACGTTGGCGCGCAGCAGGTCGGCCCCGCCGACACGCTGGTACGTGCCCGATTCCAGCACCCGCAGGAAGTGCACCTGCATGTCCGGCGGCATTTCGGTCACTTCGTCCAGGAACAGCGTGCCGCCGCTGGCGTACTCGAAATAGCCGGCGTTCTGCGCCACCGCGCCGGTGAAGCTGCCTTTTTCGTGGCCGAACAATTCGGCGTGCGCCAGCGTGCCGCTGATGGCGCCGCAATTGACGGCCACGAACGGCTGGTCGCGGCGGTCGCTGGTTTCATGGATGGCGCGCGCGACGATTTCCTTGCCGGTGCCGCTTTCTCCCACGATGAAGACGCTGGCGTCGGTGGCGGCCGCCAGCCGGAGCTGGGAGGCCAGTTTCTGCATCGCCGGCGAAAGGCCGTCGGCGTCCATCAGCGCCGAAGGGGAGGCGGCGGCGGCATCGCGCGCGGCGGCATTGACAGTGCGATTGGCCATGCGGATTCCTTGGCCCGGGCGCGGGCCGTTGTCCAGATTGCATCGTAGAGGGCGGCCGCGGCGGCGTATGCGACCAGTTGCAAGTATTCGAAAACGTTGATGGAAAGTATCCAATATTTACCCATCGCGCGACGCCAGCCGCTATGCTGAACCGTGGCTCAACAAGGAGCAGGGAATGCCCCATTTGCTGATCGTCGACGACGACGCCGCGATACGCGAAACGCTGGCCGAAATAGGCCGGGACAGCGGCTTTTCGGTGGCGCTGGCCGCGAGCATCAAGGATGCGATGATCCAACTCGAACGGCAGGCGCCCGATCTGGTCCTGACCGACGTCCGCCTGCCCGAGGGCAGCGGCATGGACATCTTCAAGAACGCGGCCGCGGCCAGCGCCGAGGTCGTGGTGATGACCGGCCACGGCACGGTGGACAACGCCGTGCAGGCGCTGCGGCTGGGCGCCACCGACTACCTGGTCAAGCCCATCTGCATGGAGCGGCTGAACGATATCCTCACGCGCATCGCCGCGGGCGCGGGCGGCGACCTGGCCGGCCAGCCGTTCGAGGAGCCGGGACGTTTCGGCAAGATGTACGGCGCTTCCGAACGGATGCGGGACCTGTACCGCCAGCTGGGACGCGTGGCGCCCACCAACGTCACCACCCTGGTCATCGGCGAAAGCGGCACCGGCAAGGAACTGGCGGCCCACGCCATCCATGAACTCAGCCCGCGCCGGCAGCGGCCCTTCATCGCGGTCAATTGCGGCGCGATTTCGCCCAACCTGATCGAAAGCGAAATGTTCGGCCACGAACGCGGCAGCTTCACCGGCGCCGACCGCCAGCACAAGGGCTACTTCGAGCGCGCCGACGGCGGCACGCTGTTTCTGGACGAAGTGACCGAGATGCCGCTGGACCTGCAGGTCAAGCTGCTGCGCGTGCTGGAGACGGGCCAGTTCATGCGCGTGGGCACCAACCGCGAGATCGCCTGCGATATCCGCATCGTGGCCGCCACCAACCGCAACCCCGAACAGGCGGTGCGCGACGGCAAGCTGCGCGAGGATCTGTATTACCGGCTCAGCGTGTTCCCGGTGGAGCTGCCGCCGCTGCGCGAGCGCGGCGACGACATCCTGCTGCTGGCGCGGCGCTTTCTCGCCACGCAGAACCAGGAGTCCGGCACCAGCAAGGACTTTTCCCCGGCCGCGCTGCAACGGCTGCAGCAGTACGAATGGCCGGGCAACGTGCGCGAGCTGAAGAACTTCGTGCGCCGCGCCTTCATCATGGCCGACGGCAATGTGCTGGAGGCCGACATGCTGGCGCCGCAGGTGTCTCCGTCGGGCGCCTCGGCCGCGGGCGGGCGCGTCAGCGTGCCGGTGGGCGAGACGCTGGCCGAAGTGGACCGGCGGCTCATCCTGGCCACGCTGGAGCGCTGCAACGGCGTCAAGAAGCAGACGGCGGCGATGCTGGGCATCAGCCCCAAGACCCTGTACAACCGGCTCGAGGAATACGCCGCGGCGGGCTATGTGCTGCCGGGCGAACCCGGGGCCCGCCCGCCGCGGCGCTAGGGCCTTATTTGCCGTAGCGGGCCTTCAGGTCCGCGATACAGGCATCCTTGGCGTTGCCCGACATGGCGTCGCATTTCTCCTTGCCGACCTTATAGTCGGCGTCGTTGCGCGTCTTGGCGGCGTCGCGGTTGGCTTCGGCCTTCTGCTTGCCGGCCTTGGCCTCGGCCTTGGCCTTGTCGCGCGAGGCTTCCGCCTCCTGCTGGCAGATGTCCTTCTGGTTGCCCTTCATCGCGTCGCAGCGCTTCTTGTCGAGTTTGTACTGATCGTCGATCTGGTCGTCGCTGCGCACGGCGGCGGCGCCCGACGCGGGCTGCGCCGGCGCCTGGAAGGCGAGCGCGCTCAGGCCCAGGGCCACGGCAGGAAGAACGGCTAGGGACAGTTTCATGGTTGACTCCTCGGGTTGTGGTCCGACCACGCGCGGACCCGGGCGTCGACACGCAAGCGGTGTTCCCGGCGGGCCGGGCATGCGGCTTGCAGACCCGTTCGCGTTGCTGCAAGAGAGGGATCGGCATGGATACCGAACGTAAACGCGACGGCGGCGCGCGCGCCAATACGCCGCAGGACGAGACCGAAGCCGCGCATCGCAGCGGCAAGCTGGGCGCGGACAAGCCGGGCTTCGGCAAGCCGCCGGTGCATCCGGCGCGCCAGGCCGACAAGAAACCGAACGAGAAGGGGCCGGAGTTCGAAGAGGGCGGCCAATACCCGGGCAAGCGTCCCGGCGGCAAATAGGCGGGAGCCGGCGCGCGGGCATGGCGGTTGCTGGGCTAGCCGCAAGCCATTCCCGTACCGGAGGTTTCCCATGGCCTTGATCGTCGCCGCCCGATTCGACACCTTCGACGAGGCCGCCGTAGCGGCCCGTCAGCTCTTCGACCAGGGCTTCACCGAGGACGACATCCATACGTTCTACATCAACACGGCGGGCGAACACGCACGGTTTCCCATAGGCGGAGACCGCGTCGCCGACCCCGACGCCAAGGGCGGGCACTTCGGCGCCGTGGCCGGCGCTTCCGTGCTGGGCCTGCTGTTCGCGCTGGCCGGCGGGCTGGTGGCGGCGCGGCTGGCCGCCTCCATCCTGCTCGTGATCGCCGCGGCCGGCGTGGGCGCCTACCTGGGCGCGCTGGCTGGCGCGCTGTGGGTCGTGGGCCGCGGCCGGCGCGCGCGTCCCGGCGTGCCGGCCGCGCCCGACGAGCATCCGGACCTGAGGCCGGCCGGCGTCATGCTGGCGCTGCACGTCGCGCCGGACCGCGATGCGCTGGCGCGCAGCGTGCTGCGGCAGGCCGGCGGCAAGGACATCGAAAGAGCGCAGGGCCGCTGGCTGGAAGGGAAGTGGGAGGACTTCGATCCCCTGACCCCGCCCCGGAGAGCGGCATGAGCGCGCCGCGGATGCGCGCCTGGGCCGCGGCGCTGCTGCTGGCCGCGCTGGGGCCGTTGCAGGCGCAGGACCTGCCCGAGGCCGACGCGCGCTTTCTGCAGGCGGCCGCGGGCTCGGGCATGTTCGAGATCGAGGCCGCAAGGCTGGCGCAGCAGCGCGCCGACAGCCGCGCGGTCAAATCCTATGCGGCGCAGATGCTGGAGCAGCATCGCGCCATCGACAAAGAACTGAGGACGCTGGCGCAGCGCAAGCAGGTGACGCTGCCCGACCAGCCGTCCGAGCCGGACCGCAGCACGCTGGAACAACTGCGCAACCGCAGCGGGGCGGACTTCGACGTGGTCTACGCCAAGCGGGCCGCGGTGGACGCGCACGTCATGGCCAACCGCCTGTACGAGACCGCGGCGCGCGAGTCGGAGGACCCGCAGGTGCGCGATTTCGCCACGCGCGTGCTGCCGGTGGTGACCCAGCACCTGGCCATGAGCCGCGAGTTGCAGCAGGGCCGGCCCGCCAACGGCGATAAGATCCAGCCGCCGGTCAAGGGCGAGGCGCCGGCGGTGTCGCCCGCCTCGCGCGACGCGCCGGCCTCGATCGCGCCGCCCAAATGATGGGGCGGCGGCCCGGCCTCAGTCGCCGGCGCTGCCGGTGATCGGCAGCACGATGCCGGTGATGTAGCTGGAACAGACCGGCGAGGCCAGGAACACGTAGGCGGGCGAGATTTCCTCGGGCTGCGCCGGACGTCCGAGATCCGTGTTCTTGCCGAACTCCCGGATGGCCTGCGGACTCTGGTCGGCCGGGTTCAGCGGCGTCCACACCGGACCCGGCGCCACCGCGTTCACACGTATGCCCTGGCCGGCCAGGTTGGCCGCCAGCGAGCGCGTGAATGCGTGGATCGCGCCCTTGGTGGTGGAGTAGTCCAGCAGTCTGGCGCTGCCGCGCAGGCCCGTCACCGAGCCGGTGTTGATGATGGCGGCGCCGGCCTTCAGATGGGGCAGGGCGGAGCGCGCCATGTAGAAATAACCGGTGATGTTGGTGCGCAGCGTCCGGTCCCATTTGTCGTTATCGATCTCCGGCAGCGTATCGGTGTGCTGCTGGTAGGCGGCGTTGTTCACCAGGATGTCCAGCCTGCCGAAGGCCTGCACCGCCTGCTGCACCGCGCTCTCGCAAAAGGCCGGGTCCTGCACGTCGCCGGCGATCAGCACGCAGCGCCTGCCTTCTTTCTCGACTGCGCGGCACGTGGCTTCGGCGTCTTCGTGTTCGTTCAGGTAGACCAGGGCCACGTCGGCGCCTTCGCGCGCATACAGCACGCAGACCGCGCGGCCGATGCCGGAATCGCCGCCGGTGACGATGGCGGCCATGCCTTCCAGTTTGCCGCTGCCGCGGTATGAAGGGGCCTGGTACTGCGGCTTGAGCGCCATGTCCGCTTCTTCGCCGGGCTTGTCCAGATGCTGGCCGGGCATGGGCGGGGTCGGGTGCGGCCGCGCGCCGGTGTTGTCCTGGGTGGGTTTGCTCATGCGTCTCTCCTGGGTGCGTGTCTGCACCCACCGAGCAATCCGCGTTCCCGCGCCGGCCGGCGCTACAGGCCCAGTTTCTTCAGCATGCGCGGACCCACCGTCTTGCGGGCCGCTTCGTAGCCTTGCCAGGGATCGCCCAGTTCGCGCGCCAGCTCCACCGCGTTGCGGATATTGCAGGCCGCGCCGCGCCAGTCGCGTCCGGATTCCAGCGCGTCCCAGCCCACGGGCAGCGACACCGGCGCGCCGGCGCGGGCGCGCGCCGAGTAGGCCGCGATGGCGGTGGCGCCATTGCCGTTGCGCAGATAGTCCACGAAGATGCGCCCGTGGCGGCGCACCTTGGACATATTGGAGGTGTAGCGCTCGGGGATGACCCGCGCCAGCTCATCGGCCAGCGCGCGCGCCAGGCCCTTGACCACGTCCCAGGGCTGGGTCGCGCGGATCGGCGCGACCAGGTGCAGGCCCTTGCCGCCAGTGGTCTTCAGGAACGGCGTCAGGCCGATTTCCTGCATCAGGCCGCGCGCCAGCTGCGCGCCTTCGGCGACCGCCTGCCATTGCACGTCGGGGCCCGGGTCCAGGTCTATGGTGATGCGGTCCGGCTCGTCGGGCCGCGGCTGGCGCGCGCCCCAGGTATGGAACTCGATGACGCCGCGCTGCACCATGGCCAGCACGCCTTCCAGCGAGCGGATCAGCAGGTGTTCGCCGTCGCGTTCCAGGCCCTCGGGCAGCCGGCCGCTGATGTGCTTCTGGAAAAAGCAGGTGGCGTCGGTGCCGTCCGGGCAGCGCAGCAGCGCGATGCGCCGGCCCCGCAGATGCGGCAGGATCAGTTCGCCGGCCGACTCGTAATAGCGCGCCAGGTCCAGCTTGGTGGTGTCCGGGTCGTGCATGATGACCCGGCCCGGATGCGTGATGCGGACCTGGCCCACCTTGTCGGTGGCCTTGTCCGTCCTGGCGGCGGGGGGCTCGGGCGGGGGGGCTACCCGTTCGCCCTCGACCTCGCTGGCCGGCTTGTCCTCGCGCAGCCCGACGAAGGAAGCCTGGCGCAGCAGCTTGTCCTGGGTGACGCTGGCGTAGCGGATTTCCGCCACGAGTTCCGGCTTGACCCAATGGATTTCGCCCGCGCTCTGCCCATAGCGCCCAGGGCCGGGCAGCTCGCCCGCGAACGGGCTGGCGTCCGTCTCCAGCGCGTGCAGCTTCTTGTAGAGCGAGGCCAGGGTGGCGGCGGTGAAGCCGGTGCCGACGCGGCCCGCGTATTCCAGCTTCCGGCCCTTGCGCAGGCCCACCAGCAGCGCGCCGAAATGCTTGCGCGCGCCGGCCGGCGCGGTGTAGCCGCCGATCACGTATTCCTGGCGCGGCCGGCACTTGAGTTTCAGCCAGGCCGTGCCCCGGCCCGCCACGTAGCGCGAATCCAGGCGCTTGCAGATCAGTCCTTCCAGGCTCAGCCGGCAGGCTTCGGACCAGGCCGCGCGTCCTTCGGTGCCGTCGGCCACCTCCAGGCGCTGCGTCATCTGCAAGGGGACGCCGTCCGGCAGCGCGGCCAGCACCTGCTCCAGGCGCGCCTGGCGCTCGGACAGGGGCAGATCGCGCAGGTCCTCGCCGTCCCAGTAGGGCAGGTCGAAGGCCATGAACGACAGGTCCTGGGTGCGGCCGTCCAGCGCGTTCTGCAGCAGCTGGAAGTCCGATATGCCGCGCTCGTCCAGGCAGACCACCTCGCCGTCGATCCAGCCGTCGGGCAGGTCCAGCGCATCCAGGGCGTCGGCCAGCACGGCCATGCGCGCGGTCCAGTCGATGCCGCTGCGGCTGACCAGGCGCGCGCGTCCGCCGTGCACGCGGCACAGGATGCGATAGCCGTCGTACTTGACCTCGTAGGACCAGCCCGTTCCCTGCGGCGGGGCCTCGACCAGCGTGGCCAGTTGCGGCGCGAGCGTGGCCGGCAGCGCCGCGCGGCGCGTGGCCGGCCGGGCGCTTTTGGTCGTTTTCGTCGTCTTCGCCGCCTTGGCGGGCTTTTTCGCCTCGGCCTTGCGGGCCGCCTCGGCGTCATCGCCTTCGAGCGCCGCCTCGTCGTCCAGCTTGCGCAGCAGCCATTGCTTGTCTTCCTTGCCCAGGCGCAGCAGGGCCCAGGCGCCGTTCAGGGTGCCGCCGTGCAGGGTGAAGCGCAGATGGCCGCGCGCCAGTCCGCGCCTGGGATCGCCGTCCGGCGTCCAGGTGCCGCGGTCCCAGATGTCCACGTGGCCGGCGCCGTAGTGGCCCTTGGGGATGTCGCCCTCGAACTTGCCGTATTCGACCGGGTGGTCCTCGACCTTGATGGCCAGGCGCTTGACGTCCGGATCGCGGCTGGGGCCCTTGGGCACGGCCCAGCTCACCAGCACGCCGTCGAGTTCCAGGCGGAAGTCGTAGTGCAGCGCGCGCGCCTCGTGGCGCTGGACCACGAAGGACAGGTCTCCGGCGCGGCGCGCGCGCGGCGCCTTGCCGGCGGGTTCGCGGGTGCCGGTGAAGTCGCGCATCCTGCGGTATTGGGCCAGCGGTTCGCTCATGGGGACTCCTTATGCCCGGCTCACGCCGCCTTGCGCCTGGCGGACGCGCCGGACTTGGCGGCAGTTTTCTTGGCGGCGGGCTTTTTCTTCGGCGCGGCGCGCGTGGCCGGCGCCTTGCGGGCGCCGCCGCGCTGCTCGATGCTCTGCTTGAGCAGCGACATCAGGTCTATCACCTTGGCCGATTCGCGCGGCGCCTTCGCGCCGTCCTCGGCTTCGGCCAGCACGTGGGTGCGGCCGGCCTTGATCTTCTTTTCGATGGCCGCCAGCAGGTCTTCGCGATAGTCGTCGCGATAGGCCTGCGGGTCCCAGGGGCCGGTCATGTCCTCGACCAGCCGCAACGCCATGTCGCGTTCGCGCGCGGCCGGCGCGGCGGTCTTGCCGGCGGGCAGGTCCAGGTCATCGGCCGACAGGATCTCGCCGGCGTAGCGCAGCGTGATCAGCATCAGGGCGTCGCCCTGCGGCAGCAGCGCGCACAGGTATTGGCGCGTGTGCAGCACCACGCGCGCCAGCCCCAGCCTGCCGGCCTGGCGCAGCACCTCGCGCAACAGCACGTAGCCTTTTTCGCCGCGCCGGTCCGGCGCCAGGTAGTAAGGGGTGTCGTAGTAATAGATCGGCACTTCGGCGGCGTCGACGAAACCCTGGATCTCCACCGTCTGGGTGGCGGCGACGTTGGCGCGCTTGAAGTCCTCGTCGTTCATGTAGACGTATTCGCCTTTTTCGTACTCGTAGCCCTTGACGATGTCTTCCGAGGCGACGGGCTTGCCGGTGCGCTTGTTGATGCGCTGGTAGCCGATGGGCGCGTCGTCGCGCCGGTCTATCCAGTCGAAATCCAGGCGCTGCGGCCGCGTGGCCGCATGCACCACGATGGGCACGTGCACCAGGCCGAACGAGATCGCGCCTTTCCAGATGGTACGCGGCATGGCCGCCTCCAGAGGTCGGGGAGGGGATGAGCAGCAAGCCGCATGCCCGGCGCCGGGCATGCGGCCGCGGCCGCGCTACTGGCGGCCGACCACCACGCCGAACAGAAAGGCCGCGCCGGCCACCAGCCCGATCGCCTGCCACGGCCGGGCATGGATGTACTCCTCGGTGCAATCGATGGTTTCGCGCATCAGGTCGCCCGCATTGTCGGAAGCGTCGCGCAGGCTGCGCCGGGTGGCGCGCAGCTGCTCCGACAGCCGCTCGCGCAGCGCCTCCAGATCGGTGGCTTCCTTATCGTTGAGAGTGGCCTCCAGTTCGTCGATCCAGGATTCCGGATGCCGCGCGCGGCGGCGCAGGCTGCTGTTGTCCGGGCCGTTCTCGGGAAAATCGGAGGGCAGGGGGGTGTTGGTAGTGGCCATCGCAAGCTCCTGGCGGTCGGGCTGGAAAAGCGTCTTGCAAGCCGGCCCGGGACGGCGCGCAAGACGGGTCGGGATCAGGGCCCGAGCATGTCGCGGCAGGCCAGCGCGCAGCCCAGGCAGGCGCCGGCGCAGATCTGGCAATGCTGCGCCGGCGACGCCGAACACGCGCGGGCGCAGGCGTCGCAGAGCTGGGCGCACAAGGCGCACAGCCCCTTGGCGAACTCGCCGTCGCGCGCCAGCATGGCCGCGCACAGCCGGCAGACGGCGGCGCAATCCGTGCACAGGCCGATGGCCCGCTGCATGCCGGCGGCGTCTTCCTGCAGGCACATCGCGGCGCACGCGTCGCAGGCCACGGCGCATTCGTAGCAGGCTTGCACACACAGGCCGAAATTTGAGTCTCGCATTGCATCTCCTTGTGAGCCGCCCTGCCTGCCGGCAATCGGCGTGCCCGGCCGGGGCGGGCACATCCGCTTGCAATTTCGCCGCGCCGGGGGCTTTTCCGGCGCACGCGACGCCGTAGCATGAAAGACCGGAACCGGAAGGAGATACGCATGAAACCCGCAGCCAAATCCGGACATGGCAAGTCCGCCCGCGCCCGCAAGGGGCCACAGGACGGCGCGCAAGACAACGTTAAGATACTGCCGCCTCGCGGTCCCGTCGACGTTCCGCGCATGCCGGACAAGCCGGACGCCTCGACACCGGACGAAGCCGCGCGCGACCGGCGCGCCGTGGTGGACAATCGCACCGAATCGAATTGGGCCGACGGCTCGGCGCCGCAGCCGCGCGCCAAGAACGCGCGTTCATCGATTCTTTGAGCCAGCCCCGCGGCCGCCTCGTTGCAGAAAGGCCAGCAGCCGGCGCTCGTCGGCGTCCAGCCCGCGCGGGCCGTCCGGCGCGCGTGCGCGCGGCGGCAGCCGGCCTTCCAGATAGGCCTCCAGGATGGCCGGATGCACATAGCAGGCGCGGCACACGGCCGGCGTGTTCGCCAGGCGCTGCGCCACCTGGCGGATGACCTCCACCACCGCCTGGCGGGCGCGGGCCGGGTCCAGCTCGGGACGGCGTTGCAGGGCGGCGAAGGCCAGCACCGAACCCGCCCAGGTGCGGTAATGCTTGGCGGTGAAATCGCCCGCGCCGGCCTCGCGCAGATAGGCGTTGACCGCGCCCGAATCCACCGGATGGCTCTCGCCTTCATCGTCCAGGTACTGGAACAGCTGCTGCCCCGGAATGTCCATGCAGCGCTTGATCACGCGCGCCACGCGCCGGTCGGCCAGCCTGACGTCGTGCGCCACGCCGCTCTTGCCGTGAAAGCGGAAACGGATGCGGCCGCCGGCCACGCTGGCGTGGCGGCGCTTGAGCGTGGTCAGGCCGTAGGAACGGTTCTGGCGCGCGTATTCGCGCGCGCCGATGCGGATCAGCGTGGTCTCCAGCAGCCGCACCAGCGTGGCGATGACCTTGTCCTGCGACAGCCCGGGCGCGGCCAGGTCGCGCTGCACGCGCCTGCGCACGCGCGGCAGCGCCAGCCCGAAGGCCGCCAGGCTCTGGTATTTGTCGGCGTCGCGCACCGCTGTCCAGTCTGGGTGGTAGCGGTACTGCTTGCGGCCGCGCGCATCGCGGCCCGTGGCCTGCAGATGTCCGCGCGGGGTGGGGCAGATCCACACGTTTTCATAGGCCGGCGGTATCGCCAGCGCGTCGATGCGCGCGATTTCAGCCGCGTCGCGGATGCGGCGTCCCTGCGTGTCCAGATAGGCGAAGGCGCGGCCGTTGACCCGCATTCGGGTATAGCCGGGCCGGGCGTCGTCGACATAGACCAGGCCCGCCTCGGCGGTGGCGGACGGCGCGGACGCAGCGGTGGAGCGGGCGGATTTCATGCGGGCAGGGCAGGCGTGGAAGGAAGCGCGGCAAGCAGCATCCCGCGTGCCCGGGCACGCCGCTTGCTGCAAGCGGCTGGGATTCCCGAAGGAGGCCGCCATGCAAACTTTTTTCCATATGCACGTCCCACCCAAACCCGATCCGATTCCGCCGGGTTCGCCGCCGGGCGACCTGCCCGTGGACCCCGATACCGACGAACCGGACGTCGATCTGCCCCCGCTGTCGCCGCCCGGCAAGGAAATCACCCCGCCCGGGAAGTGATGTCCGCCCGTCGTTCCAGAACTCGAATCGATAAAGACGAGGAGTCGCCATGTCGACCATTCTGCTGATCATCCTCATCCTGCTGCTGATAGGCGCCGTGCCGGCCTGGCCGTACAGCAGGGGCTGGGGCTACTTCCCCAGCGGCATCCTGGGCATTCTGCTGATCGTGTTGATCGTGATGCTGCTGACCGGACGCTTGTAGGCGCGCGGCGGCGGGCGCGCGGACACCGCGCGCCCGGTTCCCGCTAGTGGGAGAACATGACCGGCAAGGTCATGTTTTTCAGGATCGACGCGGTGGCGCCGCCCAGCGCCCACTGGCGCAGCTTGCTGTGGCCATAGGCGCCCATGACGAGCAGGTCCGCGCTGAAGTCCGCGGCCGCGTTCAGGATGGTGCTGCCCACTCCCACGCCCTTGACGTCGCGGCGTACGTGCTCGGGTGCCGGCATGCCGTGGGCTTCGCAGAAGCTGGCCAGGTCCTCGAACGCGATCTGCGCCTTGCCGCGCGACTCGCCTTCCTCCATGGTCAGCACGATCAGGGTCGAAGCCAGGCGCAGCATGGGCGCGGCGTCGGCCAGCGCGCGGGCGGCTTCGCGGCTGCCATCCCAACAGCACAGCACGCGCTCGCCGATCACCGGGAAGGCGCCGATGGACGGCACCACCAGCACCGGACGGCCGGCCGTCAGCAGCGTCTGCTCGACGAACTCGATCTCGTGCGCGGCTTCGACGTCTTCGCGGTTCTCCTGGCTGACGACGATGAGGTCGCTGGCGCGGCCCAGCGCCGCGACGGTGGCGCTGGGCGAGGCTTCGCCGGCGCGCACCGCCGCCGGCACGTCGGCGGCCGCGGCGGAGGCGAGAAAGCCGTTCAGCACCGCATCGCGGCTCTGGGTCTGCAGTTGCTCCATGACGCTGGCGGCGCGCGACATCAGCACCGATTCGCCGTAGTAGTACTGCGGCGGCGCGGCGTTGGCGTAAATGCCGACGAGCTCGGCCTTGTGGCGGCGGGCCAGCCCGAGCGCGGCGTCGGTGCGGCGCTTACAGTCGAATCCGTGATCGAGGTGTACGGAAATGCGGCGGTACATGATGGCCTCCTGGGTTGAACGTGATCGGTCAACAACATGGTTGCGCGTTCGGTGCGATCGGCCCTTGATAAGGGTCAACCCGTACTCAGTTTCCACGAACGGCCGCAACTCCCCGCCATCGCATTGGCAACCAAAAGTGTCGGCCATCGCGTTAAAGACCGCGGGAGTACATATGGACACACTTCTGTATCTTTGCCGCGTCAAATATGAAAATTTGCCTGGAACAAACATAGGAAATCGCATAAAAAACGCTGTAGCTGGGAATACTCATGTCCAAATGTGCCGCTTTCTGCGCCCGGACAGCGCAGGCTCTGCCCGGTGGCACGCAAGGAGCGTCGGCATGACGTCGAATCACGAGGCTTCCACAGGCTCGGTGGCGAGCGACGACGAGATCGCCGCATTGGTAAATGGCAAGGATGGGCTGCGCGTGCTGCTGCAGCCGCAGGTGGACCTGTTGACGGGCCGTATCGTGTCGGCCGAGGCGCTGGCGCGCTGGCATCATCCGAGACTGGGCATCGTCATGCCCGGCGAATTCATTCCCGCAATCAACCGGCTGGGCCTGGACAGGGCCTTCTTCGAGCGCGTGTCCCTGCGCGCGATCGACATGCTGCTCACCCTCAGGCGCGCCGGCATCGCGGTACCCCTCGCGGTCAATGCGCCCGCGTCCACGCTGTCGGACGAGCGCGCGGTGGACTTCCTGCTGGGCCGCATCCACGCCGCCGAACTGCCGGCTTCGCTGCTGCGCGTGGAGCTCACCGAAGACCAGCCGATCCGCGAACTCGACGTGCTGCGCGCGGCGCTGCTCAAGCTGGAGAACGCGGGCTGCGAGGTCAGCCTGGATGATTTCGGCACCGGCCACGCGTCGCTGAAACTGCTCTCGGCCATTCCGCTGTCCGAAGTCAAGATCGACCAGTATTTCGTCACCCGCATGCGGCGCAGCGCCGTGGCGTTCGAGGTGCTGCGGGCGGCGGCCGAGCTGGCCAACCGGCTGGGCCGGCGGGTGGTCGCCGAAGGGGTGGAGAACGTGGCCGACATTCCCGCGCTGCGCGCCGCGGGCTGCCGCTACGGGCAGGGCTTCGCGCTGGGCCGGCCCATGCCGCTGGACGAACTGATGATGCGCCTGCGCACGCAGCGCGAGCGCGGCGAGGCGCTGGCCGCGCCCATCCCGTACGCCTCGACCTGGCTGGACGCCTATGACGACGCCCGCCAGGACGCGCCGCCGGCGCGTCGCACGCGCCACGTCACCACGCAATAGCGGCGCGCCCGCGCAGAATTTACCGGGCCGGCGCGCGGTCCTTGGCGTTTTTTCCCTCTTGCATGTCGGGTTGCCCGGCCGTCGGCCTTGGGCACGCGGGTTGCTCTGCATAGTCCGGCGGAGTGTGTCCGCTTCATCAGGAGACGTGCAATGTCGACTCAGAACCAGCCCGACCAGCAGAAGCAGCCCCAGAAACAGCAGAGCCAGGAAGACCAGCGGGACCGTCGCCAGCCGGGGCAGCAATCCGGCCAGCAGGCCGACAAGGGCCGCCAGCAGCAAGGCCATGCGCCGGGGCAGCAAAGCAAGATGCCGCGCTGACGCCCCAAGGCCGCGCGCCGCGCCGCAAGGCGCGACGCCGGCGCAGGCCCTGTCCGGGTTGCCGGGCAGGGCCTTTATCTATTCATCGCCAGGCGGCCCCGACAGGCAGAGCGCCACCGGCAGGTCGCGCAGCGCTTCGGCCAGCGGCAGGCTGCCGTCGGCCAGCAGCGTCATGCGCCGGCCGTCCAGCGCGTTGCGCCAGCGGGCGGCAGGCAGGCGCAGCACCGTATCGGCCCAGTAGCCTCGCGCGGCGTCGGCGCGGCCGCGCGCATAGTCCGCCAGCGCCAGTGCGCACAGATGCGGCGCGACGATGAGCACGTCGCCGTCGGCGTGGCGGCGCAGCCAGGCCAGCACCTGGCCGGACCGGGGGCCGTGCACGGGCACCGCCTCGCAATCGGCGCCGGCGTACAGCGCGGGCGTGCGCGCGCGCGCCGCCAGCAGCCGCTGGATCAGCGCCAGCTTGACCGCGCCGCTGCGCCAGGCCGCGTCCGACAGGTCCGGGGCCGAAGCCGCACGCGCCTGCGCCAGCAGCGCCTCGCGGCGGGCGTAGTCCACCGGGCGGCGGTTGTCGGGATCGACCAGGCTGAAGTCCCACAGCTCCGTGCCCTGATACAGGTCCGGCACGCCCGGCAGCGTATTGCGCAGCAGGGTCTGGACCAGGCTGTTGACCATGCCGGCGGGCGCCAGTCCGGCGGCGAACGCGGCGATCTCTTCGAGCAATCCGCGGCCCGCGGGATCGGCGCGCAGGAAGTCCAGCAGGCCCTGGGCGGCGTCCTCGTAGGCTGGGTCCGGATCGGTCCAGCTGGTGTGCAGCTTGGCTTCGCGCAGCGCCTTGGTCTGCCATTGCCCGATGCGCCCGAACCAGTCCGCTAGCGCCGCGTCGTCCGGCATGTCGTCGCCCGCGCCCCAATCGGCCGGCCACGCGCCCACCAGGGTCTGCACCAGCAGATAGCGGTCGGCCAGCGTCGGCGCGTCGTTCGCCGCGGGCAGCGCCTGTATCCAGCGCAGCGCGGTATCGCGCCAGCGCTGCGGCATTTCGCTCAGCACGGCCAGGCGGGCGCGCGCGTCTTCGCCGCGCTTGTGGTCGTGCGTGGCGGTGGCCAGCATGGCGCGCGGATGCGCCTGAGCGCGCGCCCGCGTGCGCGCCAGGAACTCGGCCGGCGCCAGCGCAAAGCACTCGGGCGCGGCGCCGACCTCGTTGCGCGACAGCAGCGGTCCGTAACGGTAGAACAGCGTGTCTTCCAGCGCCTTGGCGGCCAACGGCGGAGTCAGTTGCTGGAAGCGGCGCAAGGCCAGCGCGCGGACCTCGGGGTCCGGCCCCGGCGAGCCGTCCAGCCACCCGTCCAGCAATTCCAGCAAGGCCGCGTCGGCGCCGCCGGCCGGGGCCGGCAGCAGTTGCGCCGCGCGCGCGAAGGCGGCGCGGCATACGCGGCGGTCGGCCTCGCCGCGCCCGCCGTCTTCGGCATAGCTGCGGTAGACGGGAAATGCCGTCAGCACGGCCGACAGCGCGCGGTCGATGGCCTGCGCGCTCCAGTCGCGGGTGCCCAGATCCTGGCGGGCGATGCGCGCCAGGCAGCGCGCCAGCGCCAGCCGTTCCGACGGAAAGTGGCGCGCCAGCATGCGGCGGCGCGCGGCTTCCAGCTGCTCGCGCGGAGCGCGCACGTCGCCCGTCAGGGCCTGCCAGAATACGCGCAGCGGCGCTTCGGCGTCCGGGGCGTGCAGCAGCGCGCCGACCTGATCCATGAAGTCGTAGCCGGTGGTGCCGTCCGTCCGCCAGCGCGGGTCCGGGCTTTCTTCGGGGGCCAGGATTTTTTCCACCACCACATAGGGCTCGCCGGCGCGGGCCAGGCGCTGGCGCAGGCGGCGCAGATAGGCTCCCGGCGCGGCCAGCCCGTCGATGTGGTCGATGCGCAGGCCGTCCAGGATGCCCTCGGCGTATAGCCGCAGCACCATCGCGTGGACCGCCTCGAACACCGCTTCGTCCTCGACGCGCACGCCCACCAGTTCGCTGATTTCGAAAAAGCGGCGCCAGTTGATCTGGTCGGGCGCGGTGCGCCACCACGCCAGCCGGTAATGCTGGCGTTCCAGCAGTTCGTGCAGGCGCCGGCGGCCCGCGTCCCGCGCGGGGTCGTACATATCCTCCAGCGACGCGCCGGACAGGCCGCGCGGAATCGAGGGCGCGGCCACGGGATACAGCGCGCCGGCGGCCTCCAGCGCGGGCGCGCCGCCGTCCGGATCGTGGCGCAGCCGGATCGCGCCGCGCGCCAGCGCCTCGCCATAGGGCTCGGCCAGCACCGGCAGCAGCACCTTGCCGCGCAGCGCGGCGTCCGGCGGGTCCCAGTCGATGTCGAAACAGCGCGCGTGCGCGCTGGCGGCGCCGTGCGCCAGCACGTCGCGCCACCAGCGGTTGTCCGGGTGGGCGGCCATGTGGTTGGGCACGATGTCGGCGATCAGCCCGAGCCCGCGGCCGCGGGCCGCCTGCGCCAGGCGCCGGAGCGCCGGCTCGCCGCCCAGCTCGGGATTGACGCAGCCGTGGTCGATCACGTCATAGCCGTGGGTGGAGCCGGCGCGCGCGCGGGTGATGGGCGACAGGTACAGGTGGCTGACGCCCAGGTCCGCGTAATAGCCCACGCGCGCGCAGGCGTCGTCCAGCGTGAAGCCGGCGTGCAATTGCAGGCGGATGGTGGCGCGTGGGGCGGTCATGGCGGGCCTCGCTCGCGGCCGGCGCGCAGCGCGTCCAGCCGCAGCCGCGCGCCGGACTCTTCGAAGCAGGCGCGGTTGTCCAGCGGCAGGCGCTGGCGCCAGTTCGGATGCTGGTCTATGGTGCCGGGCAGGTTGGGCTGGTCCAGTGCTCCGGCCAGGTCCTCCATCGGCGCCAGCAGCAGCGGGCAGGGCGCGGAAGACACGAAGCGCAGCAGCGCGGGCACGGGCGGCGCGGCGGGCGCCGTGCGCTCGTCGGCGCCAATGGCCTGCGCCAGCAGCGCGCGGTCGGCGGCGCGTTCGCGGCGCAGCGTGTCGGCGCTTTCTCCCGGGCCGAGCAGGCCGAGGCGGGCGCGCCAGTCTATGTCGTGGCCGGCCCACCAGCCGCGCAGCGTGGGCAGGTCGTGCGTGGTCGTCATGGCCGCGGCGGCCGGCGGCCACGCGCTCGCGGGCAGGAACGGGGCGGATTCGCCGGGCCGGCGCATGAACCACAGCACGTCCATGCCCAGCACCCCGTGCGCGGCCAGCGTGTCGTCGAAGCCCGCGGGCACGGTGCCCAGGTTCTCGCCTATCACCAGCGCGCGGTGCCGCCACGCTTCCAGCGCCGTCAGCGCCAGCAGCGTGCCGAGCGGATAGCGCAGATAGGCGCCGCCGCCGGCCGGCGCGCCATCGGGCACCAGCCACAGCCGGGCCATGCCCAGGATATGGTCGATGCGCACGCCGCCGGCGTGCGCCAGGGTGGCGCGCAGCATGTCGATGAAGGCGGCGTAGCCGGAAGCCGCCAGCGCGCGCGGCGAGAATGCGGTCAGGCCCCAGTTCTGCCCCTGCGGGTTATGGATATCGGGCGGTGCGCCGATGGCCATGCGCGGCATCAGGTCGGCCTGGCGCGACCAGGCGTGGCTGCCGTCCGGGCTGTCGCCCACCGCCAGGTCGGCCACCAGGCCGATCCGCATGCCGGCCTCGCGGCCCGCGGCGTGCGCCTGCGCCAGGCTTTCGGCCGCCAGCCATTGCGCGAAACAATGGAAATCCACCTCCTGGGCATGGAGGCGGGCAAAGCGGCGCACGCAGGGCGACTCGGGGTCGCGCCATTGCGCCGGCCATTGCGGCCAGGACGTATCCTCGCCGCCGCGCGCCGCGTGCAGCGCTTCGAACACCGCGTGGTCCCGCAGCGCCTGGCCCTGCGCGGCGCAGAAGCGCGCGTATTGCTGGCGCAGGTCGGTCGCGGCCACCGCCTGGAACTGGCGGTGCAGGGCGCGCAGCAGGCGCTGGCGCCGCGCGCCCGCGTGGGGCCAGTCTATCCAGGGCGCCGCGCCGTATCCGCCGGGTTCCTCGACCTGGGCGCGGCGCAGCGCCGCGGCGCCCAGCACCGCCACCGGATTGGCGTACAGCGTGTTCAGGAACAAGCGGCTGGACGGCGCGTAGGGGCTGCAACGCGCCGGTTGCGCCGCAAACATGGCGTGCACCGGGCTGATGGCCAGCGCGTCGGCGCCCTGGGCGCCGGCCAGCCGCGCCAGTTCGCGCAGCGCGCCGAAGTCGCCGAAGTCGTCCTCCGGCTGCGGCCCGCCCGGGACCGGCGCGCGCCGCAGGCTGTAGACCTGCGCGCACAGGCCCCAGCTGCGCGGACGGGCCTGTCCGGTCAGCGCCGCCATGCCCGGCGCGCGGCGCGGCGCGACCGCCAGCACCGCGTCCTGTCCCGAAGCAAAGGACAACGCGTGATAGCCCGGCTCGTCGGGCGCGGTCAGCAAGGGGCCGGCCGCGCCCTCGATCAAACGGCCGGACTCGCAGCGGATCTGATACGCGCCGCGCGCGTCGCGCGGCAGTTTCAGCGGATCGCCGGCGCGCGCCGCGAGCAGCGGCGGCAGCCGCGCCGCTTCCTCGTCCAGCCGGTCCGCGCTTTCGCGTATGTCTCGGGCGCTGGCCGCGGGCAGGCCCAGGGCGGCCAATAGCGCCCGCAAGGCGTCGGGCGAGACGCGCTGCGGGCGCTGGCGCGCGTCGGTCCAGTGTTCCGCGATGCCGGCCCTGGCGGCCAGCGCCGACAAAGCGTCGTCCGCGCTCATGCCGGCTCCTCCAGCAGCCACACGGTGGTGTCGCCGCAAAGTTCGCCGTGCGCCAGGCCGTCGCGTCCGCCGGCCTGGGATTCGAACAGCAGCGTGGCGTACAGGTCCGCGCCCGGCAGCAGCGCCTGCGGCAGCGGCAGGCGGCGCGGCCCCAGGTTGGCGTAGACCTCCAGCCGCGCGCCGTCGGCCAGCCGCCAGCGCGCGAACACGCCGTGGCGGCCCACGGCGCTGGCGCCCAGGCTGACCGCGCCGGCCAGCCTGGGCGCGATCAGGCGGGCGCGCAGCTGCAGCAGGGCGGTATAGGTCTCCAGCCATTGCCGCGCGTCGTCGCCGGGTTCGGCGTGGCTGGCCAGCCAGGTCGCGGGGTCGTTCGGGTCGGGCAGGCGCCGCGCCGCGTCGGCCCCCGCAAACTGCGCGAAGCGCGCGAACTCGCGCCGCCGGCCGTCGCGCACGGCCTGCGCCAGCGCCGGATCGGCATGGCTGGTGAAATAAAGAAAAGGCGTGCGCGAGCCGTGTTCCTCGCCCATGAAGATCAAGGGAATCTGCGGCGCCAGCAGCTGCAGCGCGACCGCGGCGCGCAGCCGCGCCGGCTCGTCGACCAGGCTGGTCAGGCGTTCGCCGAAGGCGCGGTTGCCGGTCTGGTCGTGGTTTTGCAGGAACAGCACGAAGGCGGTGGGCGGCAGGTCGGCGCTGGGCTCGCCGCGCGGCTCGCCGCCGCGGTAGGGCGAGGGCTGCCCCTGGTAGAGCCAGCCCTCGGACAGGCAGCGCGCCAGCGCCTCGGCCGGGCGATCGGCGTAGTCGGCGTAGTAGCCCTGGGTTTCGCCGGTCAGCAGATGGTTCAGCACGTGGTGCGCGTCGTCGTTCCATTGGGCGTCATAGTCGCCGCAAAGCAGGCTGGCGCGGTTGTCGTCGTTTTCCAGCACCAGATGCACGCGGCGTTCGGCCGGGACGCGGCGGCGCACCTCGGCCGCCAGCTCGTGCAGCCACCGGTGGCCGACGATGGCGTGCACGGCGTCCAGCCGCAGGCCGTCGAAGCGGTACTCGGTCAGCCAGTACACCGCGTTGTCCTTGAAGAACTGGCTGACCGCCGGCTGGCGGAAGTCGATGGCGTCGCCCCAGGGCGTGTGCGCGTCCTTGCGGAAGAAGGGCGCGGCGTAGCGCGCCAGATAGTTGCCGTCCGGCCCGAAGTGGTTGTAGACCACATCCAGCATCACGCCCATGCCCAGGCCGTGAGCGGTGTCGATCAGCCGCTTCAGCTCCTCGGGCGTGCCGTAGGCGGTGTCGGGCGCATAGGGCAGGACGCCGTCATAGCCCCAATTGCGCGGGCCGGGAAAATCGGCGATGGGCATCAGTTCCAGCAGCGTGACGCCCAGCGCGGCCAGCGCGGGCAGGCGCGCCTCCAGCTGCGCGTAGCCGCCTTCCAGGCCGGCGTGCGTTTCGTAAAGCACGCTCTGTTCCCAGGGCAGGCCGCGCCAGTCCGGATGGCGCCAGGGATAGCCGTCGGGCGCGACCACGATGCTGTCGCCGTGCACGTCGCCGTCCTGCAGGCGCGAGGCCGGATCGGGCATGACGGTATCGGCGTCCAGCCGGTAGTGGTAGCGCGCGCCGGGCGGGCAATCGACGTCCGCCTGCACGAAGCCGTCGGCGCCCGGGCGCAGCGCGATGGGGGCATGGCCTTCGACCTCCAGCGCCAGGCCCGCCGGCGCGGTGGGGGCCCACAGCCGGAAGCGCGTCACGCCGCTGTCGAGCAGCGTGGCGCCGAAACCGCCGCCGGCCGCCGTCATGATGCGTCTCCGTTCAGCTGCGCGGCCGCCAGCAGCACCACGCTGTGCGCCGCCACCGTGACCGCGGCGTCGGCCAGCGGCGCGGCCGGGGCCAGCGTGGCCGAATCCAGTTCGCGTATCCAGGCCGCGGCCGGCGCGGGCAGCGTGAACACCGCGGCCTCGTCGCCCGGGTTGAGCAGCAGCAGGGTGAGGTCGACGCCGCCGTCTTCGCGCGAGGCGGCGCGGCGCAGCGCCAGCACGCGCTCCTGTTCGGCGTCCCACGCCGCCTGGTCCAGCGGCGCGCCGGCGGCGTCGAACCAGGCGATGGCGGCCACGCCCGGGCTGGGCTCGCGGGCGGCGTCGCTGTAGCGGGCGGCGCGCACGCTGGGATGGGCGCGGCGCAGCGCGACCAGGCGCGCGACGTAACGCGTCAGTTCGCGCCCCGCGTCGCTCTGCGCCTGGGTCCAGTCCAGCCACGACACCGCGTTGTCCTGGCAGTACGCATTATTGTTGCCGTCCTGGCTGTTGCCGAATTCGTCGCCGGCCAGCAGCATGGGAGTGCCGTCCGACAGCAACACGCTGGCCAGCATGGCGCGCGCCGCCAGCGCCCGGGTTTCCAGGATGGCGGCGTCCTGGGTCGGGCCTTCCTCGCCCCAGTTGCGGCTGTAGTTCTCGCCGTGCCCGTCGTTGCCGTTCTCGCCGTTGGCCTCGTTATGGCTGTTGTCGTAGGACACGATATCGGCCAGCGTGAAGCCGTCGTGCGAGGCCGCGTAGTTGACCGTGGCCCAGGGCCGGCGGTGGCGGCGGTCGAACAGCTCGCGCGAGCCGCAAAGACGGGCGGCGATCTCGCCGCGCATGCCGTCGTCGCCGCGCCAGTAGCGGCGCACGCCGTCGCGGAACTTGTCGTTCCATTCCGCGAAACCGGGCGGGTGGTTGCCGAGCTGGTAGCCGTCCGGGCCCACGTCCCAGGGTTCGGAAATCAGTTTGAGCCGGGCCAGCGCCGGGTCCTGCAGCACCGCGTCGAAGAATCCGGAGCCGGGATCGTAGCCCGTGCCTTCGCGGCCCAGCGTGACGCCCAGGTCGAAGCGGAATCCGTCCACGCCGTAGGAACTGGCCCAGTAGCGCAGCGAGTCGGTCACCATCTGCAGCACGCGCGGGTGCGACAGGTTGACGGTGTTGCCGCAGCCGGTGTCGTTGATGTAGTAGCGCTCGTCGCCCGGCACCAGGCGGTAGTAGCTGGCGTTGTCCAGCCCGCGCCAGGACAGGGTGGGGCCCATTTCGTTGCCTTCGCAGGTGTGGTTGTAGACCACGTCCAGTATCACCTCGATGCCGGCGGCGTGCAGCCGGCGGATGGCCTGGCGCAGTTCGTTCGGGTTGTGCTGCAGGTAGGCCGGCTCGGGCGCGAAGTAGGACAGCGTGCTGTAGCCCCAGTAGTTGCGCAGCCCGCGTTCGGTCAGGAAGCGGTCCTGCAGGAAGGCGTGCACCGGCAGCAGCTCCACCGCGGTCACGCCCAGCCGCTGCAAGTGCTCGATAAAGCGCGGATCGGCCAGCGCGGCGCAGGTGCCGCGCAGCGGCGGGCGCAGGTCTTCGCGCAGCATGGAGGCGCCGCGCACGTGCACTTCATAGATGATGGTGTCCTGCCACGGCGTGGCCGGCGGGCGGCTGTTGCCCCAGATGAAAGGGGCTTCCTCGGGCACGATGGCCTTGGGCACGGCGGGTGCGCTGTCGCGGCGGTCGATGCTGAGGTCGCCGCGCGCGTGGTTCATGCGGTAGCCGAACAGCGCATCGCTCCAGCGCAGCGGGCCGGTCAGCTGGCGCGCGTAGGGGTCGAGCAGCAGCTTGTGCGGATTGAAGCGGTGGCCATTGCGCGGATCGTGCGGCCCATGCGCGCGATAACCGTAGACCAGGCCGGGATGGGCGTCGGGCAGATAGCCGTGCCAGACTTCGTCGGTGCATTCCGGCAGGTCGAAGCGGCGCAGTTCCTTGCGCGCCTTGGCGTCGAACAGGCACAGCTCGATGCGCGTGGCGTTGGCCGAGAACACGGCGAAGTTGACGCCCAGCCCGTCGCTGGTCGCGCCCAGCGGGTAGGGCTGGCCGCCCTGGATGCGGGTCAGTTGCGTGGGGTCCATAGCGGTCTGTCCATAGAAGCAGGGGGGTCCTTGGCCATTCAGCCTTCGTGCAGCAGAAACAGCGTGGACAGCGGCGGCAGCGTCAGCGACAGCGCCTGGGGCTGGCCGTGGGCGGGCGTGTCGCCGGTGCTGGCCCCGCCCAGGTTGCCCTGGCCGCTGCCGCCGTAGTCGGCGGCGTCGGTGTTCAGCGCCTCGGCCCAGCGGCCGGCGCGCGGCACGCCGATGCGGTAGCCGTGGCGGGACACGGGCGTGAAGTTCGACACCGCCAGCAGGTGGCTGCGGCCGTCGCCGCGCACGAAGGCCACCACGCTGTTGTCGGCGTCGTCCAGCACGGCCCAGGCGAAGCCGGCCGGATCGGCGTCGGTGGCGTGCAGCGCCGGCAGCGCCTGGTACAGGCGGTTCAGGTCGGCCACCAGCCGCTGCACGCCGCGATGGCCGGGCTCGTCGAGCAGGTTCCAGTCCAGCGCGGCGTCGTGGTTCCATTCGGCCGGCTGCGCCAGTTCGCCGCCCATGAAAAGTAGCTTCTTGCCCGGATGCGCCCACATGAAGCCCAGGTAGGCGCGCAGGGTCGCCAGGCGCGCGGTCAGGTCGCCGGGCATCTTGGCCAGCAACGATCCCTTGCCGTGCACCACCTCGTCGTGCGAGAGCGGCAGGATGAAGCGCTCGCTATAGGCGTACACCATGCCGAAGGTGATGTCGTGGTGATGGTGCTTGCGGTGCACCGGATCGTGCGCCAGGTAGCGCAGCGTGTCGTGCATCCAGCCCATGTTCCATTTGTAGTGAAAGCCCAGCCCGCCCTCGGCCACCGGCGCGGTCACGCCGGGCCAGGCGGTGGACTCCTCGGCCACCATGATGGCGTCGGGATGGTCCTGGCGCACGGCGCCGTTGAGGTCCTGCAGGAACTGCACGGCTTCCAGGTTCTCGCGTCCGCCGTAGCGGTTGGGTATCCACTGGCCCGGCTGGCGGCTGTAGTCGCGATACAGCATGGAGGCCACCGCGTCGACCCGCAAGCCGTCCACGTGGAAGCGCCCCAGCCAGTGCAGCGCGCTGGCGATCATGAAGGCCTTCACCTCGGTGCGGCCGAGGTTGTAGACCAGCGTGTGCCAGTCGGGGTGATAGCCTTCGCGCGGGTCTTCGTACTCGTACAGCGCGGAGCCGTCGAAACGCGCCAGCCCGTGCGCGTCATCGGGGAAGTGCGCTGGCACCCAGTCCAGGATCACGCCGACGCCGGCCTGGTGGCAGCGGTCGACGAAGCGCGCGAAGGCCTCGGGCGGGCCGTGGCGGGCGGTGGGCGCGTACATGCCCAGCGGCTGGTAGCCCCACGAGCCGCCGAAGGGATGCTCCATGACCGGCATCAGCTCGATATGGGTAAAGCCCATGGCGCGGGCGTAGGCGGGCAGCTTGTCGGCCAGCTGGTCCCACAGGCAGGCGCCGCCGGCCGGCGCGGCCCAGGACCCCGCATGCACTTCGTAGATCGACAGCGGGGCGCCGGGCGACTGGCGCGCGCCGCGCTGCCGCATCCAGTCCTCGTCGTTCCAGGCGTAGGGCGCGGGGTCGTCCACCACGGAGGCGGTGTCCGGCGGCGCCTCGCTGCGCCGCGCATGGGGGTCGGCCTTCAGCCGCTGAAGGCCGCCGGCGTCGGTGATGGAGTATTTGTAGCGCTCGCCGGGCCGCACGCCGGGAATGAAAATCTCCCAGACGCCGGCGCGGTGGCGCAGGCGCATGCCGTGGCGGCGCGCGTCCCAGCCGTTGAAGTCGCCGACCACCGCCACGCGCCGCGCGTTCGGCGCCCATACCGCGCAGCGCAGGCCGGACACGCCGTCGATGTCGACCAGCCGGGCGCCCAGCGCTTCGCCGGCGGCGTGCCAGCTGCCTTGCGCCAGCGCCTCCAGCGTGGCCTCGTCCAGCAGCAGGCCGAAGGCGTAGGGATCGGCGGTGATCTGCTCGGCGTCCGGCCAGCGGATGGCGAGCCGGTACGAGGCGCCGTCGCCGGGGCGGGCGTGATCCACGCGGCCCACATACAGCCCTTGCGCCTGTTCGCGCAGCGGCGTGCGCATGCCGTCGCCGTCCAGCGCTTCGACCGCCAGCGCGCCGGGCGCGTAGACCCGCAGCCAGCCTTGCTGCGGCCCCAGGATGGCGAAGGGGTCCTGGCAGCGGCCGGCGGCCAGCGCGGCCAGTTGCGCGGCGTCCACGGCGCCGGTGTCGGTCGGGGCGTCCTGGCTCATGAGGGTTTTCCTTCGGCGTCGATGGCGGCCGACATCAGTTGGCCGCGCGCCAGTTCGGCCAGCGCGCACAGCGGGATCGAGATCCAGTCCGGGCGGTGGGCGGCTTCGTAGCTGACTTCGTAGGCTGCTTTCTCCAGCTGGGCCAGCGCCAGCAGCGAGTCTTCGCGGTCATCGGCCGGTATCAGGTCGGAGGGACGGGCCTCGCGGTATCCCTGCAGGAAGGCTTCGGCCGCGCGCAGGCGGAAGCGCGCCAGCAGCGCGTCGCGCAATTCGGCGGCGGCCGCGGCCGGGTCCCCCGGGGTTTCGCCCGCGCCGGCATTGGCGTCGGCCGCGGGGCCGCCCAGGGCGTCGGCGCGCGCCATCGTCGCCGCCGCGTAGTCGAAGGAGCGCAGCATGCCGGCCACGTCGCGGTAGGGCGAGGCCAGCGCGCGCCGCGCCTTCAGGTTGCTGGCCGGTTCGCCCTCGAAGTCGATCAGGTAGGCGTCGGCCTGCGCCACCAGCACCTGGCCCAGGTGGAAGTCGCCGTGGATGCGCAGGTGCAGGGTGCCGGCCTCGGCCTGCGCCATCGCGGCCACGTGTTCGGCCAGCCGGGCATGGTGCTCGAAGAACCATTCGGCGCAGGCGCGCGACGGCGCTTCGAGCTTGTCGTACTGCGCGCGCAGGTCGCGTTCGGCGCGGTCCAGCAGACGCTGGATCTGGCGCGCGCGGGCCTCGGCGTCGGCCTGGCTGCAGCGGCGCGGCCGGAAGGCCGGGTCGTCGCAGGGCTGGGCCAGGACGGCGTGCATCTGCGCCAGGCGCTCGCCGATGGTGGCCGCCATCACGGCAAAGCCTTGCAGGCCCTGCTCGAATTCCCCGGGGTCCTGGCCGACCAGCAGCGCGTTGGCCAGCGTGCGCTTGAGCGTGTCCAGCGTCCAGTTCCAGGCGTCGCCCTCATTGATGACGTAGCGGTGGGCGATGGCCAGCGTGTGGATCACGCCGTCGGCGTCCTCGCGCTGCACTTCGCCCAGCAGCGCCGGCACGTTGGCGTAGCCGGCGCGGGTCAGGTAGCGGGTCATCTCGGCCTCGGGCGAGCCGCCGGGCTGCACCGCGCGGATCAGCTTCAGGATCAGTTCGCCGCCGACGATGACCGAGCTGTTCGATTGCTCGGCGGTGAGCCAGCGCAGCTCGGCGTCCTCGGGGATCTCGATATCGGCCAGGCCGGACTCGGGCAGGAATCGGATGACGCCCGGCTTGTCGCCGGGCTTGCCGCCGCTGCGTCCGTCCAGTTCCTTGCCGGCCCGCAGCGCCGCGATCACGGCGCGCACGAAGCCCGGCTGCAGGAAAGCGTCGGCCAGCAGCCCGACCTCGGCGCCGCGGCGCACGCGCGCGATGGCGTACTGGATGAAGGCGCTTTCGTCCCAGGACAGCACGAAGGGCGCCTGCGCGCGCAGGCCGCTGACGCCGTCCTCGGGTTCGACCTCGGCCCAGTAGTACTCGCCCTCGGCCGCGCCGAACGGCGTGGCGTAGGCCAGGCGCGCGCGGGCCGGGGGCTGGCTGGCCGGATACCAGCGCTGGCGCGCCAGGTACTGCGGCAGGATTTCGCGCTCCAGCGTCTCGCGCGAGGCGTCGGTCAATGCCGCGCCGCCGCGCGCGCGCAGCACCAGCGTGATCAGCTCGGGCATCTGGGCCGGCGCCGTGGCGTGCCAGTCCGGCGGGGCGGCGTCCACGCTCAGGTCCATCCAGTAAAAACCGTAGGGCGGCAGCGTCAGCAGATAGGGCAGTTCGCCGATGGCGGGAAAAGGCGTGCCGCCCAGCATCTCGACCGGCACGCGCCCGGAGAACTCCTGCAGCGGCAGCTCGACCGGCTGGGCCGCGTTGGACAGGTTGGCCACGCACAGTATGGTGGTGTCCTGCCATTGCCGCAGATAGGCCAGGATCTTGCGGTTGCCGGCGAAGATGAAGCGCAGCGCGCCACGGCCGAAGGCATGGCTCTGGCGGCGCTGCGCCAGCAGGCGGCGGGTCCAGTTCAGGAGCGAATGCGGGTCGCGCTGCTGCGCCTCGACGTTGACCGCCTCATAGCCGTAGAGCGGCCCCATCAGCACCGGCAACGGCAGCCGCTCGGGGTCGGCGCGCGAGAATCCGCCGTTGCGGTCCGGCGACCATTGCATGGGGGTGCGCACGCCGTCGCGGTCGCCCAGGTGCACGTTGTCGCCCATGCCGAGTTCGTCGCCGTAGTACAGCACCGGCGTGCCGGGCATGGACAGCAGCAGGCTGTTCATCAGTTCCACGCGCCGCCGGTCGCGTTCCAGCAGCGGGGCCAGCCGGCGCCGGATGCCCAGGTTGATGCGGGCGCGCGGCTCGGCCGCGTAGACGTTCCACAGGTAGTCGCGCTCGCGGCTGGTGACCATCTCCAGCGTCAGTTCGTCGTGGTTGCGCAGGAAGATGGCCCACTGGCAGGTGGCGGGGATGTCCGGCGTCTGGCGGATGATGTCGGTGATCGGGAAGCGGTCCTCCTGGGCGATGGCCATGTACATGCGCGGCATCAGCGGAAAATGGAAAGACATATGGCATTCGTCGCCCGCGCCGAAGTATTCCTGCGCGTCTTCCGGCCACTGGTTGGCCTCGGCCAGCAGCAGGGCGTGCGGATATTCGGCGTCGATCACCGCGCGGATCTGCTTGAGCACGGCGTGGGTCTCGGGCAGGTTCTCGTTGTTGGTGCCTTCGCGCTCGACCAGGTAGGGCACCGCGTCCAGCCGCAGCCCGTCCACGCCCATGTCCAGCCAGTAGCGCATGACGGCCAGCACTTCCTTGAGCACCTGCGGATTGTCGTAGTTCAGGTCCGGCTGGTGCGAATAGAAGCGGTGCCAGAAGTACGCGTTGGCCACCGGGTCCCAGGTCCAGTTGGATTTTTCCGTGTCGCAGAAAATGATGCGCGTGTCGGCGTAGGCCTTGTCGTTGTCGGACCAGACATAGAAGTTGCGGGCCGCGGAGCCGGGCTTGGCGGCGCGGGCGCGCTGGAACCAGGGATGCTGGTCCGAAGTGTGGTTGACCACCAGTTCCGTGATCACGCGCAGCCCGCGGGCGTGGGCCGCGCGGATCAGCTTGCGCACGTCGGCCACGGTGCCGTAGTCGGGATGCACGCCGCGGTAGTCGGCGATGTCGTAGCCGTCGTCGCGCCGCGGCGACGGATAGAAGGGCAGCAGCCAGATGGTGTTCACGCCCAGGTTGGCGATGTAGTCCAGCTTCGATATCAGCCCGGGCAGGTCGCCCACCCCGTCGTCGTTGGAGTCGAAGAAGGACTTGACGTGAAGCTGGTAGATGACCGCGTCCTTGTACCAGAGGCCGTCGTCGTGCTGAGGCGGGGTTTCGCTAGTCATGGCAAGAGTAGCCTTTATCCGTGCAGCGACAGGCGCCACACGCGATAGGGTTGGTCGGGAGTCAGCGTCACGGCGCGGATCTTGCCCTGCCAGGACTCCTGCGTTTCGGCCAGCAGGTCCTCGGCGGCGAGCGCGCCCGCGTCGGGCTGGCCGAACAGCCACAGCGGCGCCTCGACGCGCGCGGCCTGCGGCTGGAACGGGTCCAGGCTGATGGCGGCCAGCACCACGTTGCCGTGGCCCGGCGTGCTCTTGTAGAAGGCCAGCACCCGGTCGTTGCCGCTGTCGGCCAGGGTCAGGCCGCGATGGCTTTGCAGCGCCGGGTTGGAGCGCCGGATCTGGTTCAGGCGCGCGATCTCGGCGCGGATATTGCCCGGCGCGTGCCAGTCGCGCTGGCGCAGCTCGTATTTCTCGGAATCCAGGTATTCCTCTTTGCCGGGCAGGGCCGCGCCCTCGCACAACTCGAATCCGCTGTACACGCCCCACAGCCCGGAACCCAGCGCCGCCAGGGCCGCGCGGATCAGGAAGCCGGGCCGGCCCGAGGTCTGCAGGAAATACGGGTTGATGTCGGGCGTGTTGACGAAGAAATGCGGGCGGAAGAAGTCCGCGGCCGGCGGGCTGGACACTTCCTCGAGGTAGGCCGCCAGTTCCGTCTTTTCGTTGCGCCACGTGAAGTAGGTGTACGACTGGGTGAAGCCGATCTTGGCCAGCCGGTACATCATCTTCGGGCGGGTGAAGGCCTCGGACAGGAAGATCACGTCCGGATACTGCGCGTGCACGTCGGCGATCATCCATTGCCAGAACGGCAGCGGCTTGGTGTGCGGATTGTCGACGCGGAAGATGCGCACGCCGTGGCGCACCCAGAACAGCACCACGTCGCGCAGCGCCCGCCACAGCGCGAGCCGGCGCGCGCGCCGCGGCGGCGCGCCGTAGAACGACACGTTGACGATGTCTTCGTACTTCTTGGGCGGGTTCTCGGCGTAGCGCAGCGTGCCGTCGGGGCGCCAGGAGAACCAGTCCGGGTGCTGCGCCAGCCACGGATGGTCCGGCGAGCACTGGATCGCGAAGTCCAGCGCCAGCTCCATGTCCTGCTCGCGCGCGGCCGCCACCAGCCGCAGGAAATCCTCCAGGCTGCCCAGCTGCGGCTCGATCGCGTCGTGCCCGCCCTGGGGCGCGCCGATGGCGTAGGGGCTGCCGACGTCGCCCGGCTCGGCGCGCAGACTGTTGTTGCGGCCCTTGCGGTTGCGCTGGCCGATGGGGTGGATGGGTGGCATGTACAGCACGTCGAAGCCCATGGCGCGCACGTCCGGCAGGCGCGCGATGACGTCGTCGAAGGTGCCGTGGCGGCCCGGATGGGGCGACTGCGAGCGCGGGAACAGCTCGTACCAGCTGGAAAAACCCGCCTGGCAGCGGTCCACCCAGAGCGGATAGGGCGTGGGGCTGACGGTCTCGAACGGCCGATCGTCCAGCGCCCGCATGGCCCGCGCCAGTCCTTCGTCCAGCAGCACGGCGACCGGATCGGCGGCCAGCGGCTGCGCGCCCAGCTGCTCGATCGCGTCGCGCACCGCGTCGGCGTCGGCCGCGGAACCGGCGCGCGCCAGCGCGTCGCGCAAAAGCTGCATGCCTTCCTGCACCTCCAGCCGCAGGTCCAGGCCGGCCCGGTGCTTCAGTTCCAGGTCATGGCGGAAGGTCTGCCAGGCGTCCAGCCAGGCGCTGATGACGAATTCGTGCGCGCCCACGCGGCGCGGCCGGAACACGGCCTCCCAGCGGTCGTTGGGGCCGCGCGCCAGCGGGGTGGCGCGCCAGCGCGTTTCGTCGGCCGCGCGCCAGCGCAGTTCGGCCGCCAGCTGTTCGTGGCCGTCCATGTAGATGTCGGCATGGACGGCGATGCGCTCGTGCGGAATGCATTTGACCGCGAACGCGCCGTCGTCGACCGCCGGGCTGACCCGTTCGACCGCGATGCGCGGATTGCCGCTGCCGTCGGCGCGCGAACGGTGGCGGCGCGACGGCTCGCGCACCGGCAGCGTCGGCTCCAGCAGGAACAGCGCGCAGTCGCCCGGCGGCAGCATGGCGGCCGGCGCGCTGTCCGGCGCGGCCGCGCCCACGGGCGGCGACAGCGGAACGATGTCGGCCGGCGGCAGCATCGGCGCCAGCGCGTCCCAGTCCAGCAGGGCCTGCGCGTCGGTGGAGGGATTGAGCGCCAATGCCGCCGTGGCGCCTTCGGCCGTGCCGCGCAACAGCACGGTGCAGCGGCCGTCGCGCCCGCCGGCCACGCGCAGCGGCCCTTGCAGGCGGGCGTCCGCGAACCACTGGTTCACGGCCTCCACGTCGGGGAGTTCGCGTTCGTCGCGGTCGTCCAGCATCAGGCCGTCGGCGCACAGCGCGGCCGACCAGATGGCGCGCCGCCCGCGCGCCGGCGGCGGGGTGTCTGCGGGGTGGGGCGGCGCGGCGATGACCGGGGCCAGCGCGCGCAGCCGCGCGTCTTCGTCGGCCAGCCATTCGGCCTTGAAGTTCCACCACGGCAGCGAGGAAAACAGCCCGTCGAACTCGGCCTCGCGCAGTCCCGCCAGCATCGCGGGGGTAAGGCCCGGCGCCCAGGCCAGCAGTTGCAGACCGGCATGATGCCGCCGCAGTTGCGCGGCCAGCCTAGCCCAGTCCGCGCCAGCCAGACGTTGCGGCGCATGGAAGGCCAGGCCGGTGACGCCGTGGCTGGCCCAGCGTTCCAGCCGTTCGGTCCAGGCCGCGAGAAAGCCAGGCGGCAGCGGACCGTCGCGCAGATAGCGCAGCCGGCGCGCCTGCGCGGGCTGGCGCGGATCGCGCGCGGGGTCGCCCGCCGGCGGCAGATACCAGTCGGGGCCGACGGTGGCGGCCACCGCGTCGTGCGCGCAGCGGTCCAGCACCACATCCACGTACAGCGCCAGACCGTGGTCCGCCAGCTCGGCGGACACGCGCCGATACCACTCGGTGATGGGAACCTCGGCGCCGTCGAGCAGGGCGCGGTCGGCGTCGCGCGGGGCCTGCGTGCCGCCTTCTTCATCCAGCAGCCAGGGCGCCGGCAGCAGCACGGCGTTGAAGCCGCGCTGGCGCAGGCGCTCGTAAAGCCGCGGGCCGAGCGCGGCCGCGGACTCCCGCTCGCGCGCGCCGCCGCGGGCGTGATAGAGGCGCAGCGGCGCCTGGGTGGCGATGGCGGCGGTCGTGGGCGGCACCTGGCGGTCTCCTTACACGGGCGCCGGCACGGCGCCGCCGGCCGGCTGGCGCACGCCCAGCGCGGCCGCGCCCGCGGCGCGGTCGGCGCGCGCCGGCATGGCTTCCAGGGTTTCGGGTTCGGCCAGCGAGCGGTACAGGCTGGCGTACAGGCCGATGGCCGAGCGCCAGCTGAAGTCGGCGCTCATGGCGTTGCGCTGCATGGTGCGCCAGAGCATGGCGTGCTCGCGCATGGCCATGGCGCGCGCGATCGCCTCGGCCATGGCCGCCGGGCTGTCGCCGTCGAACAGCAGGCCGTTGGCCGAGGCCATCGCCGACAGCGGGGCGCGCGGCCCCGGATCTTCGATGGTGTCGGCCATGCCGCCCACGCGCGAGCCGATGGGCAGCGCGCCGTAGCGCATGGCGTACAGCGGCGTCAGGCCGAAGGGCTCGAAACGGCTGGCGTGCAGCAGGATGTCGGCGCCGGCATGCAGGCGGTGCGCGGCCGCCTCGTCATAACCGATATGGGCCGCGCAGCGTCCGGGATAGCGCTGCGCCAGCGCCTGCAGCGCCTGTTCCAGACGGTGGTCGCCCTGGCCCAGGATCGCGACCTGCAGGCCGGGATGGCGTTCCAGCGCCTCGGGCAGGGCGGCCGCGGCCACGTCGGCCATCTTCTGTTCGGTCAGGCGGCTGCCCATGGCCATCAGCGTGGTCCCGGCGTCCACGTCCAGGCCGAACTCATGCTGCAGCGCGGCCTTGCAGCGCGCCTTGTTGGACAGGTCGCGCGCCGAATAGCGCAGCGCGCCCAGGTGCGGGTCGCGGGCGGGGTTCCACAGGATGTTGTCGATGCCGTTCGGAATGGGCAGCAGGTCGTCGGCGCGGCGGCGCAGCAGTTCGTCAAGCCCGCAGCCGAAGGCCGGGGTCATGATTTCGCGCGCATAGTTATGGCTGACCGTGGTCACGCGGTCGGCATAGCGGATGCCGGCCTTCAGGAAATTCAGCTGTCCCCAGGCGCCTATGCTTTCGCCGTTGCGGTAGCGTTCGGGAATGCCCAGTTCGGCCGCGCACTCCATCGGGAAGCGGCCCTGGAACGCCAGGTTGTGGATGGTCATGATGCTGCGGGTCGCGTGCAGGCCCTGCGCATGCAACAGCAATGGCACCAGGCCGGCGTGCCAATCGTGCGCATGCACCAGATTGGGGCGCGCGACGCCGGGCAGGCCGCCGGCCACGCGCGCGGCGGCATGGGCCAGCGCCGCGTAGCGCAGCGCGCTGTCGGCGTATTCGACGCCCTGTTCGTCCAGGTAGATGCCGGCGCGGTCGTACAGCCCGGCGTTCTCCAGCAGCAGGAAATCCAGGCCCGACTGCGGGCAGCGGCCGGCCAGCAGGCGCGCATCGCCGCCCGGCAGGTTGTGCAGCGGCGCCACCACGCGGACGCGCTCCAGGCGGGCGCGCACGCCGCGGTAGGCGGGCAGCAGCACCATGAGCGGCGTGCCTGCCTGGGCCAGCGCGCGGGCCATGCCCGTGATGGCGTCCCCGAGGCCGCCCGTTTTGGCCAGGGGAAATGCCTCGCCGGCCACGATCAGGGTTCTAGTCTTCGCCATGCCTGCTCCCGGTGTATCGGGCCGCGCCGGATAAAAAAGTGCGACGCGGCCGCGGAAAACCTGGACAGCCGCAAGCTCCGTGCCCAAATCGCCGCCGCATTGTTTTCTTTTGTATCCGAGCGCCCCGCAGCAGGAATGGGGCTTGCTGCCGCTGGCGTCGTGTTGTCCACGGACCGTGACCATGACAGGAGCTGGGTATGAAAACTGTGTCGGACTTCGTCCTCGAAAGGCTGTCTCAATGGGGCGTCAGAAGGGTGTTCGGGTATCCCGGCGACGGGATAAACGGCCTGATCGGCGCCTTCGGCCGCACGCAGGAACCGCCGGAGTTCGTCCAGGTCCGGCATGAGGAAAGCGCCGCTTTCATGGCCTGCGCGCATGCCAAGTTCACCGGACAGGTGGGCATGTGCATGGCGACCTCGGGGCCGGGCGCGATCCATCTGCTCAACGGCCTGTACGACGCCAAGCTGGATCACCAGCCCGTGGTGGCGCTGGTGGGGCAGCAGGCCCGCAGCGCGCTGGGCGGCGACTACCAGCAGGAAGTCGATCTGGTCAGCCTGTTCAAGGACGTGGCGCACGACTACGTGCAGATGGCCGCCACCGCCGGGCAGGCGCGCCACGTGATCGACCGCGCCATGCGCATCGCGATGGAGCGGCGCGCGGTGACCTGCGTCATTTTTCCAAACGACGTGCAGGATTTGCCGGCAGTGGAGAGCCCGCCGCGCGAACATGGCGCCGTGTACACCGGCATCGGCGTGACTTCGCATGCCGCGGTGCCGAACGAGGCGGCCTTGCGCAATGCGGCCGAGATCCTCAACCGCGGCGAGCGCGTCGCCATGCTGGTGGGCGCGGGCGCGCTGGACGCGGGCGCCGAGGTCCGCCAGGCCGCCGAGCTGCTGGGCGCGGGCGTGGCCAAGGCCTTGCTGGGCAAGGCCGCGGTGCCCGACGACCTGCCTTACGTGACGGGCAGCATCGGCCTGCTGGGCACCCAGCCGAGCTGGGACATGATGAACGAGTGCGACACACTGCTGATGGTGGGCACCTCGTTTCCCTACGCCGAGTTCCTGCCCGAGGAAGGGCAGGCGCGCGCGGTGCAGATCGACCGCGACGGCCGCAAGCTGAGCCTGCGCTATCCGGTCGAACTGGGCCTGGTGGGCGACAGCCGGCTGACCCTGCAGGCCCTGATGCCGATGCTGGAACGCAAGACGGCGCGCCGCTGGCGCGAACGCATCGAGAAGCAGGTGGCGCGCTGGCGCGACACGGTGCGCGAGCGCGCCATGGTCGAGGCCCGTCCGCTCAATCCCCAGCGCCCGTTCCTGGAGCTGTCGCAGCGCCTGCCCGAGCAGTGCATCGTCACCTGCGACTCGGGCTCGGCGGCGAACTGGTACGCGCGCGACCTGGACCTGCGCGAAGGCATGATGGGCTCGCTGTCGGGCGGGCTGGCCACCATGGGCTGCGGCGTGCCTTACGCGGTGGCGGCCAAGCTGGCCTATCCCGAGCGTCCCGTGGTGGCGCTGGTGGGCGACGGCGCCATGCAGATGTTGGGCATCAACGAACTGATCACCATCTCGCACCGCTGGAAGGACTGGGCAGATCCGCGCCTGATCGTCATGGTGCTGAACAACGGCGACCTGAACCTGGTGACCTGGGAGCAGCGCGTGATGGGCGGCGACCCGCGTTTCGCGGACTCGCAATGGCTGCCGGCGTTTTCCTACGCGGACTACGGCCGGCTGCTGGGCCTGGAAGGCATACGGGTCGAGAACCCGCAGGACGTGGGTCCCGCCTGGGACCGCGCGCTGGCCGCCGCCCGGCCCGTGGTGCTGGAGATGGTGACCGATCCCGAGATGCCGCCCTTGCCGCCGCACATCCCGGCCAAGCAGGTCGCCGCCTACGTGCGCGCGCTGCGCAAGGAAGACGCGGCCGCGGGCGGCGCGGCGCTGCGCGCCACGATCAAGCAGTGGTGGGCGGGCTGACGCCGCGCCCGCCGGCTCCGCATATTGCGTTTGCGCACAGTTCAGGAGGCCATCATGGCAGAACCCAAATCGCCCGCTTCCCCCGACAACACCGAAGGCGGCAAGTCCCCGCCGGACCAGAGCCCGGCCGAGCAGCCGACGCCCGATCCGGGCGGCCGCAAGACCGACAAGAACGGACGCTGGCCGCCGGACAGCCTGCCCAATCCCATGCCGGGCCTGGACCCGCAGCAGACGCCGGGCATAGACCGGCTGGCGGGCACGCCGCTTGCGGAATGCGTGCGCATCCGCGCCGCACAGGGCGGGCGGCGGAGTTTTTCAAGGAGACCCTATGAGCAAGCATGAAGGATTGCGCGGCATATTCCATCCGGCCGACAGTTCGGCGCGCACGGTGCGCGACCTCATCTCCGGAACGGAGGCGCTGTTGCGCAGCACGGCCAGCTACGGCGGGTCCGAAATCGAAGCGGCCCGCGACCGCCTCAAGCAGCAGCTGGAGGCCGCGCGCGAACAGGCCAGCGGCTGGGAGCGCCTCGCCTGGGACCGGGCCCGCCATGCCTCGCACGCGGCCGACGAGTACGTGCACGAGAACGCGTGGAAAAGCATCGCGGCGGCGGCGCTGGTCGGCGTGCTGGCCGGCGTCTGCATGATGTCCGACCACCGCCGCCGTTGAGCGGGCCTCATCCATTTAACCCATTGATGATCGGCGAGGTATCCAGGAGGATGCACAGGTTGTGCCGGGTGCGGGGCCGCGCGCGAGCGAGGCTCCACGGCCCGGTTCCTTTCCTTGTTTCGGGAACGCACGATGAGCACGAACGCAGTCGCGCCGAGCGGCCGGTCACCGTGGGGCAACGCCCTGGCGGTGCTGGTGCTGTTTGCGGCGGTGGCTGCGGTGCTGGCGTTCGCGGCGCTGCGCATCGCGCAGCAGCGCATCGCCAATCTGCTGGGGCCGCGCAGCGAAGTGGCCGACGTGGAGGTCGGATACCGCCAGGTGGTATTGACCGACGTGATCGTGCGCGGCGCGGCCGGCCAGGCCGACGTGCGGGCGCGCCGCGTGGTGCTGGAGCCGGACTGGCCGGCGCTGCTGCGCCATGAAACCGTGTTCACGCGCGTGTCGGTCGAAGGCTTCGACTTCGCGGTGCTGCGCCAGCCGGACGGCAGCCTGCACATCGCGCCGGCCCTGCAGGCGGCGCTGCGCACCGGCGATGCCGGCGACGGCCGCGGGCGGGACCGCCAGCCGATACGGGTGGCCGATCTGCGGCTGCAGGACGGCCGCCTGACTTTCGAAGACGCCGCGATATCGCGCCCGCCGCACCGCATCGCCTTCACCGGCGTGCAGGCGCGGCTGCGCCCGCTGGTCATGCCCGACGACGGCGCGCGCAGCGAAATGGAGTTCAACGGACGGATCGACCAGCAGGGCGGAGCCAACGCCACGGTCAGCGCGCAAGGCTGGCTGGTGGTGGGCGGCACGGACGCCGACATCAAGGTCAGCGTGCGCAACATGGGCGTGCGCCACGCCGCGCCTTACCTGGCCGACAACGGCGCCGGCTCGCTGGCCGCCGGCGCGATGGACCTGGACATGAACACCGTGATCGAACGCCGCCAGTTGCGGGCCGCGGGCACGGTGGCGCTGCGCGGCCTGAGGTTCAGCGGCGAGGGTTCGCTGTTTTCGCTGCCGCGCAAGGCGGTGCTGGCCGCGCTCAAGGACGAGGCCGGCGCGGTGCGCTTCGAGTTCGCGCTGTCGGGCGACCTGGACAGCCCCAGGTTCTCGGTCACGCGCGGCTTCGCCGCCCAGGTGGCGCAAGGCTTCGGGCATGCGATAGGGGTGGGCGCGGAGGGCGCCGCCGAAGGCGTGGCGGGCGCGGTCAAGAGCCTGGGCAACGCCTTGTCGGACCTGCTCGATCCTACTCCCTAGGCCGCCGGCGTGGAGGCGTGCGGCCCGTGCCGCAGCCGCCATTCGGCCAGCCCGAAGGCCAGCAGGGCCAGGCACAGCGGCGCGAAGGCGTAGAGCGCGCGGTACACCAGCGCCGCGCCCAGCACCTCGGGCGCGGGAATCCCCGGCGCCAGCGCCGCGACGAAGATGGCTTCGGTGGTGCCCAGCCCGCCCGGCACCCGGATGAGCACGGCCGCGAAGCTGGTGCACATCAGCACGCCCAGCACCGCCGGATAGCCGACCTTGCCTTGCAGCAGCACGTACATGATGGCGCCCATGATGGCCCACGAGCTTGCCGCCACCAGGCTTTGCGCGACCGCCATGCCCAAGTGCGGCAAGCTGGCATGCTGGCCCATCCAGGTCCAGCTGCGGCGGCGCGCCAGCGCGCAGAAGCCCACGTAGGCGGCGGCCAGCGCCAGCAGCGCCGCGCCCGGCAGGCGCAGCACGTCCGGACGCAGTCCCCAGCCCTGCGGCAACGGCACCGCGCCCGCCACGAACAGCGCGCCTGCCAGCCAGCCGAAGCCGATCCAGTTGGTCGCGGCCGAGAACAGCGCCACGCGGGTGGCGACCGACTTGCGGCATCCCAGGCGCGCATACAGGCGCAGCCGCGCGCCCAGCCCGCCCAGCAGGACCCCGAGATTGAGGTTCAGCGCGTAGCTGGTCATCGCCACGCCCAGCACCTTGGGCCAGGGCAGGGTGTGGCGGGTGTAGCGCTTGGCCAGCAGATCCATGGCGCCGTAGGCCAGGTAGCCGGCGGCCACCAGCGCACAGGCCAGCATGATCGTACGCCCCGGAATCGCGCGCATCGAGACCCAGACCTGGGGCCAGTCCACGGCGCGGCCGAAATGGATGAGCAGGGCGGCCACGACCGCCAGCACCAGCGCCGGCAGAATCCGCTTCAGGCGCGGCCAGCGATGGCGCAGCGCCCGCGTCAGGGTGGAGCGGAAGACTCTCATGCCGTCTCTCTTTCCGTGGGCAAGGGCAGGGACTGCAGCCTGGGCTTGTGCGCCGGCAGGCTGCCGGCCCAGGCCGGAAAGCGCCGCAGGAAGTGGAACACCACCACGCCTATCCACAGCCGCCGCAGGCGCCGCCTGGAGCCCACCGACATTTCGATCTGGCGGCAGTCCTGCTCGATCAGCCGCTCCAGGCTGCGGCGCAGCTCGGCGTTGAGCGCGCGGTCGCGCGCCATCACGTTGGCCTCCAGGTTCAGCGCCAGGCTCAGCGGGTCCAGGTTGCTGGACCCCACGGTCGCCCAGTCGCCGTCCACGCAGGCCACTTTGCCGTGCAGCGGCCGCTTGCAGTATTCGTAGATCTCCACGCCGGCGTCGATCAGGTAGTCGTACAGCATGGAGGCAGCCAGCCGCGCGACCAGCACGTCGGGCTCGCCCTGCAGCAGCAACCTGACCCGCACGCCGCGCCGCGCCGCGTCGGCCAGGTCGTGCAGCAGCTGGTAGCCGGGAAAGAAATAGGCGTTGGCGATCAGCACGTCGTGGCGCGCCGCCCGCACGCCGGCGCGGTAATGGCGCTCGATGTCGTTGCGGTGATCGACGTTGTCGCGCACCACCAGGCGGCCGCCGCCGTCGCCGGCCGGCATCTGCTCCAGGATGGCGGCCCGCCGGCCGCGCCGCCGCGGCCGCTCGCCGCCCAGCTGCGCGCGCGCATAGTCGGCGATATCCGCGGCCAGCGGACCCTCGACACGCAAGGCGTAGTCCTGCTTGGCCTGCGGGCCGAAGTCGGGCAGGTGGTCGGCCGAGAAATTGATGCCGCCCACGAAGGCGCAGCGGCGGTCGACGGCCACGATCTTGCGGTGCATGCGCCGGAATACGTTGGTGCGCACGCCCAGCAGGCGCGGGCGCGGGTCGAAGATGTGGACGCGGATGCCGCTGTCGGTCATGCCGCCCAGGAATTCCTCGCTCAGTTCGTCCGAACCGTAGCCGTCGATGGTCAGGTCCACGCTCACGCCGCGGCGCGCCGCGTCGATCAGGGCCTGGCGGATCTCCCGGCCCACGGTGTCGTCGAACAGGATGAAGGTCTCGACCAGCACTTCGCTGCGGGCCTGCGCGATGGCGTCGAGCACCGCGGGGAAATAGCCGGTGCCGTTTTCCAGCAGCGTGTAGCGGTTGTTCCCGCGCCAGCTCAGGTTCATAGGGCGATCTCCGCGCTGATCGGCACGTGGTCGGACAGGCGCGACCAGACGCGCGACGCCATGGGCAGCGGCCGCCAGTCGCGCACGCCGCGCACGTAGATGCGGTCCAGCCGCAACAGCGGCCAGCGCGCCGGAAAGGTGCGCGCCGGCCGGCCCAGCCGCGAGCTGTAGACTTCGCTGGTGCCGCAGTCGCGCATCGGGCCGTCGGCGCGCAGCCGCCAGTCGTTGAAATCGCCGGCGATCAGCAGGGGTTCGGCGGCCGGCACGCCGTCGGCCGCCAGTTCGCACAATTGCGCCAGCTGGCGGCCCCGGTGGCGCTCCAGCAGCCCCAGGTGCACGCAGACCGCGTGCACCGGCGTCGGCGTCCCGGGCACGCGCAGCACGCAGTGCAGCATGCCGCGGCGTTCGTGGCCGCTGACGCTGACGTCGTGGTTTTCATAGCGTTCGATGGGGTAGCGCGACAGCACCGCATTGCCGTGGTGGCCCGCCGGATAGACCGCGTTGCGACCGTAGGCGTAGTCGGTCCACAGCGTGTCGGCCAGGAACTCGTACTGCGACAGCGCGGGCCAGGAGCGGTGGCGCTCGGCATGGCCCTGGTGTTCGCCCAGCACCTCCTGCAGGAACACGATGTCCGGGCCCGCCGCCCGCAGCGCGTCGCGCAGTTCGTGCAGCATGAAACGGCGGTTGAAACTGGTGAAACCCTTGTGCGTGTTGACGGTCAGCACCGTCAGCGTGGTGGCGTCGATATAGTGCGAGGCGGGCATGCGGGCTCCGGAATGGGCGATCCCCGCCTGCCGAGCAAGCCGCGTGCCCGGAAGGTAAGCGGGCGTAACCCCGCGTCGCCGCCTTTACACCGTCCTGGCCGCCCAGAACGCGGTGCGCACGGCCGGCGAGGCCGCGATGCTGGCGACCACCCGGTCCAGGTCCAGTTCGTCGACCGAGGCTTCGCTGAGCGCGGCCTCGATCTCGACCTCGTCTTCGCCGAACTGGTCGATCTTCAGCTCGGACAGCGGCAGCTGCTCGGCCTCAAGCACGTCTTCCAGCACCATCATGGCGGCCTGGCGCTGCGCCGTGGTGGCGATCAGGTGTATGACGGTAGTCACTTCCGTGGTCTGCGCATCGACCGGCTGGCGGTTGACGTAGCTGACCACCGGGCGCAGCAGGGTGTTGGCGGCCAGCACGAAGACGGTGGCGGCCACCGCCTCCAGCATCAGCGAGGCGCCGGCGCACGCCCCGATCGCCGCCGAGCCCCACAGCGTGGCCGCGGTGTTCAGGCCGCGGATGCTGCCGCCTTCGCGCATGATGGCGCCCGCGCCCAGGAAGCCCACGCCCGACACCACGTAGGAAATCACGCGCGCGCCGCCGTCGTCGCCGCCCACCAGGAAGGCCATGTCCACGAAGATCGCCGCGCCCACCGCGACCAGCACGTTGGTGCGCAGCCCGGCCGTGCGCTGGCGGAACTGGCGCTCGAAACCGACCACCGCGCCCAGCACGAAAGCGGTGAACAGGCTGACCAGGGTATTGGCCAGGGTGAGCAGCTGGATGTTGTCGAAATTCTTCATGGTGTCCTCGGTACGGCGGCGCGCCATGATCGGGCATGCATGCGGTTTGTTTGATGACACCGGGCGATGGGCCAGATTCAGGTAATATTCAGGTTCCAGTAAGAAAGAGAGCAAGGTGGACGGCAGGCAGTCCCGGCCGTCCGCCATTTATGAACGAAGAGCCTCCCTCTAGGCCGGCGCCGCGCCGGCGCCCGCCCCCTTCCTCCGGCCGCATGCCGCGGCCGTTCCACGATACCCGTCTGGCCCGATCCCGGGCCGCCACGCCGCGCCTGGGCTGCCGCGCGCCGCCGCGCGCGCGTCCGTTGCGCCATTTCCCTGACGATTCCGGGAGCGCGCTGGCGCGCTCCATCACGCTATACGTGGAACTTCGATGATTTTCGATTGGATGACCGACCCCACCGCCTGGCTGGGCCTGGCGACCCTGGTCGTGCTTGAAATTGTGCTGGGCATCGACAACCTGGTGTTCATCGCCATCCTGGCCGACAAGCTGCCGCCGGCGCAGCGCAACCGCGCCCGCCTGATCGGCCTGACGCTGGCGATGGTGATGCGCCTGGGCCTGCTGGCCAGCATCGCCTGGGTGGTGACGCTGACCGAGCCGCTGTTCACGCTGCTGGGCGCGGAGATTTCCGGGCGCGACCTGATATTGATCCTGGGCGGCCTGTTCCTGCTCTTCAAGGGCACGATGGAGCTGCACGAGCGCGTCGAAGGCGGCGCCGCCCACGACGCCGGCCAGCGGCCGCAGCACGCCGTGTTCTGGCAGGTGATCCTGCAGATCGTGGTGCTGGACGCGGTGTTCTCGCTGGACTCGGTGATCACCGCGGTGGGCATGGTGCAGGACCTGAGCATCATGATGATCGCCGTGATCGTGGCGATGGCGGTGATGATGCTGGCCAGCCGTCCGCTGATGGCCTTCGTGGCGCGCCACCCGACGGTGGTGATCCTGTGCCTGGGCCTGTTGCTGATGATCGGCTTCAGCCTGGTGGCCGAAGGGCTGGGCTTTCACGTGCCCAAGGGTTATCTGTACGCCGCCATCGGCTTCTCGATCCTGATCGAGCTGTGCAACCAGCTGGCGCGGCGCAACCGCGCCCGCGGCGCGCATGCGCTGGGCCGGCGCCAGCGCACGGCGCAGGCCGTGCTGCGGCTGCTGCGCGCCAGCCCCGCCGGCCAGGCCGGCGCGCAGGTCGACGAGGTGGTCGCGCTGGTCGACGGCGCGGGCGAGGAGCCGGCCTTCGCGCCCGAGGAGAGCACCATGATCGAACGGGTGCTGTCCATCGGCGCGCGCGACGTGCGTTCCATCATGGTGCCGCGCGGCGACATCACCTGGCTGGACGTGGCCGACACGCCCGAGGACGTGGTGCGCAAGTTCGGCGGCGGCCATTCCCGCCTGCCGCTGTGCGCGGGCGACCCGGCCAACGTGCTGGGCGTGCTGCACTTCAAGGACGTGCTGCCCAGGCTGCAGACCCCCGGCCCGATCGACCTGGTCGAGCTGGCGCGCGAACCGCGCTACGTACTGGAGACCATGCCGGTGCTCAAGGTGCTGGACGAACTGCGCGCCAGCCGCGATCACATGCTGATCGTGGTGGACGAGCACGGCGTCTGCGAGGGGCTGGTCACGCCAATGGATGTGCTGACCGCGGTGGCGGGCGATCTGCCCGAGCACCAGGCCGACCTGTCGGAGTCGCTGCGCCTGTCCGACGGCTCCTGGCTGCTGGACGGCCGGCTGGCGGTGGGCGAGGCCGCGCGCCTGCTGGAGGCGCCGGCGCTGGCCGACGATTACCCGGACGCCACGCTGGCGGGCTGCCTGCTGCGCGCCGCCGGCCGCATTCCCGAGCCGGGCGACACGATCGCCTGGCGCGACTGGCGCTTCGAGGTGACGCGGCGCGACGGCCTGCGCATCGACCAGGTGCGGGCCAGCCGCGGCGATGTGGGCGCCGGCCACGATTGAAATCCGCGCGTCCGGGTAGTTGGAAAAACCGTCGCTGTTGTGCGATTATCTGACCCTGTATTGAGGATTTGACTGGTCTTATCCGCAGCCCGGGCAGCGTGTCCGCCCCAGGCTCAGTTAGTGTCTTTGCTTTTGGTTATCGCTACAGGTGGTACATCGCATGGGCAACACGAGGTCTGGATTCAAGGGCACGGCCGCGCTCTGCGCGGCGCTGGCCGCGCTGGCGACCCCGGGCGCCGCGCACGCCACGGAAGGCGCGCTGGGACGGCAGATCACCGGCACCAATGTCCAGCCCAACGCCGGCATCGTCTCGCCGCAACCCATCTGGGCGGTCAATCTTTCACAGATCTACCTTGACGGCAGCATCGGCGGCAGCCGCGAGGTGCCGGTCGCGGGCCGGACCTCGCTGGGCCTGGACGCCGAAGTCTCGTTCACGCTGGCGACCCTGCTCAAGACCTGGGACACCGGGCCGGGACGCTGGAACTTCGCTTCCAGCATCACCGTGCCCTACGTGTGGAACAAGGTGACCTCCACCCTGGCCGGCGCGGGCGGGCGCAGCGTCAGCCAGGACGACACCGCGTCGAACCTGTTCGACCTGTATTTCTCGCCCATCATCGCCGGCTACCACTTCTCCGAGACCTCGCACCTGGCGCTCAGCCTGAACGTGTGGGCGCCCACCGGCAAGTACAACGCCAACGACATGGCCAACCCCAGCCTGAACAACTGGACCTTCATCCCGCAGGTGGCCTACACGGGGATCTTTCCGGAGTCCGGCTTCCAGATCGACACGGTCGCCGGCTTCCAGTTCTATACGCGCAACAGCGCCACCGATTACCGCAACGCGCCGCTGTTCAGCATGGACGTGATGGGCCGCAAGGTCTTCAGCAACGGCTTCAGCGCCGGCCTGATCCTGGGCACCATCCAGCAGCTGGGCAGCGACAAGGGCCCCACGGCCGACCGGCTCAACGGGTTCAAGGGCAGGGACTGGGCGCTGGGCCCCATCGTGACCTACGACAGAAAGCTGGCTGACCAGCGTTCGCTGTCGCTGTCGCTGCGCTGGGTGCCCACGATCAGCAGCACCAACCGCCTGGACAGCACCAGCACGGTCATGGCGACCGCCACGCTGGTGTTCTGAGGCGTAGCGGGCGGGGCGGTTTCCCGCCTGGCGGCACGGCCGGCCGCTGAACTGGCCTGATCTTCCGAGGAAAAGCGATGAATGCAAGAAAGCTGTTGAGTGCGGCGCTTGTCGCCGCGGCAGGCCTCGCGGCCACGGGCGGCGCACAAGCGCAGAGCCAGGACGCGTCGGGCAAGAAGCCGAACATCCTGGTGATCTTCGGCGACGACATCGGGCAGACCAACATCAGCGCCTATGGCGAAGGCGTGGTGGGCTACGAGACGCCCAACATCGACCGTATCGCCAAGGAGGGCGTGAAGTTCACCGATTACTACGGTGAAAACAGCTGCACCGCCGGCCGGTCGTCCTTCATCACCGGGCAATCGCCGCTGCGCACGGGGCTGACCAAGGTCGGCGCGCCGGGCGCCTCGGTCGGCCTGCAGAAAGGCGACATCACCATCGCCGAAGCGCTGAAGGCGCAGGGCTATGTCACGGCGCAGTTCGGCAAGAACCACCTCGGCGACAAGGACGAATACCTGCCGACCCGGCACGGCTTCGACGAGTTCTTCGGCAACCTGTATCACCTGAACGCCGAGGAAGAGCCCGAGCGCCCGTACTGGCCCAAGGATTCCAACGATCCGTTCGTGAAGAACTTCTCGCCGCGCGGGGTGGTCAAGGCCTCGGCCGACGGCAAGGTGGAAGACACCGGGGCGCTGACCAGGAAGCGCATGGAGACCATCGACGACGAGACCGTGGGCGCGGCGCTGGACTACATCGACAAGCACGGCAAGGGCGACAAGCCGTTCTTCGTGTGGATGAACACCACGCGCATGCACGTCTATACCCACGTCCGTCCGGAGAACAAGGGCAAGAGCGGCATGCCGGGCAACGACTATGCCGACGGCATGCTCGAACACGACGAGGACGTGGGCAAGCTGCTGAAAAAGCTCGATGACCTGGGCATCGCCGACAACACCATCGTGGTGTACACCACCGACAACGGCCCCAACCAGTGGAGCTGGCCGGACGCCGCGACCACGCCGTTCCGCAGCGAGAAGGACTCCAACTGGGAAGGCGCTTTCCGGGTGCCGGCCATGGTCCGCTGGCCCGGGAAGATCCCGGCGGGCCAGATCAAGCGCGGCATCGTGTCCGGCATGGACTGGTTCCCGACGCTGCTGGCGGCCGCTGGCGATACGTCCATCAAGGACCGCTTGCTCAAGGGCTGGACGCCGCCTGGAAACCCGACCAACTTCAAGGTGCACCTGGACGGCTACAACCAGCTCGACTACCTGACCGGCAAGTCGGACAAGAGCGCGCGCAACGATTTCTATTACTTCAACGATGACGGCATCCTGGTCAGCATGCGCTACGACGACTGGAAGGTCGTGTTCTGCGAACAGCGCGCGCCGGGCAATCTGAACATCTGGCAGGAACCGTTCGTCTGCCTGCGGGTGCCCAAGGTCTTCAACCTGAGAATGGACCCGTACGAGCGCGCGGACATCACGTCCGACCAATACAACGACTGGCTGGGCAAGAACGCCTACCTGACCGAGATCGGCACGATGAAGGCCACCGCATTCATGGAAACCTTCGTGACCTATCCGCCGAGCCAGCGGCCCGCCAGCTTCAGCATCGACCAGGTGCAGGAGCGCGTGCACAAGTCCATTGCCGATCACTTCAAGGCGCAGGACAAGAAAGAGGCGAAGTAGGGCCGGCCGCGTCAGCTGCAGACCCGCCGCCACGGCGCGATGCCGCGCGGCGGGCAGTAACCGGGACACGGCGCGGTGATGGACATGCCGCTCTGGCAGCGGCTTTCCGGGGCCTTCTCGCCGGCGGGCATCCAGCCCTGGCAATCGCAGCGCGCCAGGGCGCTGCCGGCGGGCAGCTTGCCGGCAGCCGGGTCCGGCTCCGGGACCTGGACCGGCTTGGCCGGTTCCACGGGCAGCGCCTTGACCACCGCGCCGGCTTCGATGCCTTCGATCACGCCGCGCACCTTGGCGTTGGACATGCCGCAGGCGCGCGCGATGGAACGGGTCGAGCGGCCGTCCTCGGCCATGGCCTGGATTTTCTCCTCGCTGCACGCCGCCTCGGCGCTCGGCGCCGCCCAGCCGTTCAAGGCCAGGACGGCGGCCGCGCACAACACCGCTCGATGCAAAATCATGGTCCGCTCCTGCACGTAAGCCCCGCCATCCTTAGGTGGAGAGCGTGTTGCAAAAAGCGTAGTGCCCGCCATTCGGCAGTGTCAATGCGCCGCGCATGGACCCTGCTTGCGGCGGTAGCCGCAAGCATGAGAGGGGGTATCCCTAAGGTTGAGGCTAGGCCGCGATGGCGCGCGCCTCGAACGGATGCGCCGCGATCGCCGCCTCCGCGCGGCCGCGCGCCGCCTCGAGTTCCACCGGGCTGCGCACCGATCCCTGCACCGAGAAAAACGTCACGTCCGTCAGGCCGACGGTGCCCAGCACATAGCGCAGATAGGGCGTGAGGAAGTCCTGCTGGCGCCGCGGATCGCTGCTGGAGAAGTCGCCGCCCGACGCGATCGCCACGTACACCGGCCGCCCGGGCAGGCTGCCGACCTTGCCCTCGGGCGTGATGCTGAAGGTATGGCGCACCCGCACCACGTGGTCGATCCAGGCCTTCAGCGAGGACGGCACCGTGAAGTTGTGCATGGGCGTGGCGATCACGATGTGGCTGGCCTCGCGCAACAGGCGTATCTGTTCGGCCGAGCGCCTGAGCGCGCCGCGCTCCAGCGCGGGGCCGCCGGGGTCCTGGCGCGCGCTGAGCGCGGCGGCATAGTCCGGGTCCACGTGCGGCAGGGTATTGGCGTCGACGTCGACGATGGCCGGGGCCGCGCCGGCGATGCGCTCGACGATGCGCTGCGACAGGCGGTAGCTTTCGGAGGCGCGGCCGCGCGGGCTGCAGATAATGCGCAGAATGCTCATGGGGCGGGGGTCTCCACGGGTACGTGCAGGGATTTGCCGAAACGGATGGCGCTGGTCAAAAGGCCCTGGCGGAAATAGAAACGCTGGGCCAGCGCGTTGCCCAGGCCGGTATCGAGCACCAGCCGGGCGCAGCCGGCGCCGCGGGCGAGTTCGTCCAGCGCCTGCAGCAGCCGCGCGCCGTGGCGGCCGCCGCGCAGCGCGGGCGAGACGACCAGGTCGTCCACGTACAGAAAACGGCCGTACACCAGGTTTTCCTGGAAGCGGTAGCCGGCCAGCGCCACGGCCTGGCCGTCGCGCATGACGGCCAGCAGCCGGTAGCGTTCGTGGCGCATGCGGGCGACGCGTTCCAGAAAGTCTTCGGCATCGTCCAGGTGGGGCCGCAGCTCGCGCATCAGCGGCAGGCAGGCGCGCACCTCGTCGGGCGTTTCGAGGTGGCGCAGGGGGAGGTCGGGATCAGGTGTCATGGCTGCCATGGTAGGCGGCGCATGCCATAATTCCCAGGGCCATATTTTGATTTTTGGACTATGCCATGAGTCGTGCATCTCCCCAGGACCGCGAGGCCGGCCCCCTGTACCGGCAGGTCTACGAGCGCTTTCGCGGCGCGATCGCCCAGGGCACGCTCAAGCCGGGCGACCGCATTCCGTCGGCGCGTTCGCTGGCCAAGGAGATGGGCGTGGCGCGCGGCACGGTGGAGGTGGCGTATTCGCTGCTGGCCTCCGAGGGTTATATCCAGGCGCGCGGCCAGGCGGGCACGGTGGTCTCGCCCGATCTGCAGCCGCAGGCCGGCGCGCCGGCGCCGCCCGCGCCCGAGCCGCCGGCGCACGACGTGCCGGCCTGGCCGCGCTGGTCCGGCATCCTGCCGTTCCAGATGGGGCTGCCGGCGCTGGACGCCTTTCCGCGCAAGCTGTGGGCGCGACTGGGGGCCAGGCAGCTGCGCGGGCTGCAGGCCGCGGAACTGGCCTATCCGCCCAGCAGCGGCCTGCCGGCCTTGCGCGCCGCCACCGCCGCCTATCTGCAGGTGGCGCGCGGCATCCATTGCCAGCCTGCGCAGGTGTTCATCACCTCCGGCTACAACCACACGCTGCGCCTGGTGCTGCAGGCCCTGTTCGAACCGGGCGACGAAGTCTGGATGGAAGATCCCGGCTATCCGCCGACGCGGCTGCTGCTGGAGCAGGCGCGGCTGCGCCCGGCGCCGGTGCCGGTGGACCAGGACGGCCTGATGGTCGATGCCGGCATCGAACGCGCGCCGGGCGCGCGCGGCGCGGTCGTGACGCCCGCGCACCAAAGCCCCCTGTGCATGTCGCTGTCGCTGCCGCGCCGCCAGGCGCTGCTGGACTGGGCGCAGCGCAGCGGCGCGTGGATCGTGGAGGACGATTACGACGGCGAATATCGTTACGTGGGCCGGCCCTTGCCGGCCTTGAAAAGCCTGGACGGGCAGGGCCGCGTGCTGTACGCGGGCACCTTCAGCAAAGTGCTGTTTCCCGGGCTCAGGCTGGCTTATCTGGTGGTGCCCGAAACCTTGAGCGCGCGTTTCGAGCAGTTGTGCTGGCTGGGCGGCGGCGCGCCGGGCCTGACCCAGGCCATCCTGGCGGCGTTCATGGCCGAAGGCCATTTCGGCCGCCATATCCAGCGCATGCGCAGGCTGTACGCGCAGCGCCGCGAGGCCGCGGCCGCCGGGCTGGCCGAGGCGCTGGGCACGCGCCTGCGGATCGAGCCTCAACCGGGCGGCATGCACATGGTGGCGCGGCTGCGGGCCGGCCAGGGGGACCGGCGCCTGGCGCAGCGCATGGTCGAGCAAGGCCTCTTCGCCGAAGCCGTGTCGCGCTGGTATGCCGGACCGGGCGGGCAGCCGGGGCTGCTGCTCAGCTTCACCAACATCGCGTCGGCGGCGCAGGCCCGCGAACTCGGCCTGCGCATCCGCGCGTTGATGTGAGTTAATTCAGCCCGGCCTTGTCCAGGCCATAGGCCGCGTCGGCCGAGCCGGGCGCCGTGCGAAACGCCACGTTCAGGCGGTTCCAGCCGTTGATGCCGACGATCAGCAGCGTCAGTTCCGACAATTCGGCCTCGTTGAACTCGGCGCGCGCGGCGCGGTAGGCTTCGTCGGACACGCCGGTCGGCGCCAGCGTGGTCACGGCCTCGGTCCAGGCCAGCGCGGCGCGCTCGCGCGCCGAGAACAGGGTGGATTCGCGCCAGATCGCGACGTGGTGCAGCCGCAGTTCGCGTTCGCCTTCGATCCTGGCCTGCTTAACGTGCATGTCCAGGCAGAAGCCGCAGCCGTTGATCTGCGAGGCGCGGATATCGACCAGATGGCCGAATTCCCGGACCACCGCCGACTTCTTGAGCGCGGTGCTGAATTCCAGGTATTTCTTCGAAAGTTCGGGCGTGGTCTCGAAGTAATTCAATCGCTGAGTCATATTGCTTCCTGTCGATGTCTGGGAGAGAAATCCAGAGCCCGTAGCATGCGGCCGGCGCGCCCGGCGCAGAAGTGCCATGAACGGTATTTCGCTATGGGCCATATTCGGGCGGGCGCCGGTTGAATCCGCGGCGGCGCCCGGCTATAAGCTTGAAGCGAGGGCAGGATACTCATGCCCCGTAGCCGATGAAGCCCCGTCCCATGCCGCAGCCGCCTTCCCACGACGAACACGTCGCCAGCCAGTCCACCGCGCCCGCCCGCGTCCAGCCAGGTCCGGGTTCCGTCTTCGAGGTATTCCTGGTTTTCCTGCGCCTGGGCCTGACCTCTTTCGGCGGACCGGTGGCGCACCTGGCGTACTTCCATGCCGAATTCGTGGAGCGCCGCCGCTGGCTGGACGAATACGCCTATTCCGATCTGGTGGCGCTGTGCCAGTTCCTGCCCGGGCCGGCCAGCAGCCAGGTCGGCATGGCCATCGGCCTGAAGCGCGCCGGCTGGGCCGGCATGCTGGCCGCGTGGGTGGCGTTCACGCTGCCCACGGCCGTGGCGCTGGGGCTGTTCGCGGCGGGGCTGGCGCAGTTCGGCTGGCTGTCCGGAACGGCCGCCATCCACGGCCTGAAGGTCGCGGCGGTCGCCGTCATCGCGCAGGCGATATGGGGCATGGGCCGCTCGCTCTGTCCCGACCGCACGCGCGCCGCGCTGGCGGTGGCGGCCGCGCTCGTCACGCTGGCCGTGCCCGGCGCACTGGGGCAGGTGGCCGCCATCCTGCTGGGCGCCGTCATCGGCGCGGCCACGTTGCAAGTGCCGGCGCGCCCGGCGCTGGCGGTCGAACGCCAGGCCGTGTCGCGCCGCGCCGGCTACGCCGCGCTGACCCTGTTCGTGCTGTTGCTGGCCGCCTTGCCGGCCTGGGCGGCGTTGACCGGCCAGCCGCTGGCGCGCCAGCTCGATGGCTTCTACCGCGCCGGCGCCCTGGTGTTCGGCGGCGGGCACGTGGTGCTGCCCCTGCTGGAATCGGCCGCGGTCGGCGGCGGCATGGTGTCCGACGCCGAGTTCCTGGCCGGCTATGGCGCGGCCCAGGCCATGCCGGGGCCGCTGTTCGGTTTCGCCGGCTTCCTGGGCGCGATGTCGCCGGGGCCGCTGTCGGGCTGGGCCGGCGCGCTGGCCATGCTGGTCGCCATCTTCCTGCCCGGGGCGCTTCTGGTGGCGGCCGCGCTGCCGTTCTGGGAAAGCCTGCGGCTGCGGCCCGGCGTGCGCAACCTGATCGCGGGCGTCAACGCCAGCGTGGTCGGCATCCTGCTGTCGGCCCTGTACGATCCGGTCTGGGCCAGCGCCATACGCGGGCGCACCGACTTCGCGCTGGCGCTGCTGCTGTTCGCGCTGCTGGTCTACGCCCGATGGTCGCCGGTCTGGGTGGTGCTGATCGCCGCCGCGGGCGGCTGGGCGCTGGGCTGGCTGGGCTGAACGTCCTGCCAGCGCGGCGCCCGTTTCTGCAGGAAAGCGTCGATGCCTTCGCAGGCGTCGGCCTCCATCATGTTGCGGGCCATCACGTCGCCGGCGTAATCGTACGCGTCGGCCAGCGCCATCTGCCGCTGCTTGTAGAACATGCGCTTGCCGTAGCGGATTGCGGTGGGGCTCTTGGCCAGGATGTCGTTCACCAGGGCCTGCACGCGCGCGTCCAGTTCCGCTTCGGGCACGGCGTCGTTGATCAGGCCCCAGTCGCGCGCCTGCCCCGCGTCGATGAAGCGGGCGGTCACCAGCATCTCGAAGGCGCGCTTGGCCGACACGTTGCGGCTGAGCGCCACCGCCGGCGTGGAGCAGAACAGCCCCACGTTGATGCCCGACACCGCGAACGTGGCGCTATCTGCCGCCACCGCCAGGTCGCAGCTGGCCACCAGCTGGCAGCCGGCCGCCGTGGCGACGCCGCGCACCTTGGCGATGACGGGCACGGGCAGAGCCTGCAATCCCTGCATGACGCTGCCGCACTTCCTGAACAGCTCGCGGTAATAGTCCAGGGACGGCTGGCTGCGCATCTCGCGCAGGTCGTGGCCGGCGCAGAACGCCCGGCCGGCGGATTCCAGCACCACGCAGCGCGCGTCGGCGTCGCGGGCCAGGGCGTCGATCTGCGCCTGCAACGCGGCCAGCATGGCTTCGGACAGCGCGTTGAACTGGCCCGGGCGGTTCAGCCGCAGGGTCACCACGCCGTCGTCGTCCGTGCGCTCGAGAATCGGGCTCTCCATGTCTCCTCCAGGTTGTGATTTCCCGGAAGATACTAAGCCCTGCGTGGTGGAAAGAAAACCGGCGGCTCAGCCGGCCGCGAGGCGGCGCGCCATGCCGCCCGACAGCAACAGCAGCGGCGCCACGATGGCCGCGCCGATCGAGGCCATGGCGGCCTGCGGCGGCATGCCGCTGTCGACCAGCAGCGTGGCGATGAGCGCCGAGCCGCTCATCTGGAACAGGCCGTAGACCGCGGCCGCGGTGCCGGCGCGTTCGGCGAAGGGTTCGAGCGCCAGGCTCAGGCCCGAGCCCAGCGCCAGCGAAAAGCCCACGGTCAGCACCGCGACCGGCAGCATGAAGGCCCAGGCCGACAGCGGCAGCCACAGCCAGGCCGCCAGATGCATGGCCGCGGCCGCGAGCAGCGCGGCCATGCCGACCCGCACCATGGTGTGGCGGCCGAAGCGCGCGATGAAGGCCGGCGCCAGGAAGAACGCGCCGATATTGATGGCCGCGTTGCCGCCGAACCAGGCCGAGAATCCCAATTCGGAATAGCCCAGTTCCTGCACCAGCACCACGGGCGCGGCCGCCACGAACACCAGGATCATGGCCATGCCGGCCATGCCGAACGCCGCGAAGTACAGAAAGCGGCCGCTGGCCACGATGGGCGCGTAGCGCCGCAGGCTGTAGAGCGGGCCTTGCGGCCGGCCGGGCGCGGCCCGCGTCTCTTCGAACCGCAGCGCCAGCAGCGCCGCCAGCCCCAGCGCGAACAGCACCATGAACGCGAACGTGCTGCGCCAGCCCGCATGCACCGCCAGCGCGCCGCCCACCAGCGGCGCCAGCGCGGGCACGGTGCACAACGCCCCGTTCAGATAGCTGTAGACGCGCGCGCCCACCGCGGGGCTGAAGCAGTCGCGCACCGCCGCGAAGGCCACCAGCGAGGCCGAGCACGCGCCCAGCCCCTGGATCACGCGGGCCGCGTAGAACACTTCCAGCGAGCCGGCCGCCACCCCCAGCGCCGATCCCAGCAGATAGGCGAGCACCCCGCCTACCGCCACCGGGCGGCGGCCGTAGCGGTCGGCCAGCGGGCCGATCAGTACCTGGCCCACGCCCACGGCGAAGATGAACAGCGTGATGCTGGCCTGCAGCGCGGTGACGGGCCGGCCGAAATCCTGCGCCATAGCCGGCAGGGAAGGGAGGTAGATGTCGATGCCCATCGGCGTGAGCGTGACCAGCCCCATCAGGAGGCCGATCAGCCAGCGTTGGCCACGGGGAGATAATGCAGACTTCATGGACAGGCTCGGGGTTCGTTGCGAACCCGGGAAAACCCGATATTATCCATGAACGAAGGAGAATCGCCTCATGAACGCGCCCGCCCTGCGACCCCGTATCGTGATCCTCTATTGCACCCAGTGCCAGTGGCTGCTGCGCGCGGCCTGGATGGCCCAGGAGCTGCTGTCCACCTTCTCGACCGACCTGGGCGAGGTGGTGCTGCAGCCGGGCACGGGCGGGATTTTCCAGGTCACCTACAACGGCGACCTGATCTGGGACCGCAAGAGCGACGGCGGATTTCCCGAAGCCAAGATCCTCAAGCAGCGCGTGCGCGACCGGCTCGACCCGGGCCGTCCGCTGGGCCATATCGACGGCCACGAGCGCGACGACGGCGCGGCCGCCGCCATTGCCCGCAAGCAGCCCGACGCCTGACGCCGGACCCCGCGTTCACGCCTTGGGCGTCCACGGCCGCCGCCGACTGGCGGCCAGCGCCGCTTCTAGGCGCCGTTTGCTGGCCTCGGGCCAGCAGGCTTCCTGGTCGTAGAACTCGTCGGCCGCCGGCACGTCCTCGGGCAGGCGCAGCCAGGGCTGCCTGGAGCGCACGAAACAATGCGCGCCCGGCGGAAAGTCGGCGGGGCGGTCCAGGGTGCCCGCGTAGATCAGGGCCACCGCCTCGCCGAACGCCGGGTGGTGGCTCCACAGATAGCCGGCGCAGGCGGCGCAGCGCACCACCACCGCCGTTTCGCCGTCATCGGCCGTCTTGCCGGCCGGGTAGCGGCGTAGCTCGCCGCTCAACCGCGTGACGCGGTCGGTCTCGATGGGTGCGTTCATGCCGAAAGCGCTGCCCGAATGGCGCTGGCATACAGTGCAGTGGCAGCAATGCACGAACATGGGCGGGCTGGCCAGGCGGTAGCGGACCGCGCCGCAGTCGCAGCCGCCTTCGATGGGAGCGTCGGACATCGCGGATCTCCAGGAGCAGGAATCGACGCGGCCAGTGTATCGGCGCGTCACGGGCGAGGGCAGTGGCAATCGCGACAAGGTAGCGGGGCGATTGCGTCAGGGGCTTCTATTTCGCGCAAAATGATGCTAAAATTCTTTATCTGGCAGCCAACGAACAATATCAACAACGAATATCAACAACGCAAGCCAGAACTTTCCAGCGATGGCCGGGCGCGTTCCGGCCGTTGCTTCGCCAGCGCCGCCCGCCTAGCATGCGCCCGCATCCCGCCAGGGAGCCGCATCCCGGGCGCGCTTGAATCCTGCGTATCGCGCTTGTGCCGGGCAAGCCATACGCCCTGAACAGGAGAACGCCCATGTCTCATCAACTGGCCAGCAAGAAGTCGCGCTTCGAGATTCCGCCGCTGAACTGGAAGGCGCCCGAGACCAAGCAGGACACCGACGCCAAGACCGCAGCGGCCAAGGCCGACGCCCACCAGGACCGCGAGGCCTCGCGCTCGACGGCCTAAGCCCCAAGCCTGTGTCGGCCGGCCCGTCCGGGCCGGCCGTCTCCACGTATCCGCCTGCGATGGCGCGCCGCGCCGCCGCAGGCGGTGCTGCATTCACGCACCGCAGTTCCCGCCGTTGCGGCCCACGCGCCGCGCGGCGGCCTGCGCCTGCGCCGCCGTTGGCGCGACTTTTCCGATAGCGAGCACCCGGTATGCCTGAAAGCCCCTCCAGCCGCCCGATGGTCAGGCCCTTCATCTATGTCACGCCGACCTCGCGTTCCCTGATGTTCTCGCGCGGAGAGATCCAGAGCCGCATGTGGACCGGCGATCCCTACGCGCTGAACCTGGAGTACACGCGCCTGATGATGGGGTTTCTGCTACTCAATCCCGAGCCGCGCCGCATCGCTATGGTGGGCCTGGGCGGCGGGTCGCTCGCGAAGTTCTGCTACCGCTATCTGCCGTCGGCGCGCATCGACGTCTACGAGATCAATCCGCAGGTCATCGCGTTGCGCGATTCGTTCCTGGTGCCCGACGACGACGAGCGTTTCACGGTGCTGCAAGGCGACGGCGCCGAGCTGATCCGGAACTACCGGGACGAGTATGACGCCGTGCTGGTCGACGGTTTCCAGATCGGCGGCATTGCGCCGCAACTGGCGAGCGCGGACTTTTACGAAGCGTGCTGGCGCGCCCTGGCCGCCGAGGGGCTGATGGTGTGCAACTTCCATGCGTCGGACTTCAATACCCAACGCTATCTGGGCCGCATCCGGCAGCGCTTTGCCGGATCGGTGGTGGAGGTCAGCGACACCTCGCTGGCGCATCGCATCGTGTTCGCCTGCAAGGGCGGCCGCCTCAAGCGCCGCACCCGCTTGCCCGCGCACAAGCCCGAGGCCATGAGCGCCGAGCTGTGGACGCGCATCGCGCCCGGGTTGTGGCCCGTCGTGGACTGAAAGGCGGGTCAGGGCGCGTGCGTCACCACGCGGTTGCGGCCCTGCTGCTTGGCGTCGTACAGCGCCTCGTCGGCCTCGCGGAACGCCGCGCCCACATCCGCGCCGCCCCCCGGCCATTGCGCCACGCCGGCGGAAATCGTGATGGCGCCCACGCCGGGCAGCTGCTGCGCTTGCACGCGCCGGCGCAGGCGCTCGGCCACGTTGCCGGCTTCGCGGGCGCCGGCGGCGGGGAGGAGCATCAGGAACTCCTCGCCGCCGTTGCGACAGAGCACGTCCGACGGGCGTGAACCGTCGCGCATCAATTGCGCCAGGCTGCGGATCACTTCATCGCCCACCGCGTGGCCGTGGGTATCGTTGACCCGCTTGAAGTGGTCGATGTCCAGCGCCACCACGGCGAACGGCGCCTCGGCCGCCTGCAGCCGCTGCACGGCGGCCTGCAGCCCGCGCCGGTTGTACAGGCTGGTCAGCGGATCGGTGATGCTGGCCTGGTTGAGCTTGCCGATTTCGTCCTGCAGGTTGGTGAAGCTCCGGATCACGGCGAGCTTGAGCCGGCGCGCCTCGAAATACCAGGCGCGCACCGAACGCACGCGCTGCATCGCCACCGCCATGTCCTGGTGTTCCACATTGGTGGCCAGCTGCGACAGCGGCTGCGAGATCTTGCGCGCGCACCACCAGATGGCCAGCAGGAACAGCAGCGCGAACGGCGTGGCGTAGCCGACCAGAATCCAGATCAGCCGGTCCAGCGGCTCCAGCGTCGCCCCGGTGGGCCGCTGCGCGATCACGCCCCAACCGCTGGCGGGCACGCTGGCGTAGCCGGCCAGCATGTCCACGCCCTGCGTATTGACCAGGCGCTGCGCGCCTGCCTGTCCGCGCATCACGGCGGCCACCACCGGATTGCGGCTGACGTTGTCGCCCACGCGGCCGGGGTCCTCGTGATAAAGCAGCCGGCCCTCGGCGTCGACCACGTAGAGATAGGAGCCGTCCTGGTACGGGTGCCTGCCGAGCAGCGTGTGCAGCGCGCCTTCGTCGCTCAGATAGATGGTGCCCGCGATGTAGCCCAGGTAGCGGCCGCTCTCGGCCAGGATGGGATGGGAGACGGTGAGCAGCAGCACGCCGGTCAGCGAGACGTACGGCTTGCTGATGAGCGGCTGGCGCGCCTGCAGCGCGGCGCGGCTACCGGCCGTGTCGACCCGCACGCCCAGGTATCCGCGCAGCGTCTGCGAGGTGGCCAGCAAGGTGCCGTCGGCCCGGACGATCGCCACCGTATTGAAGCTGTCGTCCTGTTCCTGCAGCCGCATGGCCTCGGCCGCGAGCAGGTCCGGCGCGTCGATGCGCGCGGCCAGGTGGCGGGCGCTGTATTCCAGCCGGCGCTGGGCCGACTTCAGGAACACGCCCGTGCTTTCCGCCAGCTTGGCGGCGTAGACGCGGTTGGCTTCCAGCGTATTGGCGATGAGCTGTTCGCGCTGGACGCGGTAGCTGGCATAAAGCGCATTCACGGTAGCCACGAGCGCGCTGAATATGGTGAGCGCAAGCACGAGCCCGCGTAGGTGGATTCGCATGAGGGGGAGGGCCGGGTCGAGGCAGGGGAGCTGCCCGGAATTCTACCGTGGGCCGTCCTCGGGCTCGTCCAGCAGCCGGGCGGCCGGCGAGCGGGCGGCCGAGCCGGCGCGGAAATAGCCCATGACCGTGGCCACACTGCTGTGGCCGGTCAGCGCCATGGTGTCGCCCAGCGGCACGTTCTGCCGGCCCGCCTCGGTCACGAAGCCCGAGCGCAGGCTGTGCGCCGAGAAGTCGCCCTCAAGTCCGGCCAGCCGGCAGCGCTGCTGCACGATATCGCGCAGCGCCGCGGGCGCCAGCGGCTCGCCCAGCACGCCGCCGCGGCGCACGCGGCGAAACAGCGGGCCCGCGGTGATGCCGCTCATACGCAGCCAGTCGTCCAGCGCGCGCGCCGCCGGGCCGACGATGGGCTTCTGGTCGTCGGCGCGCCGCGCGCCGGACTGGTTGGTCTTGGATTGCGCCAGGGTGTAGAGGAAACCGTCGGCCGTGCGCCGGGTGTTCTCGACCGTGGCGCGCGCCACCTCGGAACGGCGCCGCCCGCCGCTGGCCCAGGCGAACAGCAGCAGGGCGCGGTCGCGCACCCCGCGCAGGGAATCGTCGCAAGTCGCCAGCAGCGCCTGCAGCGGCTCGCGCGTCAGCGCCGCCTTGCGGGCGGGCGCCGCGCCGCGGCCGGCATAGGCACGGCGGGTCCGCGCCAGCAATTCGCGCACGCGCGCGGCGCGGCAGGGGTTGGGATGGCCGTGCAGCTCGTGGGCCTTGGACAGCACCGCCAGGCGCTGCAGCAGCGTATTGAGGCTGGGCGGGCCGGGCCGGCTCTTGGCCTTCAGGCGCACCAGCTCGCGGTCCAGCGCCGCCGGCAGCTCCCATTTCAGGCCTTGCGGGGTGTCGCGCTGCGCGTGGTCGACCACGAACTGGATGACCGCGGCCTCGGGCAGGGGCAGGGCGAAGGGCTGGCCGTAGCGCAGCCCGTACCAGGCCGTCCAGTAACGGATCGCGGCGCGGTAGGCGGCCGCGGTGTTGGCCGAACTGCCTTCGCGCATCAGCTCGCGCATGGCGGCGTGGGCCTGGGCGTCCAGCGCGGCGGGATTCAGGACGGGCAGGGCGGTTTTTGGGGTCAGCGACGGCATTTTATTCAAATACATACATATGCTGTATGATATCTAACATATTCTATAGATTACTCGCGATAAGGTTCACTTATCGAGGGTAATTATCCCGAAAATCTGACGGAAAACCAGCCATGGCCACCGGAATTACTGAGACCGACGTCTGGAGCGCCGCCGACGCCCTGTTGCTGGAAGGCGCGCGGCCCACCATCGAACGCGTGCGCCAGAAGATCGGGCGCGGGTCGCCCAATACCGTCAGCCCGTATCTGGAGACCTGGTTCCGCGCCCTGGGCGCGCGCATCAAGGACCCCGGCGCCTTCGCCGCCGCGCCGGCGGTGCCCGACCCGGTGGCCCAGGCCGCCGCGCATTTCTGGGAAGCCGCCCAGGCCGAAGCCCGCGCGCAGCAGGCCCAGGCCTATCGTGAACGCTGGGAAGAACTGGCGCAGGAGGGCGGCCGGCTGGCGGCCGACGCCGAGCAGCTGCAGCGGCGCGAGGCCGGCCTGGCCCAGCGCGAGCGCGACCTGCAGGAAGCGCTGCGCGTGGCCACCTCGCAACTGGCGGCGGCCGAAGACCGGCTGCTGGCGGCCGAAGAACAGCTGCGCCTGCGCGACGACAGGCTGGCACAGCTGCAGCAGGAACTGGCCGAGTCGCGCGCGACCGCCCAGGCCTTGCTGGCCGATGCCGAACAGTCCCGCAGCCGCCACGCGCAGGCGCTGGAAGCGCTGCAATCCCGCCACTCGGCGCATGAACGCCGCTGGCTCAATGAACTGGACGCCGAACGCGGCGCGGTCAAGCGCCTGCAGGCCCGGCTGGATGACGCCCAGGCCGCCGCGCAACAGCAACAGGCGCGGTCGGACAAGGCCCTGGCCGATGAACAGGCGCAGCGGCGCCAGGCGGAGCAGGGCGCGCAAGCCGCGCGCGCCGAGGCGCAGGAGCAACGCCAGCGCCTCGAGGCCGATCTGGCCGCGGTGCGCGCCGACGCGGCGCTGGCGCGCGAACGCGAACGCGCGTTGCAGGCCGCGCTGGCCGCCGCCACCGCCCGGGCCGACGACAGCGCCGAACAGCTCAAGGCCAAGGACGCGCAACTGGGCGAAATGGCGCGCCACCTTGTGGCGCTGAGCGCGGGCGCGCCGCCCGCCGACGGCTCGCGCCCCTGACGCCGCGGCGGGCCGGGCGTAACGTCAATGGCCCGGATACACGCCCTGGAACGGCTCGTTGTTGGGCTCGCCGAAGCTGGACGAGTGGTAGTTGGCCGGATTGGCCGCCGTCGAGCCGGACGGGCGCGACGAAGTGGAGCTGTAGGAACTGGTTCCGGTGCCGGAGCAGCCGGCCAGCATGACGGCCAGCACCAGGCCGGCGGTGGTCAGGGTCCTCATGGCGTACCTCGCTAAAGATGGCCGCCGCAAGCGCGGCAGGCCCGGCGTTGCCGGCAAGTCGCGTGCCCGCCTTCGGCCCTGTCCCCGAACCGGGGAATTTCGGATACATTGCAGCGAGACGCTATGGCGCGAGGCACCCGGGCGGGCGCCACACGGCCGCCATGCGCAACCATCCAGGGCCGCGGGCCCTGTCAGGAGCCGCCGGTGCAGCCACGTCAACCGGTCGATATCGCCCGTGTCCTGCTCGTCATCGCCATACTTGCCGGGCTGACGATAGGCAGTCTTTACATCCTGCGGCCGTTTTTGCCGGGCCTGGTCTGGGCCACCACCATTGTCGTGGCGACCTGGCCGGTGCTGCTGGCGATCCAGCGCCGCTGCGGCGGACGCCGCTGGATCGCCACCATCGTCATGCTGTTGCTGCTGCTGTTCGTGATCGTGCTGCCGCTGTACCAGGTGATCGCCACCCTGGCGCTGCATGGCGGCGCCATCATGGAGGCCATCAAGCGCCTGCCGGACTATGCGCTGCTGGCGCCGCCGGCGTGGGTGGGCAGCATTCCGCTGGCCGGCCCGCGCATCGCCCACGAATGGCAGGCGCTGTCGGATGCCGGCGCGGGCGGGCTGCTGGCCCGGCTGGAACCGTATCTCACCATCGCCGCGCGCTGGCTGCTCGGCCACGCCGCCATCGTCGGCGTGTTCGCCATGCACATGCTGATCACGGTCGTGATCGCCGGCATTCTGTACAGCCGCGGCGACGTGGCGGCCCAGTTCGTGCTGCGCTTTTTCAACCGGCTGGCCGGGCAGCGCGGCATGTCCGCCGTCAGGCTGGCCGCGCTGGCGATCCGCGCCGTGGCGCTGGGCATCGTGGTGACGGCGGTGGTGCAGTCGGTGCTGGGCGGCATCGGCCTGTGGATCGCCGGCGTGCCGGCCGCCGGCATCCTGACCGCGCTGATGGTCATGCTGTGCCTGGCCCAGCTGGGCCCGTTTTTGCCCATGCTGGGCGGCGTGGTGTGGCTGTTCCAGAACGACATGAAGCTGGCCGCCGGCATTCTGCTGGCCTGGGCGCTGGTGGTGGCCATGCTGGACAACCTGCTGCGGCCCATGCTGATCAAGCGCGGCGTGAACCTGTCGTTGCTGCTGATACTGGCCGGCGTGCTGGGCGGGATGTTCGCCTTCGGCATCGTGGGCCTGTTCATCGGCCCGGTCATCCTGGCCGTGACGCAGACGCTGCTGCACGCCTGGGTCGACGAAACGCCCGCGCCGCAGGCCGTGCAAGCGCCCGGGTCCGGGCCAAGGGCGTAACATTCGCCTCTCGACGCGGGCGTGCGCGCCCGCGGTTTCAGTCACGCCATCCGCCAGTTCCATGTCGAAGCCTCCCCACACGCGCGCCGCCGGCACGCTGACTCTTCCACGCCGCGCCGCGGCGTCCAGAAACGCCCCCCGCAATACCGCCCGCCCGGACAGCAAGCCGGCCGACGGCAGCGAGCGCCTGGCCAAGCGCGTGGCCGCGCTACAGCAGTGCTCGCGCGGCGACGCCGAACGCTATATCGAGGGCGGCTGGGTCGCGGTGGACGGCAAGACCGTGGAAGAGCCGGGCTTCCGGGTCGCTCCGCAACAGGCCGTCGCGCTGCTGCCCGGCGCCCGGCTGGAACCCGCGCAGCCCGTCACCATCCTGCTGCACAAGCCCGCCGGCCTGTACGCCAACGACGAACCCGGCTCGGCGCGCGACCTGATCCTGCCCGAGAACCTGATGCCCGGCGACCGCTCCGGCCTGCGCTTCCTCAAGCGCATGCTCAATGGCCTGAAGCTGGCCACGCCGCTGGAGCGCGCCGCCAGCGGGCTGCTGGTCTATACGCAGGAATATCCGGTGATGCGCAAGCTGGTCGAAGACGCGCGCCACGTCGAGCACGAATACATCGCCGAGGTCGCGGGCGCGCTGGGCGAGGGCGATCTGGCGCGGCTTCAACGCGGCCTGGCCTGGCAGGGCAGTCCGGCCACGCCCATGAAGGTCAGCTGGCAGAACGAAACCCATCTGCGCTTCGCCTTGAAGACGCCGGCGCCGGGATTCATCGAGTACGTCTGCGACACGGCCGGCCTGCGCCTGCTGGCGCTGCGCCGCATCCGCATCGGCCGCCTGCCCATGGCGGGGCTGGCGCCGGGGCTGTGGCGCTACCGACTGGGCTATGAGCGGTTCTGATCAAAGGAAGGACATGAGCAGCAAAGCAGCAAACCACGGCCAGCCGTCCCCGCGCCGCAGTTTTCTCATTCAGGCGGGGGCCCTGGGCCTGTCCGCCGCCGTCCTGGGCGGTTGTGCGTCGCGCGCGCCGGTCGCGCCGCGGCGGCCGGCCACGCCGGCGCCCGCCGCGCCTCCGGTTTCGCCGGGCACGGCCGCCTCGCCGGTGCCGGCGCTGCGGCCCGGCGCGAAAGTGGCGATCGTGGCGCCGGCCTCGGCCGCGCCCGACGCCAGCGACCAGGCCGCCGAATGGCTGCAGGAGCGCGGCTACGCGCCGCAGATCATGCCGGCTTCGCGCGTCCGGCTGCAGCCGCCGTACGACTACCTGGCCGGCAGCGACGCCGAGCGGCTGGCCGATCTGCACGCCGCCTTCGCCGCGCCCGACGTCAGTGCGGTGTGGTGCCTGCAAGGCGGCTTCGGCTCGTGGCGCCTGCTGGACGGGCTGGACTACGAGCTGCTGCGCCGCCATCCCAAGCCCTTCATCGGCTACAGCGACATCACGGCCCTGCATCTGGCCCTGCAGCGGCGCGCCGGCTTCGTGACCTTCCACGGCCCGATGCTGGCGCAGGACATGCTGGCCGGCAAACGCGAGCCGACCGAATCGCATCTGCTGGCCATGCTGAGCGGGCAGTTCGGACAGGGCGCCTGGATCGACCCGCCGCTGGACGCCCCCGCCACCACGCTGGTGCCGGGAACGGCCACCGGGCGGCTGGTGGGCGGCAACCTCGCCCTGATCGCGGCGCTGATCGGCTCGCCCTACGAGGTCGACACGCGCGACGCGATTCTTTTCATCGAGGACGTCAACGAGGCGCTGCCGCGCGTGGACCGGCTGCTGAACCAGCTGGCCGCCGCCGGCAAGTTCGACGGCGTCAAGGGCGTGCTGGTCGGCAGCTTCACGCGCATCCTGGGCGTGCAGATGGACGACGCGCAGGCCCAGGGCATGCTGTATCCGCTGATCCTGGACCAGTTCCGCGGCCGCGGCATCCCGGTGCTGGGCGGCTGGCCCAGCGGCCACGGCAATCCCAACCTGACCTTGCCGCTGGGCGCGCGCGTGACGCTGGACACCGGGCGCGGCGCGCTGCGCCTGGAACAGGCCGTAGTGATCCGATAGCTGGAAATGCATCATTAATAGTGCAAAACTAGCATCAATGCACTATTAATGATGCGGTTTATTTTCCGAAATGCCTCATTTATGGTGCATTCCAATAGATTAAGCACTATTATTGAGTCATGAAAAAGAAGATCGAACCCAGCTTCGAGGCCGCTGAAGCGCTGGCCCGGATCGGCGCCAATATCCGCACCGCCCGGCTGCGGCGCGCCGAAACCGAGTCCACGCTGGCCAGCCGCATGGGCGTGTCGCGCGCCACCATCGCCCGTCTCGAACGTGGCGACGGCGGCGTGTCCCTGGCGCTGGCCGTGGAAGCCTTGCTCCAGTACGGCTACGCGGACCAGCTCTACGCGCTCGGCGATCCCGAGCAGGACGGCGTCGGCAAGCGGCTCGACGCAATGCGCCGGCCCAGCCGCGGCGGCGCGGGCGCGCTGCACTCGCACCGGGCCGATCCCACCCGGCTGTAAGAAGCGTCTGCGCACATGGTTACCGGCAAGAAGCACAAATCGGTCGAAAGCGAGCTGTACGTCTACGTCGACATCCGCGGCGAGGCCGTATTGGCCGGCCTGTTGACGCTGGACGACACGGACGAAAACCGCTTTTTCGCCGAATTCACCTACGTGCAGTCCTACGTGGATGACCCGCGCGCCTTCGCGCTGGACCCGCTGAACCTGCCGCTGGTCGACGCCCGCAGCACGTTCCGCACCGAAAGCCGCTACGAAAAACTCGGCGCCATATTCGACGCCGCGCCCGACGCCTGGGGCCGCAACGTCATGCGCATCGACAATGCCGGCGCGCGCGTGACCGAAGACGAGGTGTTGCTCAAGGGCCGGGGAATGGGCGTGGGGGCGCTGTTCTTCAGCGCGCGCCAGCTCACGCCCAATATGCGCAAGACCTACCGTCTGCCCGAAGTCAGCCAGCTGGAATCGCTGGCCGGGCTGCTCACCGACATCGACCAGGGCGTCAAGCCCAAGGGCCTGTACCGCGACATCCTGGGCAGTTCATGGGACATCGGCGGGGCGCGCCCCAAGACCATCGTGCGCGACGACCAGGGCGAGATGTGGATCGCCAAATTCCCGCGCAAGGGCGATTCCTACGACCGCCAGCGGGTCGAGTACGCCAACCTGCAGATGGCCAGGGCCATCGGCCTGACCGTTCCCGAGATCCGGCTGGCCGAAACGCGGCTGGGCGCGGTGCTGCTGACCCATCGCTTCGACCGCGAACTGCTGCCGGCGGGCAAGGGCGCGGACCCCATCGTCGCGCGCCGCCATTTCCTGAGCGGGGCCTCGCTCATCAGCCCGTCCGTCCAGATCGGCAAGCGCGAACTGGACGGGCCGCGCGGCAAGGCCACGTATTCCTACGCCCGGCTGGCCGACGTGGCCCGCCGCGTGTCGTCCAACCCGGTGCAGGACCTGAAGGAGCTCTACGCCCGCATGGTGCTGAACGTGGCCGTGCACAACACCGACGACCACCTGAAGAACGTCGGCTTTCTCAAGGACGAAAACGCCCACAGCTACCGGTTGTCGCCGCTGTTCGACGTGGTGACGCAGGAAGGTTCGGCCAGGCACTATCTGCATATCGGCGCGGCCGGGCGCGAAAGCTCGTTCCAGAACTGCCTGAGCGAATACCGCCGCTTCGGCCTGCGCTCCGAAACCGCCGCGCGCCAGATCCTGGACCACGTGCGCGGCGTGGTGGCCGAACGCCGGCGCTACTACGACATGGCCGGCATGAGCGCCCAGGAAGTCGGCCACGTCGAGGCCTCGCTGATGGCCTGGCGCAACGATTCCTAGGCGCGCCGGGCCGACCAGCTCCCGCGGCCCGCGGCCTTGCCGCTCATGGTCTTGCCATTGACCACGCCCGTATAACGCACGCCGTCCACCGTGAAGGCGATTTCGGCGCCGTTGAGCCGCGCATCGGAGATCGGGACCGAACCCAGCTTGCCGGACAGCTTCTGATAGTGCTGCTCCAGGTGCAGCGTCTGGCCGTCCACGTCCCACTTGCCCTGGACCTTGGCCGGCACGATCCACAGCAGCGCGGTGCAATAGCTGCTGCAGTTCTCGGTCACGGTTTCCTCGGCGTCCGGCTCCCAGTCGCCCATGCGGAACGTGTTCGACACCACGCGCGTGCCCGGCGCCAGCTCCAGCAGCCTGGGCCGCAGTTTTTCGTTGATGGTCGACAGCAGGAACATGGTGATGACGTCGGCCTTGGACAGGTCGGTGGCGAACAGGTCGGCCGCCACGAACGTGGCCCGGTCGCCCACGCCGGCGCGCTCGGCGTTGCGGCGCGACAGCGCCACCAGGTCCGGGTTGTACTCGATGCCCTGGGCCGTCAGGCCGCGCTGGGCGGCGGTGATCACGGTACGGCCGTCGCCCGAGCCCAGGTCCATCAGCCGGTCGCGCGGCGTGACCTTGGCCATGTCCAGCATCTTGTCGACCAGGGTCTGGGGCGTGGGCACCCAGATGACGTCCTTGCCGTCCTGGCCGACGCTGGGCTCGTAGTCCTGCTGTTGTTCGGTGGCCGCCGCGGGCGCGGCCTGCGCGGCGGCGCCCAGAACGCAGGCCAGGGCCAGCGCCGCGGCCGAAGCCGCCCGGACGCCGGGCCGTTGGAACGGAATCGCGATTTGCATGATGCAGGCTCCTTGCGTGGGGTTGCGTAAAGCCGTCTGCAAGCGCCGCGCCTAATCTGGCGGCGGCTGCGGGCGGGCCAGGCGCAGCATGGGCAGGCCCGCCGCCAGGACGGCCAATCCGATCAGGGCGCCGGCTCCCGCGTAGACGGCGCTCGAATACACCAGGCCGGCGCACACCAGCGCCAGCAGTAAGGGGGGCAGGGGATACAGCGGCACCCGGAACGGGCGCGGACGGTCGGGGTCCAGCCGCCGCAGCCGCCATACCGAGGCCGCCACCAGCAGCATGAACAGCCAGAACACCGGCGCGGTATAGGCCACCAGGGTCTGCACGCTGTTCTTGCTGAACGCGCCCAGCCCGATCAACGCCAGCGTGATCGCGCCCTGCGCCAGCAGCGCGGCGGCCGGGGTTTCGTTGCGCGCGTTCCAGGCCGCCAGCGCGCCCAGGCGCGGCACGTCACGGCCCAGCGCGCAGTACACGCGGGCGCCGGTGATGATGGTGCCGTTGATGGTGCTGAGCGCCGTGGCGCAGATCGTCAGGCTGAGCAGGGCCGCGGCATACGGGCCGGCCGCCAGCTGCATGACGTCGGCGCCCAGCGCGGGCGTGTCGCGCAGCCCCTGCAGCCCGAAGATCTCCAGCAGGGCCAGGTTGGTCAGCACATAGGCGGCGGTGACCACCACGGTGCCCAGCAGCAGCACGCGGCTCATGTTGCGGCCCGGCTCGCGCAGTTCGCCGCTCAGATAGGCGGCCTCGTTCCAGCCGCCGTACGTCAGCAGCACGAACACCATGCCCATGCCCAGCAGGCCGGCCGGATGCCCGGCAAGCGGCATCGGCGCCACGTCGCGCAGCGGGCCTTGCGCGGTGGCCGACAGGCTGGCCACCAGCACCGCGGCCAGCGCCGCCAGCGTCAGCAGCGTGAACACCCATTGCAGGCGCTTGGAATAGCGCGTGCCCGCCACGTTCAGCGCGGTCAGCGCCACCACCGACAGCGCCGCGTGCAGGGCAGGGCCGTAATCGCCCAGCGGCGCCAGGCGCTGCGCATAATCGCCATAGATATAGGCCACCACCGCGATCGCGCCGGTCTGGATCACCGTGCAGCGCGCCCACGCGAACATCACGCCCACGCGCTGGCCCCAGGCCCGCGTCAGGTACAGGTATTCGCCGCCGGCGCCCGGATAGGCCGAGCCCAGCTCCGCATAGCACAGCGCCCCCACCAGCATCACGCAGCCGCCCGCCACCCACAGCGCCACATAGGCGGCTTCGGAAGCGGCGTGCTGGGCCACCAGCGGAGGAAAGCCGAATATGCCGATGCCGATGACCACGCCCACCAGCACCATCGTCGCATCCAGCACCGACAGGCCGGCGGCAGGGGGCGCATGCTGGAGACTCGCGGACGAACGCGCGGCGGACCTTGTCATCGGGGCTCTCGGGTCGGCGGGAAAGGGCAGGCGCGGATGCCGCCGGGCGGCAGCATCTGACAATAACCTGAACAATTATCGACTCGGATATGTCCTGGAAAGTTTCTTCGGGTTTACCCGAAAAAAATGCAGGAAGCGTCTGGCCCATTGCGACACTTCCTGCATCAAACAACTTTAACTTATCGTTTTAAGTAATTGATTATCGGTGATTTTTCTTAGTTATATAAAGTGAATTAGTTAAAGTGATTTCTCTGAAGTTGCTTCATGCTCGCGCCTCGGCGTGAGCATTAGATACCGCTGGCGCTCGGCTGGGAATCACTGAAATTGGGTATTTGCCGGCGAATTGCCGCTGCATGGCACCGACCGGGAGGGCAGCGATATCGATCTGCTGGTCGACGCGCTGCCGGAAGCCACCCTGTTCGACCTGGGTGGACTGCAAGAGGAACTGGAATCCCTGCTGGGCATCCACGTCGATTTGCGAACGCCCGGCGACCTGCCGCCAAAGGTCCGGGCCAAGGTGCTCGCGCAGGCGCAGCCGGTATAAACGCGGCCAGCATCGCCTCAGTTCTAACACCGAATCAAGGCGACACCCGAGAACAACTAAACCGTCGAAGCCCCGCCCAGAATCACCGTGTACTGCGACGACAGCACGCCGCCGTTGCCATGCGCCAGGGCGACTTCGGCGCCCTCGACCTGGCGCCGGCCGCATTCGCCGCGCAACTGGCGGACGGCTTCGATCAGCAGGAAGATGCCGTACATGCCGGGGTGGCAATACGACAACCCGCCGCCGTTGGTGTTGACGGGCAACTGGCCGCCTGGCGCGATGCGGCCGTTGGCGACGAAGGCGCCGCCTTCACCCTTGGCGCAAAAGCCCAGATCCTCCAGGAACAGCACGGTGTTGATGGTGAAGGCGTCGTACAGGCCCACCACGTCCATGTCGGAGGCGGTCAGGCCGGCCTGTGCATACGCGATCTCGCCGGACACGCGCGCGCCGGTATTGACCAGGTCGGGCATGTTGCTGATGGTCAGGTGGGTGCTGCAATGGCCCGAGCCCAGCAGGTAGACCGGGGCGGTGCGCAGCCCGCGCGCCCGCGCCGGCGTGGTCAGCACCAGCGCGCCGCCGCCGTCGGAGACCAGGCAGCAGTCGCGGATGGTGAGCGGATGGCTGACCATGCGCGAGGACAGCACGCCTTCGACCGTCAGGGGTTCGCGCTCCCAGGCCATGGGATTCAGCAGCGCCCACTGGCGCGCCGCCACGGCGACTTCGGCCAGCTGCTCGCGGGTGGTGCCGAATTCATGCATGTGGCGGGCGGCCGCCATGGCGTAGGCCGTGGCCGGCAGGAAGGGCTTGTAGGGCGATTCGTAGGGGTTCCATTCCGGCCGGCTGGTGTTCTTGCGGCCCAGCGAGCGCTGGGTGCTGCCGTAGGCCACCACGGCGACCTCGCACAGGCCGGCGGCGATCGCCGCCTCGGCCCGCGCCAGGTGCCCCATGAAGGACGAGCCGCCGGTGGAGGTGGAGTCGATGTAGGCTTCCGGCAGCTGCAGGTATTCGGCCAGCGCCAGGCCCGCCAGGCGGCTCTGGGTGGTGGCGCAGAACAGGCCGTCCACGTCCTTGATGGACAGTCCGCAGTCGTCCAGGGCGCGGTAGACGCCCTGGGCCATCAGGTCCAGCGCCGTATAGGCCTCGCCCACGGCGCCCAGGTCGGATTCGGCCGCGCCCGCCACCACGGCGCGGCCGGGTCGGAAATCGTCGTTCATCATGCGGACTCCAGCGGCGTGAACACGGCGACGGGATCGTCCAGGCCTTCCTCGGCCGCGGCGCGAAAGCGCACGCGCTGGCCGATGGCGACCTGCAGGGGGTCGGCCGCCTCGACCCGGCTCATCATCCGGAACCCTTCGTCCAGGTCGATCAGCGCCACGTTGTAGGGCTCGCCCTTGCGCGGGTAGACCACCGAGGTGCTGTACACGGTGCCGATGCCGGCGCTGATGCGCCATTGCAGGCTGTCCTGGCCGGTGTAGGGGCAGCGCACCCGCGGAAAGAACACGGCGCGCCCGGCCGCCGGGCTGAATTGATAGGCCAGTTCGCCGGCCTTCAGATGCCGCACGTAACGCGCATAGGGCGCGCCCGTGCCGGCTGCGTCGTCGACTCTCATCATTTGCCCTTTTCGTACATCAGGTTCAGCGTTTCGGCCACCATGACCGGGCGTTCCTGGCCTTCGCGGTACATGGTGTTGCCGTAGGTCAGGCGCACCGCGCCTTCCAGGCGTTCGAAGGCCACCAGGCTGCGCTCCAGGCAGATGCGCGAGCCCACCTGCACCGGCGCGGTGAAGCGGACCTTGTTGGAGCCGTAGTTGATGCCGCGCCCGCGCTGGCGCACCTGCACGATCTCGCCGCCCATACCGGACATCAGCGAGAACGTCAGCATCCCGTGGGCGATGGTCTTGCCGTCCGGCAGTTCGCGCCGGGCCCGCGCCACGTCCACGTGGATCCAGTTGTCGTCGCCCGACAGGCGGGCGAATTCGTCGATCATGGGCTGGGTGACTTCGATCCAGCCGGTCCGTCCCAGGACTTTGCCGACGTGGGCTTCGAGTTCGTAAGGGGTTTCCAAAGTCAGCATGGGCTGCCTCCAGGTAAGAAAGAATGGGTCAGAGCAGGGCGGCCAGGCGTCCGGACACCAGGCCGTGGGCCTGGTCCATGATGCGGCGCACCAGGTCGCCGCAGGCCGGAATGTCGTCGATCAGGCCCTGGATCATGCCCACGGTCCAGATGCCGCTTTCGACGTCGCCGCTTTCGTAGACGCCGCGCCCCTTGGCGCCGGCCACCAGCGGACCGATGCGGTCGATGCCCGCGCCGGCGCGCTCCAGCGCCACCACCTCGGCCGACAGCTGGTTGGCCCAGACGCGGCTGGTGTTGCGCAGGCTGCGCAGGATCAGCCGGGTGTCGGTTTCGCTGGAGCGGGTGATGGCTTGCTTGATCGACTCGTGCACCGGCGACTCCCGGGTGCACATGAAGCGCGTGCCCATGTTGATGCCCTCGGCGCCCAGGGCCAGCGCGGCCACCAGGCCGCGCGCGTCGCCGAAGCCGCCCGAGGCGATCACCGGTATCGACACCTGCGCCACCGTGGCCGGAATCAGGATCAGGCCCGGAATGTCGTTCTCGCCCACGTGGCCGGCGCACTCATAGCCGTCGATGGACACGATGTCCACGCCGATCTCCTGCGCCTTGCGGGCATGGCGCGGGGTGGTGCATTTGTGGATCACGCGCACGCCGGCGGCCTTCAGGGCCGGCATGTGTTCGCCGGGATTGTTGCCGGCCGTCTCCACGATCTTGACGCCCGATTCGATGATGGCGTCGCGGTACTCGGCGTACGGCACCGGCTTGAGCGTGGGCAGGAAGGTCAGGTTCACGCCGAAGGGGCGGTCCGTCATCTCGCGCATGCGGGCGATTTCGCGGCGCAGGTGCTCGGGGCTGGGCTGGGTCAGCGCGGTCAGTATGCCCAGCGCGCCGGCGTTGGAGACGGCCGCGGCGAGTTCGGCGCGGGCCACCCACTGCATGCCGCCCTGAACGATGGGATGCTCGATGCCGAGCATGCGGGTTACTGCGGTCTGCACATTGTGCTCCTTGTCTTCTCTATAGGTCGGCGCGGTAGGGCGAGCAGTCCGGCGCCAGCGTCAGCGGGGCGCCGGTAAGCGCCTGCAGCGCCTCCAGCGTCCAGCCTTCGGCCAGGCGGCGCACGACCAGTCCCGCGGCGGTGACGTCGATCACCGCCAGATCGGTGTAGATGCGGTCCACGCAGTCCGGCGCGGTGAGGGGATAGGTGCATTGCTCCAGGATGCGCGGCGCGCCGTCGCGGGTGCAGTGCTCCATCAACACCCAGACCTGTTCGGCGCCGGCCGCCAGGTCCATGGCCCCGCCCACGCCCGGGATCTGGCCGGGGGCGTCCACGGTCCAGTTGGCCAGGTCGCCATTGGCCGCCACCTGGAACGCGCCCAGGCAGGCGATGTCGATATGGCCGCCGCGGATCATCAGGAACGATTCGCTGTGGCTGAACACCGAGGCGCCGGGCAGCAGCGTCACCGGCAGCTTGCCGGCGTTGATCACGTCGTAGTCTTCCTCGCCCGGGGCCGGCGCCGGCCCCAGGCCCAGCAGGCCCTGTTCGCTGTGCAGCATGAGCTCGCGGCCGGGGGGCACGTGGTCGGCGATCAGGGTCGGCAGGCCGATGCCGAGGTTGACGCAGGCGCCGTCCGGTATGTCCCGGGCGGCGACGCGGGCGATATCCTGGCGACTAAGCCTTGCGCTCATTGGGCACCTCCACTAAACGATCCACGAAAACGCCCGGCGTGACGATGTGTTCCGGGTCCAGCGCGCCCAGCGGCACGATGCCGCGCACCTGGGCGACGACCAGCCTGGCCGCGCCCGCCATGACGGGGTTGTTGATGCGCGCGCCGCGGTGATAGACCAGATTGCCCCAGCGGTCGCCGTGCAGGCCCTTGAGCAGCGCCACGTCGCCTTTGATGGGGCGCTCCAGCACGTAGGTCTGCCCGTCTATGACGCGGGTTTCCTTGCCCTCGGCCAGGCGGGTGCCGGCCGCGGTGCGCGTGAAGAAACCGCCGATGCCGGCCGCGCCGGCGCGGATGCGCTCGGCCAGCGTGCCCTGCGGCACCAGCTCCAGTTCGATCTTGCCCGCGCCGTACAGCTCGTCGAAGATCGTGCGGCCCTTGAGGCCGCGCGGAAACGAACACACCACCTTGCGGATGCGGCCGGCGGCCATCAGCTCGCTGACGATGTCGTCGCCGACGGTGGCGTTGTTGGCCACGATGGTCAGGCCCCGAACGCCCAGGTCCAGCAGGCCCTCCATCAGATCGGCCGGACGGCCGGAGGAACCGAAGCCGCCGACCAGGATGACCGAGTCATCCTTGATGCCGGCCACGGCTTCGGCTATGGAACTCACTTGCTTGTCGATCACGGCAGGCTCTCCCGGGTCAGTCCAGATCGTGGCCTTTCATATCGACGTTGCGGCGGGCGCGCTGCGCCAGGTCGCGCAGCACAGGCCCGATCCGCGCGGCGTCGTCGACCGGCTCGGCCGCGGGGCCGCGACGCCAGCCTTCCATCGCCGCCAGATGGCCGCCGCCCAGCTCGAAGATGCGGCCGGTCACGTCGCTGCTCTCGGCGCTGACCAGCCAGGCCACCGCCGGGGCGATCCAGCGCGGATGGCGCGCCTCGATCTCTGCGGCGCTGCGCTCGCGCAGGCCTTCGGTCATGCGGGTCTGGGCATGGGGATTGATCGCATTGACCGTCACGCCGTAGCGCTTGAGCTCGCGCGCGGCGATGATGGTCATGGCGGCGATGCCCGCCTTGGCCGCGCCGTAGTTGATCTGGCCGATATTGCCGTACAGCCCCGAGGACGAAGAGGTGTTCACGATGCGCCCGCCGACCGGCTCGCCGGTCTTCTTGTACAGGTCGCGCCAGTGGGCGGCCGCGTGGCGCGACGGCGCGAACGTGCCTTTCAGGTGCACCTCGATGACGGCGTCCCATTCCTCTTCGCTCATGTTGCACAGCGTGCGGTCGCGCAGGATGCCGGCGTTGTTGACCAGGCCGTGCAGCGCGCCGTAGTGGTCCAGCGCCGCCTCGATCATGCGCCGGGCGCCGGCGAAGTCGGCCACGTTCTCGTGGTTGGCGATGGCCTGGCCGCCGCCTTCGACGATCTCGCGCACGACGGCTGCGGCGGTGCTCTCGCCGGTGTCCTCGCCCGAGCGCGACACGCTCAGGTCGTTGACCACGACGCGCGCGCCCAGCCGCGCCAGCTGCAGCGCGTATTCGCGGCCGATGCCGCGGCCGGCGCCGGTCACGATCACGACCCGGTCTTTGCATAGTGTGGACATCGAAACTCCTTACTTGGATGGTCGGGAAACTTGTTGCGCGGCCGGACGGATCAGGCCGCCCCCTGGAACACGGGCGCGCGCTTCTGCGTGAACGCCAGCACCGCCTCGCGGTGATCGGGGCTGTCGACGCATTCGACGTGGCGCTCGCATTCGCGATCGAGCAGGGCGGCCAGGTCCAGCGCCAGGCCGTCATTGAGGTTTTCCTTCATGCGGGCCACGGCCGGCTGCGGGCCGCGGGCCAGGGCGCCGGCGATGGCGGCCACCTCCGGTTCGAGCCGGTCCGGGTCGTAGACCGCATTGAGCAGGCCCAGGCGCTCGGCCTGCGCGGCCGACAGCATCGGCGAGCGCAGGTAGAGTTCGCGCGCCTTGGCCGGGCCGATGATGCGCGGCAGGAAATAATGGCCGCCGAAATCGCCCGGCACGCCCGCGCCGATAAAGCCGGTGCGCAGCGTGGCGCTGGCATCCCCATAACGCAGGTCGCAGGCCAGCGCCAGCGACAGCCCCGCGCCCACGGCCGCGCCGCGGATCATGGCGATGGCAGGCTTGGGCATGCCGTGCAGGTATTCGACGATGCGGGTGCGCCCGCGCATGGCGGCGATGCGCTGGGCGGGCGAGGGCGGCGCGGACTCGGCCTGGCGGCGCATGCGGTCCATGTCGCCGCCCGCGCAAAAGGCGCCGCCCGCGCCGGCCAGCACCACGGCGCCGACCGCCGGATCGCGCCCGGCGGCCTCCAGCGCGTCCCGCAGCGCCTCATACAGGGCTGGGCTGAGCGCGTTGCGGCGGTCGGGCCGGTTCAGCGTCAGCCACAGCACGCCCGCCTCCAGGCGGACGATCAGTTCTTGCTCCAGTGCCATGGCCTTCCAGTTCGGTTGCGGAGATAACAGGCCCCTATGTTGCGGCGTTTTGGCGCGCGGGCCGCGCCCGGGCCCGGCCGGCCGCCGCAAAAAGAGTCCGTATCGTGAACTCGCGCTTCAACCGGCGCGGGGCAGGGGGCACAATGACGGCAAAACAAGCGTCCGCAATGTAGACCATTAAAAACACGCCCCGCGGCCCGGCCGCGGGCGAGGAGACCATCATGAACCAGGCCAGCACCGGCGGCGCCATCGGCGCCGCGGGCACCCAGTCATTGCAGCGCGCCATCGCCTTGCTGCGCATCATCGCGGTCAACAACCGCAGCGGCAGCCGGCTGGTGGAGCTGTATCGGCGCACCGGGCTGGAACGTCCCACCGCGCACCGGCTGCTGCAGGGCATGGTGGCCGAAAAGCTGATCCGCCAGGACCTGCAGAGCAAGCGCTATTACCTGGGCGCGCTGGCCTACGAGCTGGGCCTGGCCGCCGCGCCCAAGCTGGCGGTGCGCGACATCTGCCTGCCTTATGTGGAAGCGGTGGCCGAGCACACCGGCGACACGGTGTTCCTGACCGTGCGCTCGGGTTTCGACGGCATCTGCGTGGCGCGCGCCGACGGCGCTTTCCCCATAAAGATGTTCGTGCACGACGTGGGCCGGCACCGGCCGCTGAACGTCGGCGCCAGCGGCCTGGCGCTGCTGAGCGCGCTGCCCGACGACGAGATCGACCGCATCTGCCGCATCAACGTCGAGCGCACGCGCCGCAAGAGCCCGCGCTTTACCGAGGCGGCCCTGCGGGCCAGTATCGAAAGCACCCGCCGCCGCGGCTACGCCACCAACAAGGTCATGGACGAGCCGCCGGTGCATTCGGTCGGCATGGCGATCCGCGCGCCCGACGGCACGCCGGCCGCCGGCATCAGCGTGTCCACGCTGGCCTCGCGCCTGGGGCACGACCGGCTGGAGATGGTGGTGCGCTGCCTGGACGATACCGTGCGCTCGATCGAGGCCGAGCTGCGCGGCTACGTGGACCGCGACCGCGTCCCGTACGCCATGCCCACGCTGGCGCTGGCCTGAACGGGCGCCGGAATTCCACACAGTGGACCCGAATCTGCGCGGCGCGCGCCAGCGGGCGGCGCACGGCCGCCGCCCGCCTCTTAGACTGCGGACGACGTGAACCGAAGGGCAAGCCGGTTCCGGTATTCCAAAAATCCACGCACAGTCTGAGGAGACACCCTATGCTGAACTTTCGTCCATTCGGATTGCGGCTGGCCGGCCGCATCGGAGCAGGGCTGCTGGCCGCGGGCCTGGCCCTGCCTGCGCTCGCGGAATATCCCGCGGACCGGCCCGTGCAGTTCATTTCGCCCTACGCGGCCGGCGGAGCGAACGATTACCTGACGCGCCTGATGGCCCGCTACATGGGCGAGTCGCTGAAGGCCAATATCGTGGTCGACAACAAAAGCGGCGCCAACGGCATGATAGGCGCGTCGGCCGTGGCCAAGTCCACGCCGGACGGCTACACCATCCTCATGGGCAACAGCGCCACGCACGGCACCAATCCCACGCTGTACAAGAAACAGCCCTACGACGCCAGCAAGGACTTCACGCCCGTGGCCATGGTGGCGTCGGTGCCCATCGTGATGGTGGTCAACGCCGGGCTGGGCATCGACAGCGTGCAGGACCTGCTGGCCTACGGCAAGACCCACCGCCTGTCCTTCGGCAGCAGCGGCGTGGGCGGCACGGGCCACCTCACCGGCGAGGCCTTCAAGGCCGCCACCGGCCTGGACATGGTGCACGTGCCGTACAAGGGCGACAGCCCGGCCGTCACGGACGCGATGGGCGGCCAGGTCGACCTGGCCTTCGTGGGCACGGCCTCGGCCACCACGCAGCAGGCGTCCGGCCGCATCAAGATCCTGGCGGTCGCCCATCCGCAGCGCACGCGCGCGCTGCCCGACGTGCCTACCATGGCCGAGGCCGGCTATCCTGGGCTGGAGTTCTCGCAGTGGTATGCGCTGTTCGCGCCGGCCGGCACGCCCGAGGCCGTGGTGCAGAAACTGAACGCGGCCAACAAGGCCGCGCTGGCCAATCCCGAGGTGCAGAAAAGTCTGGACGCGCAATCGGCCGAAGGCGCCTACCGCACGCCGCAGGAGCTGGGCGCGTTCTACCAGTCGGAAATCGCGCGCTTCGGCGACTGGATCAGGAAACTGAAACTGTCGGCGGAATAAGCGCAGGATGGCGGGCGGCGCTGTCGGCCGCCCGCAAGGCCGTCAGGCCTGGGCTTCGGCGCGGGCGCGCTGCACGGCCGGGCGCGCCTCGACGCGCGCCAGGTAGTCGGTCAGCCTGGGAAACTTGGCCATGTCCACGCCGTCGGCTTCCAGCCAGCTGCCGATGGTGTACAGGTAGCCGTCGGACACGCTGTAGCGCTCGCCGGCGATCCAGGGGCCGGCGATCTGCGTTTCGAGGTAGGCCGCGCAGGCGGTCATGGCCTGCGGCACCTTGGCGCGCATGGCCTCGTGCGCGGCCGGATCGTCGGCCCAGCGCGCCCCGCGCCGCTTGTGCGCGTGCGCCACGTGGGCGGTGGAGGCCAGATAGCTGTTCAATTCCTGCATGCGCGCGAACGCATACGGATCGTCCAGCGGCGCCAGCCCGGCCTCGGGAAAGCGCTGCGCCACAAAGGCCAGCAGCGCCGGGGTCTCGGTCAGCACGCCGTGTTCGGTGGCCAGCGCGGGCACGCGGCCCTTGGGGTTGACGCGCAGGTACTCGGGGCTTTGCTGCTGCCCGGCGCTGAAATCCAGCTTGACCAGATCGAAGTCGGCGCCGGCTTCATGCAGGGCGATATGGGTGGCAAGCGCGCAAGTGCCAGGGGCGGAGTAAAAGGTCCAGCGGGACATCGGCATCCTCTTTCGACAGGGTGAAAAAACCATTATCCCCCCATCGCGGCGGCCCTCCAAGACCGCGACCGCCGACCGGGAATTCAGGCCGCCGGCAGGTTGGACCAGCCCAGCAGGCCCACATAAATGCCCACGGCTATGATCAGCACCCCGGACAGGTACGGCGCCCGCCGCGCCAGCGCGCCCAGCCAGGGCGCATGCCGCGCCGCGTGGCGCACGCCCAGCGCCGCGACCGCGCCCACCGTCACCAGCGTGATGGCCAGCCCGATGGAAAAACACAGCACCAGCACCGCGCCCAGCGTGAACTCCTTCAATTGCAGACACAGCAGCAGCACCGTGATGGCGGCCGGACAGGGAATCAGGCCGCCGGTCAGGCCGAACAGCGCGATCTGCCAGTTGGTGACGCGCCGGTTGGCGAAGCGGCGCTGGATGTCGCTGGCGTGCGCGCGCTGGTGCGCGTCCTGGTATTGCCCATCGTCGTCGTGATGATGGTGGTGGTGATCGTGGTCGTGGTCGTGATGATGGTGGTGGTGATGATGGTGGCCGTGCGCCGCCTGCTGTTCGCGCCAGGTGCGCCAGCACATCCAGATCGCGATCAGCACGATGACCACGCCCGAGGCCAGCTGGAAGTAGGGCTCTATGGCCTCGGCGTCCACGCCTTGCCACAGCAGCATGCCGCCCAGGCCGATGCCCCAGACCACCAGGGTATGCGACACCGTCGCCGTCAGCCCCAGCAGCACCGCCTGCCACACCGTGCCGCGGATCGCGACGATGAAGGCGGCCATCATGGTCTTGGAGTGGCCGGGCTCCAGCCCGTGCAGGGCGCCCAGCAGGATGGCGCTGGGAATGAACAGCCAGGCGTGCGCGGCGCCCTGGGCAAGCAATTCGGAGAAGGACAGCATCAGGGGGGGCGCCTACAGTTGCAAGGCGGCAATCTTATTCCCCCCCGGCGGGATTTGCGGACAATACCCATGACGCCCGCCGGGGCGTCATGGGCCCGCTTCAGTCGGCGTGCAGGTTGGTGCCCGGACGGTCCTTCACCAGCGTCACCGCGATGAACGATATCGCCGCCATCACGATGAGGTAGACGCCCACCATCCAGGACAGCCCGGTGGCCGTGATGATGGCCTGGGCGATCATGGCGGCGAAGGCGCCGCCGAAGATGGAACCCAGCGCATAGCCCGTGGACACGCCCGAATAGCGCACGTCCGCCGGGAACATCTCGGCGTAAAGCGCCGCCTGCGGGCCATAGGTCAGGCCCAGCGGCACGGCCATCACCACCAGGGCGAACGCGAACTGCATGACGTCGCCCGAGTCGATGAAGCTCCACATCGGGATGGCCCACAGCGCCAGCAGCACGTAGCCCAGCTGGAAGGTGCGCACGCGGCCGATGCGGTCGCCCAGCCAGCCGCCCAGCAGCGTGGAGCCCAGCCAGCAGACCGCCGCCAGCGTGCAGATCATCAGCACTTCCTGGGCCGGCATGTGCAGCGCCCGGCTGCCATAGCTGATGAAGTAACCCACCAGCAGGTAGCCGCCCGTGCTGTTGCCCACGAAGATCAGCGTCGTCAGCACGATTTCGCGCGGATGCTTGCGCAGCAACGTGCCCAGCGGCGCCGAGGAATGGCTGCGGCGCGAGCGCATCTCCAGGAACACCGGCGATTCCTCCACCGCGCGGCGGATGATCACGCCGACGATGATGAGCGCGATGGACAGCAGGAACGAAATGCGCCAGCCCCAGGCCAGGAAGCGCTCCGACCCGATCGCCGCCGTGATGAGCCACAGCACGCCGGTGGCCACGATCATGCCCAGCGGCACGCCGATCTGCGGGAACGCGCCGAACAGCGCGCGGCGGTTGCCGGGCGCGTGCTCCACCGCCATCAGGGCCGCGCCGCCCCATTCGCCGCCGGCCGAGAAGCCCTGCAGCACCCGCAGCGCCACCAGCATGATGGGCGCCCAGATGCCGATCTGCGCGTAAGTCGGCAGCACGCCGATCAGCGACGTGGACACGCCCATCAGGATGAGCGTGGCGGCCAGCACCCGCTTGCGGCCGTAGCGGTCGCCCATGTAGCCGCAGAACAGAGCGCCCAGCGGCCGGAACAGAAAGGCCACGCCCACCGTCGCGAACGACAGGATCAGCGAGAGTTCGGGATTCTCCTTGGCGAAGGGGGAAAAGAACAGCGACCCCAGCACCAGGCCCGCGGCCTGGACGTAAATGAAGTAGTCGTACCATTCGATGGCCGAACCGACCAGCGTGGCCGCCAGCACCTTGCGGTCTTCGGCGCTGACCAGTGCGCCGGGCGCAGCGGGAGCGCCCGCGGCGCCGGCGGCGGATAGTTCTGTCTGCATGGATGTCTCCTTGGGGGGCTTGCAGCGGGTCCTGCTTTTGTATGTTTTTCAAAGCGCGCGCCGCAGCGCCGCAGGGCGCGGCGGCGCTGTAGGCTGCCCGTTCAGGCCTCGGCCGTTTCGGCCGCGGGCGCCGTCCGGGGCAGGGGGCGGGCGCCCGGGATACGCACGGCCTGCTCGATGTCGCCGAACAGGCTCTGGCCCGCGTCGTCGCGCATGCCGATGCGGACCCGGTCGCCATGCTTGAGGAAGGGCGTGCTGACCGCGCCGTCGCGCAGCTTTTCGCGCACCTGGGCCTCCACCAGGCAACAGACGCCGGCGGCGTCGCTGGCGTTGGAGATGGTGCCGCTGCCCAGCAGCGTGCCGGCCCCCAGGCGGCGGGTGCGGGCCGCATGCGCAATCAGTTCCCCGAAATGGAACTGCATTTCCTCGCCGGCCTGGGGCTGGCCGATCTGTTTGTCATTGAGCCAGACGTGCATGGCGCGGTGCAGCTTGCCGCCGCGCCAGTAGGGCGACAGCTCGTCGGGCGTGACCAGCACGGGCGACAGCGCCGAGGCCGGCTTGCCCTGCACGAAGCCGAAGCCCTTGGCCAGTTCCGGCAGCACGATGTTGCGCAGCGTCACGTCGTTGATGAGGCCCAGCAGCACCACGTGATCCAGCGCCTTGTCCGCGTCCACGCCCAGCGGCACGTCGTCGGTGACCACGATGACCTCGGCTTCCAGGTCCACGCCCAGGTCCTCGCTGGCGGCCGTGATGTCTTCGCGCGGCCCCATGAAGTCGTCCGAGCCGCCCTGATACATCACCGGATCGGTCAGGAACGAGGGCGGCATTTCGCCGCCGCGGGCGCGGCGCGTCAGGTCCGCGTGGTTCAGGTAGGCCGAGGCGTCCAGCCATTGGTAGGCGCGCGGCAGCGGGGCGGCGCAGCGCGCCGGGTCGAAGGACTGGCTGGGGCCGGCGCCGGAATCCAGCGATTCGTATTCGGCCTGCAGCACCGGGGCCTTGCGGGCCCAGTCGTCCAGCGCCTGCTGCAGGGTCGCGGCGATGTGCGCAACGGCGCGCATGCGCGTCAGGTTGCGGTTCACGACGACCAGTTCGCCATCGCGGGTGCCGTTCGTCAGGGTGGCGAGTTTCATATTCAGATTGCTCCGTAGATAGAGGGCGGCCCCCGCCAGGGGGGCCGCGGGATCAGGCGGTGAGCGCGGCCCACATCTCGCGATCGCGCTCGGCGGTCCAGACGCGCGGCACCGAAATGCCGCTGGCCTCGTCGAAGGCGCGGGAGATGTCGAACGGAATGCAGTGCTCGTAGATAAAGACGTGGCCGAACTTCGGATCCATCACGCGGCGCGTGTCTTCGTAGACCTGCTTCAGGCTCTTGCCCTTGGCCACGCCGTCCTGGGCGCAGCCGTACAGGGTCTGCACCCAGCTGCGCGTGTAGTCGATGGCTTCGCGGCAGCCTTCCGGCGTGGTCAGCGCGGGGCCGCGGCCCGGCACCATCTGGCGCGGCTGCAGCGCCTGCAGCTTGTCCAGCGTGGACGGCCAGTCGGCCAGGTGGGCGTCGCCGGTGTAGACGCCGGCGTTGAACTCCACCAGGTCCCCGGAGAAACAGATGCCCTGCGACGGAATCCACACCACCGAGTCGCCGCGCGTATGGGCGGACCCGAGGTGCAGCATGCGCACTTCCAGGCTGCCCAGGAAGATGGTCAGCTCGCGTTCGAACACCACGGTGGGCCAGGTCAGCCCGGGGATGGTCTCGACGGACTGGAACAGGCGCGGGAAGCGGCCGATCTCCGAATCCATGTCGGCCTGGCCGCGTTCCACGATCAGCTCATGGGTGCCGCGGCTGGCGAACACGTTGACCGCGCCCTCGGCGGCGAAGGCCGAGGCCCCCAGCACGCGCACGGCATGGTAGTGGGTGAGGGCGACGTGGCGGATGGGCTTGTCGGTCACGCCGCGGATCGCGCGGATCAGGCCCTGCGCCATGGCCGGCGTGGCGGTCACGTCGACCACCATCACGCAGTCGTCGCCGATGATCACGCCCGAATTGGGATCGCCGTCGGCCACATAGGCGTAGGCGTTCTCGGACAGGCGCTGGAAGGAGACCTTTTTTTCCGTCAGGTCGGCCTGGGAGGCGAAGGGTTTGCTCATGGTGTTCCTTTACTTGATGGGGAGTGGCGGGCGGCCTCAGCCGGCGTGTTCACGGCGGCGCTCGGCGCTGCTGGTGCCGGTGGCGCCGGGCTTGAGGCCGGCGGCCTTGTCCAGGGTCCAGGCGGCCAGCTCGTCATGCGCGCTGCGGCGCTTGCGGCTGACGTATTCGTCCTTGGGCACGCGCACGGTCAATTCCAGCCGGATGCCGTTGGGGTCGAAGAAATAGATCGAGCGGATGAAGTGGTGGTCCGTCGGGCCCACGACTTCGATGCCGTGTTCGACGAGCCGCCGGCGCATGCGCTCCAGTTCGGCCTCGCTGTCGATCTCCATGGCGAAGTGGTTGACCCAGCGCGGGGTGTCCGGATCGAACTCGCTCAGCCGGTTGTCGCCCAGGTCGAAGAAGGCGATGTAGGAGTGGTCCGCGAACTCGAAGAACAGGTGCACGTAGGGGCACAGTTCTCCGGTCGAGGGCACGCGCTCCTCCTTGATGACGTGGACCAGCGGCAGGCCCAGCACGTCTTCGTAGAAGCGGCGGGTCTCCTCGGCGTCGCGGCAGCGCCAGGCGAAATGGTGCAAGCCCTTGATGGACTGGTTGGACTGCGATGGATTGAGCGTCATGGCGCCGTCTCCTTCAGGGTAGGGTCAGCGCCGGCGAATCCGGATGATCCGCCAGCGTTTTGTCCAGGATCGCCTGGGCCCGGGGGCCGTCGTCCAGGGCTTCGATCAGGCACAGCGACAGCCGCGCGAGGCGGTCGCGTTGGGCCACGGGGTCGGGCACGTCCGTCAGCGCCACCAGGCGCTCGAGCAGATCGTCAAGCTGTTGCTGAGAAAGCGACATGGCTGGCATCTCCGGATTTGGGGAGGCTGCTGGCCTCCGGGAAGGATTGGAACGAGGAGGAGAGGGCGGAGGCCCGGCCGAGCGCCTCGGCCACCCAGGCCAGCAGCGCGTCGGGGTCCTGCGCCTCGGGCGCGCTGGCGGCCATGACGTGCTGGTCGGGACGCAGCAGCCAGGCCTGGCCGTCCATCGCGACGCCGAGCTGGTGCGCCAGCGCGGCGCGCCCGCGTTCGTCGCACAGCGGGCCGACGGCCACCCATTTCACGAGGGCGTCCTCGTCCTGCCCGGCGGGCGCGCCGGCCGGCAGCGCGTCGCCGAACACCAGCACCGTGAACCACGGTCCGGCCACGTCGTACAGCGTCAGGCCATCGGCGCGGCGCAGCACGATGTTGGGCAGCGCGCGTCCGGCATGGGCGTGCGCGCCGCGCACTAGCGACGAAGGGGGATAGACGGCGGGCATGCACAGGCGGCCGGTATTGACCATGCGGGCCACGGTTTCGTGCGTCGGGGCCAGCCCAATGATGGCGTCGCGCCACATGGCGGCCGAGCTGCCCGGGGCCGGATAGACGAAGCGGGCGGAGCGGCGCGCCTGGCGAATGTTTTCCATCGCCGCGTGCCGGCGTTCCACGCTATAGGTGTCCAGCAGCGACTCGTCGGCCTTGCCGGCCAGCACCAGGGCGAGCTTCCAGCCCAGGTTGTCCGCGTCCTGGATGCCGCCGTTGCCGCCGCGCGCGCCGAAGGGCGCGAGCAGGTGGGCCGAGTCGCCGGCGAACAGCACGTGGTGGTGGCGCAGGTTGTCCAGGCATTCGTGGCGGTAGGCCCAGACGCCGTGCCAGGCGATGTCGAACTCCACTTTCTCGCCCAGCAGGTCCCAGACGCGCTGGCGCATGGATGCTTCGGTGACCGCCTGCGCGGCGTCCTCTTCGGGACGCAGTTGGAAGTCCAGGCGCCAGGTGTCGTCGGCCATCTTGTGGCGCCAGACCGCGCGGCCGTGGTTGCTCTGGGCGTCCAGCCAGGTCCAGCGCTCTTCGGGCCAGGTCGTGTTGCGCAGGACGATGTCAATGATGACCCAGCGGTCCTCGGTGCGGTCGTGCACCCGCGGGCGCAGGCCCAGCATGCCGCAGATCGGGCTGTTGGCGCCGTCACAGGCAATCACCCATTGCGCGCTGACGCGGTAGGGGCCGTCCGGGGTCTCGACCTCCAGCGTGGCGGGGCCGTTCTTGCCCGGCTCGATGCCGGTGACCCGGTTCAGCCAGCGCAGCTCGGCCAGCGGCTCTTGCACCAGCGCATCGACCAGAAAGGACTCCAGGTAATACTGTTGCAGGTTCACGAAGCCGTTGTGGCGCATGTCGGGCTGGTCCTGCAGCGTGAAGGACGCCACGGCCTGGTCCTTGCACAGCACGCGGCCGACGTTCCAGTGCACGCCGGTGCCGACGATGTCGCCGACCGCGCGCAGCCGGTCCAGGATGTCCAGCGAGCGCTGGGCCCAGACCATGCCGCGCGAGGCCAGGCCGCGCACGCCGACCGTGTTGTCGTCATCCAGCACCACCACGGGCACGCCGCGGCGCGCCAGGTCCAGCGCCATCGTCAGGCCGGTCACGCCGGCCCCCACGACGACCACCGGATGCGGCTCGGCGCAAGGGTGGTCCATCTCCTCGGGTCGCTTGTAAGCGTAGATGGGAAGCTCTTTCATGGTTTTCCCTGATAGTTTGATTAATCTCATGGCACTGCGTTGCGGTTACCACTCTAGGAGCGTGTAATGGCTTCGTCATGTCCTCACGGACGAGGACACGCATCGGTCCTGGATGACCGTAGAATGGGAAAAAACACGCGCAAGCGGGGAATGACAGAACCATGGAAGAGACAAGCAATCCGCTACCCGCGGCGGCGGAGCCGGACCGATGGGTGGAGTCCGCCGTGATGGACCTGGGCGGTCCGATGTTCCATGCCGCGCTGCTGCTGTCCCTGCGCGAGGGCGTCGCCGCCGATCATGTGTCGCACGTGCTGTACGGCCATGACGGGCAGGTGCGGTACTCGTCGTCGGCCAGCCTGCTGAACCAGTCGCTTATCGAATGGACCACCAATGTCTATGTGGACGACGGCTTTTACCGCCGCGACCCCAATTACGCGCTGCTGCGCGACATGGCGTGCCAGCCCGAGCGCCATCCGGAGCTGATCATCCGCCCGGAGTCGCCCGAGCACATCTCGGACACGCAGTACCGGCGCGTGCTCTTCGAGCGCCCGGGATTCGCCAGCAAGATTTCGCTCATCGGCGCGCGCGGCGACGGCATCAGCTACGTGAACCTGTACTTTTCGCGCATGCACAGGCCCGAAGTCACCGAGCTGCTGCGGGTGCGCGCGCCGCTGCTGCTCGCGCTGGCGCGGCGCCACCACCAGTTGTGCGGCGCGCACGCCGAACCGGCGCGCGCGGCGAACTGGGCCTGTGGCCTGTCCTGGCGCGAGATCCAGGTGGCCGAACTGCTGCGCCAGGGCCATACCGCCAAGGAAGTGGGGCGCGAACTGGGCCTGTCGCCCACTACCGTGATCACCTACAAGAACCGCATCTTCAAGAAGAACAACGTGGCCAGCCTGAAGGAATTCCTGGTCAAGGCGCCGGCGGCGGCCGGCGGCATCGAAAAATCGTCCTGAACATTCCGCGCGCCGGCTCCGAACAATATCGGACGGATGGAAGGGGATAGCCCCGCGCTATGATGCCCCCTCCGAACAGAGGCCCATCCCCCCGATATGCCGTTGGCGCGCTTGAAAGATTTCCTGGAAGAGCGGCAGGTCGCCTGCTATCTGTCCGCAGTCGCGGCCGCAGCGCTCCTGGCCTGGCGCGTGCCGGCATCGACGCGACTGGCGCCCGCCATCGAACCGCTGCTGGGCTTCATGCTGTTCGTGACCTTTCTGCAGGTGCCGCTCACGGAACTGCGGCGCGCGGCCGGCAATCTGCGGTTTTTGGCCGCGCTGCTCACGGCGAACTTCATCGCCATCCCGCTGCTGGTCGCGGGCCTGCTGCCCTGGCTGCCGGGCGAACCGCTGGCCCGCGCCGGCATGCTGCTGGTGCTGCTCACGCCCTGCATAGACTACGTCGTGACCTTCGCCCACCTGGGCCGGGCCGACGCGCGCGCGCTGCTGGCCGCCACGCCGGCGCTGCTCGGCGCGCAGATGCTGCTGTTGCCTGTCTATCTGGGCGTGTTCCTGGACGGGCAGGGCGCGGCGCTGGTCCAGTGGGAACCATTCGTGCGCGCCTTCGTCTGGCTGATCGCGCTGCCGCTGGCGCTGGCCGCGGCCTGCCAGGCCGCCGCCGCCCGCAGCCGGCAGGCCGACGCCGCGGTGCGCCTGCTGGGCCTGTTGCCGGTTCCAGCCACGGCGCTGCTGCTCTTCGTGGTGGTCGCGGCGGTGGCGCCGCGGCTGGGGCTGGCGCGTGACGCGGTGGTCGCGGCCGTTCCGGTCTACGCGGCATACGCCGTGCTGGCGCCGGCCATCGGCTGGGGCATGGGGCGGCTGTGGCGCCTGCCCGCCGGCCAGGCCCGCGCCATCTCGTTCAGCGCTGCCACCCGCAACTCGCTGGTGGTGCTGCCGCTGGGCCTGGCGATCCCGGGCGCCGTGCCTGTGGTGCCGGCCGTCATCCTGGCGCAGACCCTGGTGGAGCTGCTTTGCGAACTGCTCTACGTCCGGCTGCTGCCGCGCCTGGGCGCGGCATCGTCATAGCCGCCGCCCAGCGCGCGATGCAGCGCCACGTCGATCGCGAAGCGTCGGCTGTCCAGCGCCGCCACCGCCCGTTTCTGCGTGGCCAGGCGGTCCTCCACGATCAGCACCGACTGGAAATCGGCCGCGCCGCCGGCGTAGCGCGCGCGCGCCAGTTCCCAGGCGCGCTGCTGCATGTCCAGCGCCTCGCGCGCATGGCGGATCTGTTCGTCCAGCGAGCGGCCATTGAGCACGATGCCGGCGATCTCGTTGAGCGCCTGCGCCAGCGCCGCGTCGTAGTTGGCGACCGCGGCGTCGTAATCCGCGCGCGCCACGCCGTAGGCGGCGCGGCGCCGGCCGGCGTCGAATATCGGCAGGCTGAAGGCCGCGCCGACCGAGCCGTAGTCCGCGCCGGACCGGAACAGGTTGCCCACGCCCAGGGCCTGCAGGCCCAGCGCCGCGCTCAGGTTGATATTCGGATAGAAGTCCGCCTCGCGCGCGTCGATCCGGCTGGACAGCGACTCCACGCGCCAACGCGCCGCGGTCAGGTCGGGCCGCCTGCCCAGCAGGTCGGCCGGCAGGTTGGCGGGCAGCCCGGCGGCGCGCAGCACCGGTCTGCCCGGCCGCCGGATCTCCAGCGCGGCGTCGGGGCCCAGGCCCAGCAGCGCCGCCAGGCGAAACCGCGCCAGCCCGATCTGTTCGTCCGACGCCGCCAGTTCGGCCTGCACCGCGGGCGGGCCGGCCTGGGCCTGGCGCAGATCGGCCTCGGAATCGTAGCCCGCGCGATAACGCATCCGCACCAGGCGCTCGCTTTCCTGCCGGATGCGCAGCACTTCCTCCAGCATGTCGCGGTCGTTGTACAGGCGCAGCAGGTCCGCGTAGACCGTGGCCACGGCGGTCGACAGGCTCAGTTCGGCGGCAGCGCCTTCGGCCTGCGCCGCCGACAGTTCCGACACCGCGGCCGACAGCAGCGCGCGGTTCTTGCCCCAGAAATCGAATTCGTACGAAAACTCCAGCGCGGCGCGGGCGCTGTCGTTCCAGCCGCGCAGCGCATCGGCCACCGGCGCGCCGGTGGCGGTGCTGGGCTTGGCTTCGGCCACGCCGCCCGTCAGCCCCAGCTGCGGATACAGCGCGGCGCCGGCGCCTTGCACGCCGGCCTGCGCGCGCCGGATGCGGGCCTGCGCCACCGCCATGGACGGAGCCTGGGCCAGCGCCTGGCCGATCAGCCGGTCCAGCTGCGCATCGCCGTAGCCCGTCCACCATTGGCGCGCCGGCCACTCGGCCCGCGGCGCCGCCAGGCTGCGGTTGCTGGCCAGTTCGCGCGCGGCGGCCGGAACCGGCTTGTCGCCGAGGTCGGGCGGCGTCACGCAGGCCGACAGCAGCAAGGCCGCGGCGAGGCCCAGGGCAGGGGCGAAATGGCGGGTTTTCATGATTGCTCCTCGCTCGCGCAGGTGAAGGCCGGATAGAACAGGCGCAGCGGATTCCACGCGGCCTGCGCCCCGGGGCGGGAATCGATGGCGATGGTCGGCACGGCCGACATGCCCGCGCCCAGCCGCTCCAGCCCGGGCTGGCCGGAATCGAGCAGGATGCGCACGGTAAAGCGGCGCACGATCTTGGTGAAATTGCCGGTGGCGTTGTCCGGCGGAATCACGGCGAACTCCGAGCCGCTGGCGCCGGCCACGCTTTCTACGGTGGCGCAGTAGCGCGCGTCCGGAATCGCGTCCACGCGCACGCTGACCCGGTCGCCCGGACGGATGCGGGCCAGCTGGGTTTCTTTCAAATTGGCCTCGACCCACAGATCGCGGGTGGGCGCCACCGCCATCAGCCGCGTGCCGACGGCCACATATTCGCCGGGCCGCACGTTGCGACCCGCCACGCGGCCTTCGCGCGGCGCCGCGATGGTGGTGGCGGCCAGGTCGTTGCGGGCCTTCTCCAGCCTGGCCTCGGCGCTGTCGCGGCTGGCCAGCGCGGCCTCGCGCTGCGCCTGCAGCACGTTGAGCTGCTGGCGAGCGTAGTCGGCCTGCGCCTGGTTCTGGCTGAGCGCGGAGGCGGCCCTGATGTGTTCCGCGCTGGCCTGGTCGTACAGCGCGCGGCTGACGCCGCCTTGCTGCACCAGCGATTGCGCGCGCCGGAAATCCGCCTGCGAACGCTCGGCCTGCGCGCGGGCCGACGTCACGGTGGCCTGGGCGATGCGTATCTGGGTCGCCTGCAGCGTTTGCTGCGCGCCGATCTGCTCCAGCGTGGCGCGGGCCAGCGCCACGGCGGATTCCGCGTCGGCCACCGCCGCCTCGTAATCCCTGGGATCGATCTGCACCAGCCGCTGGCCGGCCTGCACCTTGCGGTTGTTCTCCGTATCCACGCTCTGGACATAGCCGCTGACCTTGGTGCCCACATAGGTCAGGTCGCCCTTGACGTAGGCGTTGTCGGTGCGCTCGTAAGGGGTGGCGCCGTGCCACAGCGCATAGGCGCCGTAGACCAGGCCGCCCAGCGCCAGCACGATGGCCGACGCCGCCAGGACGCGGTGGCTGGTGTGCAGGATGACCTGGCGCACGCTGGGAGCAGGGGAGGAAGTGGTTGCGGTACTCATGGAACAGCCTCTAGCGAAGTGCGATCTCAAACGGGGTTGACGGACGGGACGGGAGCCGGCGGCGCGAGCGGACTGGGCAGCCGCGGCAGCGCCCATACCAGCACCGCGCCCAGCAGCAGCAGGCCGGCGGCCAGCAGGAAGGCGTCGCCGTAGCTCAGCGTGTAGGCCTGGCCCGCCACGCTGCGCGCCAGGCGGCTGACGGCCGCGGCCTGCGCGCCGCCCGGATCGGATACCCAGTCGGCCAGGCCGGAGGCCGTCTGCCGCAGCCGGGCGGCGGGTTCGCTGGCCAGCCAGCCCACGCTTTCGGTCAGCACGGCGGAGTGGTATTTTTCGCGCTCGTTGACCACGTGGCTGAACACGGCGATGCCGCTGACCAGCCCCAGCACGCGCGAGTAGTTGAAGATGATTCCGCAGGTCGCGCCGTCGGTCTTGCCGATGCCGTAGACCGCGAAGCGCAGCGTCGCCACGGAGAACAGGCCCTGGCCCAGCCCGGCCACCAGCAGCGCGGGCGCGAAATTCTGCGCCGTCCAGTCGGGACTGAGCGAGGCGCTCAGCACGCAGGCCAGCGCGAACAGGCCCAGGCTGGCGCTGAGCACCAGGCGCTGGTCCACGCGCGGCGCCAGCCAGAACGCGACGGGCAGGGCGGCCAGCGTGCCGGCCGACAGCGGCAGCAGCATGGAAGAGATCTGCTCCAGCCGGAAGCCGTGGATGCGCATCAGGTACTGCGGCGCGATCCAGACCGCGAACAGCGTGCCGAAGCGGAAAATGATCTGCAGCACGATGGCCCAGCTGAACGTGGACTTGCGGAATATCTCCAGGTGCAAAAGCGGCCGGTTGGCGCGCAGCAGGCTGGCCGCGCCCAGTCCCATGCCCACCAGGCCCATCAGCAGGCAGGCGCTGATCCACCAGCTCTCGAACCAGAAATGCCGTTCGCCTTCCGAGATCGCGATGACCAGCGCGCTCAGGCTGGCCGACAGCAGCGCGTAGCTGGGCCAGTCCTTTACTTTCAGGTAGTGGATGTCGCCGCGATCCTGCGGCAGCGCGCGCCGCGCCAGCAGGTAGTAGCCCGCGCCCAGCGCGGCCTGGGCCCAGAACAGCATGCGCCAGCCGCCCAGCGCCACCAGCTCGGCCGCCAGCCATCCCGCCAGCCCGACCCCGAGCGAGGTGGCCGCGGCGAACGCCGCCAGCCCGCGCACCTGGGCGCGCCCCGGTGGCAGGCTGGTCATGACCAACAGGAACATCAGCACCGGCAGCATGCCGCCGAAGAATCCCTGCGCAAAGCGCATCACCAGCGCCCAGGCCAGTTGCGGCGACAGCGCCACGGCCGCCGACGCCAGCGCGAAGCCCAGGCCGGCCCAGCGCATGCTGCGGCCGCGTCCGAAGGCGGCGGCCGACGTCATCACGATGGGCAGGCAGAAGATCTGGCCGACGTTGTATATCGTCGTCAGCCACGCGGTCGCGTCCGCGCTGGCCGACAGGCCGCCGCCGATGTCGCCTTGCGCCAGGATCGCGGCCAGCGGAAAGGTGGAGCCTATCGCGGCGCCCAGCGCGGCGACGGCCAGCGCATAGAGGCGGCCCGGGAGGGGAGGAGGAGCGGCTGACATCGGATGGCCTATAAATACCGTTAGTATCGTTAGACCAAAATATATACTCTCGGTATCGTTAAGACAATCCGATTTCGACGAGAATTACCTACATCCGTAGAACAGTCCGATGCGCGCATGGCGATATGCAGCCGCGCCGGACCGAGGGCGTTGCAACCAGGAGCAGCCGACGTGGAATCCAGGACCCAGAAGCGATCGCGCGTGTCGCACGGCGCCGTGCGCAGCGAGGAAACCCACCGCGCCATCATCGAGGCGGCCGCCGCCATCCTCGAGGAATCCGGCTACGCCGGCTTCACACTGGACGCCGTGGTCAAGCGGGCCGGCTCCAGCAAGCCTTCCATCTACCGCTGGTGGAAGAACAAGGCGGCGCTCATCGTCGAGGTCTACGAGCGCTCGGGCGAAGCCGGGCTGGCCACCTCGCGCCAAGGCGATCTGCGCGCTGAACTCACCGATTTCCTGGCCGCGCTGTGGCACTGGTGGAGCGGCACGCGCGCCGGCGAAGCGCTGCGCAGCATCGTCGCCGAAGCCCAGTCCGACCCGCAGACGCTGAGCCTGCTGCGCGATGAATTCGTAGACCGCCGCAAGAACAATCTGCGGGAGATTTTCCAGCGCGCCTGCGACCGCGGGGAAGTGCGCAACGGCCCCGAGATCGAGGCCGCGATTTCGCTCGCGATGGGCGCGAGCTGGCTGCACCTGCTGACCGGCACGCTGGGCGACACCGGTCTGTGCGAGGCCTATGCGGACATACTGATCCGCGGACTGGGCGCCGGCCCGGCCTAGCTAGCACGGGCGCACCAAAAAAAGCCGATTAATACACGGCGTCAATATTTCCGTTCGATATTGTTTCGATATACATATAAGGTTGCATCGTTAAAACCGCCGATATCGCGGCCGGGCGTGATTATCCGGCGCGCTGAAGCGCATACCCGGCGGCTGTGACGCGCGCATTACTATTAATCCAACAAGCCCTTCCGAACGCCCCCGAGATTTCGCTTTTCGGATAGCGTATTTGCGCGATACGCATTATCTTCTCTACTCGCACGGAAAATACCGCGCTGCGGCAAGCGCCGCTTTCGCACCGCTGCCTGCACGTCATTAAAAGGCGTTTTCTTTCCGGGTTTTCCCTTGCGGGTTTTCCCGGCGCTAACAAGAAATAAAAACAGCATTACCGCACCATGCGTGGCATTCGGCTTTGACTTACCAGGATGGAGAAGCAAGTGAAGCAAGGGCTGAAGATCGGTTTGGCAATGGCTGCGATTCTCGGTGCTGCGGCCGCGTTCGGCGCGTATCTGGCGGGCTCCGCGGACGCCTCCGCGCCTCAGGCGCCGGTGGTCAAGCTGGGCGACGGCAAGAACGGCCCGGCCGGCATGGCATGGATACCCGGCAACGCATTCCTCATGGGCAACGACCACAAGATGTCGCAGCCCAACGAACGTCCCGCGCACAAGGTCCGCGTCAGCGGTTTCTGGATGGACGTGAACGACGTGACCAACGCGCAATTCCGGCGTTTCGTCGAAGCCACCGGCTACGTCACCACGGCGGAAAGAAAACCCCGCTGGGAAGACCTGCAGCCGCAGTTGCCCGCCGGCACGCCGCGTCCGCCGGAGAGCGCGCTGGTGCCCGGCGCCATGGTGTTCGTCGGCACCGAAACCGAGGTGTCGCTGCGCGATTATTCGCGCTGGTGGCGTTTCGTGCCGGGCGCCAACTGGCGCCATCCGCAAGGCCCCAACAGCAATATCGACGGCAAGGACGACCATCCCGTGGTCCAGGTGTCGTACGAGGACGCGCAGGCCTACGCCAAGTGGGCCGGCAAGCGCCTGCCCACCGAGGCCGAATGGGAGTACGCCGCCCGCGGCGGCCTGGAGCAGGCCACCTATAGCTGGGGCAACGAATTGCTGCCGCAGGGGCAGGCCATGGCCAACATCTGGGACACCCGGCAGGCGCAGCCGTTCCCGGTGGTGAAGGACGAAAAAGTGCAGGTCGGCACGACGCCGGTGGGCAGCTACACGCCCAATGGCTACGGCCTCTACGACATGGCCGGTAACGTCTGGCAGTGGACGGCCGACTGGTACCGCGCCGACGCCTTCCAGATCCAGTCGCAGTTCCGCCAGCCCCCCAAGGACCCGGCCGGCCCGTCCGACAGCTTCGATCCGGACGACGGTATCGTGCCGCCCTCGGCGCCCAAGCGCGTGACGCGCGGCGGCTCCTTCCTGTGCAGCGACACTTATTGCATCAGCTACCGCGCCAGCGCGCGGCGCGGCACCGATCCGCTCAATCCCATGTCGCACCTCGGCTTCCGGACCGTCATGACGCCGGAGCAATGGAAAACGGCCCAGGCCAGACAGGCAAGCGTCGCAAGCCGCTGAGCAACGCGTTTCAGTTTTGATGTCTACGGGGGAGGGGCATGGCGAACCGCGACGGCATTCTCGCGCTCGAAAAAGCAGTGTCCGGCTCGGTGCTGGGCCAGGAGCGGGTGATCCGCGAAATCATTATCGCGCTGCTGGCCGACGGCCACGTGTTGCTCGAAAGCCTGCCGGGCCTGGCCAAGACGCGCACCGTCAAGACGCTGGCCGCGCACCTGGCGGCGGACATGAGCCGCATCCAGTTCACGCCGGACCTGCTGCCGTCGGACATCACCGGCGCCGACGTGCTGCAGCAGGATGCCGAAGGGCGCAACCGGGTGACGTTCCAGCAAGGACCGCTGTTCGGCAACCTGATCCTGGCCGATGAGGTCAACCGCGCGCCGGCCAAGGTGCAGTCGGCCTTGCTGGAAGCGATGGAGGAACGCCAGATCACGGTGGGCGGCGTGACGCGCGCCATGCCCGAACTGTTCATGGTGCTGGCCACGCAAAACCCCATAGAGCAGGAAGGCACCTATCCCTTGCCGGAGGCGCAGATGGACCGCTTCCTGATGAAGATCTGCTTCGGCTATCCCGCGGCGGCCGACGAGGTGGCGATGCTGGCGCTGTTGCGCCAGCCGTCCGATTCCCATGCGGGCGCCGACAGGCTGTCGCAGGAAGACCTGTTCGCCTGCCGCGCCGAAGCGGCGGCGGTGCACGTGGCCGCCGCGGTCGACCGCTATATCGTGGACCTGGTCAACGCCACGCGCAGCCCGGCCGACACGGAGCTGGCGCGCTGGATACAGGTCGGCGCCAGCCCGCGCGGCGCCATCGCGCTGGACCGGGCCGCGCGCGTGCACGCCTGGCTGGCCGGCGCCGATTTCAGCTCGCCGGACGACGTGCGCGAAGTCGCCCATCCGATCCTGCGCCATCGCCTGCATCTGTCCTACGACGCCGTCGCCGACGGCGTGACCGCCGACGCGGTGATCGACCGGCTGCTCGACAGCGTCGCGGTGCCCGCCTGAGGATGGCCCATGCAGCCGCATCCCGTGCATCCTCCGCTGGCCGAGCTGGTCGCCCTCGAAGGCGCCGTGGCGGGGCTGTCGTTCCTGGCGCGCCAGCCGCTGAGCAGCGTGCTGGCCGGCCTGCATAGCTCGCGGCTGCGCGGACGGGGCCTGGATTTCGCGGAATTGCGCCGCTATGTGGCCGGCGACGACCTGCGCCAGCTGGACCTGCGGGCCTCGCTGCGCTATGGCAAGCCCTACGTGCGCGCCTATACCGAGGAACGCGACCGGCCCACGCTGGTGCTGGCGGACCAGCGCATGAACATGTATTTCGGTTCGGTGCGGGCCTTCAAGTGCGCGGTGGGCGCAAGACTGTCCGCCGCGGCCGCGTGGATGGCGCTGCGCGCCGGCGACCGGGTCGGCGGCATCGTGTTCGACGACGAGGGCCAGCGCGGCGTCAAGCCGCTGCGCAGCCGCGACCGCGTGCGCGGTTTCCTGGCGGAGATCGTGCGCGCCAATCGCGGCCTGTCGGCCGAACGCCCCGGGCCGCCGCGCCCCGAAGGCCTGAACGCTGCGCTGCGCGCGGCCCTGGCCCAGGCGCCGCACGACTGCCTGGTCTGCATCGTTAGCGATTTCGCGGGCGCAGACGACGAGACGCTGCGCCGCCTGCGGCAACTGGCCGCCCACAACGACGTGATCGCGGTGCTGGTGTTCGACCCCATGGCGCAGAACATTCCGCGGCGCGGCCGCCTGCTGGTGACCCAGGGCGAATTGCAGCTGGAGATCGCGGTGGGGCGGCAGCGCGAACGCCAGCCGCTGGCGGATTTCTTCAGCGGCCGGCTGCGCGAAGTGGCCGACCTGCTGCGGCGCAGCCGCGTGCCGCTGCTGACCATAGACACGGCGCAGGACGAGCTGATGCAGCTGCGCCGCGAACTGGGCCGCCTGCGGCCGGGGGGAGGGCGGACATGAGCGCCGCGCCGCCCGGCCTGGACCAATTGCGCGAGCTGCCGCTGCCGCCGCCGGTTTCCTACTGGCCGCAGACCTGGGGCTGGGCCGCGGTGGCCCTGGCCGCCGCCGCCGCGGCCATCTGGTTCGGCGCGCGCGCCTGGCGCCGGCATCGCGACAACCGCTACCGGCGCGAGGCGCTGGCCGAACTCGGACGCCTGGAAACCGCGGCCGCCGCCGATCCGCTGGCGCTGCGCCGCCTGCCGGATCTGCTCAAGCGCACCGCGCTGGCCGCAAGTCCGGGCGACGACGCGCTGCCGTCGCTGGCCGGCCCGGCCTGGCTGGCCTGGATGGGGCGCTGCGGCCCGGCCATGCCCGACGACGGCGCGCGCCTGCTGGCGACGCTGGCCTATGCGCCCGACGCGGCGGTGCGCGGACTCGATCCGGCGGCGCTGCGCGCGCTGCTGGCCGCCAGCCGCCTGTGGATGGAAAAGCACCGGACGGAGCACGGCCATGTGGCGGCTTGAATACCTCTGGCTGCTGGCCGCCGCGCCGCTGGCATGGCTGGCCTACCGCTATCTGCCTCCCTACGTGCAGGCGCGCAGCGCCTTGCGCACGCCGTTCTTCGACGCCATGGCGCGGCTTACCGGCAAATCGCCGTCGCGCCCGGGCGTCCAGGCCGGCCGCGGCCAGCTGTGGCTCAACGTCGCGGTCTGGCTGCTGGTGCTGCTGGCGCTGGCGCGTCCGCAATGGGTGGAGCCGCCGCTGACCCATACGGAACCGGTGCGCGACATCCTGCTGGCCGTGGACATTTCCCAGTCCATGGACAGCGCCGACTTCCGCGACGCGCAGGGCCGGCCGGCGACGCGCTGGCAGGCCGTCAAGGCGGTGGTGGCCGACTTCATCGCCAAGCGCAAAAACGACAGGCTGGGCCTGATCGTGTTCGGCACCGGCGCCTATCCGCAGGCCTCGCTGACGCGCGACCACGCCACGCTGCAGCTGCTGCTGGACCAGACCGCCGTCGGCATGGCGGGGCCGAACACCGCCATCGGCGACGCGATCGGGCTGGGCATCCGCATGCTGGACGCGGCCGACGAGCGCGACAAGGTGATGATCCTGCTGACCGACGGCAACGACACCGGCAGCGCCGTGCCGCCGCCGCGCGCGGCCGAGCTGGCCGCCGCGCACCACATCACCGTGCACACCATCGGCATCGGCGATCCCAAGGCCAGCGGCGAGGACCGCGTGGATTTCGGCGCGCTGCAGGCGATCGCGCGCGCCACCGGCGGCAGCTTTTTCCAGGCCGCCGACCTGGCCGCGCTGCAGGCGGTGTACGACACGCTCGACCGTCTCACGCCGCAGGAGGTCAAGACGCTGCGCCACCAGCCCACGCGCGAATACTTCTGGGTGCCGCTGCTGGCGGCCATCGGCCTGCTGGCGCTATGGCACGTGGCGGGCGCTTTGCGCGGCTGGCTCGGCGCCCGCGGGGACGCGGGCCGGGAAAAGCGCAGGGAGGACGCATGGACCTGAGCGCCTTCCATTTCCTGCGGCCGTGGTTCCTGCTGGGCGTGGCGCTGGCGGCCGCGCTGTGGTGGACCGGGCGCGCCGGCCAGGCCGGCATCGGCCGCGGCCACGGCATCGCCCCGCATCTGCTGCCTTACCTGACCGTGCGCGTGGCCGGCGCGCGCGGTCCGCGTCCGCTCGATCTGCTGGCGCTGTTCCTGGCGCTGGCGTCGGTGGCCGCCGCCGGGCCGGCATGGCAGCGCGACGAGCCCGGCTTCCTCGACAACACGGCGCCGCTGGTGGTCGCGGTGGACCTGTCGGCCTCGATGGACGCCACCGACGTGCCGCCGTCGCGGCTGGAGGCCGCCAAGCAGACCGTGCGCGACCTGGCGGCGCGCCGCGCCGGGGCCAAGACCGGGCTGATCGCCTACGCGGGCAGCAGCCACCTGGTGCTGCCGCCCACCGATGACCGCGACCTGCTGGACCTGTTCGTGCAGGCCCTGTCCACCGGACTGATCCAGAGCGAAGGGCGCGACGTGGCCGGCGCCATCGACCAGGCGGCGCAAGTGCTGGCGGCCGAGCGCGCAGGCGGGACGCTGCTGCTGATGACCGACGGCGCCGCGCCCGCGGACGCGGTGCGCCAGCGCGCCCAGGCCGCCGCCAACCTGCAGGTATTGATCATGGCCGTTGGCCGCAGCCAGCCGCAGGGCGGCATCGACGAGGCGGCGCTGCGCGATATGGCCCGCGCCGCCGGCGCGCCGCTGGGCAGCCTGACGGCCAGCGCCGACGATCTGGACTGGATCACGCTGCACGCGCAGCAGCACTTCGAAGCGGTGCAGGACGCGCTTTCCGGACCGCCGCACTGGAAGGACGCCGGCTACTGGCTGTGCTGGCCCCTGGCGCTGCTGGCGCTGGTCGCGGTTCGGCGCGGCTGGCGCGTGAGCTGGCAGGCTTGCCTGGTGGCGGGCGTGCTGGCGCTGGGCGCGCCGCCCGATACGCGCGCCGGCGGCCTGGCCGACGCTTTCCTGACGCCGGACCAGCAGGGCCGGCTCGCATTCGAACGCGGCGATTACCAGGCGGCCGCCGCCCACTACACCGCCCCCTACTGGAAGGGACGCGCGGCCTACGCCGCCGGCGACTACGCCGCCGCGCTGAAGGCGTTTTCGCAACTGACCAGCGCCGACGCCTATTTCTACGTGGGCAACACCCAGGTCCGGCTGCGGCGCTACGACGCCGCGCTCGCCGCCTATGACCGCGCGCTGGCGCTCAAGCCCGGCTGGGAGCCGGCCGTGGTCAATCGCGGCATCGTGACGCGGCTGCTGGCGGCCATGAGCCAGGAGCAGCAGGGCGAACAGGCCGAACCGCCGGACCAGACCATCGCCGACCGCAGCGCCAAGGCCGGCCAGCTCGCCACGGTGCAGGTGCAGCAGGCCGCCTCGGCGGAAGTGTGGCTGCGCAATCTGACCCTGTCGCCGGCGCGCTTTTTGCGCGGCAAGTTCGCGGCCCAGGATGCGGGGGTGCGGCCATGATGCGCGCCTTGACCCGCTGGCTGCTGTTGCTGCCGCTGATCCTGGCCGCGCCCGCCCGGGCCCAGGACACGCCGCAGCTGTACGTCACGGCGCGCGCGCCCGCGCAGGCGCAGACCGGCGCCACGCTGCAGCTGCAACTGGACGTGATGACCACGACCTGGTTCACCCAGCCGCCGCAGCTGCCCACGCTGGAAGTGAACGGCCTGATGGTGACGCCGCCTTCCGGCCAGGCCGAACTGATCCGCGACACCCGCGACGGCGTGCCGCTGAACGGCCTGCGCTACACCTTCCTGCTGAGCGCGGCCGCGCCCGGCACGATCGCCATCCCCGCGCTGAGCGTGAGCGCGCAGCTCGGCCCCTCGGGCGCGGCCGCGACGGCCGCCAGCGCGCCCCTGCAGATCGAGTTCGCCGGGCAGGCGCAGCCCGGTGAAGTCGCGGGCGCACTCACCGTCACCCAGGACTACACGCTCGCCCCCGACCCGCTGGTGCAGGGCGGACGCATCACGCGCAGCATCACCCAGCGCGCCGACGGCGTGCAGGCCATGCTGCTGCAGCCCGCGCCGCTGGACGAGGTGCCGAACTTCAAGCGCTATCCGCGCGAACCCGAGGTCACGACGCTGACCGACGGACGCGGCCGCTTCAAGGGCGGCCAGCGCATCGACCGGGCCGATTACGTGGCCCGGGAGCCTGGCCATTACGCCTTGCCGCCCATCACGCTGCACTGGACCGATGGCGCCAGCGGCGAACCCCGCGCGCAGACGCTGCCCGGCCGCGAAGTCGAAGTGGCCGCCACGCCTGCGGCCGCGGTGCCGTTCTCGCTGGCTGACGACCTGGCGCAGCTGCGCCATGGCCTGCGCTGGGCGCTGCCCGCCGGCGCCATGCAGGCGCTGCTGGCCGCGGCCGTCGCCGCGCTGGCGCTGTGGCTGGGCTGGCCCTGGTGGCGCCGGCTCGCGCGCGCGCTGCGGGCCGGCCTGCGGCGCGCGCAGGCGCGCTGGCGCGCCAGCGAACCCTATTACTGGCGCGCCTGGCGGCGCGAGGCGCGCGGCGCCGAGCCGGGCCTGAGCGCGTGCTATCGCTGGCTGCGGCGCATCCGCGGCGCCGTCGGGCTGCGCGGCGCGCTGGCGCGGATGTCGCCGGCCGATCGCAGCCTGGCGGAAAACGCGCTGCGCCAGGCGTATGGCGCAGGCGCCGGGCATGCCGGCTGGCGCGGGCAGCTCGCCTCCGCCAGCCGCGGCTGGCGCAAGGCCTGGCGCCGCCGCGCCCCGGACCGCCACGCCTTGCCGGCGGAACTGAATTCCGTACAACCGCGACGAGCAACACGCATGGGGAGACAATGATGCGGCGTATCGATCCACTTCAAAGCCTGCGGCGCCTGACCGCCTGGACCTGGCTGCTGGCGCTGGGCCTGCTGGCCGGCTGCGCGGCCACCGAACCGCAATCGCGGCCGCAGGCTGCGCTGCCTTCCTGGAACGACGGGCCTTCGCGCAGCGCCATCGTCGAGTTCGTGCAGGCCGTGGCCACGCCCGGCAGCCCCGACTTCGTCGCGCCGGACGAGCGCATCGCCGTGTTCGACAACGACGGCACGCTGTGGAGCGAGCAGCCCATGTATTTCGAGCTGCAATTCTCGCTGGACCGGGTGCAGGCCCTGGCGCCGGCCCATCCCGAATGGCGCAGCCGCCAGCCGTTCAAGGCCGTGCTGGAGGGCGACCGCGCCGCGCTGGCCAAGAGCGGCCACCGCGGCATGCTGGAGATCGTGGCCGCGACCCACGGCGGCATGACCACGGCCGATTTCACCCAGAGCGTGCAGGACTGGCTCAAGACCGCGCGCCATCCGCGCACCGGCCTGCCGTACACCAGCATGACCTACGCCCCCATGCGCGAACTGCTGGACTATCTGCGCGCGCACGATTTCAAGACCTACATCGTTTCCGGCGGCGAGGTCGAATTCATGCGGCCATGGACGCAGGCCGCCTACGGCATTCCGCCCGAACAGGTGATCGGCAGCAGCGTGACCACGGTCTACCAGCTGGACCAGGGCCAGCCGCGGCTGATGCGCCAGGCCAAGCTGGCGTTCAACGACGACGGCCCCGGCAAGCCGGTGGCGATCCAGCACGGCATCGGGCGCCGCCCGATCCTGGCCTTCGGCAACTCCGACGGCGACCTGCAGATGCTGCAGTGGACCATGGCCGGCCCCGGCAAGCGCTTCGCCGGGCTGGTTCATCACACCGACGCCAAGCGCGAATGGGCCTATGACCGGCAGTCGAGCTTCGGCCGCCTGGACAAGGCGCTGGACGAGGCTCGCGCCCGCGGCTGGACGGTCGTCGACATGCAGCAGGAGTGGAAGCAGGTCTACGGCTTCGAGAAGCCTTGATCTTTTTGTTGACCCAGGGGCCCGAGCACGGGCAAGGAGAGCGGTAATGAAAGCAACACGATGGTTGGGAGCGGCGCTCATCGCCGCAGGAGGGCTGGCGATGGCCGGGGCGGCGCATGCCCAGGGCGCGCAGGCCAAGGGCCAGGATTCCGGCAAGAAGCCGAACATACTCGTCATCTTCGGCGACGACATCGGCCAGACGAACATCAGCGCCTACTCCAGGGGCGTGGTCGGCTACACCACGCCGAACATCGACCGGATCGCCAAGGAAGGGCTGATCTTCACCGACTACTACGCCGAAAACAGCTGCACGGCGGGGCGGTCGACCTTCATCACCGGGCAGGTGCCGCGCCGCACCGGCCTGTCCAAGGTCGGCATGCCCGGCGTGCCGGTCGGCCTGCAGGACCGCGACATCACCATCGCCCAGGCGCTGAAGTCGCACGGCTACGTGACCGCGCAGTTCGGCAAGAACCACCTCGGCGACCGTGACGAGTACCTGCCCACCAAGCACGGCTTCGACGAATTCTTCGGCAACCTGTATCACCTGAACGCCGAGGAAGAACCGGAGCGTCCGTACTGGCCCAAGGGCGCCGACGATTCGTTCGTGAAGAACTTCACGCCGCGCGGCGTGATCAAGGCTTCGGCCGACGGCAAGGTGGAAGACACCGGAGCGCTGACGAAAAAGCGCATGGAAACCATCGACGACGAGACGGTCGGCGCGGCGCTCGACTACCTCGACAAGCACGGCAAGGGCGACAAGCCGTTCTTCGTGTGGATGAACACCACGCGCATGCACGTCTACACCCACATCCGCGACGCGCACCGTGGCAAGAGCGGCATGCCGGGCAACGACTACGCCGACGGCATGTGGGAGCATGACCAGGACGTGGGCAAGCTGCTCAAGAAGCTCGACGACCTGGGCATCGCCGACAACACCATCGTGATCTACACCACCGACAACGGTCCCAACCAGTTCAGTTGGCCGGACGCGGCGACCACGCCGTTCCGCAACGAAAAGAACTCCAACTGGGAAGGCGCATACCGCGTGCCGGCGATGGTGCGCTGGCCGGGCCATATCCCGGCGGGCGAGGTCAAGACGGGCATCGTGTCGGGCCTGGACTGGTTCCCCACGCTGCTGGCCGCGGTGGGCGACACGGACGTCAAGCAACGCCTGCTCAAGGGCTGGACGCCGAACGGCGCGAGCAAGAGCTACAAGGTCCACCTGGACGGCTACAACCAGCTCGACTACCTGACCGGCAAGGACCCGGAAAGCGCGCGTAACGACTTCTATTACTTCAACGACGACGGCATGCTGGTGGCCATGCGCTACCAGAACTGGAAGGCCGTGTTCTGCGAACAGCAGGCGCCCGGCGGCTTCGATGTCTGGAAGGATCCGTTCGTGTGCCTGCGCGTGCCCAAGCTGTTCAACCTGCGCATGGACCCGTATGAACGCGCCGACGTGGTTTCCAACCAGTACTACGACTGGCTGGTGAAGAACGACTATCTGGTGCTGATGGCCTCGATGAAGGCCGCGCAGTTCCTGCAGACGTTCATCGAGTATCCGCCCAGCCAGCGCCCGGCCACCTTCAGCGTGGACCAGGTGCAGGCCGAAGTGGACCGCGCGATCGAAAAGCAGTTCGAAGAAGCCGCCAAGAAGCAAGGCAAGTAGGGCAGGGCGGCGGCGGGTCCGGACACCTTCGGCCCGCCGCCTGACTGCGTAAACCCGGGATAGCAGGACTTTATGAATTCAGCGCTGCGAGAAATGCCGGCTTCGGCCACGGCCGACGCGCGTGCCGGCGCCGCCGGCGGCCTGTGGGCCGCGGCCGGCCTGCTGGCGCTTTCCGGCACGGCCGCATTGATATTCCAGATCGTGTGGATCAAGCAGCTGTCGCTGATCGTGGGCGTGGAAGTCCACGCCATCGCGATCGCCGTCAGCGGCTTTTTCTTCGGCCTGGCCGTGGGCAGCGCCTGGCTGGGCCGGCTGGCCGACCGCAGCTTGCGGCCCATGCGCCTGTACGCCGGCATCGAGCTCTGCGTGGCTTTGCTGGCCCTGGCGGTGACCTGGGCGCTGGCCCGCGGCGCGCTGCCGTTCGCGCGCGCGGAACAGGCCATGCCGTGGCTGGCCTGGCTGGCGATACTGGCGCTGGTGGCCGTGCCGCCAATGCTGATGGGCGGAACCCTGCCGGTATTGCTGCGGGCCTGCGGCGCCGGCCAGGTCGGACGGGCCGGCGGCGTGCTGTACGCCGCCAACACCGCCGGCGCCATCGCCGGCGCCTTGCTGCCGGCCTTCGTGCTGATCCCGGCCTACGGCGTATTCGGCACGGCCTGCGCGGCGGCGGGCCTGAATCTCGCCGCCGCGGCCGGCGCCTGGGCGCTGCAACGCCGCGCCCAGGCCGCCCCGGTCGGCGAGCAGGCGGCAATCCCGGCCGCGCAGCCGGAAGGCGCATGGCTGGCCATCGGCCTGTACAGCGCCGCCGGCGCGGTCGCGATGGGCTACGAAGTGCTGTGGTCGCAGATGGTGGTTCCTTTCATGAGCACGCGGGCGTTCGCCTTTTCCGTGGTGCTCGCCGTCTATCTTGGCGGGCTGGCCCTGGGCGCGGCGCTGTACGCGCGCTGGGAGCACCGCCTGCGCGACCCGTGGCGCGTATTCGCGCTCCTGATCGCCGGCGCCGGGGTGGCCGCGCTGGTGGCCATGGCGCTGCTGGGCCCCTGGCTGATCCAGGCACAGACGCTCGCCGAGGCCGCGGTGCGGCGCTGGAGCGACAGCGGACTGGCCGGCATGAGCGCGCGCTTCGCCGTGGTGGCCGCGGTGGTGGTGCTGGCGCCGACGCTGCTGTTGGGCGCGGCGTTTCCCGCCGTGCTGCGCATCGCGGTGCCGCCCGCCCGGCGCGGGCAGGGCGCGGGGCTGGTGCTGGCCGGCAATACGCTGGGCGGGATCGCCGGCACGCTGCTGGTCGCTTTCGTGCTGCTGCCGCGCCTGGGCGCCGCGCGCGGCCTGGCGCTGCTGGCCGCGATCGCCTGCGCCATCGGCATTGCGGCGGCCTGGCGCGCGCGCGCGCCGATGACGCGGGCCGTGGCGGCCGCGCTGCTGGGCGCCGTACTGATCGTGGGCTGGGCGCTGCCGGCCGATCACCTGGCGCGGCTGCTGCCGGGCGCCAAGGACAGCACGCTGGTGTTCTACGAGGAAAGCCATGGCGGCACCGTCGCCGTCGTGGAGCGCGGCGCGGGCGAGAAACGCTTCCGCCGGCTCTACATCCAGGGCGTGTCCAATTCCGGCGACGCCATGCCGTCGCTGCGCTACATGCGGCTGCAGGCGCTGCTGCCGCTGATCGTCCATGCCGGCGAGCCGCGCTCGGCCCTGGTGATCGGCTATGGCACCGGCATCACCGCCGGCGCCTTGTCGCGCTATCCCGGCCTGGACCGCCGCGTGGTCGCCGAACTGCTGCCCGGCGTGCTGCGCGCGGGGTCTTTGTTCAAGGGCAGCTACGACGCCGCCGCCGACCCGGGCCTGGAACGCCGCCTGCGCGACGGCCGGCGCGAGCTGCTGACCCGCGACGATCACTACGACCTGATCACCCTGGAACCGCCGCCGCCCTCGGCCGCCGGCGTGGTCAATCTCTATTCGCGCGACTTCTACCAACTGGCGGCGTCGCGCCTGAATCCCAAGGGCGTGGTCGCGCAATGGCTGCCGCTGCCCACTCAGAACCTGGACGACACGCGCGCCCTGGTGGCCAGCTTCATCGCGGTGTTTCCGCACGCCACGCTCTGGACCACCGAAATGCACGAGATGCTGCTGGTGGGCTCCATGCAGCCCATGCCGCTGGACGCCGCCCGCATCGCCGCGCGCATGGCCCAGCCGCAATTGCGCCAGGCCCTGGCGAAAGTGGGCGTGGGCTCGCCGGCGGCGCTGCTGGCCACCTGGGTGACCGACAGGGAAGGGCTGGCGCGCTTCGCCGGCGATGCGGCGCCCGTGACCGACGACCGTCCGGCCATCGAGTACGCCCCCTGGGTCCGGCCGCGCGAAATCGTGCGCACGCTGCCGGCCCTGCTGGCGCTGCGCAGCGACCCGCCGCTGGGGCCGCACGCCCAATCGCTGACCCAGGAGATAGAGAACGAGCGCGGCGCGCTGGACCTGTTCTATCGCAGCGCGCTGGCCGCCTACCGCGGCGACCGGGCCGAATGGAGCGAGAGCGCGGCGGCGCTGGCCCGCTTGGCGCAGGCCAATCCCTATCTGCGCTGGTTCATGGCGGGCGCCGATACGAGATGATGCGCATGGTCATGGCCACGATCCTGTGCGGCCTGATGGCGCATGCCCCGGCTCGCGGCGAAACGCCGTCGTTCACCGATTCGAGCGACGGCGACTTCGACACCAGCGACTTCCTGCTGCGCCACCAGGGCGCCTTGCCCGTGCCCGTCGTGATCACCGAGCCGGCCGTCGGCTATGGCGGCGGCCTGATGCTGCTGTACTTCTCCGAGTCGGCCGGGCAGGCCGAGGCCGCCGACCAGGCCGGCGAGGCGCGCAAGGCCCCGCCCAACATCACCGGCATTGGCGGACTGGCCACCGAGAACGGCTCGCGCGGCGCCGGGCTGTTCCACTTCCATAGCTGGGACGGCGACCGCTACCGCTACCTGGGCGCGCTGGCCCAGGGACGCGCCAATCTCGAATACTACGGCGCCTTCAGCCACGGGCGCAGCTACGAAGTGAAGGGCACGTTCCTGGTGCAGCAGGTGCTGGCCAGGGTCGCGGACACGCCCTGGTACGTCGGCCCGCGCTACACCTATTTCCGCTCGGACACGCGCTTTACCGGCGAGGCCGCCAGCGAGCTTTCGGCGGCGGAGATGGCCCAGCGCATCGGCAAGGCCGGGCTGGTGCTGGACTACGACACGCGCGACAACATGTTCTATCCCAACCGCGGCACCTATGCCGAGCTGGAAGCCCAGTTCTCGCGCAGCTGGCTGGGCAGCGACCAATCCTTCGAAAGCTACCGCGCCCGCGGCTATCACTGGACGCCGGTCGCGCCGCGCTGGACACTGGGCCTGCGCGGCGACGGACAGTTCGCGCGCGGCGCCGTGCCGTTCTATGCGCAACCCTATGTCGACCTGCGCGGCGTCTCGCGCGGCCGCTACCAGGACCGCGACGCCCTGGCGCTGGAAGCCGAACTGCGCTGGCACGCCACGCCGCGCTGGTCGCTGCTGGGATTCGGCGGCGTGGGCAAGGCCTACGGCAACTGGACGACTTTTTCCGATGCGACGACCGTGGTCAGCGTGGGCGCGGGCTTTCGCTACCTGATCGCGCGCAAGCTGGGGCTGGCGGTGGGCATAGACGTGGCCCACAGCAAGGACCAGAACGCGTTCTACATCCAGGTGGGGAGCGCCTGGCGATGAAGATTTTCCATCAATAACGACGATACCTAGGGTGATCGAATGAATTACTCGCTACTGCTTGCGGGACTGACCGTCGCGTTCTTCTTGCTGCTGCTGATCGCGATGCAGCTGGGCAAATGGCTGGGGCGCGGGGCCGACGAAAAGTCCGGCTCCGGCGCCGCGGTGATCGAAGGCTCGGTATTCGCGCTGCTGGGCCTGCTGGTGGCCTTCACGTTCTCCGGCGCGGCCCAGCGCATGGCCGACCGCCGCGAGCTGCTGGTGCAGGAGGTCAACGCCATCGGCACCGCCTGGCTGCGCATCGACATGGTCCACGCCGGCGACCAGCCCCAGTTGCGCGACCAGTTCCGCCGCTACGTGGACAAGCGCATCGAGTACTACCGCAACGTGGCCGACCTGGAGCGCCGCGACGCGATCGCCTCCGAGGTCTCGGCGCTGCAGACGCAGATCTGGGCCACCTCGATGCAGGCCGCGCGCGCCAGCGTGCCGCCGTTCGCCGCCTCCTACGTCGGCGCGGTCAACGAAATGTTCGACGTCGCCAGCGCCCAGACCGTGGCGCAGAAGGTGCATCCGCCCATCGCGACCTACGTGTTCCTGGGCTTCCTGACGCTGGTCGCGGCCGGCCTCGTCGGCCTGAACCTGGCCTCGACCAGGCGCAAGACGCTGCTGCACCAGGTGATCTATGCCGTGGTCATGACGGCGGCCCTGTACATCATCATCGACTTCGAGTTCCCGCGCATCGGCACCATACGCATCGACCAGAGCGACGCCTTGCTGGTGGCGCAGCGGCAGTCCATGGTCGATCCGGCCGGCGGCGCCAAATAGGAAGGCTCCCATGGCAAGCAAGCATAGGCGGTTGGGAAAGAAGCGGGCGGCCGCCCGCCTGGGCGCCTGGACACTGCTGGCCGCGGCCTGCGCCGCGCCCGCGGCGGCCTGGAGCCAGGGCCTGCGGCTGAGCAAGGACGACCTGCAAAAGCGCGCCAACGGCGTGCTGGCGCTGATGTCGTTCTCCATCGTTCCCGACATCACCACCAGTTCGCTGAACATCGGCAGCGGCGGCGGTTCGACCACCGGATCGAACGAGTTCTTCATGACCCAGCTGGGCGGCGGCGACACGATCTCCGATTCCTTCCCCGTCTACCTGGAAGGCGTGCTGGCCGGCAGCCGCTACGACCCGACCTTCGTCGCCACCCAGGGCGCCGAAACCCGCCGCATCCCGACCAAATGGAACAGCGTCTCCGCCACCGGCGGCATAGGCTGGGACTTCAAGCTGACCGACGAGCTCAAGCTGCGGCCCATCTTCAACTTCGCGCTGGGCAACGTCACCAGCGACCTGCGCGCGGCCAGCTGGTACGTGGGGCAGCGCACCGGCAAGGACATCGACTTCCTGGACCGCGGCTCGCTCAACGCCTACGGCCTGGGCGGCTCCATCATGCTGGACTACGAGCACTACCGGCCCGGCTATGAAGTGGACGTGGAACTGCGCTATTCCGACATCCGGCTGCAAAGCTTCGACAGCTCGGCAGCGGTCAGCGGCAACGCCGTCGCCCAGTCCGCGAACCTGTGGGCGCGCTACCGCGCGCCGACCGGCGCGATCCTGCTGCAACGGCCGCTGCGCTATGTGCTGGAGCTGACGCACTCCGAGTTCCTGGGCGACCAGAAGGGCATACTGGGTTTCGACCGCCTGACCTCGGTGGGCGCCGGCCTGGAACTGGATTCGAGCGCCTACAACGTGTTCATCACCCGCACCCGCGTGGTGGGGCGCTACGTGTTCGGCAATAACGTGTCGGGCTTTTCGGTGGGGCTGGCGGTGAGTTTCTGAGGCCGCGCCCGGGCCTGCCTACGGACGCACGCCCGTGCGGGCCAGGGTGGCGCTGGGCAGCTCTCCGAACGTCCGCCTGTAGTATTCGGCGAATCTGGACATATGGCGAAAACCCCATTTCATCGCGATGTCGGAAACGGTGGCGCTGCGGCTGCAGGTAAGCAGGTCGCGCAGCGCGCCGTTGAGCCGCGCCGTCATGAACCAGCGCCCCGGCGTCATGCCGACGCTGCGGCGAAAAATCATCTCCAGCGAGCGCAGGGTATAGCCGCTGCGCCGCGCGACTTCGCCGAGCGCGATATCCGCGGCCTCTCCGGAAAGCACCAGGCGCTCGCACGCCATGACCAGGCGCCGATGGCGTTCCGCCACCGGCAAGTCGTCGGCCTTGTCCAGCGGCTCGGCGGACGTCAGCGCGTCCACGTAGCCGGCGACCAGCGACTCGCAGATCGTCTCGACCAGGGCCGGCGCCATGCCGCCGTCGGCGGACAGGCGCCGCGCCATCACCATCGCGTCGCTGGTCAGCGTGCCCAGGACGCCGCGCCCGCCGGCGCGCAGCCGCACCGAATAGGCCGCGCGCCTTTTCATCCGCAACGGCCTGCCGGTGCGCGCAATGGCGACGTTCTGCAGGCGTTCTTCGGGCACGGTGAAGTTGACCCAGCGCGAAAGCCCGGTCGCGTGGTAAAGAAGCTCGACCCCGGGCGGATAGACCTGTATCTCTTCGGCGCCGATGGCCTCGGTGTTGTATCGCGTGACGTCGCTGCCCTCGGCCATGAAGGCGATGCAGATTCCGTCTTTCGGCATGCTGCCGTTGGCGATTACCGGGAATTCGTACCGTCCCATTTCCAGCCGGACGTCGCCGAGGACGAGCCGCTGATGCTCCATGTTCGCCAATTGCGAGGACACCAGCCGATGCTCGAAAGTACTGCCATACACCACATCAAACGCCTGCAGGGGCTCAAGCCCCGAATAAACATGCCGCAAATAGGCAGCTTGAATCGGCATATTAAGAAAAACCCCTCGAATATTTCGCTTTTCGGATAGCGTAATAAACAGCTTGCTATTACTTTTTTTATCGCGAATTCACCATCGGGTTGACTTTATGACGGAAAACTACCGGCAGGTCAAGCAGCGCATACGGTGTCTCGAAGTGGAGGCGAATCGCCTGCGCCGGCAGGAGCTGCAGGTAGTGCTGGCCGACATGCGCCAGAAAATCCGCGAATACGGCATCACCGCCGAACAATTATTCGGTCCCGACCTTTCCGACCTGGTGCGCTATCGCCACCCGGAAACCGGCCAGACCTGGAACGGCATAGGCAGGCCGCCGAACTGGATCAGGGGAGAGGACCGCAGCCGCTTCCGCGTCGATTGAAACTCCTTCCAAATCCGCCCCGGGCGCTTCACGGCATTTTCCGCCTCGTTTCCGATAATCGGCAAGCGCTCAGGCGGCGCGCCTAAGGTAACTACAAGTATCTACAGTAAATCTATTTAACTGTGGCGTGCGCCATGGCAACAATCGGTCCCGAGATTTCGTATTTCGGATAGCGCGGGGCAGGCTTTCGCATTATTTTTTCAATTGCAACGAATTAACCGCCGCGTTTCATGACAAATGATTTCTAAATAGCGTGACGGGCCGCCGCGCCGGAGGGGTGCGGCGCAAGCGCCGCAAGCCGGCGGGTCCGCGTTCGGAATAACGACGACAAACCGGGTTCAACGCCAGATCGTTGAGCCGCCTGTTCAGCAATAGCGGCGCAGCGTCGCGGTCCATGCCGGGACATGCATCGAGGAGGAGCAAGGCCATGAGTACTTTGCCGATCTTTCGCCCCATGACCCGGGCACTGGCTCTCGAACCGCGGCTACTTTACGACGCCGCCGCCGCGGTTGCCGCCGACCGCCAGCAAAGCGACTCGCAGGCCGATCATCCGGACGCGCAGGCCGCCGACGGCGCCGCGCCGGCGGCCGGCAAGAATCTGCTGGTCATCGACGGACGGCTGGCCGGCGCCCAGGCGCTGGCCGACAGCGCCACGCCCGGCACCAAGGTGCTGGTGGTCAACCCCGCCCAGGACGGCATCGCCGCGGTGCGCCAGGCGCTGCAGGCGCTGGGCCCGGTGGATTCGGTGCAGATCCTCAGCCACGGCGCGCCGGGCCAGTTCACGCTGGGCAGCAGCACGCTGAGCGCGCAGTCGGCCGACACGCTGCGCGCGGCGGGGTGGGGCGCTTACCTGAGCGCCGACGCCGACATCCTGCTCTACGGCTGCGGCACGGGCGGCGGCGACAGCGGCCAGGCGCTCATCGGCGCGCTGGCCGGCGCCACCGGCGCGGACGTGGCCGCCTCGACCAACGACACCGGCAGCCCGACCGCAGGCGGCGACTGGGTGCTGGAGGTGCGCACCGGCGCCATCGAAAGCCGGCTGCAGATCGAGGCGTCGGCCCTGGCCGCGTTCGACGGACTGCTGGCCGACGCCACGCCCACGCTGGCCCTGGACGGCAGCGGCGAGGACATCCTGCTGGGCGACACCGCGCAGATACGCGCCGTGATCAGCAACCCCTCCAGCCAGGAGGGCTACGCGCCGTACGTCGACATCCTGATCCCCGTTACCGGCTACGACGGCGACGACGGCGTGAGCTTCGTGTCGGCCAGCACCATGGGCATCACGCTCAACGGTTATGTGGTCACGTTCGGCGCTGACGGAACCGCCCAGCATCCGCTGGCGCGCGACGCCAACGGCAATCCGGTGATCCTGCAGGCCTCGCAGTACGGCTACCGCCCGGGCGACCAGCTGGTGGTGCTGGCCTTGCCCTACGCGGGATTCGGCAAGGACCAGCCCTCGATCGAAGTGGACATCACTTTGCGCATGAGTCCGCTGGCCGACGTGAACAAGGACCACAACGTCAGCCTGCGCGCCGGCTTCCAGTACGGCAACGATCCGCTGGACAATCCGCAGCAGGACCCCGCGCTGTTCGAAAGCGGCTGGCATACCTACGCGTTGCGCTCCACGCCGTTCGAAGTGACGCAAACGCTGGACATGACCGAGGGCGAGACGGCCACGGGCGAGAACTACCCGCACACACTGACCGTGACCGCCACGCCCGCGCCCGGCCAGACGCTGAACAACGTGGTGATCTCGCAGAACCTGCCCGACAGCATCCGGGTGCTGAGCATCGCGCCCGGCGCCGGCGGCATGCTGACCCGCGTGACGCTGGCCGACGGCCGCGTGCTGACCGACACCGCCGCCATCAACGCCGCGCTGGCGCTCAAGCCCTACGTGGCGTCGTACGAGATCACCTATGCGACCCTGGACGCACCGGCCGACACGCAGGTGCGCTTCTTCGTCGCGCAGGCCACCGCCGACGGCGACCATGTGCTCGATCCCGACACCGGCGCGCCGCGCACGATCGAGGTGCCGAGCGCGACCTCCGTGGGCCGGTGGACGCCGCTGGACCCGCGCGACATACCCGCCAACCTGCCGTGGGTACCCGTGGCTGGGCGCGGCGAAGACGTCAGCTTCGTCGCCAAGTCGGTGGCGCTGCACAAGAGTTCCGCCATAGACGCCGACAACGGCGTGGCCGGCGTCTCGCCCGGCGACGTGCTGAGCTACCGCTACGACGTCACGCTCTCCGATTACTTCGCCATCGGCAAGTCGGCGCTGGGGCAGGGCAGCCTGACCATCACCGACGTGCTGGGCGACGGCCTGAGCTTTACCGGCACGCCGCTCATGACTTTCACCCAGGACGGCAAGCAGTACACCGTCGCGCTGGTCTACACCCTGGGCGACAAGACCGCGGCGGGCACGCAGATCATCTTCGACCTGGCGGCCTCCATCGCCAAGGCCGGGCTGAGCATGGACGCGCTGATCGGCGACATCGCCAGCGACGGCACGCGCCAGTCGGCCACGCGGGCGGTCATCAGCTACCAGGCCACGGTGGACGAGGCCTACCAGGGCGGCTACACGCAGCCCGAGATCAACGAAGGCGACACGCTGCGCAATAGCGCGCTTTTGGCAGGCACCATCATCCAGAGCCGGCTCAACGTCGGGCCGGTGCAGTCCGACGGCTCCAACGTGACCGTGACGGTTCCGAACGGCAACGTGGACATCGGCGTGTTCCAGGTCAACGGCAGCACGGTGCCGCCGTCCTACGAATTGCAGCCCGGCGACGTGGTGACCTTCGTGCTGCGCTACGACCTGCAGACCGGCGACTACGAAAACCTGAAGCTGACCGCCTACCTGCCGGCGCCGGTGTTCGACCCCGCCGGCGCCTGGTCGGCCGGCATCGGCGACCACCGCTGGTCGTATGGCCTGGGCGACAGCCATCCGGGCTCGGCGGTCTCGGTCAGCGCGGGCCCCGGCGGCGCGCTGGTATTCGACTTCGGCAGCTTCGCCATGCAGGGCGATCCCGCGGGCCAGAACCGCATCGAAGTGCTGTTCACGCTGCGCGTCAGCAACCAGCCCTTCGCGGACCAGCGCTCCATCACCGTGCTGGGCCAGTCCACGCAACAGACGACCGTGGACCACGCGCCGCTGGTGGACAACGACAACGTGCTGATCCAGTCCGTGGCCGAACCTTCGCTGGCGATCAAGCACGGCGTGGTCGGCGCCACCGGCGGCACGGTCACCGGCGCGACCGGCGGCTGGAACCCGCCGGGCAGCACCGGCGCGGGCTTTAATGGCAGCATCACGGATCTCGCCAGCCTGGAAGGATCGGTCGCCGGAATGGACGGCGGCGACGTGTTGCGCCTGGCCACCGGCATCGAGAACACCGGCGGCGGCGGCGCTTACGATGTCTCGGTCACGCTGCAGATTCCGCCGGGCCTGGTCTTTCTGGGCGGGTCGCTCGACACCGCCAACCTGCGCATCGCGCGCGGCGACGGCACCGTCCTGGTGCTGGGCCGGGACTACAGCGTGTCGGGCGCCACCATCACTTTCCTGGATGCGAACGGACAGCCGACGCTGCTTGCGGGGCGGGTCGGCACCGCCGCCGACGACAGCGGCCAGAACATGGTGGTCATCACCTACGACGTGGTGGCCAGCAACACGCTTGCCGCGTCCAGCACCCTGCAGAGCACGGCGGCGCTGACGCACTACGCCAGCGAGAAGGGCGGCGCGGACTTCACGCCCACCGACCTGACCGACACGGCGGCCGCGCAATCGGCCGCGCCGACGGTCACCGTGCGCTACGCGGGCGGCAGCCTGGACCCGACCGACTCCAGCGCCGCGCATACCGGCGGCAGCAATCTGGTGATCGGCGAGCGCATGCTCTACGACATCGTCGTGACCCTGCCCGAAGGCGGCACGCAGAACCTGCGCCTGTCCGACCTGATCCCGGACGGCTTCGCGCTGGACACCAGCTTCGGCATCGACGGCTACCAGCTGATCACGCAGCTCGCCGCCAGCGGCAGCCTGACGGCGGACTTCGCCGGCGCGGTGACGGTGGCCAGCGTGTCCGGATCGGGCGCCAACGGCGCCGACCTGGTGCTGAGCTTCAGCGCCAGCAACGCGCTGGCGAACAACAACGCGGCCGACAACAGCTTCGTGATCCGCGTGGGCCTGATCGCCACCAACGTGACGGGCAACCAGGCCGGCCGCACCCTGACCAACAACGCCTCGCTGACCTACAGCGACCCGGACGGCGACACGCCCAACGGCGCCACGCCGGTGGACCGCAACGTGGCCGCGACCGGCGGGCTGCCCTCGGCCACCGTCGTCGAACCGACGCTGTCGGTGTCGCACACCGCGGTCACCACCGGTTCTCCCGTGGGCGTGGACCGGGGCGACGAGATCACCTACACCATCACCGTGGGCAACGGCACCGCCTCGACCGACGTGGACGCCTTCGACGTGCGCCTGTCCGACGTGCTGCCCACCGAGCTGAGCGGCGCGCAGATCGTCGGCGTGACGCTATACGGTGGAGCCACGCTGACGGGCGGCGACTTCGTGATCCAGAACGGCGTGCTGCAGTTGACCGACGGGGCCAAGCTGGATATTCCGAAGGGCGCCACCCTGGTGCTGCAATTCAAGGGCGTGCTCAACGAAACCACCGGCACCTCCGGCAAGGTCGACAACCTGGTCACCGTCCAATGGAGCAGCCTGGACGGCGCCAACAGCGGAGAGCGCACGGGCGCCGACGGCGAGCTCGGCTCCGGCGCGCTCAACGACTACCGCGTGACCAGCCTGCACAGCGAAGACGTGGCGGCCTCGGGCACCATCAGCCACGTGGGCGGGCTGCCCGACACCGCGGGCGGCACGCCGTCCACGGCCGATCCGCAGGACGTCGCGGTCGGCGAAATCGTGCACTACCGGGTGGCGCTGCTGGTGCCCGAAGGCACCCAGCCCGATGCCTCGATCCGCGTCTACCTGCCGCCCGGGCTGACCTTCATGAACGACGGATCGGCCTTGCTGGGCCTGCTGGCCGACGCGCTCGCCAACGGCTCGCCGGGCCTGACCACAGATCTCGCGGGCCTGTTCGCCTCGGGCAACGCGTATATCGACGGCGGCGTGATGGACGAGGCCAGCACGCTGCTCAACCCCGATCTGTCGGGCGTGGGCCCGCAGGGCGTGCTGAACACCGGCGCCATCGACACCAGCGATCCGCGCGTGATCGTGCTGCGGCTGGGCAACCTGGTGAACCTGAACCAGGACGCGGATTTCGAGGGGCTGTACTTCGAGTTCAACGCGCGGGTGGACAACGCCGCCGGCGTGGCGGCCGGCGGCCAGCTGGCCGTGCGGGCCGATTTCCTGAGCGGCGCGGAAGTGCGCTTCGGAACGAACACCATCGTCGAACGCGTGGTGGAGCCGAAGATAGACAACATGCAGAAGTCGGTCACCGGTTTCGACCCCGGCGCCGGCGGCGCGACGGGCCAGGCCAGCTATGCGGTGAGCTTCGGCAATACCGGCACGGCCACCGCCTACGACGTCGTGCTGACCGACACGTTGCCCGCCGGCGGGCAGAATCTCACCGTCACCGGCCTGACGATCGACGGCGTCACCTATGCGCCTGGCGGCTATCCGCCGGGCGTGTCGGTGGTGGTGGACGGCGGCAGCGTCACCCTCAGGCTGGACGCCCTGGCGGCCGGCTCGACGGTCAGCCTCGCCTATGGCGCGCAGCTGCCCAACAACGTGGCGCTGGCCGACACCTCGGCAAACCTGACCTACACCAGCCTGCCGAACAGCTTCCAGAGCTTCGCCGGCACCCAGGTCGGCGCCGCGGGCTCGGTGGGCGGCGAACGCACGGGCAGCGGCGCCGGACCCAACACCTACCTGGACGGCGACGCCGCGGGCCTGAGCCGCGTCGAAGGCACGCTCTGGAACGACACCGACAGCGCCACCGCGTCCACCACGCCGGACGGCCCGGCATTGGCGGGCCAGACGGTCACGCTGACCTGGGGCGGGGCGGACAACGACCTGTCCACCGCCGCCGACAACCGCAGCTGGACCACCACCACCGACGCCAACGGCTATTACTACTTCGGCGTGCTGGGCGCGGGCGTGTTCCGCATCGACGCGCCGCCCACCATCACGGTGGCCGGGCCGACCGGCGTGGTGAACGCGCGCATCGACAGCGACGGCGCCTCGCCGAAAGGCCAGGTGCTGGCCAGCTTCGGCGACCTGGGAACGACCGCGGCCGGCAACGTCGGCTACGTCGAGCGCAACGATGGCCCGGTCAACACCGTGCCCGGCGCGCTGTCCGTGAACGAGGACACCGCGCTGGCGATCGCCGGTCTGTCCATCGACGATCCGGATGCCGGCAACGGCGTCATGCAGGTCACCTTGAGCGTGCTGCATGGCGGCCTCACGCTCACGCTGGGCGAGGTCGAGCTGGTGGCGGGCGCGCTCGGTTCCGGCGTGCTGCAGCTGCGCGGCAGCCAGAACGCGCTGAACGCGGCGCTGGCCACGCTGGTCTACACGCCGGGCGCCAACTACAACGGCGACGAACGCCTGACCATCCTGACCGAAGACCTGGGCCAGCGCGGCGACGCCGACGGAGACGGCACGCCTTTCGAAGCGGGCGACGACAACCTCAGCGACACCGATACGGTGGACATCAACGTGATCGCGGTCAACGACGCGCCCGTGGGCGTGGACGACGCCGACCGCGCCGAGGAGGCCGGCGGCGTGGACAACGACGTGCCCGGCGTCGATCCGGCCGGCAACGTGCTGGACAACGACCTCGATGTGGACATCCAGACCAACGGCGACGTGCTCAGCGTGACCCAGGCCAGCGGCGCCGGCGGCACGGTGACGGTCGATCCGCTGAGCGGCGAGGCCGCGGTGGCGGGGCTTTACGGCACGCTGTACATCAACGCCGACGGCGGCTACCGCTATGTGGTGAACAACCTGGACCCGACCGTCCAGGCGCTGCTGGCCAATAGCCCGGCCCTGACGGACGCGTTCACGTACAACCTGCGCGACAGCGGCGGCCTGGCCAGTTCGGCCCGGCTCGTCATCACGCTGACCGGCGCCAACGACGCGCCCGAGGCGCGGGACGACGCCGGCTCGGCCGAGGAGAAGGGCGGCACGGCCAACGACACCGGCGGCAGCCCCGCCAGCGGCAATGTGCTGGGCAACGACAGCGACGTGGACGCCGGCGACACGCGCAGCGTCACGCAGGCCCGCAATCACACCGGCCCCAGCCCCGCGCCCGCGCAGCCCATCCCGGCCGGCACCACCTCGGCAGACGGCGCGCTGATTGCCGGCCTCTACGGCACGCTGCGGCTGGGCGCCGACGGCAGCTATGTCTACACGGTCAATGACGACAACGCGGCCGTCCAGGCCCTGAACCAGGGCGACGTGCTGCGCGAAACCTTCGACTACGTCGTCACGGACGCGGGCGGCCTGAACGCGCTGGCCTCGCTGGTCATCACCATCCACGGCGCCAACGACAACCCGGTGGCGGCCGACAACCTGGCGCAAGGCTATACCGCCAGCGTGGACGTGGCCAGCAACACCATCACCGGCGTGCCGCGCAATCCGCAAGGCAACGTCATCACCGACCCGTACACCGTCGACGACCCGGCCCTGCTGGACAGCGACGTGGACAACGCCATGGAGACCGCGGCTGTCAACGCCATCGGCGCCGAGGGCGGCCCGCAGGAAGCCGTGACCGCCGGCGTCGAGAAGACCATCAACGGGCTGTATGGCGTGCTGCGCATCAACAGCGACGGCAGCTACGTCTATGAGATCGACAGCCTCAACGCCACGCTGATCGCGCTGGGCCCCGACGGCACGGTCGACGAGCGCTTCGTCTATGGCCTGCAGGACGCCGACGGCGGCCAGAGCAGCGCGGTGCTGACCATCCGCATCCACGGCGTGGCCGACCAGCCGGTGGCCAGCGACATCGTCGCCGTGGCCCAGGAACGCGGCGGGGTCGACAACGCCACGCCCGGGCGCACCGCCACGGGAGACGTGACCGTCAACGACATCGATCCGGACGGCGACGCCCTGGCGGTCACCGAAGTGCGCGCGGGCGCCGAGGCCGACGGCGGAACGATGAGGCCGGTGGGCGCCCCCATCGCCGGCAAGTACGGCACCCTGACCCTGAACAGCGACGGCACCTTCAGCTATGCCCTGAACGAAACCGATCCGCTGGTGCAGGCCCTGCGCACGGCCGGCGACACGCTGGTGGATGTGTTCACCTACACGGTTTCCGATCCCGGCAACCTGAGCGACCAGGCCGAGCTGCGCATACGCATCCTGGGCCAGAACGACGCTCCGGTCGCGGCCGACGACGACGGCGCGGCGGTCGAGGCCGGCGGCGCCGCCAACACCTCCGGCGGCCAGGCCGCGCAGGGCAATGTGCTGGACAACGACGGCGACGTGGACGGCGCGGCCTACGGCGAAAAGCTCAGCGTGACCGGCGCGCGCGCCGGCGGCGCGGGCGGCGGCGCCGTGCCGGACGCGGCCGGTCAGGTCATGGTGGTCACCGGCGCCTACGGCACGCTCACGCTGCTGGCCGACGGCACTTATGTGTACGCGGTCGACGACGACAACCCCGTCGTGCAGGCGCTGCCGGCGGGCGCGTCCCTCTTCGAGGACTTCACCTACAAGATCCGCGACGTGGGCGGGCTGGAATCCAGCGCCGTGCTGCGCATCACCATCGCCGGCGCGGACGACGCCCCCCAGGCCGTGGCGCAGGCGATCACGGCAGAAGAGAAGGGCGGCACAAACAACGGCTCCGGCGGCCTGGACCCCAGCGGCAATCTGCTGCCGGCGGCGGGCACCGATCCGGACACTGGCGACACGCTGCATATCGCCGGCTTCGCCGCCGGCCAGCCCCGGGACGGCGCAGCCATGCGCGCCGCCGGCACGACCCTGCAGGGCCGCTACGGCACCCTGCGCATCGACGCCGACGGCACGTATTCCTATGTGGTGGACAACTCGCTGGCGGCAGTCCAGGCGCTGCGCCTGCCCACCGACACGCTGGTCGAGTACTTCACTTTCCGGCTCAGCGACGCCGCCGGCCTGACCAGCGACGGCCAGCTCACGGTGACCATACGCGGGGCCGACGACGCGCCGGTCGCGAAGAACGATACCGGCAGCGCCAAGGAGGCGGGCGGCACCGACAACGGCACGCCGGGCTCGCCCGCCATCGGCAACGTGCTGGCCAACGACACCGACATGGACGCCGGCGACCGCAGCACCGTATCGGCCGTGCAGAATTCGCAGGCGGCCGCGGGCGTCGTGGGCGGACCCGCCGCGGGCCTGTACGGCACCCTGTACCTGCAGGCCGACGGCTCGTACCGCTACGAGGTCGACGACACGCTGGCGGCCGTGCAGCAGCTGCGGGCGGGCCAGTCGCTGCAGGAGACCTACACCTATACCGTGCGGGACCTGGCCGGCCTGACGCACACCGCGACGCTGACCATCACCATCGCCGGCAGTTACGACGCCCCCGTGGCCAAGGACGACGCGGACACCGCGGTGCCCGCCACGTCGCTGTCGCCGGCGGTGGACGCGGCCGGCAATGTGCTGCCCAACGATACCGACGTCGACGCCGGCGACACCAAGGCCGTCGACGGCATACGCGTGGGCGCCGGCATCGCCGGCTTCACGGCGGTGACGGGCACGGCGCCGCAGCGCATCGACGGGCTGTACGGCTGGCTGGAAATCGCCGCGGACGGCAGCTACACGTATCACGCCGACGAAACCAACGAGGCCGTGGCCGCGCTGGACGCCGGCCAGACGCTGGTGGAGGTATTCACCTACCGCGTGGTCGACGGCGGCGGACTGACCAGCCATGCCCAGCTGAGCATCACCATCCAGGGCGTGAACGATGCCCCGCTGGCCAACCCGGTGGTCGGGGTCGCGGTGGAGCAGGGCGTGCGCGACAACCAGCCGTTCCCCGGCCGCAATCCCGTGGGCGACGTGACGCTGCGCAACTTCGACGCCGAAGGCGAGCCGGTGACGGTGGTGGGCATCCGCACGGGTCCGGCGGCCGGAGGCGGAACCGCCGGCGCCGTGGGCGCCGTGCTGCGCGGCGCCTATGGCGACCTGATCGTCAACGCCGACGGCACCTATTCCTACGTGCTGGACAATTCGCTGCCCGAGGTGGACCGGCTGCGCCTGGCCCGCGACACCCTGCGCGATGTCTTCACCTACACCATATCGGACAGCGGCGGCCTGCAGGACAGCGCCACGCTGGTCATCATGATCGTGGGCCAGAACGACGCTCCCGTCGCGCATGACGACGTGGCCGCGGCGGTGGAGGCCGGAGGGCTGAACAACGGCGTGCCCGGCGTGAACCCGACCGGCAACGTGCTGGCCAACGATACCGACGTGGACGCCGGCGACACCAAGTCGGTGGTCGGCGTCGGCCTGGGCTCGGCCGCGCCCGGCGCGCTCGGCCCGATCGCCGGCCGGTACGGAACGCTGGTCATGGGCGCCAACGGCCAATACCAGTACGTGGTCGACAACGACAATCCCGTGGTGCAGGCCTTGAGAACCGCCTCCGATACGCTGACGGAGGTGTTCACCTACACCATGCGCGACGCCGACGGCGCGCTGGCCCAGGCCCGGCTGACGGTCACGATCTCGGGCCGCGACGACACGCCGCAGGCGCGCGACGACACGGCCTATGTGGACGACGTTTCCGGCCCGCCGGTGGTGCAGGGCAACGTGCTGCCCAACGACAGCGACGTGGACGGCGGCGACGCGCTTTCCGTGACCGGCATCCGGCCGCAGCAGGAAGGGGCCGGGGCCGGGCAGGTCGGTCAGGCGCTGGCGGGCCGCTACGGCGTGCTCGTCATGAACGCCGACGGCAGCTACCGCTACGAAGTCGACCTGAGCAACCCGGAAGTGCAGGCGGCCCGGGGCCGCGGGCCCATCCTGCAGGACCCGTTCATCTACACGATCTCGGACCTGGCCGGCCTGCAATCCGAGGCGCGCCTGACCATCGTCCTGAAGCTCGAAGCCGACTACTTCGCGCCGCCCGACCCGTATGCGCTGTTCGGCCGCGACACCGAGCCGGCGTTCCGTTCGGACCTGCAGGTGGACCCCGTGGTCTACGTCACGCCGGCCGTGCGCGACACGCTGGCGTTCGAGCGCTATCTCGACGCCAGCGTGCGCGGGCAGCGGCCGGAGCTGGCCATGCCGCCCGAGATCATGCTGCAGTCGCTGGCCGCGGACCTGGGCCAGGACCACGAGACGCCGCTGACCCGGACCATCCAGGCGCTGCAATGGCAGGCGCGCTACCAGGATGCCTGCCTGCAGACGCGTTACGCCAACGTGTTCCTGTCGGCCGACGGCCTGCTGCGCGACGATTCGGTGTTTACCTACAAGGAGTTGCGCATGCCCGAGGCAGGCAGAAGCGCCGGCGCCCAGGCGCGGCCCGAGCCGCCCGCGCGCGCGGCCCAGTCCTTCAGCGGCCAGATCCGCGCCAACGCCAGCGACGCATGGCGCGAGCGCTGGCTGGCGGCGGAACAACAGAATTCGGTGAAGACGGAAGGGGGAGCGGTATGAAGCGCAAGCTCGTGGTTCGCGCGAATGTGCTGGCGTTGGCCGTGATGGGCCTGAGCGCCTGTTCATCCAGCCAGTTGGCCAGCCCGTATACGCACGATGAAGTCCTGGCGCGTATCGAGCACGATCGCAAGATGATGTATTCGGACCAGGAACCGATCACGCATCCGATCACTTTCTATGAGGCCTCGGCGCGCGCGCTGAAATACAACCTCGATTACCGCCTCAAGCTGATGGAAAGCGCGCTGTCGCGCAACCTGGTGGACGTGACCCGCCACGAGATGCTGCCCAAGCTGATCGCCTCGGCCGGCTATACCGACCGGTCCAACGACTCCGGCGGCACCTCCATCGGCATCGAGGACGGCGAGGTCAGCCTGCGTCCGTCCACCTCGGAGCAGCGCTACCACCGGCTGGCGGACCTGGAGCTGAGCTGGAGCACCCTGGACTTCGTGGTCGCCTACGAGCGCTCGCAGCAGAAGATGGACCAGGTGCTGATGGCCGAGGAACGCCGCCGCAAAGTGGTGCAGAACGTGCTGCAGGACGTGCGCAACGCCTACTGGCGCGCGGTCGGCGCGCAGCGCCTGATCGCCTCGGTGGACGACCTGCTGGCGCGCGTGCGCACCGGGCTGGACAACGCGCGCGAAGCCGAGCGCCGCGGCCTGCTGCCGCGCCAGGAGGCGCTGGCCTACCAGCGCGCGCTGCTGGACGCCGTCAGCCTGCTGTCCACCCGGCGCCAGGACCTGGAGCTGGCGCGCGCCGAGCTGGCCGCCCTGATGTCGCTGCCGCCCGGCACGGACTTCCAGGTGGCCGACGAGAATCCGCCGCCCATTCCCATGCCCACCATGAACGTTCCCGCGCTGGAGCAGCTGGCGCTGGAGAACCGTCCGGAAATCATGGAAGAGTGGTATCGCAAGCGGGTCACGGACAACGACATCCGCATCGCCAAGGCCGAGCTGTGGCCGCACATCAGCTTCAATGCCGGCGCGCACTACGACTCCAACGAATACCTCTACAACAACAGCTGGTCCTCCGTGGGCGTGCGGGTGTCGTGGAACCTGCTGAGCCTGCTCAAGGGGCCGGCGCTGCAGGCGGCCGGCGAAAACCAGAGCAAGGTCGCCGACCTGCGCCGCCTGGCGCTGTCCATGGCGGTGCTGACGCAGGTGCGCGTGGCCGCCCAGCGCTACTACCTGGCGCGCGAACAGTTCGAGTTCGCCGACCAGAGCTCGCAGGTCGACGGCAGGCTGCGCGACTACGCCGAGGCCAGCGCCAGCATCTCCGCCGATTCCAAGCTGGAATACATCCGCGCCGACGCGCGCTGGCTGCTGTCGCAATACCAGCGCTACGCCGCCTACTCGGATGCGCAGGCGGCCTGGGGACGGCTGTACAACTCCGTCGGCCTGGACGTGATGCCCGACGTCATCGCCAACCACGACGTCGCCACGCTGGCCGCGGAGATCCAGAAGACCATGAACGGCTGGGAGCGCACCACGCTGCTGGCCCAAGGCGAGGCGAAATGATGAAGCTGCCCGTGCCGCGGCCGCGCGCGTTTCTTGCCCTGGTCCTGGCGGCGGCCGGCCTGCCGGCGCAGGCCCAGGACCTGGCGCCGGCCGCCTTGCCCGAACTGTCCAGCGATCCGAACGCCATCCGGGTGTTGCTGGCGGCCGACCCCGAGAGCACGCTGGCCGCGCCGATGGCGGGCCGCCTGCAATCGACGCAGGCGCAGCTGGGCCGCCACGTGGAGAAGGGCGAGGTCGTGTTCCGCCTGGATTGCGAGGAGCCCCAGGCGCGGCTGCGCATGGCCTCGGCCGAACTGGCCGGCGCGCGCGAGAACCTGCGCGCCAAAACCGGGCTGCGCAAACTGGACGCCGCCGGCGACACCGAGGTCGCGCTGGCGCGCGCCGCCGCCGAGCGCGCCGCGGCCGCCCAGGCGCTGGCCCAGGCCCAGGTCGATTACTGCACCGTGGCCGCGCCGTTCTCGGGCCGCATCGCCAAGGTGTACGTGCGTCCCTTCGAAACCGTCAACGCCGGCGCGCCGCTGATCGACCTGGTCGGCGACGGGCCGCCGCGCCTGCGGCTGAACCTGCCTTCGCGCCAGCTGGGCCGGGTCCAGGCCGGCACGGCGTTCCAGCTCAACGTGGTCGAGACCGGCAAGCAATACCAGGCGCGCGTCACCGCGGTCAACGCGCGGGTCGACGCCGTGGCGCAGTCGATCGAACTGGAGGGCAGGGCGGAAGACCCCGGGCGCGAACTGCTGCCGGGCATGAGCGGCATCGCCGATTTCGGCTTTTCCCGGTGAGGCCCATGCAGGACGACATCCTCCTGTTGCTGCAGCTGACGGAGATCGAAGGCCTGGCGCGCCAGGCCGACGACGTGCAGCAGCTGAGCTTTCACGTCGCCAACGACGCGCATCCGCTGCTGAACTACCGGCAGGCCCTGGTCTACGAGGACACGGGCGCCGATTGGCGCCTGCTGAACGTCTCGGGGCTGGTGTCGGCCGACCATGATTCTCCTTACCTGGTGTGGCTGGGGCAGGCGCGCAAATGGCTGCGCGCCCAGGCCGGCGAGGGCAGGGACTGGCTGGAGCCGCCGCCCGCCACGGCGCCCGGCGCCGAACTGGTGGCGCAGGGCTGGCGGGAGTGGTGGCCGGCCGGCGCGTGGCTGCTGCCGCTCAGGCGCCGCGACGGCACGCCGCTGGGCTGGGCGGTATACCTGCTGGAACAGCCGCCCACGGCGGCGCACCGCGCCGTCATGGGCCGCCTGGCCCAGAGCTGGTCCTACAGCTGGGAGCTGCTGGCCGGGCGCGCCGGGCGCCGGCCGCGGCGGCGCCGCGCCTGGATGCTGCGGCTGGCGCTGGTGCTGCTGGCGGCCTTGTGCTTTCTGCCGGTGCGCCAGCGCGCGCTGGCCCCGGCCGAGGTCACCTCGCTCGACCTGGAGATGATTAGCGCGCCGCTGGACGGCGTGGTCAAGGCCGTGCACGTGCGGCCCAACCAGGAAGTGCAGGCCGGCCAGTTGCTGTTCTCGCTGGACGACACCACGCTCAGCCACCGCCTGCAGGTCGCCGCGCGCGCGGTGGCCGTGGCCGACGCCGAGTACCTGGCCGCCAGCCAGACGGCGTTTCGCAACGAAGACAGCCGCGCCAGGCTGACCCTGCTGCAAAGCCGGGCCGAAGAGCGGCGCGCCGAGCTGGCCTCGATACGCTCGCAGCTGCAACGGCTGGAGACGCGCGCACCGCGCGCCGGCGTGGCGGTGTTCGGCGACGCCAACGACTGGATCGGCAAGCCGGTGGCGACGGGCGAACGCATCATGCAGCTGGCCGACCCGGCCAAACCGGCGATGCTGATCCAGCTGCCGGCCTCCGACGCTATCGCGCTGGAAGTCGGCGCGCCGGTCGACCTGTACCTGACCGTGCGGCCGATGCAGCCGCTGCGCGGCAAGATCATCGAAACCAGCTACCAGGCGGCGCTCACGCCCGAGGGCGTGGCCAGCTACCGGCTGCGCGCCAGCGTCGACGCCGGCGAGGAAGCGCGCATCGGCCTCAAAGGCACCGCGCGCCTGGCGGGCGGCCAGTCGGTGCTGGGCTTCGAGCTGATCCGCCGGCCGCTGGCCGCGCTGCGCGCGTTCCTGGGATTGTGAGAGGCCGCCCATGATGCCGTCGTCCGTCATGGAACCCCTGCCGCGCCTGCGCGAGGACCTGCGCCTGTTCGCCGCCGGCCCCCATCCGGACGGCAGCCCGGCCTGGGTCATCGAAGACCCGGTGCGCAACCGCCATTTCCGCATCGGCTGGCTGGAATTCGAATTCCTGTCGCGCTGGCGCATGATGCCGCTGGACATGCTGGCCGATATCGGCCGGCGCACCGCGCTGCGGCCCGAAGCCGGCCAGCTGCGCCAGTTCGCCGACTTCCTGCGCGCCAACGACCTGCTGCGTCCGGCGCCGTCGCAAAGCCAGGCCATGGCGCAGGCGCAGCCGCGCAGGCCCTGGAGCCGGCCGCAATGGTGGCTGCACAACTACCTGTTCTTCCGCGTCCCGCTGATCCACCCGACCTACAGGCTGGGCCGCCTGTATCGCGTCCTGCGCTTTCTGTTCCATCCGGCCACGCCGTGGATCATCGTCGCGCTGTCGCTGGCGGGCATCGCGCTGACGCTGCGCCAGTGGGATACCTTCCAGCACACGCTGTTCGAATCGGTGTCGTGGCAGGGCGCGCTGGGCTTCGCGCTGGCGCTGCTGACCGCCAAGACCCTGCACGAGGTCGGCCATGCCCTCATGGCCACGCATTTCGGCGTGCGGGTCGGGCACATGGGCGTGGCCTTCCTGGTGATGTGGCCCATGCTGTACACCGACACCAGCGAATCGTGGCGCCTGGCGTCGTCGCGCAAGCGCCTGCTGATCGCCGCCGCCGGCATCTGCACCGAGCTGGCCATCGCCGGCCTCGCGACCCTGGCCTGGGCCTTGCTGCCGCCCGGCATCCTGCGCCAGGCCTGCTTCTACCTCGCGACCACGAGCTGGGTCCTGTCGCTGCTGCTCAACGCCAGCCCGTTCATGCGCTTCGACGGTTATTTCATCCTGTCGGACCTGCTGGACATGCCCAACCTGCACGAACGCGCCGGGGCGCTGGCGCGCACGGCGCTGCGGCGCGGGCTGCTGGGCTGGCGCGAACCGTGGCCGGAACCGTTCGCCGCGCCGCTGCGCCGCCGGCTCATCGCGTTCGCCTGGGTGACCTGGATCTATCGCCTGACCGTCTATCTCGGGATCGCGGTGGCGGTCTATCACTTCTTCTTCAAGGCGCTGGGCGTGTTCCTGTTCCTGGTCGAGGTCGGCTTCTTCATCGTGCGTCCGTGCTGGCGCGAGATGCGCACCTGGTCGCAGCGCCGCGGCGAAACCCGCGGCTGGCGGCGCGGCCTGCTGTGGCTGGCCCCCTTGCTGCTGCTGGCCTGGCTTGCCGTGCCCGCGCCGACCTCGGTGCGCGCCCCGGCGCTGGCGCGCCCGGCGCAGCAGTGGGCCGCCTATGCGCCGACGGCCGCGCGCGTGGAGCTGCGCGCCGAGCCGGGCAGGGTGGCGGCCGGCGCCGTGCTGGTGCGCCTGGACAATCCGGAACTGGCGAGCCAGGCCGAAGCGGCGCAGGCCGCCATCCGCGGCGGCTCGGCCCGCCTCGCGGGGCTGCTGGACCAGTCCGGCGGGCTGGACCAGCAGGCCGCCACCATCGAATCGCTGGCGCTCAGCCGCGCCAACGCCGAATCCGTGGCCGCCGAAAAATCCCGGCTGACCCTGCGCGCGCCGTTCGACGGCGTATGGCTGGACGTGGCGCCGGAAGTGCGCGCGGGCACCTGGGTCGGTCCGCGCCTGGCGCTGGGACGCCTGGTGAACCCCGACGACTGGATCGTCGAGGCCTACGTGGCCGAAGACGACATCCATGCGCTGCGGCCCGGCGACGCCGGCTGCTTCTATTTCGAGTCCACGCCCGGGCGGCAGTGCGGGCGCATCGACGCCATCGCGCCGGCCCGCCTGGCGCAACTGCCCGCGCCGATGCTGGCGACCGTGCACGACGGCCCGATTCCCGCGTTCCAGAAGCACGACGCGCTGATTCCCGAATATGCGCTCTACGCCGTGCGCGTGTCGCTGGACCAGCCCTTGGCGCTGTTGCGCGAGCAGCGCGGCAAGGCCTATTTCACCGGCGCGCCGCGCAGCCGCCTGCTGGCGGGCTGGCGCTACCTGGCCAGCCTGGCCATCCGCGAAAGCGGCTTCTGAGGCGCGACGCCCATGCCGACCATCGCGCCAGCGTCAGGGGCCCGCGGTTTCGACCGGCGGCGCGGGCATGGCCGCGGGCGGCGGTTCCTTGTCGGCCAGCCTGCGCGCATAGCGCTGCGTCAGGAGCGGCGCGACCAGCGAGGTCAGCACCACCAGCATCAGCACCACGTTGAGCACCGGCGTATCGATCAGCGGCTCGCCCTGCGCATTGAGCGTGCGGTAGGCCACCGTCGCGGCGGCCAGGGTGGCCGCCACCTGGGGCAGGGTCAGGCTCCACACCAGGCCTGCTTCGGCGGCCGGATAGCGGAACAGCAGCCCCAGCGCGGCCGCGGCCACGGCCTTGCCGATCACCAGCGCGAACAGCAGCCCGAACGCCAGCACCGGCTGGTTCACGAACGTCATCAAGGCGTCGACCGGGTGCAGCATCATTCCGGTCGTCATGAAGAACGCCGGAATCAGGAAGGTGTCGCTGATCAGCTTCATCACGCCGGCGTTGCGCGATTGCGGCACCGCCTGGCGCACGGCGATGCCGGCCAGGAACGCGCCCACGATGCCGTCCAGGCCGAAGAGCTTGGCCATCTGCGTCGCGCACGCGACCGCCAGGAAGAACACGATGATGCGCGACTCGTCGCGCCGCATGCGCTGCAGCACGTGACGCAGGATCCACGGCCCGCCGACCACGACCAGCGGGATGAACACGGCGATCTGCAGCAGCTGGAGTTCGATGGCGGCCACCGAGAAACCGTTTTCATGGGTCACCAGACAGACCGCCAGCACCAGCATGGCGGCCACGTCGGTGATCACCGTGGCGCCCGAGGCCACCGTGACGCTGACGCGCTGGGTCAGCCCGAACTGCTTGACGACGGGGTAGGCCAGCAGCGTGTGCGAGGCGATCAGCGAGCCGATGAGCAGCGACGCGTTGGCGCCGTAGCCGCAGGCCCGCGCCACGCCGAATCCCAGCGCGAAGGCGCCGCCGAAGGTGAGCACGCCGAACACCAGCACCTGGACCCGGGCGCGCTTGAGCAGGGCGAAATCGATTTCGTAGCCGATGAAAAACAGCAGCAGCGCCACGCCCAGCTCGGAAGCGAGTTCGGCGATCGGCATCTCGGGCTGCAGCAGATTGAAGCCGGCCGGCCCCAGCAGAAAGCCCACCACCAGGAATCCCAGCACGCCCGGAATGCGACAGCGCTCGCAGATGAGCGGCAGCAGCAGGAAGAACAACAGCCACAGGACGAAACGCGTGAAGGGCGCCAGATGAACGAAAAAATCGACCGCGATCTGAGTCCAGGACATGAGGCCTCTCCAATAAGCGTGAGATCGGAAAACCCATTGAACTTCCCAGCAACGCGGCGAGTGTCCGGCCAAACGCGCCAACCGTCAAGCGCGCTCGAACCTCATCGCCATACCAACCCCGACCGAGGTGCACCATGAATGCGGATGTCCCCAAGCGGCCGACCGACGAGCCGTTTCTCCTGGTCCAGGGCGACGCGCTGTCGCGCCTGGAAAGCCGCATCGGCCTTGCGCCCCGCGGCGGCGGCGTCAAGCGGCGCGCGCTCATCTACGCCCTGGTGGCGTGGCTGCCGCTGGTGGTCGCATCCTGGCTGAGCGGGCCGGCCGACGCGCAGGCCACCGAATCCCTGCTGGGCCATTTCGGCATCCACATCCGGTGCCTGGTCGCCATCCCGCTGCTGGTGCTGGCCGAGGTCGTCGCGCAGAAGAACCTGCTCATCTGCCTGCGCGAATTCAAGCGCTCCGGGCTGGTGGACGACGCGCTGGCCGCGCGTTTCGACGGCATCGTCGAAGACGTCATCCGGCTCAAGCGGCGGGTATCGCCGTGGCTCGTGATCGGCGTGCTGGCCGCCGCCTGGACGGCCGCCTTCCTGGTGTCGCCCAACCCGGACGAGCTGCGCTGGACGCCGGCCGACGGCGAACGCATGGCGTTCGGCGCCTGGTGGTTCCTGCTGGTGACGCGGCCGCTGTTCTCCGTGCTGCTGCTGGCCTGGGTGTGGCGGCTGACGCTGGTCGGCATCCTGCTGCTGCGCATCGCGCGCCTGCCGCTGAAGCTGGTGGTGATGCATCCCGACCGCATGGGCGGGCTGGGCTTCCTGGACCGGCTGCCCATGGTCTATGCGCCGTTCCTGTTCTCGGTGTCGGCCGTGGTCGCCGGCGCGTGGGCGCACACCGTGTTCTATCACGGCGTGGCCGTCCCGACGCTGTACGCCCAGGTCGCCACCTTGCTGCTGGTGCTGATACTGATCGGACTGGCGCCGCTGCTGGTGTTCTCTTCGATGCTGGCGCACGCCAAGCGCCAGGCGCTGCTGGACTACGGCGCCTTGCTGAGCGAGCACGGCAGGCTGGTCGACGCCCGCTGGATACACAAGGCGCAGATCGCGGAGCAGCCCATACTCGACGCGCCCGAGCTCGGCCCGGTCGCGGACGTGCAGGCCATGTACCAATCCGTGGCGGCCATGCGGCCGGCGGTGATCAGCAAATCCATTCTGCTCAGGATCGCGCTGCCCGCGGCGCTGCCCTTGCTGCTGCTGGTCGCCACGCAGTGGCCCTTGAAGAGCACGCTTTCCAAACTTCTCTTCACGCTTCTGTAGGAGGCCATGCACCGAAAACCTTGAGCGCTCTGGCGCGCCCAGAGCATTTCCCGGTCCGGCAACGCCCGAGGGGGGCTTGCGGCGGTATCCGGGTGTCCCAGTTGGAGAGGTCCATGAGACGGCTATTACGGCATTTCTTCATCACATTGGCGCTGCTGTGCGCAAGCACGGCGGCCCACGCGCAATCGTCATTCGGCAAGGAACAGCTCGACCAGATGCTGGCGCCGGTGGCGCTCTATCCGGACGCGCTGCTGTCGCAGCTGCTGATGGCGTCGACCTATCCCGACGACGTCGCGGCGGCCGCGGCCTGGTCGGCCGGGCACACCAGCCTGAGCGGCGACGCCGCCGTCAAGGCGGTGCAGGACCAGCCCTGGGACCCCAGCGTCATGTCGCTGGCGGCCTTTCCCTCGGTGCTGGACATGATGGGCCGCCAGCCCGACTGGGTGCGCAACGTCGGCGACGCCTTCCTGGACCAGCCCGAGGACGTCATGTCCTCGGTCCAGCGCCTGCGGGCCCAGGCCCAGGCCGCCGGCACGCTCAACAGCGACGCGCAGCAGAAGGTCTCCACCCAGACAGAAGGCGGCGCCACCGTCGTGACCATCGAGCCCGCGTCTCCCGACGTGGTCTACGTGCCGTCCTACAACCCCGCCACCACCTACGGCACCTGGCCCTATCCCTCGTACCCGCCGGCCTACTACCCGCCGCCGCCCGGGTCCATGTTCGCCTCGGCCATGGTCAGCGGGCTGGCCTTCGGCGCCGGCATCGCCATCACCGACTCGCTGTGGGGCGGCTTCGACTGGGGCCACAACGACGTGGACATCGACGTCAACCGCTACAACCACATCAACGTCAACCGCCGGCTGGACGCGCGCAGCAACAACGTGACCTGGAACCACGACCCCGCGCGGCGCGGCGCCACGCCTTATCGCAACTCCGCGACCCGCCAGCGCTACGACGCCCAGCGCCGCGTCGGCGCCACCGCGCACCGTCCGTCGGCCGACCGGGCGCGCCGCGATCACGCCCAACAGGTCATGCACGACCGCCGGCCCGCGGCCGACGGCGCAAGGGCAGGGGCAGGGGCGCGGGCCGCGCAGCATCGGCCCGAAGCCGCGCGGCCCGCCGCACACAACGCGCCGCGGCAACGCAACGACGCGCGCAACGCGGCCATCGAACGCTCGCGCAGCGCCAACCGCGACAACGCGCTGCGCGGCGTGGACCGCCCGGCGCCCACGCGCCACGCCAGCACCCGCGGCAATGACAGGCCGGCGGCGCACTCCGCAGGCCGGGCCGGGCCCGGCGCCGGCGCGCACTCGTCGGGCCGGGCCGGACGCTCGGGCGGCGCACATATCGAAAGGGGGCATGGAAGACGATGAAGACCGCACAACACACTCTGGGCCGCCTCGCAGCGGCGGCCATCCTGGCCCTGGCGGCCACTCAGGGCCACGCGGCCCAGGCGGCCTTCGCCACGCCGCAGGCGGCCGCCGACGCCCTGGTGCAGGCCGTGGCGACCGGCGACGACGACGGCCTCAGGCAGGTGCTGGGCAGCGACTTCCGCCGCTTCGTCCCGCGCGACAGCATCGACCGCGACGACATCTACGCCTTCCTCGCGGCCTGGTCCAGGCAGCACAAGATCGTCGACACCAGCCCCGCCACCGCCGAATTCGTGGTCGGCGAACACGATTGGTCGTTCCCCGCGCCGCTGGTCAAGCAAAACAACGGCTGGCGTTTCGACCTGCGCGCCGGCGTGCAGGAAATGCAGCACCGCCGCATCGCCCGCAACGAAGAAGCCGCCATCGACACCCTGCGACGGCTCTGCGCCGCCCAGGACAGCTACCGCAAAACGGCCGGCAACGGCCAGCCGGCGCAGCGCATCGTCAGCACGCAGGGCCGGCAGGACGGCCTGTACTGGGACGCCGCCTCAGCCTCGGCCGCCAGCCCGCTGGACGACGACGCGCTGGTGATGGGCCCGGACGTGCCTGCCGACGCCGCCTTGCACGGCTATCGCTACGCCTACCTGCCGACCGCGGACGCCTCGGGCTGCTCCTTCGTCGCATGGCCCGCCAGCCACGGCAGCTCGGGCCTGCACAGTTTCGCCATCGGGCCTGACGGCAAGGTCCGGGAGCGGGACTACGGGCGCGCAGTGACCGAAAGCGAACTGAAGCGCACCGCCGCGGCGCAGGGCGGCTGGCAGGCGGTGGCGCAGTAGGGGGAGTGTTGCGGGGCGGCGCCGGACGTCACGTAGCTCGCCACGCATCGCCGGGCATGATGCGCTTCATGAAGTCATCGAAAAGCGGAACGGTAAAAGCCGTATCGCCATGTGTAGGACTCCAGATCATGCCCTTCGCGATCAGGGCGCCGCGTACCGGCCCGAAGGACGCGACGGTCCGGCCGAGCTGCTGGGCGATATCGCCCGAGCGGTGCGGACCCGGGCCGAGCTCCGCCATACCGCGCAGGTACTTCTTTTCCGACTGTGTAAGCCGATCGAAGCGAACCCGAAAGAAACTCTCGTCCAATGCCGCGACGGCTTCACGCGAAGCCGTCGCGACATCGTCGGCCGTTATCGGGCTCGCATCGGCGACGTCCCAGGCGCATTTTCCCCACTCCTGCAGGAAGTAAGGGTAGCCCTGGGTTTGCGCGACGATCAGATCCACCGCTGCCGGCTCGACCACGACGCCTTCCTCGTTTGCGGGCACGGTGATGGCCAACTTGGCGTCTTCCTGACTCAATGCGCCGATCTCCGAAAAATCGAACAACCGTTCGGCATAGGATTTCGCCTCACCCATTCGGCCGCGCAATTGCGGCAGCCCTGCGCCCACCACAGTGACCGGCAGCTTCTGCTGGGCGCATCGATGCAGCGCCGAAATCAATGCGGCAAGCTGGTCCGACTCCACATACTGGAGTTCATCGATGAATAGCACCGCCACCGTGTCCGCGGCCCTGGCAGCGTGGCCAACCTGCTCCAGCAGGGCCGAAAGATCACCCTCCAGATCGCCATTGTCGGCAAGGCCGGGCTCGGCATCGTAATCGATGCCCACCTCGATATCTCCGAACACGACCTTGAGCTTGCCCGCAAAACCCGCCAATGCGCGCAATCCCCGCACCGCGAACTCCTTGGCCGCGTCCATCCGGCTCAGCCGCAGCAACGCCAGGCGAAGCTGAGGCGCCAAAAGGGCAGGCAGGGATTTGTGCTCCGGCGCTTCGATACGGACGGTCTGGGCGCCCGAGGCCTCCGCTTCGTTACGCATCTGATCCAGCAGCACCGTTTTCCCGACGCCCCGCAGGCCGAGCAGCAATACGCTTTTGGCGGGCCGGCCCAGGCGCAGCCGCGCCAGGCAAATGCGTACCTTTTCACGAACATCGTCGCGGCCGGCCAGTTCAGGGGGAGGGCTGCCGGCGCCAGGCGCATAGGGGTTGCGGACAGGGTCCATGTTTATAGAAATTAGGGAAATTATTGATTCCTGATAATTTCACTAAATTCACTATAAAGCAAGGGTGTGGGCGCAGGCCTTTCAGCGTTGTCGTATCCATGCTCGCGTACTACCTCATGCCGGAATGAGGCCCGCGGAACCTAGATGGAACCCTGCTTCATCCGCTTCGACAGGGCGATCGCGGTTTCCTTGCGTTCGCTGTAGCGGTCCACGAGATAGGGCGCAACATCGCGGGTGAGCAGAGTGAACTTCATCAACTCCTCGACCACGTCGACGATACGGTCGTAGTAAGGGGAGGGCTTCATGCGCCCTGCGTCGTCGAACTCCTGGTAGGCCTTGGCCACCGAGGACTGGTTCGGAATGGTCAGCATGCGCATCCAGCGCCCCAGCACCCGCATCTGATTCACCGCATTAAACGACTGCGATCCGCCCGACACCTGCATGACCGCCAAGGTCTTGCCCTGGGTCGGGCGCACGGCGCCCACCGACAGCGGAATCCAGTCGATCTGCGTCTTCATCAACCCCGTCATCGCGCCGTGGCGCTCCGGCGAACTCCACACCATGCCTTCGGCCCACTGGACCAGCTCATGCAGCTCTCGAACCTTGGGATGGTCCTCGCCAGCGTCGTCGACCAGCGGCAGGCCGGATGGGTTGAACACCCGGGTTTCGCCTCCCAGCGCCTGCAGCAGCCGCGCGGCTTCCTCGGCCACCAGGCGGCTGTAGGAACGCTCTCGCAGCGAGCCATACAGCAGCAGAAAGCGCGGCGCGTGCGTGGCCCGGGCGGCCGGGAAAAGCCCGGCCGGGTCCGGCCGCTGGAACAGCGCGGGATCGATGTTGGGCAAACCGGCCAGGGGGTCGGCGGTGGTGAAACTCATGAAATACCTCTGTTGATGTCAGATCCGCCGAACGCCCGCGTCATACCAGCCTTTGCTCCGATTGACGACCCGCACCACGAGCAGCATGACGGGCACCTCGATGAGCACGCCCACCACCGTCGCCAGCGCGGCGCCGGACTGGAAGCCGAACAGGCTGATCGCGGCGGCGACCGCGAGTTCAAAGAAATTGGATGCGCCGATCAAAGCGGATGGGCACGCAATGTTGTGCTTTTCGCCGACGCGGCGGTTGAGCCAGTACGCCAGTCCCGAATTGAAAAGCACCTGGATCAGAATAGGTACCGCCAGCATAGCGATCACCAGGGGCTGGCCCATGATGGCTTCGCCCTGGAACGCGAACAACAGCACCAGCGTCAGCAGCAGCGCCGCCATCGAAAACGGCCCGATCCGATCGAGCGCCGCCTCGAACGCCGCCTGGCCGCGGCGCAGCAGCGCGCGGCGCCAGAGTTGGGCGAGAACCACCGGAATCACGATGTACAAGCCCACGGACACCAGCAAAGTATCCCAGGGCACGGTAATCGCCGACAGGCCCAGCAGCAGCCCGACCACGGGCGCGAACGCGAACACCATGATCGTGTCATTCAGCGCCACCTGTGACAGCGTGAACACCGGATCGCCGCCGGTCAGGCGGCTCCAGACAAACACCATGGCGGTGCACGGCGCGGCAGCCAGCAGAATCAGGCCCGCAATGTAGCTATCGAGCTGATCGGCGGGCAGCCACGGCGCAAAGATCTGGCGAATGAACAACCAGCCCAGCACGGCCATCGAGAATGGCTTGACGGCCCAGTTGATGAACAGCGTCACGCCAATGCCGCGCCAGTGCTGCCTGACCTGGCCCAGCGCCCCAAAATCAACCTTGAGCAGCATCGGAATGATCATCACCCAGATCAGGATGCCCACGGGCAGATTGACCTGGGCGATTTCCCAGCGCCCCACGGCCTGGAACAAGGCCGGCATGAGCCGGCCCAGCGCCACGCCCAGCACAATGCAGAGAAATACCCACAGCGTGAGATAGCGCTCGAACAGATTCATGGCGGGGCGCCGACCCGCAACGGCCACGGCCTGCGTACTGGACGACATCGGCTTACTCCCCGGACTGGCCGATACCGCGCAGCTCGGCCTGAAGCGACAGGGCGTCCAGACGTTCGAGCGGCAAGGACAGGAAGAGTTCGATACGGCGCTTGAGCATGCGCGCCGCGTCATGGAACGCCTTCAGGCGCTCTTGCTCGCTTCCCTCGTGCGCCGCGGGGTCCGGTATGCCCCAATGCGCCGTCATCGGATGGCCCGGCCATACCGGGCAGGCTTCACCAGCCGCGTTATCGCATACCGTGATGATGAAATCCATTTTCGGGGCCTCGGGACCGGCAAACTCGTCCCAGCTCTTGCTGCGGTAGCCGTCCGCCGGCAGCGCATAGGATACGAGCGTGGCGAGGGCCAGCGGATGCACTTCGCCCTTGGGCGTGCTGCCTGCGGAGTACGCCCGAAAGCGGTCGGCGCCCAGGCCGTTGAGCAGGCCTTCTGCCAGGATCGAGCGCGCGGAATTGCCGGTGCAAAGAAAAAGTACGTTGAAAGGGGAATGCGACATGAAAATTCCTGGCAGGAGCGAGTGGATGTTCAACAAGTCGTGCAGACGCCGGATTCGGACGCCTCGCAGGGAGCACCTTGGCAGCAATGCTCCGTGAGATAGCCAAGCAATCCGCTCATCCGCGAAAAATCGGCGCGATAGATCAGATTGCGTCCTTGCTGCTCGACGCTGACCAGGCCGGCGCGGGCCAGTTCCTTCAGATGGAAGGACAGCGTGTTGCGCGCGACGCCGAGTTGTTCGGCCAGTACGCTGGGCATGAGCCCGGGCACGCCGGCCACGACCAGCGCGCGAAAGGTCCGCAAGCGTTGGGGATGGGCAAGGGCGCTCAGGGCGGAGATGGCTTGATCTTCGTTCATGATTCGATCATACAACGATTGTTGAATCATTTTGGCTGCGATACCGCGGTGGCGGTACGGAATCGCATAATTCTAACTTTACATAATACACATTATGCGCATATGACACTTGGCTTTATCGGCTCCGATCTGAACTACTTGTCGCCGTAATGTAGCAATGAGACGCGGCCCCCTCCTCACCGCCCCAGCCCCTGGCGCACACCCATCATCGACCTGGACAGCCTGCTGGCCGCCGCCAGAATCGCTTCTTTGTGTTCCAGCAGCACCGCTTCCGTCAGCCGCGAAATCGGTCCAGAGATGCAGATCGCGCCCTGCAAGGTCCAGTTGATGCCATAGACCGGCGCTGAAATGCTGGATACCTCGGCGTCGCGTTCGCCCAGGGAAAGCATGTAGCCCGCGCGGCGCACGGATTCATAAGGCTCGCCCGGCTCTCCGGAAAACGCCAGCAGGACGCGGCCCGGGCTGCCCAACTCCAGCGGCAGCGCGGCGCCGACGCGCACGTGGTGGCGGATCGACTTGGGGCCTTCCACGCGCGCCATGCAGATGCGCTGCTTGCCCTCGCGCACGTAGAACGTCGCGCTTTCTCCGGTGGC
>Ga0182742_1000105_pt1 | contig 164069 bp, 167 predicted proteins | sample eDN5th37CBELigMG_FD_128880 | JGI IMG/M metagenome (GOLD analysis project Ga0182742, IMG submission 128880) | Enriched Miracle-Growth compost microbial communities from Emeryville, California, USA - eDNA 5th pass 37_C BE-Lig MG (version 2)... ... | reverse complement strand
CCTGCTCCGCGCCTCCTACCTGCCGGAGGATGGCGATACGCAGGCCGGCTTCGCCGGCGTGTTCGGCAAGATCGCGCAGGCCTATTTCCAGCGTTACGGCGATCAGTCCGACGCGCTGGCGATGATCGCGGCGAAGAATCATCGCAACGGCATGGACAATCCCTATGCCCAGCTGCGCAGGGATCTCGGCTTCGATTTCTGCCGGCGGGAGAGCGAGAAGAATCCCTTCGTCGCCGGCCCGCTGAAGCGCACCGATTGCTCGCCGGTATCCGACGGCGCGGCGGCGGTGGTGCTGGCGGATGTATCGACCGCGCTCGCCATGCGCCGGGCGGTCGCGTTCCGCGCCAATGCGCATGTGCAGGATTTTCTGCCGATGTCGAAGCGCGACATCCTCGCCATGGAGGGCTGCGCGCTCGCGTGGCGGCAGGCGCTGGCCGAGGCGAGGCTGGAGCTCGACGACCTTTCGCTGGTGGAAACACATGACTGCTTCACCATCGCGGAGCTGATGGAATACGAGGCGATGGGACTGGCGCCGCCCGGCGGCGGCGCGCGCGTGGTGGCCGAAGGCGTGACCGAAAAGGGAGGGCGCCTGCCGGTGAATCCGTCCGGCGGGCTCAAGGCCAAGGGACATCCGATCGGCGCGACCGGCGTGTCCATGCACGCACTCTGCGCGATGCAGCTGACGGGCGAGGCTGGTGGCATGCAGGTGCCGGGCGCCACGCTGGCCGGCATCTTCAACATGGGCGGCGCTGCGGTGGCGAACTACGTCTCCATCCTGGAGCGCATCAAGTAGTTCATGCGCAGCAAGAACGGGGACGGAATGGACAATCCTGTGGTGGTGGAAGTGCTGCGCGGGGCGGTGGTGGAAAGCCGGCATCGCGGCGCGGCGGTGGTCTGCGACGCCGATGGCGGCGTGCTGCTGGCCTTCGGCGATGCGGAGCGGCCGGTCTTCCCGCGCTCGGCGGTGAAGGCGATCCAGGCGCTGCCCCTGGTGGAGTCCGGCGCCGCGGACGGCTATGCGCTGACGGTGCGCGAGCTCGCGCTCGCCTGCGCGTCCCATTCCGGCGAGGTGCGCCATACCGATACAGCGGAAGGAATGCTGCGCAAGGCCGGCCTGTCGCCCGACGCGCTCGAATGCGGCGCGCATTGGCCGACCAGCCACAGGGCGACGATCGCGCTTGCGCGCGAGGGCGGGCAGCCGTCGGCCCTTCACAACAACTGCTCCGGCAAGCATTCCGGCTTCCTCTGCACCTGCTGCCATGAGGGCATCGACCATCGCGGCTATGTCGGCCGCACCCACCCGCTTCAGGAAATGGTGCGCGAGACGATGGCTCAGGTGACGGGCGCGGCGCATGAGGCCGACTTGTGCGGCACGGACGGCTGCTCGATCCCGACCTATGCGGTGCCGCTGCGCAACCTCGCGCAGGGCTTTGCACGCATGGCAACGGGGCAGGGCCTTTCGACAGTCCGCGCCGCAGCCGCGCGCCGGCTGATGGCCGCCTGCATGGCGGAGCCATGGTTCGTCGCCGGCACGGACCGGCACGATACGAAGATGATGGAGGCCGGACGGGGACGGGTCTTCACCAAGACCGGCGCGGAAGGCGTGTTCTGCGCCGCGCTGCCGCAGCAGGGGCTTGGCATTGCGCTGAAATGCGACGACGGGACCGCGAGGGCGGCCGAGGTGATGATCGCGGCGATCATCGAACGGCTGCTCGGGCTGCAGGACGAGATCGACCCGCGCCCGTTCCACGACCTAGCCCGCCCGCGGATGAGCAACTGGAACGGCATCGCCTTCGGCACCATGCGTCCGTCGGGACCGCTCGTCATGTCCTGAAAGAGAACAGGTTCTGTCGCAGCCGGGAAAGCCGGTGAACATCGGCAGGCCGTGGCGGCGACCAGGGCATGCCTCTGTCCAGCGCTGGCACATCCGGCTGCGACATGACCACTACCCAGCAATCCATGTGCCAAGGGACGAAGGCGCTTGCCGCGACCGTCGCAAATGCCTAATTTTTGGTTATGAGCAGAGCCTTCACCAACGAAGAAGACAACGAAGCCATCGCCGATGTCGGCGAAAGGCCCGTGAGCGAACACCGCAATCTGGTGACGCGCCGGGGGCTGGCGCATATCGACGCCGAGCTCGCGCGGCTGCGCGAGGAACTGGCGAGGGCCGAGGCCCATGCCGACCGCGAGAAGATCGCGCTCGCCTCCCGCGACCTGCGTTACTGGAACGCGCGGCGCGAGACGGCGGAGTTCTCCGAGCCCGAGAAGGACAGCGATGTCGTCCGCTTCGGCATGACCGTCCGCCTCGTCGAGGAGGACGGGGCGGAGAAGACGTGGACGATCGTCGGCGAGGACGAGGCCGACCCGGCGAAAGGCTCGATCAGCCACGTCTCGCCGATGGCGCGGGAGCTGTTCGGCAAGACGGTCGGCGATGTGGTGACGGTGAGCGGGCGGGAGTGGGAGATCGTCTCGCTCTCGGTGCATAGCGACTGACCGCGCTGGCGGGAAGAACCCTATTCTCCGAGCGGCTGCGTGAAATCCTGCAGGAAGCGGACGATGCCCTGCTCGTCGATCTCGCCAGCGGCTACCAACGTTACGAACTGGATGATATCTTCGTTGCTGGCTTCCACGCTCAAGCCGTTGAAGTAGAGGAAGAGGTCGGCGGCCGCAAAGGCGGTTCGCTTGTTGCCGTCCACGAATGGATGGTTCTTGGCGATGCCGTAGAGATAGGCCGCCGCGAGTTCAGCGAGGTCGGGGGTTCCATACGCTTCCTTCTGCAAAGGGCGCGCCAGGGCCGACTCCAGCATTCCTTCGTCACGGATGCCAGCCGCGCCTCCGTGAAGGCGCAACTGCTCCGTATGGAGTGCCTCGACAAAATCGCGGGAGTGAAAATCGATCACTTGGCGAGTTCGCGGTAGGCTTTTTCGTATTTCTTCATGCGCTCGCGAGCGATCTTCATCTTGCGCTCGAATTCTTCGGCATCGTCCGCGGATCTGCGCAGGCGCAGTTCCTGATCGTCCTCGATCAGGACAATATTGTCGCCTGCGCGCAGGTTAAGCCGCTCCAGCACGTCCTTGGGAATGATGACCCCTTCGGAATTGCCGATCTTGCGAATGACGGTGTTCATGGCTGATCATCCTGTTGCAACAAGCATTATAACAACGCGATTGCGCTGTTGCAACAGGTATTATAACAGGACTCAGGCCAGCAATCGGTCGACCAGCCGCTCGGCGGCGTTCGGAATGACCGTGCCGGGCGGGAAGATCTCGGCCGCGCCCGCCTTGCGCACCGCCTCGAAGTCGTCGGGCGGGATCACGCCGCCGGCGACGATGATGATGTCGTCGCGGCCGAGCTTGCTGAGAGCGGATTTGAGCTCGGGGATCAACGTCAGGTGGCCGGCGGCGAGCGAGGAGGCGCCGACGATGTTGACGTCGTGCTCAACGGCGAGCTTCGCAATCTCCTCCGGCGTCTGGAACATGGCGCCCACCGTCACTTCGAAGCCGAGGTCGGCGAAGGCGGTGGCGATGACCTTCTGGCCGCGGTCGTGGCCGTCCTGCCCCATCTTGGCGACGAGGATGCGCGGCTTCGTGCCGGCCTTTTTCTCGTAGCGGGCGAGCTTTTCCTGCACGCGGTCCACGACCGGGTTCTCGCCCAGCTCCTTGCGGTAGACGCCGGAGATCGTCTGCACCTGCGCCACGTGGCGGCCGAACACTTTTTCCAGCGCCAGCGAGATTTCGCCCACGGTCGCATTGGCGCGCGCCGCCTTGATGGCGAAGGCGAGCAGGTTGCCGCTGCCGGACGCAGCCTCTGTCAGCGCGGCCAGCGCGCCTTCGACCGCGGCCACGTCGCGCGTGCCCTTGAGCTGCTGCAGCTTGGCGAGCTGGCGCGCGCGCACCTCGGCATTGTCGATCTTGAGGACGTCGACGTCGATGTCCTTCTCCGGCGCATGGACATTGATGCCGATCAGCGGCTGCTCGCCGGAATCGATGCGCGCCTGCGTGCGCGCCGCCGCTTCCTCGATGCGCAGCTTCGGGATGCCCTTCTCGGTGGCAGCCGCCATGCCGCCGAGCTGCTCGACCTCCTCGATGTGGTCGAGCGCCCGCATGGCGAGCTTCTGGGTCAGGCTCTCGACATAGGCCGACCCGCCCCAGGGATCGATGATGCGCGTCGTACCGGATTCGCGCTGCAGCAGGATCTGCGTGTTGCGGGCGATGCGGGCCGAATGGTCGGTCGGCAGCGCCAGCGCCTCGTCGAAGGAATTGGTGTGCAGCGACTGGGTGTGGCCCTGCGTGGCGGCCATGGCCTCCACCATGGTGCGGGCGATGTTGTTGTAGGGGTCCTGCGCCGTCAGCGACCAGCCGGATGTCTGGCAATGGGTGCGCAGCGACAGCGAGCGCGCATTCTTCGGCTCGAAATTCTTCTTCACCAGCGCGGCCCAGATGAGCCGCGCGGCGCGCATCTTGGCGACTTCCATGAAGAAGTTCATGCCGATCGCCCAGAAGAAGGACAGGCGCGGCGCGAAGCGGTCGACGTCGAGACCGGCGTTCACGCCGGCGCGGATATATTCGATGCCGTCGGCGATCGTGTAGGCGAGCTCGAGGTCGGCCGTCGCGCCGGCCTCCTGCATATGGTAGCCGGAAATCGAGATCGAGTTGAACTTCGGCATGTGCTCGGACGTGTAGGCGAAGATGTCCGAGATGATCCGCATCGATGGCTTCGGCGGATAGATATAGGTGTTGCGGACCATGAACTCCTTGAGGATGTCGTTCTGGATGGTCCCGGAAAGGTCCTTCTGCGCGACGCCCTGCTCCTCGGCCGCGACGATGTAGAGCGCCATGATCGGCAGCACGGCGCCGTTCATGGTCATCGACACGCTCATCTGGTCGAGCGGGATGCCGTCGAAGAGCTGGCGCATGTCGAGGATGGAATCGATAGCCACGCCGGCCATGCCGACGTCGCCCGCAACGCGCGGATGGTCGCTGTCATAGCCCCGATGGGTGGCGAGGTCGAAGGCGACGGACAGGCCCTTCTGCCCGGCGGCGAGATTGCGCCGGTAGAAGGCGTTGGATTCTTCCGCCGTCGAGAAGCCGGCATATTGGCGGATCGTCCAGGGCTGCTGGACATACATGGTCGGGTAGGGGCCGCGCAGATAGGGCGCGATGCCGGGCCAGGTGTCGAGGAAGGGCCGCGCCTTGAGTGCGTCCTCGCCGTAGAAGCGCTTGACCGGGATGCCTTCCGGCGTGGTCCAGCTGTCGGAGCGGTCGGCATGGCTGCGCGACCCGGCGCGCGGCGGCGTCCAGTCGAGACGCGTGAAGTCTGGGATCATGCCTGGCCTCCGGCGGCCTCGTCGATGCGTGCGAGCGCAAGCCGCTCGCAGAAAATGGTGCCTTCCAGCGGATCGGGGCGGCGTTCGGCGGACAGCGTGCTCGTCATGCGCTCCTGCGGCGCCGGATAGAGGTTCGTGCCGACGATCACGCGCTCGCCCGCCGCAACCTTCGCCGCGCGCGCCTCCTGCGCCTCGCTGATGCGGGCCTGAAGCTTGCCCGCCGAGACGCTGGGCAGGATGCCGCCCTCGGCCTCGATGCGGCGGAACTCCTCCCAGGCGGCATCGCAGAGCGAGCCGGTCAGGGCCTCGATGGCGCCGGAACCCGCAGCCGGGTCGCTGACGAAGCCGATGCTGCTCTCGCCCGCAAGGACGAGCTGGATATTGCGCGCGACGCGGCGCGCGAACGGGTCCGGCAGGCCGTGCGAGAGCGTGTGCGGCAGCACCGAGATCGTGTCCGCGCCGCCGGTGGCGGCGGCGAAACAGGCGATGGTGTTGCGCAGGATGTTCGTCTCCGGGTCCTTGTAGGCCAGCATGCGCCACGAGGTCTCGGCATGGATCGTCGCCGGCAGGGGCTCCACCGAGCAGGCTTCGAGCACGCGCGCCCACAGCAGGCGGATCGCGCGCAGCTTGGCCATGGAAAGGAACTGGTCCTGGTCCACCGCCACCGCGAAGCCGATATGCGGCGCGGCATAGACGAGCGGCTGGCGCGCATCCTCGAACATGCGCAGGTAGGAAACGGCCGAGGCGACCATCGCGCCGAGCTCCTGGGCCTCGGTGGCGCCGGCATTGTGGAACACGCGGCCGTCTGCCTCCATAAGGATGCCGGGCAGGCCGAGCGCGAAATAATGGGCGAGCGACTGAGGCATGGAGGCGTGCATCGCCTCGATCGACATGCGCAGCCGGCCGGTGCCGGCGAAGATCGCCGCCGGGTCGATACCGAAGGAGATGTCGAGCTTGGTCGGGTCGACCTTGCGCGTGCGGAACAGGTGCACCAGCCAGTCGACCGAAACGCGGCTTTGCGGATGGAGGTCGACGCGGACATGCGTGCGCGCCAGCGGGACGCCGTCCAGCGCGGTGGAAAGCGCCGCGGCGCTTGCCGGAAGCCCGTAGCCGAACGCGTTGGGCGCGCCCTCGAACACAATGGCGAGGCCGGTAGCGCCGCCCTCGATGTCCTGCAGTGCCTGCTGGTTGGCGCGGACCGGATCGACGTCGTCCACGCGCTGGACGATCGTCCACGGCCGCGAGGGATCCGCCCGCAGCAGCGGATTGAAGCCTTCGGCGCGCGCATAGATCGGATCGATCCGCAGCCCGTCATCGGTCTGCGAGACCAGCGCATCCTCGAAACGCGCTTCGCCGAGCGTCTTGGCGACAAGCGCAAGCCACCTGTCCCGATCGGCCTTCGGAAATTCGTCTTCGTTGAGCAATGACGCCTGCATTCCATTTCCTCGTGGCGGCACCAATAATCGATCCCGCGCAAGCCGCAAGCGTCATTGCAACTCTCCCGAGATCGGCCGGGCCGATGAATATCCCGTATTGCCGGCGATGACTGTAGGTGGAACGGCAACAGGTCGCAATGGAAGCTTGCCGCCTGCGACCGGAAGCGCACCCCACGCACGGCATTGTCGCCCATCGTGACGACGATTATAGGTGAATCCGACGAATGCCAGCGGCCATGTGCGGGAGCCTCGAATGACCGACAACGCTATCTTCCTCGGCGCCAGCCGCAAGCCCGACGACAGCTACCAGCAGCCGGAAGAACTGTTGCTGAAGTACGGCAACCGGCACGGCATCGTCACCGGCGCCACCGGCACCGGCAAGACCGTCACCTTGCAGGTGCTGGCCGAAGGCTTCTCCAATGCCGGCGTGCCGGTGTTCTGCGCCGACATCAAGGGCGACCTGTCGGGCATCGCCATGATGGGCGAGAAGAAGGATTTCCTCGATGCCCGCGCCAAGCAGGTCAGGCTCGATCCGTATGAGCACCAGGAATTCCCGGTCATCTTCTGGGACCTGTTCGGCGAGAAGGGGCATCCGATCCGCGCCACGGTTTCCGAAATGGGGCCGCTTCTGCTGTCGCGGCTGATGAACCTGTCGGAAGCGCAGGAAGGCATCATGAACATCGCCTTCCGCATCGCCGACGAGGAAGGGCTGCTTTTGCTCGACATGAAGGACCTGCAGGCGCTGCTGGCCAATCTGGCCGAGCGTGCCGACGAGATCAGCGCCCGCTACGGCAATGTCGGCAAGCAATCCGTCGGCGCGATCCAGCGCTCGCTGCTGGTGCTGGAGCAGCAGGGCGGCAACTATTTCTTCGGCGAGCCGGCGCTGCGCATCGCCGACCTGATGCGCACGACGCCGGACGGGCGCGGCGCGATCAGCGTGCTGGCGGCCGACAAGCTGATGATGAACCCGCGCCTCTACGCGACCTTCCTGCTGTGGCTGCTGTCGGAGCTCTTCGAGGAACTGCCGGAGATCGGTGATCCGGAGCGGCCGCGGCTGGTCTTCTTCTTCGACGAGGCGCACCTGCTCTTCGACGAGGCGCCGAAAGCACTGGTGGACCGCGTCGAGCAGGTGGTGCGCCTGATCCGCTCCAAGGGCGTGGGGGTCTATTTCGTCACGCAGTCGCCGATCGATGTTCCCGACCGCGTGCTGGCGCAGCTCGGCAACCGCATCCAGCACGCATTGCGCGCCTACACGCCGCGCGAGCAGAAGGCGGTGAAGACGGCGGCCGACACCTTCCGCCCCAATCCGGATTTCAACTGTTTCGAGGTCATCACCCAGTTGAGCACCGGCGAGGCGCTGGTTTCGACGCTGGGCGAGAAGGCGGTGCCGTCGATGGTTCAGCGGACGCTCATCCGCCCGCCGGCCGCGCGCATGGGGACGATCACCGACCAGGAGCGCAAGCAGGTCATGGCGGTGAGCCCGGTCGCCATGCAGTACGACCAGTCGGTCGACCGCGAATCGGCATTCGAGATGCTGCAGAAACGGGCGGCCCAGGCCTCGCAGGCGGCGGAGCAGGCCAGGGAAGCGCCGGCGGATCGCGGTGGACAGTCCGGCGGGCGCTGGACGCTGCCCGACTTCGGCAATCGCGATGGCGGGCGCGACGACGGCAATGACAGGCAGTCGCGCCAGCGCACGACGACCAGCCGGACGCCGCGCACCTCGAGCCGCCAGACGGTGGCCGAGGCGGCGATGAAATCGGTGGTGCGCTCGGTCGGCTCCTCGCTCGGCCGCGCCATCGTGCGCGGCATATTGGGAAGCCTCAAGCGGTGACGGAGCGGGGATGAGCGATCGTCCCCGCCATGTTCGTCACGAGAAGAAGCCCATCCGGCGCACGCCGGAGGTCACGATGATCGGCGTCTTGTTGGGCACCCGATCATAGAGATCCATGATGTCCTGGTTCATCAGCCGCACGCAGCCGGACGAGACGGACTTGCCGATCGAGTTCCACTCCGGCGAGCCGTGCAGGCGGTAGAGCGTGTCGACATTGTCCTGGAAGATGTAGAGCGCGCGGGCGCCGAGCGGATTGGTGATGCCCGGCTTCATGCCGCCGTTCTCGGCGCTGTACTTGGCCAGCTCCGGCTGGCGCGCGATCATCTCGGCCGGCGGCGTCCATGTCGGCCATTTGCGCTTCCACTGCACGACGGCGCGGCCCGACCATTCGAAGCCGGCGCGGCCGAGGCCGACGCCGTAGCGCAGCGCCTTGCCGCCCGGCTGGACGAGGTAGAGGTGGTGGCCGGAGGTGTCGACGACGATCGTGCCGGGCGCCTCGCCCGTCGGATCGTTGACCACCTGGCGGTAGAATTCGCTCGGCACGCGATCGATGGGCACGGCGGGGACGACGAAGCCGTCATCGACCTTCTGGCCGTAAATCTCCCGGTAGTTGAGCGGGGCGGGCGCCGGGCCGATCGCGGGCGGGGGCACCGGCTGGCCGGGGCCGGTGGTGCAGGCCGACACCGCGATGGATGCCGATCCGGCCGCTGCCAGCGACAGGAACCGGCGACGGCTGAAGGAAATCTGATTGTCGTCGTTCAAGATGAGTACCCCCAAAGGCGTGATCGCAAGGATACGCTATCGCGCACGGTTCCGGCTTCGGAAACGGGCGGTTCGTGAACGATGCAACCCGGCAAGACAATAATCGCAATCTTGGTAAAGGAACTGCTAATCCGCGTGTAGGCTTTCGCGGCCACACCCGGCTCCCGATGTTTTGCCCGCCGGTTCACATTGCCGTGACCAGTGCTTCGAGCGATGGAAGGACGAGCGACGGCTGGAGGTCGGCATATTCATCCGGCTGGCCGGCTCGGTTGATCCAGACGGTGCGGAAGCCGAACTTCTGCGCCCCGGCAACGTCCCAGCGGTTTGACGACTGGAACGAGATCTTGGACGGGTAGAGGCGCCAGTCGGTGGCCACCATGTCGTAGACGTCCGGATGCGTCTTGAAGCGGCGGATGCGGTCGACCGAGAAGACCTCGTCGAGAAACGGCTCGATGGCCGCGGAACGGACGGCGGTCTCGAGCATCTCCGGCGAGCCGTTGGAGAGGATCGCGATCCGCGCCCCTTCCGCCTTGAGGCTGCGAAGCACGGCGGGCACTTCCGGATAGCAGTCGAGCTTCCAATAGGCATCGAGAAGCTTGGCGCGCAGGCTCCGGTCGGCGGAGGGCACGCGCGCCATGGCGAAATCCAGCGCTTCCTCGGTGAGCTGCCAGAAATCGGCATAGGAGCCCATCAGCGTGCGCACCCATGAATATTCGAGCTGCTTGGCGCGCCAGATCTCGGACAGGAGCTGCCCGTCCGGCCCGATCTCGGCGGCATGGCGCCTGACGGCCGAATGCACGTCGAACAACGTGCCATAGGCGTCGAAGACATAGGCGGAAAAGCGCATGGGTGCCTCGCGGAATGGTTGCAATTCATCGCAACCGCCGCGAAGCGTCAAGGCAAGCCGGCCTCTGGACCATGCTTTTGCCGGCCTGTGCCGTTGACCTTCCGTGCGCCTGCCCTTTCGGTAGGGGAAAACAGTGAGGGAGAAGCATGGCAAGGAACTTGGCGGCAGCCGCCGATTCGACCACCTGGACCTTCGTTGACGGCGACTGGTACGAGGGAAACGTTCCCATCGTCGGGCCGCGCAGCCATGTGATGTGGCTGGGCTCGTCGGTATTCGACGGTGCGCGCTGGTTCGAGGGCATCGCGCCGGACCTCGACCGGCACGCCGCGCGGATCAACGCATCCGCCTCGGCGCTCGGCCTGCAGCCGACGAAGACGCCGGACGAGATCGTCGCCCTAACCTGGGAGGGGCTTAAGAAGTTCGACGGCAGGACCGCCGTCTATATCAGGCCGATGTACTGGGCCGAGGAGGGCGGCTACATGGGCATACCGGCCGATCCCGGCTCGACCCGGTTCCTGCTTTGCCTCTACGAAGCGCCGATGCAGGCACCGAGCGGCTTCTCGCTCTGCGTCTCGCCCTTCCGGCGGCCGACGATGGAGACCATGCCCACCAATGCCAAGGCGGGATGCCTCTACCCCAACAACGGCCGCGCCATCCGCGACGCGCAGGCGCGCGGCTACGAGAACGCGCTGGTGCTCGACATGCTGGGCAATGTCGCCGAGACGGCTTCGTCCAACGTGTTCATGGCGCGGGACGGCGTCGTCTTCACACCGGCGACGAACGGGACTTTCCTTTCGGGCATCACCCGGGCGCGCACCATCGCGCTGCTGCGGGACGCCGGCGTGACGGTGGTCGAGACCTCCCTGGGGGTCGACGATTTCCGCGCGGCCGACGAGATATTCTCGACCGGAAACTATTCCAAGGTGGTGCCCGTTTCCCGCTTCGAGGACCGCGAGATGCAGCCCGGACCATTTGCCGCGAAGGCGCGCAAACTCTATTGGGATTGGGCGCATTCATGAGGCGTGACGCGGTTGAGCCCGGCCGCGCAGGCCTTATATAGTAGCTGTCGCGGGGCGACCTGCCCGCGACATCGGATCACGAATCAATTTTGCAAGGGAGCCAGACCATGGCCTTCGAACTTCCCGATCTGCCTTACGACTACGAGGCGCTGCAGCCCTACATGTCCAAGGAGACGCTGGAGTACCACCACGACAAGCACCACAAGGCCTATGTCGACACCGGCAACAAGCTGGCTGCCGAGGCCGGGATGGAAAATCTCTCGCTGGAAGAGATCATCAAGCAGAGCTACGGCAAGAACCAGCCGCTCTTCAACAATGCCGGCCAGCACTACAACCACATCCATTTCTGGAAGTGGATGAAGAAGGGCGGCGGCGGCAAGAGCCTGCCGGCAAAGCTGCAGAAGGCCATCGACGGCGATCTCGGCGGCTATGACAAGTTCCGCACCGATTTCATCGCCGCCGGCGTCGGCCAGTTCGGCTCGGGCTGGGCCTGGCTCGCCGTCAAGGACGGCAAGGTCCAGATCATGAAGACGCCGAACGGCGAGAACCCGCTGGTGCACGGCGCGGCGCCGATCCTCGGCGTCGATGTGTGGGAGCACTCCTATTACATCGACTACCGCAATGCGCGGCCGAAATATCTCGAGGCGTTCATCGACAATCTCATCAACTGGGATCATGTCCTCGAAATGTACGAGAAGGCCGCCTGAGCCTTCCTCCGCACGATCGCGTGACGAGGCCCCGGCAAGCGCCGGGGCTTTTGTTTAAGTGGAGATCATTGCTCAGGTTTCTCACGCAAGCTTGACCTGCTTCAGCGACAAGTGACTTCTCCCGGGACGGGCTTCTGCGGAAGATCGCGCCGCACGAATCTGCCGGGTCGATCCGTCTCTCTTCCGGCCACGGAACGATCCGCCCCCGTTTCTCCTGGAGTACTTCATGAAGCTTCTGATCCTGCTTGGCGCCGCCGCTCTCATGGTCACGTCCGCCGCTTCCGCCGATCCGCTCGGCGAGCGGAAGGAACTGATGAAGGAGCGCGGAGCGCAGATGCGCGTGCTTGCGCCGGTGGCGCAGGGCAAGGCCCCGTTCGACGCGGCGGCGGTTCTCGATGCGCTCGAGAAGCTGGGCGCCAATGCGCGGGCGACCGACGTCGATGCGCTGTGGCCGGCCGGAAGCGAGGGCGGCGACACCAAATCGGCGCCGGCGATCTGGTCCGACATGGAAGGCTTCAAGGCGGCCGAGAAGAAGTTCGAGGACGATATCGCCGCCGCCATCGCCGCCAAGCCGGCCGATCTCTCGGCATTCCAGGCGGTGTTCGGCCCGGTCGCGGCCAATTGCGGCGCCTGCCACCAGAAATATCGTCTCTGACGGGAACGGCCGGCGTGACACGTCGCGGAAAGTACGGCCTCGCTGTCGCGGCGCCCGCCCTGGTCGCCGCCGCCCTCGGCTGGTATGTGACCGGACCGCAGCGGATCGACCCGACGGTCGCGGCGTCGCTGGGCAATGGCGATGCCGCGCGCGGCGAAGAAGTATTCTGGGCGGGCGGCTGCGCGTCCTGCCATGCCGGCGAGGGCGCCGACGGGGAAGCGCGCCTGCAACTGGGTGGCGGCGAGCGGCTGGTGACGGAGTTCGGCACCTTCGTCGCGCCTAACATCTCGCCGCACCCGCGCGACGGTATCGGCGGCTGGACCGTGCAGGACCTCGCCAATGCGATGCTCAAGGGCGTGTCGCCCGGCGGCAGCCACTATTATCCGGCCTTTCCCTACACCTCCTATGCGAGGATGACGCCGAACGACATCTCCGACCTGTATGCCTTTTTGACGACCCTGCCGCCGGTCGAGGGGAAGGCGCCGGCGAACGAGCTCGGCTTTCCGTTCAATATCCGGCGCGGCGTCGGCCTGTGGAAGGCGCTCTATCTCGATCCCGCGCCGGCCGTGGCGTTGCAGTCCCCCGGCGAGACGGTGCGGCGGGGGCAGTATCTGGCAGAGGGGCCGGGGCATTGCGGCGAGTGCCACACGCCGCGCAACACGCTTGGCGGGCCGGAAAAGGCGCGCTGGCTGAGCGGCGGACCCTCGCCCGAGGGACGCGGCGACATCCCCAACATCACCTCCGGCGAGGGCGGCATCGGCGACTGGAGCGAGGACGACATCGTCAACTATCTGGAGACGGGCTTCACGCCCGACTACGATTCGGCCGGCGGCAAGATGGCCTCGGTGGTCAAGAACATGGCCAACCTGACGGCTGGCGACCGCGAGGCGATCGCCGCCTATCTGAAAGCCGTGCCGCCGGTTTCTTCGCAATAGAGCAATTCCAGCAAAAGTGCACAGCGGTTTTGCGTCCGGAATTGCGTAGGACAGACGCTCAGGCGAGCGGTGCGCGAGGCGCTCCCGTCACCTTGATCGCGAAGGCGTAGTTGTAGGCGATCTCCTCCAGCCGCGAGAAGCGGCCGGAGGCGCCGGCGTGGCCCGCATCGAGATTGATGCGGAAGATCACCGGGTCGTCGCCCGTCTTGCGCTCGCGCAGCCGCGCGACCCACTTGGCCGGCTCCCAATAGGTGACGCGCGGATCGGTCAGCCCGGCCACGGCGAAGATCGGAGGGTAGTCGTGCGCGCCGACATTCTCGTAAGGCGCGTAGGAGGCGATCAGCCGATAATCCTCTTCCGAGGCGATGGGATTGCCCCATTCGGGCCATTCCGGCGGGGTGAGCGGCAGGGTCTCGTCGAGCATGGTGTTGAGCACGTCGACGAAGGGAACCTCGGCGATGATGCCGCCGAACGCCTCGGGTGCCAGGTTGGCGATCGCGCCCATGAGCATGCCGCCCGCCGATCCGCCCTGCGCCACGATGCGGTCATGCGCGGTATAGCCCTGCGCCACGAGGTGCTGCGCGCAGGTGATGAAGTCGTGGAAGGTGTTGGGCTTCTGCGCCCGCTTGCCGTCCTCGTACCATTCATAGCCCTTATCCTTGCCGCCGCGGATATGCGCGATGGCATAGACGAAGCCGCGATCCACCAGCGACAGGCAGTTGGTGTTGAAGGACGCCGGAATGGCGATGCCGTAGGCGCCGTAGCCGTAGAGGAGGCAGGGTGCGGTGCCGTCGATCGGCGTGTCGCGCAGGTGCACCAGCGAGATCGGCACCAGCGCGCCGTCCGCAGCGGGGGCCATCAGCCGGCGCGTGACATAGCGCGCGGGGTCGTGGCCGGAGGGCACCTCCTGGGTCTTCAGCAAAGTGCGCTCGCGCGTGACCATGTCGTAGTCGAAGAGCTGCGTCGGCGTGGTCATCGACGAATAGGAGAAGCGGAAGGTGTTCGTGTCATATTCGAGCGAGCCGCCGAGGCCGAGCGAATAGGCGTCTTCCGCGAAGGAGATCAGGTGTTCCTCGCCGGTCGCGCGGTCGCGCACGACGATGCGCGGCAGGCCGTCCTTGCGCTCGAGCCGCACCATGTGGCGGGCGAAGCCGACGACCGACAGGATCAGGCGGCCGGGCTCGTGCGGCACGATCTCGCGCCAGTTCTCGCGGCGCGGGTCGCCGACGGGGGCCTCCATGATCTTGAAGTCCTTGGCGCCGTCGGCATTGGTGAGGATGAAGAAGACGTCGCCGCCTTCCTCGAGATCGTATTGCAGGCCGGTCTCCCGTGCCACCACGACGCGCGGGGCGGCGAGCGGATCAGCGGCGGGGATCAGCCGGTATTCCGTGGTCTCGTGATCGTTGATGGCGATGAAGATCCAGTCGTTGCGGCGGCTGCCGCCGACGCTCATGAAGAAGCCGGGATCGGCCTCCTCGTAGACGAGGCGCCCTTCGCCGCCGAGCGGCCGGTAGAATATCTTCGAGGGCCGGTGGTTCGGATCGAGCGCGGTGTAGAAGAAGCCGCTGCCGGCCGCGTCCCAGGTGCCGGATCCGCCGGTGTCGGTGACGATGTCGGGCAGGTCGGCGCCGGAGGCCAGGTCGCGCACCTTCAGCGTGTAGAATTCGGAGCCCTTGTCGTCGAAGCCCCAGAGAAGCCGCCGGTGGTCGCCGGAATGATCGATGCCGCCGAGGTTGAAATAGGCCTTGCCCTCGGCCTCCGCGTCGCCGTCGAGAAGGATTTCCTCGGCGCCGCCGTCGCGCGGCGTGCGGAAATAGCGGGGATGCTGGCCGCCGAGGCGGTACGACGAACCATAGGCGTAGGGACCGTCCTTCAGCGGCACGGACGAATCGTCCTCCTTGATGCGGCCCTTCATCTCGGCGAAGAGCGCGGCGCGCAACTCGGCCGTGTCGGCCAGCAGCGCCGCCTGGTAGGCGTTCTCGGCTTCCAGATGGGCGCGGATGGCCGGATCGAGCACGGCGGGGTCCTTGAACATCTCCTGCCAGTTCTCGGCGCGCAGCCAGGCATATTCGTCGGTGCGCGTCATGCCGTGCACCGTGCTTTGCGTCGGGCGTTTCTCGGTCGTCGGGGCGGGGATGTTCGGGAAGGGCGATGTCAAGATACCAGGCCTCCAGGTTTGCCGGGGAGTGAACATGTTCGCAGCCTATCTTCAAGCGCGAAATTCTGTCCGTGCATTGTCCATGGGGAAACGCGGCGGCGAAAATTTACATATGGTAACTTGATCCGCCTGCCAAACAGTTGGTATCAATCCGTGCCGTGATGTACTTGAAAGTATTCACTTCGCATTTCGCATTAACAAGAATCATGAATTGACTTGATGAGGATCGCGCGCCATTGAGGCCATGCGCTTTTCGCAACGAAGAAACAAATGAAACGCGCCGCCGATGATGTTCCCAAGCGGAATGCAGGGCGCTTCCCGAATTTGAGGTCCCACATGGAAGACAAAGATACGCTCATGCAAGATGGCGAACTCCTCATCGAACTGACGGCGGACGTTGTTGCCGCCTATGTCAGCAACAATCCGGTGCAGGTGGCGGATCTGCCGAGCCTGATCTCCGACGTGCACAATGCGCTGGCGCGCATCGGCGCGACTGTCGAGGAGGTTCCGGCCGAGAAGCAGAAGCCGGCGGTGAACCCCAAGCGTTCGGTGCATGACGACTACATCATCTGCCTCGAGGACGGGAAGAAGTTCAAGTCGCTCAAGCGGCACCTGATGACGCATTACAGCATGACGCCCGAGCAGTATCGCGAGAAGTGGGGCCTCGACGCCGCCTATCCGATGGTCGCGCCGAACTATGCCGCGGCGCGGTCGCAACTGGCGAAGGAAATGGGCCTCGGCCGCAAGCGCAAGGCGCGCTGACGCGACGATAGAGGATGCCGTTGGGGCGCGCCGTTCAGGCGCGCCTTTTTGTTTTGGACGGACGGGTTTTGCCGTCCGCCGCGGCTCTCCCGTCGAGCCGGTCGAGCGCCTGCTTGAGCGCGATGTGCCGGTTGAGATCATAGTTCCAGTGCTTGCGCAGGCCCTTCAGACGCTCCCGCTCCAGCGCGCGCAGGATGCGGCTTCGCTTCTGCGCGCGCTCGGCACCGACGGATGCCAGCGCGGCCGCGAGATCGATTCCGCAGACGAGCTGGAGCGCCGCGCGCTGGCGCGCCTCGCCTGTCGCGTGGTTCCGGGCTGCAATGAAATCCGCCACGGCCTTGGCATCGACGATCATCCTTCATCCTCCTGATTGCGAGGTTTGGATGATCGACAGCGCGGCATGGGCGTGGACAAGATTGCGCCGACTTTCGCCAGGCGAACGAAAAAACGCAGCGCGATCAAGGCGCTGATAATTTCAACAGGGCAATTCGTTCTCTGTTTGTTCACATCGCCGCCGCTTCCCGATATAAGAATGTAATCCTATGTCGGAGAGGAGGTCGTGGTGGCGGCGGCAGTTGCGGAGCGGATATGTGACGAGCGGGAGGAGACGCCGGAAGCAGGCCGGACCGAGGCCGGCCTCGCCATGCCGCTGGAGCGACGGGAGGAGCATATCCTGGCCGCCTGCGACTGCGTGATCGAGCTCGCCGCCGCGCTGTTCGGCATTCCGTCCAAGGAACTGCGCAGGCCCGGACGCGGACCCGACCAGATCTCGCGGGTGCGCCAGATCGCCATGTATGTCGCCCATGTGGTGCTGCGCCTGAACATGACCGACCTGGGCAAGGGGTTCGGCCGCGACAGGACGACCGTGATGCACGCCTGCCACCTCATCGAGGACATGCGCGACGACGAGGATTTCGACCGGATCGTCTCGCAGTCCGAACGCATCGTGCAGGCTGCCTTTCGCGGCCGCACATTCATCTGAAGCCGGGAGCGACGAAATGTCGAACAAGGACGTCTCACGCGTCCTGCGCCTTCTTGCGCGCGGGATCGCCACGCTTCATCCGGCGGCGGACGGCAAGGTTCTGCTGGAAACGGACCTCGGAACTTTCGCGCTTGCCGCCGAGACGGTCGCCGCGATGGCGCGCGCCGACCTGCTGCGCCGGGATGGCGCACGGGTCGCGCTCACGGCGGCGGGTCGGGCGCATCTGCGCCGCGCGGAGGCCGAAGGAGACCCGATGCAGGAACAGCATCGCATGATCTCCACGCAGGCGATGGTGATCGGCGGCGCGCGCGAGACCGTCACGGTGAACGATGCGGAATCGCCGCTGCGCGCGCTTGCCGCGCGTCGGGACCGGCACGGGCGGTCGTTCCTCACCGTCGAGGAGGTGGCGGCGGGCGAGCGGCTGCGGGCGGACTATACGCGCGGGCAGATCATGCCGCGGCTGGGGGCGAACTGGCAGGCGGCCGTTTCGTCGGGGCGCCGCGACGGCGGGCGCGGCAGCGCCGACCTGACCGAGGCGTCGATGGCGGCACGGATGCGCGTCGAACGCGCGCTCGATGCCGTTGGGCCGGAACTGGCCGGGGTGCTCGTGGATATATGCTGCTTCCTGAAGGGGCTCGAGACGGTGGAGCGGGAGCGCGGCTGGCCGGTGCGGTCGGCGAAGCTGCTTCTGAAGACGGCGCTGGGCGTGCTCGCCCGCCACTATGCGCCGCCGCGGCGACAGAAGGCGCGCCCGCGCGTGCTGCATTGGGGCGCCGCGGACTATCGGCCGCCTCTCGTCGCCGGGGAGTGAAGTCAGGCCTGCTGCCGCGCCTGCGCGGCTTCGGCGCGGATGCGCTTGACCATGGAGCGCAGCCCGTTGGCGCGCTGCGAGCTCAGATGCGAGTCGAGCCCGAGCTCCCTGAAGGTGGCTTCGGCGTCGATGGCGAGGATGTCGCTGGCGCGGCGGCCGGAATAGAGTGCCAGCAGGATGGCGACGAGACCGCGCACGATATGGGCATCCGAATCGCCCTTGAGCGCGATGCGCGGATCGGGCTCATCGCCATGCTCGACGGCGAGCCAGACCTGGCTGGCGCAGCCGGGAACCTTGTGGGCGTCGTCGCGGGCGGCTTCCGGATAGGGGTCGAGCCCGGCGCCGAGCTCGATCACATAGCGGTAGCGGTCTTCCCAGTCGTCGAGAAAGGCGAAGTCCTGGCGGATCGTGTCGATCGTCGATGTCATGGGCGCGATATAGGACGCCGGCGCCGCTGCGTCATCCGCAAACTGGGTTCAGCGGGCGGGGGCCGGTGCGACATCCTCGCTCGGCCGCGGCGTCGGGATGCTGCCGGTGACCTCGGCGGCGGGCATGTCCGGCTTCTCGTCGCCGATCATGTGGACGGCGATGCGGGCGCCTTCCTTGGCGCGTATGCCGATGGTGTTGATGGCGGAGCGGCCGACATCGCAGACCTCCGGCTTGCGCTCGCACATGCCGGCAATGTCGCCGACCGCCTCACGCGCGGCGAAGAAGGCCTGGATCGGGCTGACGGCCTCGGTGCCGTCGGTGTTTTTTCCGCCGATCGGGATGATCAGCAGGACCAGCGAAAGCCAGAACACGGATTTGATCAGAAAGCCCATTTTCCTGCCTCAGTCGGTGGTGCGGTCTCGCCGCTCTCGATGGGCGCACTCTCGCATGAAGGAGCAAAAACGCCTTTGCCGCAGCAGGCCGTTTTTGAGGCAAATTTGATTCAAATTTTATCTATCCGCCGACGAGGTGTTCTGCAGATGAATCGGCGCCGGCGACGCGGGGATGCCTGAATCATAACACCATGATTTCAAAGAAGAAATATGAGAGTTCCGGCTCGGGTGGCGTGGCCGCCTGCGCCGTGGGGCCGCACACCCTCTGTTTACCATCCGGCGCGATCGCGGGCCTTTGGCTCAAATTCGATGAGAATTGCCTTTTGGAAGGCATCGAAAAGCCGCTGCTTTATCCTTTCCTTAAACGCTGGATGCGACTTTCCGGGTCAAAGCAAGACGACCCGATCCACGGGTACAGTGCGAGTTCGTGAGTTGACGTCAGTAGCCCCGCGCAAGAGTGACTGGAAGGCCGGCCTGGTGGCGCTCTGCGACCGCTTTGCCTACTCCGGCACGCCTGAAGGGCCGGCGCGGGCGCGCCAGCGGCGCCTCGTCGCCCTGTCGCTGGCTTCTCCATTCCTGCTCGTCGCCGCCGCGATCCTGATCTCGGGCGCGCAGCTTGCCGTCGGCATGCTGCTGGCGCTGATCTGCGCCGTGCTGGCCGCGAGCTGGTCCGTTTCGCTGATCGTCGCGCTGACCGGGCGGCAGGATGCCGCAGAGGCGCTGGCGCTCGGACTGGGCAGCGTGATGCTCGCCGTGCTGATCGCCGCGGCCGGCGGCGCGAGCTCGCCGATCATGCTGCTTGCCGCCGTGCCGGCGGTCGAGGCTGCGTTCGTGGCGCGGCGCGGGCCTTTCGTTGCGGCGGGTGTCGCCGCGGCTGCGGCGACGGCCGCGATGCAGTTCGGCGCGGGCGCGCTGCTGCCGCAGCTCGGCGCGTCCGCGGCAGCAGCGTGGATCGTGGTACTGGGTTATGTGGCCCTTTCGGCGTTCCGCGTGCGGGCGACGATCACCGCCGAGCGGGCAGCGCTCCCGGAGGCGACGCCGGCCGTCGACACCTGTGCGCTGGCGGAAGGCGTTCGCCTGGATCTGGACGACAGCGGCATCGTCACCTCCGTGCAGGGCGACCTGCAGGCCGCGCTCGGCATCGATGCCGAGCATATCGAGGGCGAGCGCCTGCTCCAGCGCGTGCACGTGGCCGACCGTGTCGCCTATCTGGCGGCGCTTGCGGCGGCGCGCGACGGCGGCGGGGCGCGGAAGGTGCATCTGCGGCTGCGCATCAGCGCCGCGGCGGCCGACCGATTCGTCAATGCGAGCCTGCGCCTGCTGCGCGACGGCGACGGCACGGCCGCGTTCCTGCAGGACGACGTGGAAAATGCCGAGCTGCGCGCGCAGCTCGCCAGTGCGGCCGACGCGGCGCAGGAGGTCGAGCTCGCCAAAGGTCGGTTCCTCGGCGCCGTCAGCCACGAGCTGCGCACGCCGCTCAACGCCATCATCGGCTTCTCCGACATGCTGCTGCACAACATGGCCGGGGAGCTGCCGTCGGGCCGCCAGCGCGACTATGTCGGGCTGATCCGCGACTCCGGCCACCATCTCCTGTCGGTCGTGAACGCGATCCTCGACGTCTCGAAGATCGAGGCGGGTGCCTATGCGATCCAGGCGGAACCCTTCGTGCTGGGCGAGGCCGTCGAACTCTGCCAAGGCATGATGGCGCCGCTCGCCGAGGCGAAGGGAGTGAGCCTGTCGGTGCGCCAGCGTCCGGACCTGGGCGAACTGACCGCCGACCGCCGGGCCGTGCAGCAGATCATCATCAACCTGCTTTCGAACGCCATCAAGTTCACGCCGGCGGGCGGCGAGGTGTCGATCGAGACAGCGCGCTACGGGTCCCGCATCGAAATCGCGGTCTCGGATAGCGGCATCGGCATCGCGGCGGCGGACCTTGCCCGCCTCGGCCAGCCGTTCGTGCAGGTCTGCAACGACATCACGCGCGGCTATGAGGGCACCGGCCTCGGGCTCTCGCTAGTGAAGGGGCTGGTGCAGCTTCACGAGGGCGAGATGAGCATCGAGAGCGCGCCGGGCGAGGGCACTACGGTGCGCGTGGTGCTGCCGGTTGGCGGGCCGAAGGAGAAGGGCCGCGAAAGCGCCGAGAAGGTGGCGGCGATGAAGCCCGCGACAGCGACCAGAAACGAGGGTTCGGATGCGACGATCCGCAAGATCGCCTGAACGGGCGTCAGGACTGGGAGAGGTTTTTCGCGAGGGACTGCTGCTTTCGGGAGCGGCGGTGGCGCGCAGCCCCGTCATGGTCGGCGGCACCACCGCCTTCCTCGTGGCGATGGGCTTCGTGACGGCGAACGCGCTCTGGTACCAGCCGCATTTCCATAGCGGCGCGTTCTTCGAGACGCGCACCTCGGTTCGCCTGATTCCCGAGGCCGAATTGCCGGCGAGGGCTCCGGCCGTGCGCAGCGAGCCCGCGCCCGCACCGCGGCCGGTCGTCCACGATGCGGCGGCCGTCGTCCAGCCGATGCCGGAGCCGGCGGTTCCGCAGCCGCAGCCGGTCAAGACCGGCGATCCCAACGTGCTCGCGGTGCAGCGCCTGCTTGCCGAGCTGAACCTTTACAGCGGCGAGGTCGACGGCCTGACTGGACCGCAGACGAACAAGGCGGTGGAGAACTATCGCCGCATCGTCGGGCTGGGACCCGGCGGCATCGACCAGACGCTGACCGACCAACTGGGCCTGACGCGGGCGGGAACGCCCGAGACGACGGCATCCATCGCCGCGCCGACATTGCCGGCGACGATCAACACGCTGCCGACGCAGGGACCCGCACCCGCGGTGCCGCCCGCCCCGGCGGCTGGGCGGCAGCCGGCCCCGGTGCAGCATGCTGCTGCGGCACCTGTTCCCGATCCGAAGATCGTGCGCGTGCAGGCCGGATTGCGTGCCTTCGGCAATGACGGCATCGAGCTCGACGGCGTGGTGGGCGCGCGCACGCGCAATGCCATCAAGGAGTTCCAGTCGCTGTTCGGGCTGACGGAGACCGGCGAGGCCGACGAGGCCACCTACAACAAGATGCGCGAGATCGGTCTTACCGACTGAGCGGCGGATCGGCGGGCCGATGCGGCTGACGAGTGATTTCGAGGTTGCTGCGCTTGTCCGCAGGGTGTTCGCCGATGGCGGCTTCGCCGCGATCGAGCGGCGCGGCGCCGCCGAGGCCGGGGCGATCTATGTACGCTGCCGCACCCGCATGGGCGAATATCTGCTCTACGGCCCGGCGCCGCAGTCGGACTATGGCGAGGCGAGCCCCTTCAGCCGGCTCTACACGCTGATGCTGCGCGCGGAAGCGGCGGACGCGATCGACGCGCGCCTTGCGCGGGAAAGCCGCTTCGACCCGGACATGTGGGTGGTGGAGATTGAGGTCGAGGAGGCCGACGTCGCGCGCTATCTCGAAATGGTCAGGCCGTAAGGCTCTTGCGGGCCGAGGCCGCGTCGTTGGCGGCCTCCCGGTCGTCGCGCCGCTGCAGGAGCGTGTTGCGCTGGCCCAGTGAGGCAATCCTTTCGCGCGCGGCCTCGATGTCGGCGTCGCGGTAGCGATCGAGGAAGCCGGCGACGATCTCCGTGCTGTTGAACCCGCCCGGATAGACGAGCGCGAACAGGGTGAAGGCCTGCTCCGGCGTCAGGCCGAGAGCGCGGAAGGCGGTGACGAGGAGACGGCCGTCGACGGCGTCGACCATCTTGATCGCGGTGGCGAAATCGAGGACGAAGGCATCGGCGATCGCCGTCTGGAACAGCGCGCGGCTGCCGGTGGCCGCCGTGGAGAGGAGATTGGGGTAGGCCGACGCGGCACGCTCCCAGTCGAGCGCGGCGCTCGCTGCGGCGACGGTCGACGCCGGACGCATCATGCCGCGCAGCTCGTCGCGGACGGTGTCGGCGGCGGTCTGCTCGCCGGCGGGGGCCTGGACGGGCGCGCTGTCTTCCGGTGCGACGCTGTAGGCGATGCGGGCGGCGGACTTGCCGATTCGCGCCAGCGCCTGGATCACTTCCGTGATTTCCGGATTGAGGTCCGCCCGGCGTGCGATGACGAGCGCGTGGGGGAGTCCGTGGCGTCCGATCAGCGTGATGAAATCGATGTCGGTGAGGACCGGTGAGCGCATGAGCAGCGGCGCCGAGACGGATACCGGCATGTCGGCCAGCCGGCGCACCAGCCCGGCGGGCGCCGCGCGCATGTCGGACAGGGCCGCCGACGCGAAGCGCAGGGCTGCCTGCGAGACGAGCGGCAGCAGCGGCATGACCAGGTCTTCGAGCTGGTTGGCCTCGCTGCGGGACGGGCGGGTGAGCGCCGAAAAGGCGGAGACGGCACCGCGGAAAAGATGCTCGGTGCGGAAGCCGGGAGTCCCGGCGGAAATGTCAAGGAAATCGCTTGCAGACACGACGCACGCTCAACTCGAATACGCAGGCGACCTTGGAAAAACAGCGGCCGCAACATGGATCAAATTACGCCCAATTTGTTAGCGGCGCGTTAACCGACAGCAATCGTTAACCACGCGCGCGCGGCCCCGGATCAGCGACAATTTCGCTGAGCGGAGTAACGAAGGCTTAATGTTAACCCGACATTAACCGGATGCGATTCTAACTGCCCGAGGGACAGTTTCGGGGGCGTTGCGTAGGACGAAGGGCACTTTCCGAGGGAAAACGGCCGATGGCGCATGTCATTCCATTCCGACGAACCGGCCAAGCCACCGCGGATGCCGACAAGCAGCGCGGCCCGGCCGAGATCATCATCTTCCCCGGTGTCCGCTACGAGCGGACGCCGCCGGACCGCACGGACGCCGCTGCGGGCGGCGGCGCGGCGCGGCGGCAGCGCAGGCGCTGAACGACGTTCCCTGCTAGCGAGGCTCGCAGGCGATGGCCTCGACGAAGGACGAGACCGTTTCGCGCCAGCTGGAATCGGGCACCAGCGCGCGGATGACGACGATGCCTTCCTCGATGTCGGCCTCGACGAACACCGCCTCGGCAAAGTCGGCCGGCATCTCCTTGCGCACCTCGACGGTCTGAGCCGGCGTCAGCACGACGAAGTTCACCTTTCCGTCCACCGCCGTCCTGTCGTTGAAGCTGAAGATGTTCTGGCCCTTGCGGTCGTAGATCGACATGGCCCAGAAGGGCACCGTGTCGTTCGACGCCACGTGCAGCGGGCCGTCCTCCAGCGAGAAGCGGCATGCGACGGCTTCGGTCAGCGGATCGCCGGCGCGGCCGAGCGACAGGGTCGAGCCCGCGCCGGTGATGCGCGTCGGCGTGTAGAGCGGCGCGGCCGTGGTGAGCTCGCTCCAGGCGTCGCGCTCGGTGACGTAGGGCAGGAGGAGCAGCACCGCGATGTGCACGATGCCCGCGCCGAGCAGCCCCAGGACGATCGCGCGCAGCAGCCTAAACATCGCAGCTGATCCGGCTGATGGCGGGCAGTTCCATCTCGCCCGCGTTCAGCGCACCCGACAGCTGCGTGTCGTAGAGCGTCAGCATGAAGCGCATGGCGCCGAGGCCCGAGACGCCCAGCCAGTTGCCGGGCGCCGCATGACGGCCGATGGTGATGACGAGCCGGCCGTCGCTTTCGCGCAGCACTTCGGCCGAGCTGATGGCCGGGACGCGCCGGTGCAGCGGCGGCAGAACAACATTGTTGTCGTCGCCGGCATAGACGGTCCAGAAGCGCGCCGCCGGCATGCGGCCCTCGACGCGATAGTCGCAGTCGCGCCGCAGCAGGCGTCCATCGCGGTCCCGCTCCGCCACGAAGCCGATGCCTTCGGCCTTGCCGAGCGACAGCCCGCCCTGGCGCGCGAAACGGGCGCGCGAATAGGGATCGGCCTGCGGGGTGCCGAAATCGGGGAAGGCGGTCCAGCTGCCGACCTGCACGGCGCCGACGCCGCGTGTGCCGTTGAGGATGTACCATACGCTGCCCGCGCCCCCGCCGACGGACATGGCAAGTACGATGGCGGTGAGGAGGACCGTTCGAATCATCAGATCAGAGAATAGCCAAGCGACTCCACTATGTATCGGAGGCCGGTGTGGTCTTGAACCCTTACAGGGCGCTCAGCTTGGCGGGACGGGCCGACAGGGCGGGCGTGGACTGGAAGAGGCTGGACATTTCCCTGAGCAGGCCGGTGGTCGCGGAGGACAGCATGGGCGGGCGATCGATCGGGGCGGAGGCGCCCTGGCCGGGCTCGGCCGCCGCCACGACCGCACCCTTGGCCGGCAGCGGATCGGCGATGCCGGGGATCGGCTTGAGCTCGACATGCTGGTGCGCGACGGTCATCAGGCGCTGCCAGACCATGGCCGGCAGCGAGCCGCCCGTCATGTTGCGGGTGGTGGAGAAATCGTCGTTTCCGAGCCAGACGGCGGCCGTATAGTTGCCGGTGAAGCCGACATACCAGGCGTCGCGATAGGCCTGCGTGGTGCCGGTCTTTCCGGCCGAACGGATGCCCTGCAGCGCGGCGCGGCGCGCGGTGCCCCATTCGGGGACCTGCACCATGATCGAATTCATCGAGCTGACGGTTTCGGGGCGCAGGACGCGGCGCGGGGCGGGCGCGTCGCGCGAATGGTCGTAGATCACCTCGCCCGAATGGGTGGTGAGCTGGACGATGGCGTGACGGACACCGGCGTAGCCGCCGTCGGCGAGCGTGTTGTAGGCTGTCGCCTGATCGAGCACGGTGAGGCCGGAGGTTCCCAGAACCATCGTCTTGTGGGTGCTGATCTCGGATTCGACGCCCATCGCTTCGGCGATGGCCTTGATCGGCGCGGTCGTCAGGTGGTCCTTGGCGAGGCGGACCGGCACCGTGTTGATCGACTTGACCAGCGCGGTGGTGAGCGTCATGCGGCCCGAATAGCTGCGGCCGTAATTCTTGGGCGCCCAGCCGCCCCAGTTGATCGGGCCGTCGGAGATGACCGTGTCGGGGGTCATGCCGGCTTCCATGGCGGCGGTATAGACATAGGTCTTGAAGGACGAGCCCGTCTGCCGCAGCGCCTTGGTGGCGCGGTTGAACTGGCTGGCGCCATAGTCGCGCCCGCCGACCATGGCCCGCACGGCGCCGTTGTTTTCCATCAGCACGACCGCCCCTTCGGTGACGCCATATTGCGATCCGTGCTGGCGCAGATTGAACTCGACGGATTCCTCGGCCGCCTTCTGCAGCCCCATGTCGATGGTTGTGCGCGCGACCAGCGAATGGGTGCCGGTCTTTGGCGCAATGCGCTTCACTTCCTCGAATGCCCAGTCGAGGAAATAGTCGGGGCTTTCCATCTGGCCGCGATCCACGGCCGTGGCGGGGCGCAGGCGTGCGGAGAGGACCTGGCCCTCGGTCACGAAGCCGCTGTCGACCATGGCGGAGAGCACGGTGTTGGCGCGCTCGCGCGCGGCCGGCAGGTTGACATGCGGCGCGAAGCGCGCCGGCGCCTTGAACAGGCCGGCCAGCATGGCCGCCTCGGCGAGGTTCACGTCCTTGATGCTCTTGTTGAAATAGAAGTCGGCCGCTGCCGCCACGCCGAACGTGCCGCCGCCCATATAGGCGCGGTCGAGATAGAGCTGGAGGATCTCCTTCTTGGTGAGGTTCATCTCCAGCCAGACGGAGAGGAAGGCCTCCTTGATCTTGCGCTCCACCGTGCGCTCGTTGGACAGGAAGAGGTTCTTGGCGAGCTGCTGTGTGAGGGTGGAGCCGCCCTGAACGACCGAATTGGCGCGAACATTCTCGGTCATGGCGCGGGCGAGGCCGAAGAAGTCGATGCCGAAATGCTCGTAGAAGCGCCGGTCCTCGGTCGCCAGCACGGCCTTGACGAAATGGTCGGGCAGCTCATCCACCGGCACGGAATCGCGCTGGATGATGCCGCGCTGGCCGATCTCGTTGCCGTAGCGGTCGAGGAAGGTGACGGCATACTCGCCCTGGCTGCGCCAGTCGCCCCTGGTTTCCTGGAAGGCGGGCAGAGCGAGGGCCAGCATGACGACCGATCCGGCCGTGCCGAGCGTGAAACCTTCGCTCATCAGCTCGACGGCGCCGCGCCGCCAGCCCGACACGCGGAAGCGGCGGAAGAAATTGGTGACCGCGTCCCACCATGCGGCGAGCCTGAAGCCGGCATTGTAGAGCGAGGAATCGACCCAGGCATCCGCCCCCAGGAAATAGTTGAAGCGCGGACGTCGCGATTTCGGTGTCTCGATCGGGTCGTCCATGCGGGGTCGGTCCAGTGAAGTTGGCGCAGGCTCGGATTGCAAACGGGCGAATTGAGGGCAGAGCCGGGGGCGATATGTCGGATTTTAGGGGTTCGGTCCGAGGGCACAAGTGAAATCGCCTGCCATGGTAAGCGGCAGGCGATTTCACAGGAATAGGAAAATATTCCTTGACACCGTGACGGTGCTGCGGTAGGGTTATGTCATCGTCCCACAGTTGCGGGCGGCGGGGAGAATTTCCGTTGCCGGACTGGAGTTTCCGGCGCTGGCCGCCGGCATTTCAATTCCATCATCGAAGAGGTTCCCATGGCTCGCATGACGCAGGCGCGCTGGGCGGCGGCGCGCGCGCTCGCCGAGGGCATGCCCGTGAGCCTGCCGGCGCTCGCGAGCGTCGCGGGGCTGGCGGCTGCGACCGTGGCGCGGCGCGCCCGCGGGGAGCGCTGGGCTTCGGCCGCGGACGGGAAGGGGCCCGACTATGCCGGCCGCATCGAGGGGCTGGCGGGCCGGCTGATCGCGGAGATGGAAGCGATCGAGCGCGACGCCGAAGGCGGCGGCTACGACAAGGGCCGCATCGACGCAGTGGTGGCGCTGACGCGGGCGCTGGAGAAGCTCGGCGAATTCACACAAAGCGGACACCACAGGCGAGAAGCCGCCCAAACCACCGATGCAGATATCGCAGACGCGCTCCGGCGCATGGACGAGCGGATCGTCGAACTCGCCCGCCAATATGCAGCCGAACTGGTTGCAGACAAAGCTGACGCCGCGCCAGCGGCAGCTGGTTCTTGACGAATGGATCGCCACCGCGCGGCTGGCGCAATTGCCGTTCGGAATGCCGTCGCCGATCTGGCTGGTGCTGGGCGGGCGCGGCGCGGGAAAGACGCGGCTCGGGGCGGAATGGGTGGATGCGCATGTGCGCGGTTTTCCGCCCTTCGCGTTGCGGCGATACGGGCAGATCGCGCTGGTGGGCGAGACGCTGGGCGACGTGCGCGAGGTGATGATCGACGGGCCCTCCGGCATCGTGACGATTGCGCGGCGCGACCGGCCGCGCTTCGAGGCGAGCCGGCGGCGGCTGTTGTGGGACAATGGCGCGGTGGCGCAGATATTCTCGTCGGAAGATCCCGACAGCCTGCGCGGGCCGCAATTCGACGCCGCCTGGTGCGATGAGATCGCCAAATGGAGGAATGTCGAGGCGTGTTTCGACATGCTCCAGTTCGGCCTGCGGCTGGGCGAGGCGCCGCGGCAGATATTGACCACGACGCCGCGGCCGATCCCGCTGCTGAAAAGGCTGCTCGGGGAAGCGGGCGTGCGGGTGAGCCGCATGGGCACGCGGGAGAATGCCGGCAATCTGGCGCCGGGGTTCATGGCTGCGGTGGAGCGCCGCTATGGCGGCACGCGGCTCGGCCGGCAGGAGCTCGAAGGGCTGCTGATCGAGGACCGGGACGACGCGCTGTGGTCGCGGGCGGCGCTGGAAGCGGCGGTTGCTTCCGCGAGCGGGGAATTGCGGCGCATCGTCGTGTCGGTCGATCCGGCGGCGAGCAGCCATGCCGCTTCCGACGCCTGCGGCATCGTCGTTGCGGGGGCGATGGATGACGGACGCGTGCTGGTGATCGAGGACGGCACCGTGCATGCGGCCAGGCCGGATGCGTGGGCGGCGAAGGTGGTGGCGCTCTACGAGAGGCATGACGCCGATTGCGTGGTGGTCGAGGTCAATCAGGGCGGCGACATGGTGGCGGCGGTGCTGCGCGCCGTCGATCCGGCGGTGCCTGTGAAGACGGTACGGGCGACGCGGGGGAAGTGGCTGCGCGCCGAACCGGTCGCGGCACTCTATGCGCAAGGGCGTGTGGTGCATGCGCGGCGTTTTCCCGCGCTCGAGGACGAGATGTGCGACTTCGGGCCTGACGGGCTGTCGGACGGGCGCTCGCCCGACCGGGTCGATGCCCTTGTCTGGGCGGTAACGGAACTGGCGCTGGGTCGCGGCGGTGAGCCGCGCGTGCGCAACCTGAAATAGCGAAAGGTGGCAGGCAATGGCATGGCGATGGCCGTGGACGAATGAGCACGCCGGGCAGGCGGCGGAACGTAAGTCCGGCCACGGCTTCGTGGCGCTTCACATGCAGGGCGAGGCGAACTGGACGCGCCGCGACTATGCCGGTCTGGCGCGCGAGGGGTTCATGCGAAACCCGGTGGCGCACCGGGCGGTGAAGCTGGTTTCGGAGGCGGCGGCGGCCATTCCATGGCTGCTCTATGAGGGAAGGAAAGAGCTGGAGGGCCATCCTCTGCTGGACCTTCTGGCGCGGCCGAACCAGCGGCAGGCGGGGCAGAGCTTCAAGGAGGCGCTCTACGGCTATCTGCTGATCTCCGGCAACGTCTTCTGCGAGGCGGTGGCCGGGCTGAGCGACATGCGTGAGCTGCACCTGCTGCGGCCGGACAGGGTGGGCATCGTGCCGGACGCGCATGGCTGGCCGGTGGCGATCGACTACCGGCTGGGCGCGCACAAGCGGCGGATCGCGTTGGGCGAGAGCGGCGCGGGCGGGCTGCATATCGCGCTTTTCCATCCGCTGGACGACCATTACGGCTTCGCGCCGCTGGAGGCAGGGCTGACCGCGCTCGACCTGCACAATGCGGCCGGGCGGTGGAACAAGGCGCTGCTCGACAATTCCGCGCGGCCCTCCGGTGCGTTGGTCTATGGGCCGAAGGATGGCGGGAACCTGAGCGACGAGCAGTTCGAGCGGCTGAAGGCGGAGCTGGAGGAAGGCTATACCGGCATGGCGCGTGCGGGACGCCCGCTGCTGCTGGAGGGCGGGCTGGACTGGAAGGCCATGGGCCTGACGCCGAAGGACATGGATTTCGTGGAGGCGCGCAATGCCGCCAGCCGCGACATCGCGCTGGCCTTCGGCGTGCCGCCGATGATGCTCGGCATTCCGGGCGACAATACCTATGCGAACTATCAGGAGGCCAACCGCGCCTTCTACCGCCTGACTGTGCTGCCGCTGGCGGCGCGCATCGCGGCCGAACTGACGGCCTGGCTCGCGCCGGCCTATGGCGGCGACCTTCGCCTCGGCATCGACCTGGACCAGGTGGACGGGCTTTCCAGCGAGCGCGAGGCGCTGTGGCAGCGGGTCAACGCCGCGACGTTCCTGAGCGATGACGAGAAGCGGGAAGCGGTGGGGTATGGGAAAGCGAATAGCGAGTAGCGAATAGTGAGTAGTGAATAGGGCGGCAAGCCGCGCTTCTACTCACTATTCGCTATTCGCTCTTGAAGAGGACATCTCTCATGAACGACCTTCCCGAGAGCGTGTGGCTCTGGGCGGCGAAGGCCGGCGGCGCGGTTGCCGGATCGGCGATCTCGCTGGCCTATGTGCTGCCGAGCGGCCGGCGCGAGGCGGCGATACGGTTTGCCGTGGGTGTGGCGTGCGGCCTCGTCTTCGGTGGGGCCGCGGGGCTGAAGCTGGCGACGGAGCTTGGCATCGGCGCGGCATTGGGACCAGGCGAGCGCATGCTGATGGGCTCGGCCGCGGCCAGCCTTTGCGCATGGTGGGCGCTGGGGCTGCTTCAGCGCGCGCTGGGCCGCAAGCCGGTTCCGCCGGCCGAATAAATTTGAGGAGCACGATGATGGATGATGCGGGGGCCACGGCGGTCCGCGAACGGAAATTCGTGCCTGTCGCAATCGAGAAGGTGAGCGCGACGGGCAGTTTCAGCGGCTATGCCAGCCTGTTCGGCAAGGTCGATCTGGGGCGCGACGTGGTGGAGCCCGGCGCGTTTTCGGCGTCGCTCGCCAAGCGCGGCGCGGCGGGCATCCGCATGCTCTTCCAGCACGACCCCAAGGAGCCGATCGGCTTCTGGGAGGAGGTGCGGGAGGACGAGCGCGGGCTGTTCGTGCGCGGACGGCTGGCGCTGGGCTCGGCGCGGGCGCGCGACGTGCATGCGCTGATGCGCAGCGGCGCGCTCGACGGGCTGTCGATCGGCTTCCGCTCGGTGCGGGCGCGGGGCGAAGCCAAGAGCGGCATCCGCAGGATAATCGAGGCGGACCTCTGGGAAATCTCCGTCGTGACCTTTCCCATGCTGCCCGAGGCGCGCGTGACGCAGGTGAAGGGCGCGCGGCAGCGCCTTCCGCAACATCCCTTCCAATCCCAATCCGGCCTGGCGGGGACGATCCGCCGCGCCGCACGACTGTTCAAGCAGAGGAACCGCTACAGATGAAATTCGACCACATCCATGCACCCGAAACCAAGAGCGCGGAAGGCGGCGAGATCGGCGCGGCCTTCGACGACTTCATGTCGGCCTTCGAGGGCTTCAAGGACGCCAATGACGAGCGCCTGCGCCAGATCGAGAGCCGCATGGGGGCCGATGTCGTGATGGCCGAGAAGGTCGACCGCATCTCGCGCGCGCTGGACGAGCAGAAGAAGGCGATGGACCGCCTGATCCTGAAGCGCGCGCGGCCCGAGCTGGGCGGCGCGCCGGCGGCGCCGCTGGCGCTGGAGCACAAGGAGGCCTTCGACGCCTATCTGCGCAGCGGCGACGACCGGCAGCTCAAGGCGATCGAGCAGAAGGCGATGTCCTACGGCTCGGCTGCCGACGGCGGCTATCTGGTGCCGGCGGTGATCGAGCAGGAGATCGGCCGAAAGCTGGCGCAGATCTCGCCGATCCGTTCCATTGCCACGGTGCGGCAGGTGTCGAGCGCGGTGCTGAAGAAGCCCTTCGCGGTGACCGGCCCGGCGGTCGGCTGGGTGGCGGAGACGGCGGCGCGCGCGCAGACCAACAGCCCGACGCTCGACGAGCTGCAGTTTCCCACCGCCGAGCTCTACGCCATGCCGGCGGCGACGCCGGCGCTGCTGGAGGACAGCGTGGTCGATCTCGACCGCTGGATCTCGTCGGAGATCGAGACCGCGTTCGCCGAGCAGGAGGGCAGCGCTTTCGTGAGCGGCGACGGCACCAACAAGCCGAAGGGGTTTCTCAGCTACACCAAGGCGGCGGAAAGCGCCTGGGAGTGGGGCAAGATCGGCTATGTGGCGACGGGCAAGGCGGGCGATTTCGCTGACGACGATCCGGCGGACGTGCTGATCGACACGATCTATGCGCTGAAGGCGGGCTACCGGCAGAATGCGAGCTGGGTGATGAACCGGCGCACACAGGCGGCGTTGCGCAAGCTCAAGGATGGCGAAGGGAACTATCTGTGGCAGCCGCCGGCCGCGCCGGGCGGCCGCGCCATGCTGATGGGCTTCCAGGTGGTGGAATCGGAAGACATGCCCAATATCGCGACCGACGCCACGCCGGTCGCCTTCGGCGACTTTGCGCGCGGCTATCTGGTGGTGGATCGCACCGGCGTGCGCGTGCTGCGCGATCCCTATTCCGCCAAGCCCTACGTGCTCTTCTACACCACCAAGCGCGTCGGCGGCGGGGTGCAGGACTTCGACGCCATCAAGCTGGTCAAGTTCGGCACGGCCTGACCTTTTTCCCGCGCATGTCCTTGTCCCGAAGCCGGGGCCAGTTTCGGGAGACATGCGCGAGGCCGTGCCAAGGGCGGTCCCGGTCCATCTCCTGCCGGGACCGCCCGGATTTCATGACCAGCGACGGAGCAGCAAATGACATTGTTCAGAACGGTCGCGCCAAGCGCGACGCCGGTCTCGGTCGCGGAGGCGAAGGCGGTGCTGCGCATCGCACATGGCTCGGAGGACGAGCTGATCGGCAGCCTCGTCGGGGCCGCGACCGAAGAGGTCGAGCGCACCACCTCGCTGGCGCTGATCGACCAGGACTGGCGGCTGGCGCTCGACGATGTGCCGCGCTCGTCCACGGTGCGTCTGCGTCGGGGACCGGTGAAGGAAATCCTCTCCGTGACCGCCTATGGCGCCGATGGGGAGGCGCGGGTGCTGGACCCGGAGACCTATCTGTTCGATTCCGTCTCGACGCCGGCGCGGCTGCATTTCCGCCAGCCGCCCGGGCGGCTGCGGACGATGAACGGGATCGAGGTCGATTTCCGCGCCGGCTTCGGCGAGGCGGGCGCGGACGTGCCCGACCTGCTCAGGCGCGCCATCCTGATGCTGGTGGCGCACTGGTATGAGTTCCGCGCATCCTTCGGGGCGGCGAGCCAGCCGGTCTCCATTCCGGACGGCTATACGCGGCTTCTGGCGACCTACATTCCGCGGAGGCTGGCATGAAAGTGTCCTTCATCGATCCGGGCCGGCTGCGGACCGAGCTGCGGCTGATGGCATCAGTGGCGACCGCGGACGGCATGGGCGGGCGGACGGAAGACTGGGTCGAGACCGGCAGCCTGTTCGCCCATGTCGAGCCGCTGCGGGCCGACAGCCGCTTCGGTGCCGGGCAGACGCTGGAGAGCGTGAGCCACCGCATCACGCTGCGCCATCGCGGCGGCGTGGCAAGCGGCATGCGCTTCGCGCGCGACGGGCGGTTCTTCGACATACGCACGGTTCACGATCCCGACGAGACGGGCCGCTATCTGGTGTGCCTGGCGCAGGAGGCGCTGCCATGAAGGTGACGATGCAGATCACGCTCGACGGCATGTTGCGCGCGCTGCGCTGGCATGCGCACAATGCGGCCGAGACTGTGACTTCCTTGCGGGCTGACGGGATGGCGGCGACGGGCGATCCGGAAAGACAGGCGCGTGACATTGCACGGCGGGAGCCGGGGAGGGACCATGTCCGCGTCGGCCGCTGAGCTCCAGAAGGCGATCTTTTCGGCGCTGGCCGCCGATGCCGGTCTCGAAAGCGTGATCGGGGCGGGCCGCATCCACGACCTGGCGCCGGCCAGCGTGCAGTTTCCCTACATCACCTTCGGCAGGACCAGCATCTACGACTGGAGCACGGGCACCGAGAGCGGCACGGAACAGCTGCTGACGATCCATGTCTGGTCGAAGGCGCAGGGGAAGAAGGAGGTGCACGCGATCATCGACCGCGTGGGCGCCTGCCTCAACGATGCCTCCCTGGCCATGGACGGCCACCATCTGGTGAGCCTGCGCATGGAGTTTTCCGAGATCGTCTATGACGAGGACCTTTCGGTGCATCACGGCCTGCTGCGCTTCCGCGCCGTGACCGAACCCGCGGCCTGACCGCCGCTTCATTCCATTCAAGACATTTCTGAAAGGAGGGGCCGCATGGTCGCTCAACGGGGCAAGGATATTCTCCTGAAGCTCAGGGACGAGGACGCCGGCAGTTTCGTGACGGTTGCGGGGCTGCGCACCAAGCGACTCGCCTTCAACAGCGAGGCGGTGGATGTGACAGACGCCGATTCCGCCGGGCGCTGGCGCGAGCTGCTGGGGGGCAGCGGCGTGCAGCGCGCTTCGGTGAGCGGCGCCGGCATCTTCAAGGATGCGGCCTCCGACACGCTGATGCGGCAGGCCTTCTTCGACGGGCGGATGGGGGTCTGGCAGCTCGCCATTCCCGATTTCGGCACGGTGGCGGGGCCGTTCCAGATCACCGCGCTTGAATATGGCGGCAGCCATGACGGCGAGGTGACGTTCGAGGTCGCGCTGGAATCGGCCGGCGCCATCGGCTTCGAGGCGGCCTGATGCACCCCAACAGACGACGCGGCGAGATCGTCGCGACCCTCGACGGGCGTCCGCACCTCATGTGCCTGACGCTGGGCGCGCTGGCGGAGCTGGAAAGCGCCTTCGCCGCCGACGATCTTGGCGCGCTGGTGGCGCGGTTCTCGACCGGGAAGCTATCGGCATCGGATCTCGTGCGCATCATCGGGGCCGGGCTGCGCGGCGCGGGCAACGACATCGCCGACGATGCGGTGATGGCGATGCAGTGCGACGGGGGTGCCGCGGGCTTCGCCGCGATCGCCTCTGAACTGCTGACCGCCACATTCGGCGGCGCGGGAGACGCGCCCCAAAACCCGTGACTGCCGCAGGCGACCGGGCGCAGCCTTTTCCCTGGGACGAGATGATCGCCTTCGGACTCAGCCGCCTGCGGCTTCACCCTTCCGCCTTCTGGCGGTGCACGCCGCGCGAGATGGCGGCGCTGATGCCGCGCGGCGGGCGCGATGCGCCGGCGCGCACGGCGCTCGACGCGCTGATGCGGCGCTTCCCCGACGCGACCCATGAGAGGACCGGATATGCCCGATGACGTGACAGTGCGCATCAATGCCGACACGACGCAGTTCACGGAGGCGCTGAACGATCTCGGCGACCTCGCCGAACGGTTCGGCGGCCAGTTGACCGGCGCGCTGAAGGGCGCGGTGGTGTCCGGGCGCTCGCTGGAGGACGTGCTGCGCCGGCTAGCGCTGAACCTCGCTTCCATGGCGCTGGAGCAGGGCCTGTCGCCGCTCCGCAATCTCTTCGGCGGCCTGCTGCGCAACCTTTTCGGCGGGCTCGGCAGTATTCTGCCGTTTGCGCGCGGCGGCGTGGTGCCGTTCGCGGCCGGCGGGGTCGTCGCCGCGCCGAGCTATTTCCCGATGGGCGGCGGCAATGTCGGCCTGATGGGCGAGGCCGGGCCGGAGGCGATCATGCCGCTGCAGCGCGGCGCGGATGGACGGCTGGGCGTAGCCGCAGGCGGCGGCGTGGGTGTGACGGTGGTGTTCAACGTGTCGACGCCGGATGCGGCGTCCTTCCGCAAATCCGAGGCTCAGCTGTCGGGCATGCTCGCCCGCGCCGTGTCGCGCGGCACACGCACGCTTTGAGGCGATGATGAGCGAAGGATTTCACGAAGTCCTTTTTCCGGTGGCGCTGTCCTTCGGCACGACCGGCGGGCCGGAACGGCGCACCGAGATCGTGGCGCTGAGCTCCGGCCGCGAGCACCGGAATGCGCGCACGGCGCGCTCGCGCCGGCGCTACGATGCCGGCACGGGGCTGCGCTCGATCGACGATCTCTACACGGTGATGGCGTTTTTCGAGGCGCGGCGCGGTTCGCTTCATGCGTTCCGCTTTCGCGACCCGTTCGACATGCGCTCGGTGGGGCCGGGCCAGGCGATCACGCCGTTCGACCAGACGCTCGGGGAGGGCGATGGCGAGCGCGCGGCGTTCCAGCTGGTCAAGGCTTATGGCGGCGGGGACGATGCCTATCTGCGGCCGATCGTGAAGCCGCAGGCGGGGACGGTGCGCGTGGCGGTGGATGGTGTGGAGCGCGTGGAAGGGACGGATTTCACGCTCGATGCCGCGACAGGGGAGATCCTGTTTGCGCCGGGTGCGATCCCGGCCGGGGGCAAGGCGGTGACGGCGGGCTTCTCCTTTGACGTGCCGGTGCGCTTCGACACGGATCAGTTGTCGGCCAACCTCGCCAGTTTCCGGGCGGGACAGATGCCTAGCATACCGCTGGTGGAGGTGCTGCTGTGACGGATGCGCTTACTCCCTATCTCGCCGAGCCGATCACCACGCTGTGCAATTGCTGGCGCCTGACCCGCACCGACGGGACGGTGATGGGCTTCACCGACCATGACATGCCGCTAACCGTAGACGGGACGCTGTTCGAGCCGCAGACGGGGTTCACGACCTCGGAGGCGCGGCAGTCGCTCGGGCTGGCGATCGACAGCGCCGATGTGCAGGGCGTGCTTTCCTCCATCCGCGTGACGGATGGCGACATCATCGACGGACGCTACGACGCGGCCGTCGTGGAGACGCTGGTGGTCAACTGGCGCGACCCGACCGCCTTCCGGGTGGTCGGCAAGGCGACGGTTGCCGGCATCAAGCGCGCCGACGGGGCGTTCGTGGCGACGCTGGAAGGGTTTGGGCGAGCGCTCGACGTGGTGCGCGGGCGTCTGGTGCGGCGCAACTGCGATGCCGAACTGGGCGATGCGCGGTGCGGCGTGGTGCTGGGCGGCGCGCTGAGCGGGACTGGCACGGTGCTGGATGCGGATCGGGCGGGGAGCATCCGGGCGGGTGGGCTCGACGGCTTCGCGGAAGGCTGGTTCACACATGGCGTGCTGAGCTGGACCAGCGGGGCGCGGTCGGGCGAGGCTGAACGCGTGATCGTTCATCGCAGGCAGGATGACGGCGTGGCGCTGACCCTGCTGCCGCGCAACGGGCCGGCGATCGCGGAGGGCGATGGGTTCGGAATCGTCGCGGGTTGCGACAAGCGCTTTGCGACCTGCAAGGCGAAGTTTTCCAACCAGTTGAATTTTCAGGGTTTCCCGCATCTGCCGGGCAACGACCAGGCCTATGCCTATGTCACGGAAGACGAGACCTTCGACGGCGGGCCGGTGGTGCCGTGATGGAGGCCGGTGTGTGGGATGCGCGCGTCGTCGCGCTGGCGATGTGCTGGGAAGGCACGCCCTACCGGCATCAGGCGAGCCTCAGAGGCGTCGGCTGCGATTGCCTCGGCCTCGTGCGCGGGGTTTGGCGGGAGCTGCACGGGGCGGAGCCGGCGCAGGCCGGCGCCTATTCGCGCGACTGGGCGGAGGCCGGGGGGCAGGACCGGCTGCTCGCGGCGGCGCTGCGCCATTGCGACGCCTGCGAGCAGGTGCCGGCGGCGGGGCGCATCCTGCTGTTCAGGTGGCGGCCGCAGCTGCCGGCCAAGCATTGCGGGATCGCGATCGGGCCGGACGCTTTCATCCATGCCTATGAGGGGCATTCGGTGATGGTCTCGCCGCTCGTGCCGCAATGGCGGCGGCGCATCGCGGGTGTGTTCCGCTTTCCGCAGCCGGACGGCATTTCCACAGCATCGGAGTTCTAGATGGCGACGATACTTCTCCAGGCGGCCGGCGCGCTTCTCGGCGGCGTTCTGGGGCCGATCGGGTCGGCGCTCGGCTCCGCCGCCGGCGCGATGCTCGGCTACACGCTGGACCGCGCGCTTATCAGCAGCTTCGAGCACCATGAAGGGCCGCGCCTGACCGGGCCGCGGCCGTTCTCGGCGGAGGAGGGCGCGGGGCTGCCGCGCGTCTACGGCACGATGCGGGTCGGCGGGACGATGATCTGGGCGACGCGCTTCGAGGAGGACAGCCGCACCGAGCGCCGCGGGGCGAAGGGTGGCCCTCGCGTCACCACCTACAGCTATTTCGCCAATGCCGCCTTTGTGCTGTGCGAGGGCGAGATCGCCGGCGTGCGGCGCATATGGGCGGACGGGCGCGAGCTCGACCTGGACGGGACCGAATTCCGCGTGCATCGCGGCACGGCCACGCAGGCCGCCGATCCGCTGATCCTCGCCAAGCAGGGAAGCGGCAATGCGCCGGCCTATCGCGGCACGGCCTATATCGTCTTCGAGCGGCTGCCGCTCGAAACCTTCGGCAACCGGGTGCCGCAGTTCCAGTTCGAGGTGATGCGGCCGGTCGGCGGGCTGGGAAATCGCCTGCGCGCGGTGGCGCTCATTCCGGGCTCCACCGAATACGGGCTGATGCCCGAGCCGGTGACGCGCGAGATATCGGAGGGCGAGCACAAGGCGGAGAACCGCCATGTGCTGCATGCGCGCTCCGACATCGTCGCCTCGCTGGACGAATTGCAGGCGCTCTGCCCCAATGTCGAACATGTCGGGCTTGTCGTGACGTGGTTCGGCGATGATCTGCGCGCCGGCAATTGCCGCATCCGGCCCAAGGTGGTGGATGCCGAGGTGCGCGGCCATAGCGCGGCGTGGCGGGTGGCCGGGCTGTCGCGCGCGGAGGCGGGCGAGGTGAGCACCGATAGCGGATCGCCGGCCTATGGCGGGACGCCTTCCGACGAGAGTGTGGTCGCGGCGATCGCGGAGATTCGCGCGCGCGGCCTGAAGGTGACGCTTTATCCCTTCGTGATGATGGACATCGCGCCGGGGAACGCGCTGCCGGACCCCTATGGCGGCGAGGGCGGGCAGCCGGCCTATCCGTGGCGGGGGCGCATTACGTGCACACCCGCGCCAGGGATTGCAGGAAGCGTCGACAAGACGCTCGCTGTGGCGATGCAGGTTGCCGCCTTCTGCGGGACGGCGAGCGCGGGCGACTACGAGGTCGGGGAGGAAACGGTCACCTTCTCCGGCGATGCCAGCGACTGGGGCTATCGCCGCATGATCCTGCATTGTGCGGCGCTTGCCGAAGCCGCGGGCGGCGTGGACGCGTTCCTGATCGGCTCGGAGCTGCGCGGCCTGACGACGCTGCGCGACGGGCCTTCAACCTATCCTTTCGTGTCGGAGCTTTGCGATCTGGCGGAGGAGGTGCGGACGCTCGTAGGGCCGGCGACGAAGATCACCTACGGGGCGGACTGGAGCGAGTATTTCGGCCATCAGCCGTCGGACGGCAGCGGCGATGTGCATTTCCACCTCGATCCGCTCTGGGCGCATGACGACATCGATGCGGTGGGCATCGACAACTACATGCCGCTGGCCGACTGGCGCGACGGCGATCTGGACGGCGGAAATCCGGATGGGTCGGACGGACCGTACGATCGCGTGGCGCTGCGGGCGGCGATCACGGGCGGCGAGGGTTACGACTGGTACTATGCCTCGCAGGAGGACCGTGCCGCGCGGATGCGCACGCCGATCAGCGACGGGGCGGCGGGCAAGCCCTGGGTTTTCCGCTACAAGGATCTCGTCAACTGGTGGTCGAATCCGCACTACGACCGGCCGGGCGGGACGGAATCGCCGACGCCCACCGCATGGGTGCCGGGCTCGAAGCCGGTATGGTTCACCGAACTCGGCTGCCCCGCCGTTGACAAGGGGCCGAACCAACCGAACGTATTTCCCGATCCGAAATCGTCGGAGAATGCGATCCCGCATTTCTCCAATGGCGGGCGTTCAGACACGGCGCAGCACAATCTCCTCGCCGCGCATTTCGACCATTGGGACCCTGAGGCGGCAGGCTTCGAGGAGGATGCCAATCCCGTGGCGCCGCTCTATGGCGGCCGCATGGTCGATGCCGAACGCATCTATTGCTGGGCGTGGGACGCGCGGCCGTTCCCGGCCTTTCCGCTGCGGGGCGACGTGTGGGCCGATGGCGGGAACTGGCTGCGCGGGCACTGGATCTCGGGGCGGATGGGTACGGTGGAACTCGCCGACCTCATCGACGGCATCCTCGCCGATCATGGGCTTCCGCCGGCGGAATTGCGCGGCATCGACGGCACGCTGGCCGGCTATATGGTTGCCGATCCGGCGACGGCGCGCGGAGCCTTGCAGCCGCTGGCGGACCTGTTCGGGCTCGCCGTCTCGACCGCCGGAGACAGGGTGACGATCGGGACCGAAGCCGCAGGTCCGGCGCAGAGGATCGACGCCGGGGACCTGGTCCTGGACGACCGGGGCGCGACGCTCGAACGGGTCCGCGCGGTGGAGGACGATATTCCCGCCGAGGCGGTGCTTGCCTATTCCGATCCGTTCAAGGCCTATCAGACGGCGACGGCGAGCGGGGTGCGCATCGACAGCGGCCATGCAGGGCAGGAACTGATCAGCGTATCGGCGGCGATCGAGCCGGGCCTGGCAGAGGCGCTGCTTGCCGACTGGATGCGGCGGCGCTGGTCGGCGCGCGAGCAGGTGAATCTGGCGCTGGCGCCGACGCGGCTGGATGTCGAGCCGGGAACGCGCATCCGGCTGGAGCGCGACGGGCGCGATCTGGATTATCTCGTCACCACCATGGAGACGGGCGCAGCGCGGGCGATCTCGGCGCGGCAGCTGTTCTCGATTCCGCCGACGGCGTGGGCCGCGACCTTGCCGCCGCCGGCGCCGTTGCCCGGAAATCCCGTCGGTCCGCCTCTGGTCGTGCCGATGGACCTGCCGATGATGCCGGGCGCAGGCGGCCCGGAAGAGCAGTTCCGGCTGGCTGTGCGGGCAAAGCCGTGGCGCAGCCAGGCCGTCTATGCCTCTGCCACGAGCGACGGCTTCGAGCGGCGCGGTAGCGTCACCTCGGTCGCGACGGTGGGCAGCCTCAACCTGCCGGTTCCGCCGGGCTTCGAGGCGCGGCGCGACAGGGCCGGCGCGATCGAGGTGGTGCTGCTTTCGGGTGAACTGGAAAGCGTGAGCGAAGCTCAGTTGCTCGCCGGGGCGAATCTTGCCGCGATCGAGGCGCTGAACGGGGAATGGGAGATATTCCAGTTCCAGCAGGCACAGGAAATCGCGGCGTCACACTGGCGTTTGACGGGGCTCCTGCGCGGCGAGGCCGGCACGCAAGCCGCGATGCGCGCAGGCGCCGCGGCGGACAGCCGCTTCGTGCTGCTGGATGCCGCGGTGACCTCCGCCGGGCTGCGCAGCGGCGAAGCGGGCCTTGCCATGAACTGGCGGGTGGGGCCGGTGAGCCGGATCTTCGGCGATGCGACATACAGCGCGTTCAGCGCCGTGGGTGGCTTGCGCGCCCGCCGGCCGCTCGCGCCCGTGCACGTGCGTGTCCGGCGCATGGATGACGGCGGCGTGCGCCTGTCCTGGCAGCGGCGCAGCAGCGCCAACGGCGCGCGCGGCATTTCGGGCGTGCTGCCGATTGGCGAAGCTATCGATGCATTTCGCGTCGTCGTCGCCGTGCCGGGCGGGGCCGCGCTCCGTTCCGTCGAGGTTTCGGCCAGCGAATGGAGCTACGAGGCGGGGGCGATCCTCTCGGACTTCGGAAGCCTGCCCGCCGCCGCAGAATTCCGCATCGCGCAGCTGAGCGCCTCGGACGGCCCCGGCGACGCGGCAGTGCTTGTGCATCAGCTCTTCTAGAAGAAAGGAAAGTAAAATGAACGACCAGAAGCCCTGGTATCTCTCACGCACGATCTGGGCATCGATCGTGTCCGTCGTCAGCGCCGCCGCGGCCGTGGTCGGCCTGCCGGTGAGCGGCCTCGACAACGCGGCGCTGACCGACACGCTGCTGCAGGCGATCACCGCCATCTCCGGCCTGCTCGCCATCTTCGGCCGCATGCGTGCCACGACCCGTATCGGCTAGCGGAAGCGTGCATCCGCTTGCGTCCGGGGTTGCGGGGCTGCCCCCCGGGGGCGAATTGTTCATTCCCCGTTCAGCGGCTTTGCGTTAGGACTGGCGGCATGAACAGGTTCCGCATCCTCATCGCAGCCCTTGCTCTCGGTTTCGCGCCGGCCGCCGACGCCGCGCCTTTCCAGCCGGCGCCGCCGGCTGCGCCGCAGGTCCTGGTCAACGTGCAGGCGAACTGCAATGCGGTGGGGCAGGACATCGCCCAGCGCAATGGCGGTACGCTGGCCAAGGCCTCGCTGGAGCAGCGCGGCGGCCAGGCGGTCTGCGTGATCGTCGTGCTCATTCCTGCCAGGGACGGGCAGCGGCCGCGCCGCGAGGAGATCGTCGTTCCGCAATAGCGGAGCGCGGAGGCGAGAGGAGGGGACATCATGCGCATTCTGGTCGTCGAGGATGACAAGGATCTCAATCGCCAGATATCTGAATCGCTGACCGATGCCGGCTATGTTGTCGATCGCGCCTATGACGGCGAGGAAGGGCATTATCTCGGCGAGAGCGAGCCCTACGACGCGGTGGTGCTCGATATCGGCCTGCCGCAGATGGATGGCATCAGCGTGGTGGAGCGGTGGCGCCGCGCCGACCGCAAGATGCCCGTGCTGATGCTGACGGCGCGCGACCGCTGGAGCGACAAGGTGGCGGGCATCGACGCCGGCGCCGACGACTATGTGACCAAGCCGTTCCATATCGAGGAAGTGCTGGCGCGCGTGCGGGCGCTGATCCGCCGCGCGGCGGGCCACGCGTCGTCGGAGCTCACCTGTGGCCCGCTGCGGCTGGACACGAAATCGTCCAAGGCCGACATCAACGGCGTGCCGCTGAAGCTAACCTCGCACGAATTCCGGCTGCTCGCCTACCTGATCCACCATATGGGCGAGGTCGTGTCGCGCACCGAGCTGGTGGAGCACCTGTACGACCAGGATTTCGACCGCGATTCCAACACGATCGAGGTCTTCGTCGGGCGGCTGCGCAAGAAGCTCGGCGTCGACCTGATCGAGACCGTGCGCGGCATGGGCTACAGGATGCGCGAGCCGCAGGACTGACGGCAGGCCGGAGAGAAGATGCGGCTGGCGTCACTATTCCCACGTTCCCTGACCTACCGCGTCATCGCGTTCTCGACCGTGTGGGCGATCCTGGCGCTGTTGGTGATCGCCACGATCATCTCGACGCTGTTCCGCCAAGCCAGCGAGCGGGGCTTCGACAGCCTGCTTTCGGCGCATCTCTTCAACCTGATCAGCTCCGTGTCGCTGACGGAGCAGGGGCTGCTGATCGGCAGTCCCAATCTCGGCGACCTGCGCTTCACCCAGCGCGGCTCGGGATGGTACTGGGCGGTCGAGCCGATATCGGACGGCGTCATCGGCGAACTGCGCTCGCTGTCGATGTATGCGCCGATACCCAGCGCGCCTGTCGAGGAGATACCGTTCAACGCGCAGTTCCAGCGCGACTATACGACCGACGGGCTGAACGGCGAGCTGCTCGAAGTGCTCGAGAGCGAATTCGTCATGGATTCGCAGGATCGGGTGGCGCGCTTCCGGATGATGGGCAACCGGACCGAGCTGGAAGCCGAGATCGCCGCCTTCGACAGGCAACTCTACACCTATCTCGCTTTGTTCGGCATCGGCATGATCGCCATCAATGCCGGCGCGATACTCGTCGGGCTGCAGCCGCTGGTGCGTGTCCGGCGCGCGCTGACCGATATAAGGCAGGGCAATGCGCAGCGGCTCGATGGCAGCTTTCCGACCGAGGTGGCGCCGCTTGCGGAAGAGACGAATGCGCTCATCGAGAGCAACCGCCGCATCGTCGAAAGGGCGCGCACGCAGGTGGGTAACCTGGCCCATTCGCTGAAGACGCCGCTCGCTGTGATGCTCAACGAGGGCCGCGCGATCGGCGGCGAGAAGGGGCGACTCATCACCGACCAGGCGCATGCCATGCAGCAGCAGGTGGAGCATTATCTCCAGCGGGCGCGCATCGCCGCGCAGCGCGACAGCGTGGTGTTCCGCACTCCCGTGGCGCCGGTGCTGGAGCGCCTCGTGCGCGTGACGCGCAAGCTCGCCCCCGACAAGGACGTGGCGCTGGATCTTGGTGGAAGCGAGGTCATATTCGGCGGCGAGCGGGAGGACCTCGAGGAGATCGTCGGCAACCTGCTGGAGAATGCGGTGAAATGGAGCCGCGGCCAGGTGCGGGTATCGCTGCGCGAGGTCGCGGAAGACACGGGGCGCTTCGATATCCGGGTCGAGGATGACGGCCCCGGCATATCGCAGGAGAACAAGCGCGAGGCGCTGAAGCGCGGGCGGCGGTTGGACGAGACCAAGCCGGGAACGGGCCTCGGTCTCGCCATCGTCGCCGACCTCGTCAAGGAATATGGCGGAACGCTCGATCTGGGGCGTTCGGAGCTGGGCGGGTTGCAGGTATCGGTACTGCTCGGCCGGGCCGCCGGCTGAGCGACACGCGATTGTGTTTCAGGCACGGCCAAATTTAGGACAAAGATGTTAACTAGCCGAACGATAGAATCTGCTGGCGGGGACCAATTCATGGCTGCGGTGCACACAGGCTTGATGATCGCGGCGATGCTGGCGCTTTCCGCCTGCTCGTCGACGGGCACGAGCACCGGCGGCGGCAGCGTGCTCGGCAGCTTTGCCGGCACGTCATCCCGTCCCACCGCGGCCTCCGCCTCGATCGTGGCGGCCATGGGCGGCGGTCTGGTCGGCGCGATCGGGCCGACCCTGAGCGACGGCGAGAAGCGCCGTGCGCTGGAGGCGGAGTATCAGGCGCTGGAATATACCCAGGGCGGCGAGACGGTGAACTGGGAGAGCGGGCGTCTCCGCGGCGAGGTCGTCGCCTATCAGCCCTATCGCGTCGGCTCCCAGGATTGCCGGCAATATATGCACACGCTGAACGAAGCCGGGGCGCCGCGCTCGGCGCGTGGAACGGCCTGCCGAAATCCGGACGGGAGCTGGTCGCCGCTGGTTTGAGCCGTCCGCACGGGCAATTGGCCGCATGGCTGTTGCTTGGCACCGCGATGCGGCGGATTTAAGTGAGGCTCATGTTCTTCTGGCTGACAGCGACGCTTCTGACCCTCTGCGCCTGCCTCGCCGTGCTGTGGCCGTTCCTGCGCAGCCGGCCGCTTGTCGCGGCGCGGCCCGAGGCGCATGACGTCGAAGTCTATCGCGATCAGCTCCGTGAGCTCGACCGCGACCTGGCGCGCGGGACGATCGCGGCGGAAGAGGCCGCGCAGGCGCGCGCCGAGATCGCGCGGCGGCTGCTGGCGAGCGATGGCGCGCTTGCAGGCGTGCAGCCCCGTCGTGCCCAGTCGCGCCTGCCCTATGCCGTCGCCAGCGTGGCGGTCCTTGCGGTACCGATCGTGAGCTGGGGCGTCTATGTGGCGATCGGCTCGCCGCGCCTGCCGGACCAGCCGCTTGTGGCGCGCCTCAATGCCGATCCGGCACACAGCTCCTCGGCGGAGCTGGTGGCGCGCGCCGAACGGCACCTGGCTGCGAATCCGCAAGACGGCCGCGGCTGGGACGTGCTGGCGCCGATCTATCTGCGCATGGGGCGCAGCGCCGACGCCGTCACCGCCTATCGCAACGCGATCCGCATCAATGGCGCCAGCGCCGCCCGTCAGGGCGGGCTGGGCGAGGCGCTTGTCGCAGCCGGCGGCGGCATCGTGAGCGCCGAAGCGCATGCCGCCTTCGCGGCCGCGCGCGAACAGGACCCGGCGGATGCGCGCGCCCGCTTCTTCCTGGCCCTGGCGCGCGCGCAGGAGGGCGACGCGGCGGGAAGCGTCGCCGAGTGGCGTTCCCTCGAGGCCGCGCTTCCGGCCGACAATCCATGGCGGGCGGCAGCGGCGCAGGCCCTGTCGCGCGCCGAGGGGGTTGTCCCTCGCAACGAAGGCAATGACGGAGACGAGGGTGCCGAGCAGGCGCGCATGATCGCCGGCATGGTGGAAGGCCTCGACCAGCGGCTGCGCGAAAGCAAGGGGACGGTCGAGGAATGGGAGCGGCTCATCCGCTCCTACATGGTGCTCGGCCGCGAGGCGGATGCGCGCGACGCGCTGTCGCGCGGGCGCAGCGCCATGGGCGAGCAGAGTGCGGAAGCGCAGCGCCTCGTCGTCTTCGCGCAGGCGCTCGGCCTTGCGGAGGCGGTGCGATGACCCGCAAGCAGAAACGACTCGCAGTGATCGGCGGCGGCATCGGCTTCATCGCGCTGGCGGCCGCGCTGACCTTTTACGCGCTCGGCCAGAAGACGTCCTATTTCTACATGCCGGCCGACCTGCCGGCTGCGCATGTGGAGCCCGGCCAGCGCATCCGCCTCGGCGGGCTGGTCGGAAGCGGCTCCATCACGCGCGGCGAAGGGCTGACCGTCAGCTTCGTGGTGACCGACGAGGTAGGCTCGGTTCCCGTGCGCTATACCGGCATCCTGCCCGATCTTTTCCGCGAGGGGCAGGGCGTCGTTACCGAGGGCAAGCTGGGCAGCGACGGTGTGTTCGTCGCCGACAGCGTGCTCGCCAAGCACGACGAAACTTACATGCCGCGCGAGGTTGCCGATGGCCTGAAGGCCAAAGGCGTCTGGCAGGAAACGCAATGATGACGGAGCGGGCGCGACATGGTCGTTGAGATCGGACATTTCGCGCTGGTCCTCGCCTTTGCGCTGTCGCTGGTTCAGGCTTCGGTGCCGCTGTTCGGCGCCCGCGCATCCAATGGACGGCTGATGGAGGTCGGGCAGCCGGCCGCATTCGCCGTTTTCGCGCTCATCGCGCTGTCTTTCGTGGCGCTGACCTTGGCCTATCTCGCCTCCGATTTCTCCGTTGCGAATGTCTGGGAGAACTCGCATTCGGCCAAGCCGCTGCTCTACAAGCTGACCGGCACATGGGGCAACCACGAGGGCTCGATGCTGCTGTGGGTGCTGATCCTCACCTTCTTCGGCGCGCTGGTCGCCCTCTTCGGCCGCAACCTGCCGGCCCCGCTGCGCGCCAACGTGCTTTCCGTGCAGGGCATGATCGCCTGCGCCTTCCTCCTCTTCATCCTCGCCACGTCCAATCCGTTCACCCGCATCGTGCCGGCGCCGATCGAGGGGCGCGACCTCAACCCGATCCTTCAGGATGTCGGCCTCGCGATCCATCCGCCCTTGCTCTATCTCGGCTATGTCGGCTTTTCGGTCAGCTTCTCCTTTGCCGTGGCGGCGCTGATCGACGGCCGCATCGATGCGGCATGGGCGCGCTGGGTGCGTCCCTGGACGCTGGCGGCATGGATATTCCTGACCGGCGGCATCGCCATGGGGTCCTACTGGGCCTATTACGAGCTCGGCTGGGGCGGCTTCTGGTTCTGGGACCCGGTGGAGAATGCCTCCTTCCTGCCGTGGCTGTCCGGCACGGCGCTGCTGCATTCGGCCATCGTCATGGAGAAGCGGTCGGCGCTGAAGATCTGGACCGTGCTCCTGGCGATCCTCACCTTCTCGCTGTCGCTGCTCGGCACCTTCCTCGTGCGCTCAGGCGTGCTCACCTCGGTGCATGCCTTCGCCACCGATCCGGCGCGCGGCGTCTTCATCCTCGCGATCCTCGTCGCCTTCATCGGCGGCGCGCTGATGCTTTTCGCCTTGCGCGCCAATGCGCTGGCCGCCGGCGGCCTGTTCCAGCCCATTTCGCGCGAGGGCGCGCTGGTGCTGAACAACCTGTTCCTCTCCACCGCGACGGCCACCGTGCTCGTCGGCACGCTCTATCCGCTTGCGATCGAGGCACTGACCGGCGACCGCATCTCCGTCGGCGAGCCGTTCTTCAACCTCACCTTCGGGCCGCTGATGGTGCCGCTTCTGGTCGCCGTGCCGTTCGGGCCGCTGCTGGCATGGAAGCGCGGCGACCTGGCCGCCGCGGCGCAGCGGCTGTTCGCGGCGTTCGGCATCGCGCTTGCGGCGGTCCTGCTGGGCTACCTGTTCATCGACCGCATGTCGGTGCTGGCGGCACTCGGCACGGGGCTGGCTGCGTGGCTGATCGCCGGGGCGGCGACCGATCTCGCCGTCAAATCGGGCCTACCCGGCGTGAAGATGAGCGTCGCCCTGCGGCGTCTGACCGGACTGCCGCGCTCCATATGGGGAACGGCGCTCGCCCATGCCGGCCTCGGCCTGACGGTGCTGGGCATCGTCTCCGTCACCGCGCTGCAGGTCGAGCACTTCACCACGATGAAGCCGGGCGAAAGCACGCAGTTAGCGGGCTACACATTGCGGTTCGAAGGCGTCACGCCGGTGCAGGGACCCAACTACACCGAGGATCAGGGCCGTTTCACCCTTCTGTCGGGCGGCCGCGCGATCGGCGAGATCGTTGCCGCCAAGCGGCTTTACCCCGCCCGCCAGATGCCGACGACCGAAGCCGGTATCCTGACGCGGGGCTTCAGCCAGGTCTATGTCGCGCTCGGCGACCCGTCGTCGGACGGCGGCATCGTCGTGCGCGCCTGGTGGAAGCCGCTGGTGACGCTGATCTGGCTGGGCGCGCTGATGATGATGGCCGGCGGCACCATGTCGCTTCTGGATCGCCGGCTCCGCGTCGGCGCGCCGGCCGCGAGCCGCAAGCGCGTCGCCGCTGCCGCGGGCGGTGCGTGATGCGCAAGGTCCTGCGGATACTTCCCCTGCTCATGTGCCTCGCCATGCCGGCTCTTGCCGTGCAGCCGGACGAGATGCTCTCCGATCCGGCGCTGGAGGCGCGGGCGCGGGCGCTCTCGGCGCAGCTGCGCTGCATGGTCTGCCAGAACCAGTCGATCGACGATTCCGATGCCGATCTGGCGCGCGACCTGCGCATATTGGTGCGCGAGCGGCTGACGGCCGGCGACAGCGACCGCGAGGTGATCGACTTCGTCGTGGCGCGCTACGGCGAATTCGTGCTTCTCAAGCCCGCCTTCAGCGCCCGCAACGCGCTGCTTTGGGCAACACCCCTGATCCTGCTGCTGGCCGGCGGCGGCTTCATGCTGCTGCGCGCCAGGCAGGGCAGGAAGCCTTCCTCGCCATCGCCGCTGACGGCCGAGGAAGAGGCGCGCCTGGCCGAGCTGGACGGCCGGCAGGGCTGACCGGCCGTTCATTACCAAAGTTTCATGCGCCGGAAATGGCAGCGTAATGTGCTGCCTCCTATCTCTGGTCACGACAATGCGCGTCTCTCGTGAAAGCACCAGATTCCGCATCGCCGGTTTTGGACCTGAGAAGGACTTGATACCCATGAGCAAGACCATCCTGAGCGGACGCAAGCGCCTCCTGGCCGCAGCGACCTCCCTCGCAATCGCCGGCGCGATCGGCTTCGGCGCCGTCACCAGCGGCACCATACCCGTTTTTGCCGAAGCGGTGCGCATCGACCAGCCGCAGGCGCAGGCACCCGGCTTCGCCGATATCGTCGAGCAAGTCTCGCCCGCCGTCGTCAGCGTCCGCGTGTCCGCACGCGTCGCCCCCGTCGACGATCGGGGCGGTCCCGGCTTCCAGTTCGGCATGCCGGGCTTCGACGACCTGCCGCGTGACCATCCCCTGAACCGCTTCTTCCGTGAGTTCCGCGGCGAGCGCGGCGAACGTGCCGAGCGCAACCGGCCCGAGCGCAATCGTCCCGAGCGTGCGCGCCCCGTGTCCCAGGGCTCAGGCTTCTTCATCTCCGAGGACGGCTATCTGGTGACCAACAACCATGTCGTGGCCGGCGGCGCCGAGTTCACCGTGGTGATGGACGACGGCACCGAGCTGAGCGCCAACCTCGTCGGCACCGACGAGCGGACCGATCTCGCCGTGCTCAAGGTCGATGCCGACAGGAAGTTCACCTATGTCGCCTTCGCCGACGACAACAGCGTGCGCGTCGGCGACTGGGTGGTCGCCGTCGGCAACCCCTTCGGCCTTGGCGGCACGGTGACGGCCGGCATCGTCTCGGCGCGCGGCCGTGATATCGGCGCAGGCCCCTACGACGACTTCCTGCAGATCGACGCGGCGGTCAATCGCGGCAATTCCGGCGGTCCCGCCTTCAATCTGAACGGCCAGGTCGTCGGCGTGAACACCGCGATCTTCTCGCCCTCGGGCGGCAATGTCGGCATCGCCTTCGCCATTCCGGCCTCGACGGCCAAGGACGTCGTGGCGAGCCTGATGGAGGACGGATCGGTGCAGCGCGGCTGGCTGGGCGTGCAGATCCAGCCGGTGACGCCGGAGATCGCGGAATCGCTCGGCCTCGGTGACAAGCGCGGCGCCCTCGTGGCCGATGCGCAGGCGGACGGACCCGCCAGGACCGCGGGCATCCGCGCCGGCGACGTCATCACCGCGGTGGACGGCTCCGCCGTGTCCTCGCCCCGCGAGCTTGCCCGTCTGGTTGGGCGCCTCACCCCCGGCAAGGATGTGAAGGTCACCTACTGGCGCAGCGGAAAGGCGAGCGATGTGAGCATGAAGCTCGGCAAGCTGCCGGCTTCCGACAAGCAGGCCTCCGCCGATCAGCCCTCCGCGCCTGGCCAGGCGGACAATCTCGACAGCTTCGGCCTCACCGTGGCCCCCGCGGATGACGGGGTGGGCCTCGTCGTCACCGATGTCGATCCCGACAGCGACGCCGCGCAGCGCGGCCTCCAGCCGGGCGACGTGATCGTTGCCGTCAATTCGAAGGAGATCAAATCCGCCGCTGATCTCGACCGTGCCGTGAAGGAGGCCTCCTCGGCCGGCCGCAAGGCCGTGCTGATGCAGGTCAAGCGTGACGACACCAATCGCTTCGTCGCGCTGCCGGTGCAGCAGGGTTGATGGCAAACACCGCCCCGGCCCGGGCCTCAAGGACCCCGAGCCGGGCCGGGGCGGCCTGAGCCGGCTCGATTTTCGCCGGCTCTGCGGCAGTGGGTTCCCATCAGCCCACTGCCGTCCATTCTTCCGGGCAGAAATGCTCTATAGATTGCATCATGAAGATTCTTGTCATCGAGGATGACCGCGAGGCGGCGCAATATATCGAGAAGGCCTTCCAGGAGGTCGGCCACACCGCGCATGTCGTCCATGACGGCGAGACCGGATACGGCGTTGCCGAGGCCGGCGACTATGACGTCCTCGTCGTGGACCGCATGCTGCCGCACCGCGACGGCCTCTCGGTCGTGTCGGGCTTGCGTGCGAAGGGCGTCCGCACGCCGGTGCTGATCCTTTCGGCGCTGGGCGAGGTCGACGACAGGGTGACGGGCCTGCGCGCCGGCGGCGACGACTACCTCACCAAGCCATACGCCTTCACCGAACTGCTGGCGCGTGTCGAGGCGCTGGAGCGCCGCGGCGGCGGGCGGGATGTCCAGACCACCTACAAGGTGGGCGATCTGGAGCTCGACCGCCTGTCCCACACCGTCACGCGGTCCGGCCGCGAGATCGTCCTCCAGCCACGCGAATTCCGGCTGCTCGAATATCTGATGCGCCATGCCGGGCAGGTCGTGACCCGCACCATGCTGCTCGAAAATGTCTGGGACTATCATTTCGACCCCCAGACCAATGTCATCGACGTTCACATCTCGCGCCTCCGGGGCAAGATCGAGAAGGAATTCGATACGCCGGTGCTGCACACGGTGCGCGGCGCGGGCTATATGCTCAAGGCCGGCTGATGGCCTCGCTGCCGGCCATCATGCGCACCACGGCCGCCCGCCTGTCGGCCCTCTATCTCGTCCTCTTCACCGCCTGCGCCGCGATCCTCGTCACCTACATGACGACCGTATCCGTCGGCATGATGGTGGCGCAGACGCAGGACACCATCAACGAGGAGGTGCTCGGCCTCGGCCGCGCCTACCAGCGCGGCGGCCTGACGACGCTTGTCCGCGTCATCGAGGCGAGAAGCCGCCAGCCGGGCGCGAACCTCTACCTCATCGCCGACGCCAACGGCCGCATCCTCGCCGGCAATGTCGAGAGCCTCGCTCCCGGCGTGCTCGACGCCGAGGGCTGGACGCAGCATCCCTTCACCTACAGCCGCTATGGAGAGGCCAGCGCCCAGCGGCCGGAGGGCGCGGACGCCCGCACGTCGGAACACACCGCAGTCGCGCTCGTCTTCCGCCTTCCCAACCAGATGATCACGCTCGTCGGCCGCGATTTGAGCGAGCCGGAGCGTTTTCGCGCGGTCGTGCGCAATTCGCTCGTCTTCGCCTTCCTGATGATGGGCCTAGGGGCCTTCCTGATCTGGTTCTTCGTCGGCCGCAGCGCGCTCAAGCGCATCGACAATGTGTCCGACGCCAGCCGTCGCATCATGGGCGGCGACCTCAGCGGCCGCCTGCCGGTGACCGGGACAGGGGACGAGTTCGACCGCCTGTCGGAGAATCTCAACCAGATGCTGGCGCGCATCGCCGCGCTGGACGAGGGGCTGAAGCAGGTCTCCGACAACATCGCACACGACCTCAAGACGCCGCTGACGCGCCTGCGCAACCGTGCGGAGGCCGCGCTCGCCGGCCCGCACGACACCGCCGAATATCGCGAGGCGCTGGAGGCGACGATCGCCGAGTCCGACCAGCTCATCCGCACCTTCAACGCCATCCTGATGATCTCGCGCCTTGAGGCTGGCAATGCGTCCGAGATGTCCGAGCAGGTCGATCTCGCCGAGATCGTCCGCGACGTGGTCGAGCTCTACGAGCCGCTGGCGGAGGAACGGGGCGTGGCGGTGACCGCCGACATCGCCGCCGGCGTGCCGGCCATCACCGGAAATCGCGAACTCATCGGCCAGGCATTGTCGAACGTGGTCGACAATGCGATCAAGTATGCCGTGCGACGGGAGGGCACGCCGCGCGTCGTCGTGGCGCTGGCCGGGCATGGCGAGGAGATCGTATTGTCGGTGACGGACAACGGGCCGGGCATATCGGAAGCCGATCGCGCCCGCGCGACCGAGCGCTTCGTACGCCTCGAAAAGAGCCGCAACCTGCCGGGCTCCGGGCTGGGCCTGAGCATCGCCAAGGCGGTGCTCGGCTTCCACAAGGGCCGCCTGGAGCTCGACGATGCCACGCCGGGCCTCATCGTCAGGCTGGTCTTCCCGCGCGCGCAGGTGGCGAAATGAGCGCGCGGCCTGGGGGCGGCGCGGACATCGCCCATCCCGGTTGGTTCGGCGCCGCGCCGCGCGAACTGGTGCCGCTCGACGGGGCTTCCGGCGAACTGTCGCTCGACGACATCGCCGAGGCGGCCGGGGAGGCTGGTGCCAAACGCCTGCCGCGGCTGCTGAAGTCGCGCGATCCGCTTCGTCGCTTCCTGCTTGCTGCCGTCGATCTCTCGCCCTTCCTGCGCGATGCCTTCCGCCGCGATCCGCTCATCCTTGAGCGCCTGTTCGACGCGCCGCTGGCGCAGCGCGTCGAACGGATCATCGGCGAGATCGCCGCGCTCCGCTGGTCTGCCGCGTTTCCCGAGGCGGAGCTGATGCGCCGGCTGCGCCTGCTGAAGGCCGAGGCACATGCGCTGATCGCGCTGGGCGACCTCGCCGGCGAGGCCGACGCCACCGTCACCGTGCGCCGCCTCAGCGACCTCGCCGACGCCGCCGTGGGCGCTACCGCGCGCTATCTCCTGCGCGAGGCGCATGAGCAGGGCAAGCTGACCCTGCCCGATCCCGACGATCCGTCCCGGGGCTCCGGCTGGATCATCCTCGGCATGGGCAAGCTCGGCGCGCACGAGCTCAATTTCTCTTCCGACATCGACCTCATCGTCTTCTACGATCCGCAGGCCCCGGCGGTCGGCGACCCGCATGACGCGGCCGAGCTGTTCGTGCGGCTGACGCGGCGTCTGGTGCGGATCCTCCAGGACCGCACCGAGCACGGCTACGTCTTCCGCACCGACCTGCGGCTGCGCCCGGATCCCGGATCGACCCCGCTCGCCATCTCCGTCGATGCGGCGATCCACTACTATGAGGGCAGGGGGCAGAACTGGGAGCGCGCCGCGATGATCAAGGCGCGGCCGGTGGCAGGCGACCTCGCGGCTGGCCAAGGCTTCCTGAAGGAGCTCCAGCCCTATATCTGGCGCAAATACATGGACTACGCGGCCATTGCCGACGTCCATTCGATCAAGCGGCAGATCCACGCCCACAAGGGCCATGGCGAGATCGCCGTAAAGGGCCACAACGTCAAGCTCGGGCGCGGCGGCATCCGCGAGATCGAGTTCTTCGTCCAGACGCAGCAGCTCATCGCTGGCGGCCGCTTCCCCGAACTGCGCGGTCACGAGACCGTGCCGATGCTCGCCCGGCTGGCCGAGCGCGGATGGATCACCGAGGACGCGCGCGACGCGCTGACGCGCCAGTACTGGTTCCTGCGCGATGTGGAGCACGCCATCCAGATGGTCGCCGACGAGCAGACGCATCTGCTGCCCGAGGACGACGAGGGGCTGGAGCGCATCGCCCATATGCGCGGCTTCGACTCGGCCGAGGAGTTCTCCAACGCATTCCGGCAGGCGCTGCAATCGGTCGAGCGCCACTATGCGGCGCTGTTCGAGACCGCGCCGCAGCTTTCCGCCGGCATCGGCAACCTCGTCTTCACCGGCGACGTTGACGATCCCGACACGCTGCACACACTCTCGACGCTCGGCTTCGAGCGGCCGAGCGACATTGCCCGCATCATCCGCACCTGGCATTTCGGCCGCTACCGCGCCACCCAGTCGGCCGAGGCGCGCGAGCGCCTGACCGAGCTGACGCCCGCGCTCCTGCAGGCCTTCGGCGAGACGCGCCGCGCCGACGAGGCGCTGCTGCGCTTCGACGCTTTCCTTGCCGGGCTGCCGGCCGGCATCCAGCTTTTCTCGCTGCTGCAATCGAACCCGCGCCTTCTCAAGCTGCTCGCCGGCATCATGGGCGCCGCGCCTCGCCTGGCGGCGATCATCACCCGCCGGCCGCATGTCTTCGATGGCCTGCTCGACCCCGCGGTGCTCGCGGAACTGCCGAGGCGCGCCTATCTGGCGGATCGCCTCGACACCTTCCTCGCCGGCGCGGTCGCGCAGGAAGAGGTGCTCGACCGGCTGCGCATCTTCGCCGCCGAGCAGAAGTTCCTCATCGGCGTGCGCCTGCTGACGGGCGCGATCGACGCCACGCGCGCCGGACGCGCCTTTTCCGACCTCGCGGATCTCACCATCGGCGCGGCGCTCGATGTTACGGTCGGGGAGTTCGCCCGCCGCCACGGCCGCGTTCCGGGCCAGCGCATCGTGGTCCTCGGCATGGGCAAGCTCGGCAGCCGCGAGCTCACCGCCGGCTCCGATGTCGACCTGATCCTGCTCTACGACCATGCGGCCGATGCCGAAGCCTCGGACGGCGAGAAGCAGCTCGCGCCGTCGCACTATTTCACCCGCCTGACCCAGCGCCTCATCGCCGCCGTCTCCGCGCCGACCGCCGAGGGCGTGCTCTACGAGCTCGACCTGCGCCTGCGCCCCTCCGGCAACAAGGGGCCGGTCGCCACCCATCTCGACGCCTTCGCCAAATACCAGCGCGGCGAGGCATGGACTTGGGAGCACATGGCGCTCACGCGGGCGCGCGTCATCGCCGGCGACGAGAGCCTCGGCGGGGAAGTCGAGCAGGTCGTCCGCGACGTGATCGGCATGACGCGCGATCCGGCGAAGCTGCGCCGCGACGCTGCCGAGATGCGCGACCTGATCGCCGAGGAAAAGCCGCCGTCGAGCCTCTGGGACCTCAAGCTGATCCGCGGCGGCATCATCGATCTCGAATTCATCGCTCAGGTGACGACGCTGGAGCAATTCCGGCAAAATGAAGACGCGCCGCGCACCACCTCCACCGCCGCCGCGCTCGAGCGGATCGACGCCGACCGGCTCGACCCGCAGGCGCGCGACGAACTGCTCGCCGCGCATGGCCTCTATCTGACGCTGACGCAGATCATCCGCCTTTGTCTCGAAGGAAGCCTTGATCCTGACGACATTCCGCCCGGATTGGCTGATCTTCTGCTGGCAAGGATCGATCTTCCGGAGATGGGTGTTCTCGAAGCCCATATCCGCGAGACGTCGCAAAAGGTCGAAGCGATCTTCGACCGTCTGCTGAGGGCGAAGCGGAAATAGGGACGATGGGACGTCCGTGCCGCTTCGCCGCGTGCTTCCGGGGTCGTCGAAGCAAGGAGACCGACATGAAGAAGTTGACGATGGCGATGGCTTTTCTGGCGCTGGCAGGCTCCGCGGCCTATGCGCAGGACGGCACCAGACAGGCCGGCGAGCGGGGAAATGGCGGCGCGCTGGCCCGCGCTGACGCAGATTCCAGCGGCGATGTCTCGTTCGAGGAGTTCGCCGCGGCCATGCGCTCGCGCGCCGGGCTTGCCGATGCCGACGGCGACGGCAAGCTCACGGTGGAGGAGATCGCGGCCGAGATCGAGCGCATGCGCAATATCCGCCGCGCCGAACGGCTCGTGAAGCGATTCGACGCCAATGGCGACGGCACGCTCACCGTCGAGGAAGTGGAGTCGCGCCAGCGCAAGATGTTCGCGCTTGCCGATCGCAACGATGACGGCGTGCTCGACCGCGCCGAGATGCCGCGCCGCCAGATGCATCGACGCGGCACGCGCCACTGACATTCGGCGTGGAAAACCGCCGCCGCTGAGGCCTCTCAGGCGGCCTCGGCCGTCCGCGCCGCGCCGGCCGGCGCGCGCATCTCGCGCTTGCCGCGCTTCACCGGCAGGCGCACCGAAACGATCGTTCCGACGCCTTCCGTCGAGCGGATCTTCAGCGCGCCGCCATGCAGCTCCGCCAGCGAGCGCGAGATCGCCAGCCCCAGTCCCGAGCCGGTGTGGTTCTTCGAGAACTGGTTCTGGACCTGCTCGAAGGGGCGGCCGAGCTTGCCGATGGCGTCCGGCGGGATGCCGCAGCCGGTATCCTCGATGGAGAGGATGACGGCGCCCGACACCTTGCGCGCCCGCAGCGAGATCTGCCCGCCTTCGCCGGTGAACTTCACCGCGTTGGAGAGCAGGTTGATGACGATCTGCTTGATCGCGCGCCGGTCCGCGTCGAGCGTGATCGACTGCGGGATGCGCTTCTCCAGCCTGATCGACTTTTCCGCCGCCTGCAGCGCCACAACGCGCACGGTCTCCTCGATCAGCGGGCACAGGTCGATCTTCTCGCGGTCGATGGAGAACTGGCCGGCCTCGATCTTCGACATGTCGAGGATGTCGTTGATGACGCCGAGCAGATAGGTGCCGCTGGCGTGGATGTCGCCGACATATTCGCCGTACTTGTCCGAGCCGAGCGGCCCGAACAGGCCCTGCTGCATCAGTTCCGAGAAGCCGATGATGGCGTTGAGCGGCGTGCGCAGCTCGTGCGACATGTTGGCGAGGAATTCCGACTTCGCCCGGTTGGCGGCTTCCGCGCGTTCCGTCTCGCGCATGTATTTGCGGTTGAGCTCGACCAGCTCGCGGGTGCGCTCGGCCTCCGACTTGCGCGCGGCATGCAGGTCGTTGATCGTGGCCATGAGCTGGCCCTCGCTGCGCACCAGCTTTTCCTGATGCAGCTTGATCTGGGTAATGTCGGTGCCGACGGAGACGACGCTGCCGTCGCGCGTCTTCATCTCCGTCACCTGCAGCCAGCGGCCGTCCGCGAGCTGGCGCTCATAGGTGGCGCTTCCCTTCATGCCGGCGGCGTTGATGAGCCGCCGCTCGAAGACATAGGCGGTCATGCGCTTCTCGATCGCCTCGCGCTGGCGGCCGGGCACGACCTCGCGGGCGGGAAGGCCCGTATCCTGCTGGAACTTGGTGTTGCACATCACCATGCGCCCGGTCGGGTCCCATAGCACGAAGGATTCGCTGATGCTCTCGATCGCGGTGCGCAGCCGCATGTCGGCGGCCTCCGACTGCTGCGCCAGGTTGCGCTGCTCGGTCATGTCCACCGCGATGCCGATCAGGTGGATGCCGTTCCGGTCGGGGTCGGTCGCCTGCGCGCGGGCGCGCATCCACACCCAATGCCCGTCGGCATGCCGCATGCGGAAGATGTGGTCGATATGGTCGGCGTCGCGCGCCGCGATCTGCTTGGCCACCTCGAACAGGTCGGCGTCCTCGGGATGGATGATCTTGGCGACCTCGCCGAAGGAGAGCATCGCGTCGCAGGGCTCGTAGCCCAGCATGTCGAACATCGAGCGCGACCAGTACATGCGCCCGCGCGCCATGTCCCAGTCCCACAGGCCGCAGCGGCCGCGCACCAGCGCCAGTTCCACCCGCTGGTGGGCCTGGAGATAGAGCCGGTCGGCTTCCTGCGCGCGCGATGCCTGGCTGAAATAGGCGTAGAGGATCGCCAGCAGGATGCTCGCGGTGAGCACGAACAGCGTGACGTTGAGCGAGACGGACTTACGCCATCCCTCCATCGCCGCGTCCTGCGGCACGAGCGTCACCGCCGCGCTCTTCCGGTCGCCGGTGAAGCTGAGCGCCGCATACCATGGCGCGCCGTCGATCTCGACCGTCATCACCCCGGCGCGCTGGCCGAACAGCAGCAGCGGCTGCGCGCCGGAAAGGATGTCGTCCAGCGGCTTGCCGACCCACGACCCGGCGCGCCGCGTCGCCTCGGCGACCCGCAGGTTCTCGTCGGCCTTCAGCAGGACATGGCTCGGGCCGAGCGCGCCGTTGCGCGCCGCTTCCGCGAGCAGCGCCGGCCCTTCCTCGGCGCTGTTGGCCGCCAGCGCGTAGGCGAGCTGGCTGGCGGCAAGGCCCAGCACCGCCTTCGCATCGCGCTCGGTGTCGTCGTGCAGCGCCATCATCGACAGCGCGCGCGCTGCCGCCACGACCAGCAGGAAAACGACGATCAGGGCGGGGATGGCGCGGCGCATATAGGGCTCCAGCGCCAGCAGCTTGCGGTATGCCGGCGCCGCCATGAGCGATGCATTGCCGGCGATCCGGGCCCGCTGCCTGCGCCAGGCAACAATCCTTCTGTCGGCCGCGCGCAACGCGTCCGTGCCGGCCATGGACAGGCTCCTGTGGTTCAAACGGATGGAATGACCCGGCAACGCCGCACTTCCGAATCATCCATAAGGAATCAGAGCCGAATCATGGTGTCCAGAGGCGGCGGCGAAATTATTCTCGGCAGCGGCTCAGCCGAGGGTCCGTTCGAGGATGTCGGCGAGGTCCCGCGACAGGCCGGGCGTGCCCGCCAGATCGGCCAGCGCGATGCGCGCCAGCTCCTGCCGGCCCGGCTCCAGCGAACGCCATGAGCGGAAGGCCGTGGCGAGCCGCGCCGACAATTGCGGATTGCGCCGTTCCACCTCGCGGATCGTGTCGGCATAGAGGCGGTAGCCCGCGCCGTCGGCGGCATGGAAGCCGGTCTGGTTGCCGCTGGCGAAGGCGCCCACCAGCGCGCGCACCCGGTTCGGATTGCCGATGGAGAAGCCCGGATGGCGCATCAGCGCCTCCACCCGCGCCACGGTGGCCGCGCCCGGCACCGTCGCCTGGATCTGGAACCACTTGTCCATCACCAGCGGATCGGCGCCGAAGCGCCGCTCGAAATCGCCAAGCGCGTCAACGGCTTGCGCGCCGTCGGTGAATCTGTGCGCAAGGATCGCCAGCGCCGCCGCCCGCTCGGTCATGTTGGTCGCCGCGTCATATTGCGCCTTCGCCGCGGCCGGGTCGGCCGTCGCCGCGCTGATATAGTCCAGCAGCACGTTTCCGAGCGCGCGTCGTCCGGCGCTCGCCGCATCCGGCCGGAAGGCGGCGCCGTCGGCCAGCGTGGCGCGAAGCGCCGCGAAGCGCTCGGCATGCATCTCGCCGATGGCGAGCGTCAGCGTCTCGCGCGCCTCGTGGATCGCGTCGGGGTCGATGTTGGAGCCCATCTCGCGGGCGATGTCGGCCGATGCCGGCAGCGTCAGCATCAGGCCGCGATAGGCCGGCTCCAGCGCCCCCGCCTCGGCGATCTCGCCGGCCAGCTCGACCATCTCGCGCTGATAGGACGGCAGCGCGCCGCCGCGGATCTTCTTCACGCCGGCGATGAGCTCGCGCGTGAAAGCCGTGTTCAGCGCCTCCCACCGGGAGAAAAGATCGCCGTCGTGGCGCGCCAGGAAGAAGCGGTCGGCGTCGCTCTGCTCCAGCCCGAGCGTGATGGGCGCGGAGAAATCCCGGTTGAGCGAGACCACGGGGCGCTCGGTCACGCCGCTGAAGCGCACCGTGTGCTTGCGCCGCCGCACATGGATGATGCCGTTCTCGACGCTCGCGCCCTCGACGGCCGAATAGGCCATGTCGTTGCCGTCGGCGCCGAGCAGGCCGAAGGCGAGGGGGATGTGCATCACCCGCTTGCGGCTCTCCGATGGGGTCGGCGGCACCGACTGCTCGATGTCGAGCACCAGTTCCGCAAGCGCCGCATCGTAGCTCGCGCGCACCGCGATGTTGGGCGTGCCGGCCTGGTGGTACCAGAGCGAGAACTGTCCGAGATCGATCCCCGACACGTCCTCGAAGACCTTGACGAAATCCTCGATCGTCGCCGCGTCGCCGTCATGCCGGGTGAAATAGAGATCCATCCCTCGGCGGAAGTTCTCGGCCCCTACGATGGTGCGGATCATGCGCACCACTTCCGAGCCCTTCTCGTAGACGGTGGCGGTGTAGAAGTTGTTGATCTCGCGGTAGCGGCGCGGCCGCACCGGATGCGCCAGCGGCCCCTGGTCCTCCGGAAACTGCAGGGCGCGCAGCGTACGCACTTCTGCAATTCTCTTGACCGCGCGCGAGCGCTGGTCCGCCGAGAACTCGTGGTCGCGGAAAACCGTCAGCCCTTCCTTGAGGCAGAGCTGGAACCAGTCCCGGCAAGTGATTCTGTTGCCTGTCCAATTGTGGAAATACTCATGCGCGACGATGGCCTCGATATTGGCGTAGTCGGCGTCCGTGGCGGTCTCCTCGTCGGCCAGCACGTACTTGTCGTTGAAGATGTTGAGGCCCTTGTTCTCCATGGCGCCCATGTTGAAGTCAGACACGGCGACGAGGTTGAACACGTCGAGATCGTATTCGCGGCCGAACACTTCCTCGTCCCACTTCATCGAGCGCTTGAGCGCATCCATCGCATAGGTCGCGCGCGCCTCCTTGCCATGCTCGACATAGACGCCGAGCGCCACCGCGCGCCCCGAGGCGGTGGTGAAGCTGTCGCGCACCACGCCGAGATCGCCGGCCACCAGTGCGAACAGATAGGAGGGCTTGGGATGCGGGTCGTGCCACACCGCGTAGTGGAAGCCGTCTTCCATCCCGCCCGCCTCGACGGGGTTGCCGTTTGACAGCAACAGCGGCGCCTCGGCGGCGGCGGCCTCGATCCGCACCGTATAGACGGACATCACGTCCGGCCGGTCGAGGAAATAGGTGATGCGGCGGAAACCTTCCGCCTCGCATTGCGTGCAGTACACCCCGTTCGAGCGGTAGAGGCCCATCAGCGCCTGGTTGCGCGCCGGCGCCACCTCGGTCTCGATCCGCAGCGTGAAACGGCCGGCCGCCGGCGGCCGGTTGATCGCCAGCCGGTCCGGCGTCACCTCCACCGCATCCTCTCCGGCGTGGCTGCCGTCGATCTCCAGCGAGACGAGCGTCAGGCCGTCGCCGTCGAGCACCAGCGGCGCGCTCGCCGCGACGCCGTCCCGGCGCTCCACGTCGATCTCCGTGACCACGCGCGTCCGCTCGCGATCGAGCCGGAAGGTCATGCGCGTCGCGGCGATGAGATAGTCGCTGGGGCGATAGTCCTCGATGCGAACGACATGCCCCGTATCCGTAACCATTGCGCGTCCCTTGCTGTCGCGCCACGCGTTCATGCAAAAGCGGCGTGGGGTCTTTTGAAAAGGCTGGCCGCCCTTTACATCAATCGCGGGGTCGACAAAACTGCCAGCCGCGTTCGACCGTAGCAAATCCCTTTTTCCTGTCAGGGTCAGTAGCCATGAATGTGATGACTCCCAAATTCGGCATGGGCGCGTCCGTGCTCCGCAAGGAAGACAGCGCCTTCATCACCGGCAGGGGGCGTTACACCGACGACATCACCGCACCGGGCGTCCTGCATGGCTATGTGCTGCGCTCGCCGATCGCCGCCGGCACCTTCGCCATCTCGTCCGTCGAGGCCGCGCGGGCCGCGCCCGGCGTCCACCTTGTGCTGACGGCGGCCGACCTCGCCCATCTCGGCGACCTCAAGACCGCCGCGATGCAGAAGCAGCCCGACGGCTCGCGGGCCGATACGCACGACATCCCCATCCTCTGCCGCGACCGTGTCAGCCATGTCGGCGACGCGGTGGCCTTCGTCGTGGCCGACACCCGCGCCCAGGCGCAGGACGCGGCGGAGCTGATCGAGGTGGAATTCGACGCCGAACCGGCAGCCTCGCACACCGCCACCGCGCTCGACCCGGAGACGCCGCTGGTCTGGCCGGCGCATGGCAGCAACCGCGCATTCCAGTACAAGGCGGGCGACGCCGCGCGCACCGACGAGGCCTTCGCTCGCGCCGCGCATGTGACGAAGATCGCCTTCTCCAACAACCGCCTCGTCTCCAACTATATGGAGCCCCGCGCCGCGCTTGCCGAGTGGAAGGCGGACGAGGACCGTTTCGTGCTGACCACGGGCTCGCAGGGCGTGCATTCGATGCGCCGCATCCTGTGCGACACCGTCTTCAGGATGCCGCACGAGAAGCTGCGCGTGGTGACGCCGGACGTCGGCGGCGGCTTCGGCACCAAGACCTTCGTCTATCGCGAATATGCGCTCGTCATAGAGGCCGCGCGGCTGCTCGGCCGGCCGGTGAAGTGGACCAGCGACCGCACCGAGCATTTCCTCGTCGATGCGCATGGCCGCGACAATTACGTCGAGGCCGAGATGGCGATGGACGCGGATGGCCGGTATCTCGGCCTGCGCGTGCATCTCTTCGCCAATATGGGCGCCTATGCGCACCAGTTCGGGCCGTACATCCCCTATGGCGGCATCTCCATGTCCACCGGCGTCTACGACATCCCGGCGATGGACGTGACCGTGGATGGCGTCTACACGAACACCTGCCCGGTCGACGCCTATCGCGGTGCGGGCCGTCCCGAGGCCGCCTTCCTGATCGAGAAGCTGACCGATGCCTGCGCCCGCGAGATGGGCCTCTCGCGCGAAGAGATCCGCCGCCGCAACTTCATCCGCCCCGAGCAGTTCCCCTACAGGACGCAGGGCGGCCGCAGCTACGATGTCGGCGAGTTCGCCGGCCATCTCGAAGTCGGCCTTGAGCGTTCCGGCTGGCACACGTTCGAGGCCCGCGCCGAGGCGGCGAGGAAGCGCGGCCGCATCCGCGGCATCGGCCTGTCCACCTATATCGAGGCCTGCGCCTTTGCCGGTTCCGAGCCTGTCCACCTCCAGCTGGAGAAGGACGGCACGATCACCCTTTTCGTCGGCACCCAGTCCAACGGGCAGGGCCACGCGACGGCCTATGCGCAGTTCGTCGCCGGCAAGCTCAACCTCGACATCGCGAAGATCAATGTCAGGCAGGGCGACACCGACGAGCTGAGCCGCGGCGGCGGCACCGGCGGCTCGCGCTCGATCCCCCTCGGCGGCGTCTCGGCCGCGCAGGCGAGCGACGACCTTGCCGAGAAGATCAAGCGCATCGCCTCCGACGAGCTGGAAGCATCCGCCGCCGACCTCGAGCTGATCGACGGCGAGGTGCGCGTGGTCGGCACCGACCGCGCCGTCGACTTCGCCCGCATCGCTGCGATCGCCGCCGACCCCAACGACGTGCGCGGCTATGCCGAATATGTGCAGGGCGAGGCGACCTATCCGAACGGCACCCATATATGCGAGGTCGAGATCGACCCGCAGACCGGCGGAACGGAGGTGGTCGCCTTCACCATCGTCGACGACTACGGCGACGTGGTGAACCCGATCCTGCTCGCCGGGCAGGTGCATGGCGGCGTGGTGCAGGGCATCGGCCAGGCGCTCACCGAGGACACGGTCTATGGCGAGGACGGCCAGTTGCTGACCGCCAGCTTCATGGACTATGCGGTGCCGCGCGCCGACATGTTCCCCAATTTCCATTTCGAGATGCGCAACGTGCCGTCCACCACCAATGCGCTCGGCCTGAAGGGCGCGGGCGAGGCGGGCACCATCGGCGCGACCCCGGCGGTGATGAGCGCGGTGACGGATGCGCTCCACCGCGCCTACGGCATCACCCATATCGAGATGCCCGCGACGCCGCTGCGCATCTGGGCGGCCATCCGGCAGGCGCAGGCATCCGCATGACATCTGCTGAGCCGGGCAGGCGGGAGGCTTGCCGGGCGGACCGCTGCAATGGGTAGCAGCGCTGCGCCGATCGACGTGCGACCGCTTCTGGCGATCGGCCTCAAGGTCGCGTCGGTGACGGTCTTCGTCGGCATGTCGACCCTCATCAAGGCCGGCGGCCAGGTGCCCGCCGGCCAGATCGTCTTCTATCGCTCGCTTTTCGCCATCGTGCCGATCCTGGTCTTCCTCCTCTGGCAGCGCGAGCTTCTGACCGCCTTCCATACGCAGAAGCCGGTCAGCCACGTCCTGCGCGGGCTGGTCGGCGTCTCGTCGATGATGCTCAGCTTCTTCGCGCTGACGCGCCTGCCGCTGCCCGACGCCATCACGCTCAACTATGCGCAGCCGCTGCTGGTCGTGATCTTCGGCGCGGTCTTCCTCGGCGAGACCGTCCGCATCTATCGCTGGTCGGCGGTCATCGTCGGCCTTGTCGGCGTCGTCATCATCGCCTGGCCGAACCTCACCCTCTTCACCTCGGGCGCCGCGATCGACAGCGACCAGGCATGGGGCGTGGCCGCCATGCTGGGCTCGGCCACCATCTCGGCCTGCGTCGTGCTGCTGGTGCGGCGGCTGGTGCTGACGGAGAAATCCTCCACCATCGTGCTGTGGTTCTCGCTGACCTCGACGGTCGCCGCCCTGTTCACAATCCCGTTCGGCTGGGTCTCGCTCACGCCGGGCCAATATGCCTGCCTGATCGGCTCGGGCCTCTGCGGCGGCGTCGCCCAGATCCTGATGACCGAGAGCTACCGCCATGGCGACGTGTCGATCATCGCACCCTTCGAATATACCTCGATGATCCTCGGCATCATCATCGGCTATCTCGTCTTCGGCGACGTGCCGACGGCGCACATGATCGTCGGCGGCGCCATCGTCATCGTCTCGGGCATCTTCATCATCTGGCGCGAGCACCGGCTGGGGCTGGAGCGCAGCAAGGCCCGCCGGGTCACGCCGCCGCAGTGATCAGCGAGGCCGCGCCGTCTGCAGATAGGCGGCGGTCGCCGCGTCGGCGGGGAAGAAGCTTTCCATCGCCAGCTCCGACAGCGTCACGTCGAGCGGCGTGCCGAACACGGTGATGGTCGAGATGAACGACAGGCGCGTGCCGCCGATGTCGAGCTGCAGCGGCACGGCGATGTCGGCAGCCATGTCGTGCACGACCGGCGCTTTCGAGACGCCGCCCGGATAGGCGCGCAGCTCCGCCTCGAGTTCCCGCATCGCCGGATCGGCGAAGGTCTCGTTCTGCCGCGCAAGCCGGTGCAGCAGGTGCGCGCGCCACGCCGCCAGATTGGCGATGTGCGGCGCGAGCCCCTGCGGATGCAGGCTGAGCCGCAGGACGTTGGTCGGCCGCGCCAGCAGTTGCGGGTCCGCCACCATCATGAAGGGCTTCATCGCCCCGTTGGCGCGGATCAGGTTCCACTGGCGGTCCACGGCGATGGCGGGATTGGGCTCGAGCGCGGCGAGCACGCGCTCCACCGCCTGCATCGCCGGCCCCAGCGCGGCGTCGTCCAGCCCGCGCTCGCTGAAGCCCGGCGCGTAGCCCGCCGTCAGCAGCAGCATGTTGCGCTGGCGCAGCGGCATGTCGAGATGTTCCGCCAGATGCAGCACCATCTCGCGCGAGGGCCGCGCGCGGCCGCTCTCCAGGAAGCTCAGATGGCGTTGCGAGATGTCGGCTTCGGCCGCGAGGTCGAGCTGGCTGAGCCGCCGCCTCACGCGCCATTCGCGGATCATCCTTCCGGCATGGTTCGTATCCATGCCCGGACGTTACCTTTCGCGGCGCGCCATTTCCATTACCTGGCAGGTAATCGCATCCCGAAGCGCCGCGCGGCAGTGTCATGCCGGTGCCGGCCGCGAGCGGTTTCGCCGCCGCACCGAAAAGGGAGAAAGTCCATGACTGTCGCGATCAATCCGTTCCTGCGCAACGTGCTCGCCGTCGATGCCGCCATGTGCGTGGCGGCGGGCGCCGCAAGCGCGCTCGGTGCAAACCTGCTCGGTCCGCTCCTCGACCTGCCGCAGGCGCTGCTCTTCTGGGCCGGCCTGTTCCTCCTGCCGTGGTCGGCGTTCCTGTTTGCGCTGTCGCGCCGCGCCGAGGTGGCGCGCCTGTGGCTGGTCTACGTGATCGTGGTCAACGCATTGTGGGTGGCGGCCTCGGTGGCGATCCTCGCCACCGGCCTCGTCGCGCCCAACTGGCTCGGCATCGCCTTCCTGCTGGTTCAGGCGGCGGCCGTGGCCGTTTTGTCGCAGCTTCAGATCATGGGGCTTCGCCGCGGCAGGCTGGCAGCCGCCTGAGCCGGGGCGTGGCGCGCCGGTCGAGGCGCCGGCGCGCTCAACCCTTGTTGTCGCGCTCCACCACGATCACGCGCGGCGGCGGCGCCCACATCCACGGGTCAAGTGTGGCCGAGCTGGCACGGAAAGCCGCGCGCCGGTCGATCTCGATCCGTTGAAGGCATTCGGCGAAGGCGTCGTTCTTGCGGGTGAAGCCGTAGCTGCGGCACTTCTCTTCGTCGAGGCGCCGTTGCTCTTCCGGCGTCGTGGTGCACCCTGCGATCAGCACGGCAAGCAGAACAGGCAATGTCCATTTCATCACAGCCACTCCGGTGATCCTCCCCGTGGGGAGATTTAGCTGTTCCCACCGGAAGGGCAAGCGGTGACGGCGCGGCATGGGAAGCGGGAGGCGCCGCGACGCCTCCCGCGAAATTTCCGTGCTGCTATGCCGAAGCGGGGCGCGGGCCGCCGCCCAGCAGCTGGCGGGCCGCATTGTCGTCCTGCGGCAGTTGCCCGTCCGGCGTCATCTTGTTCACCGCTTCGGGAATGGAGGACGAGAGCCGCTTCAGCAGTTCGTCATAGGCGAGGCCGGTCTTCGCCGCCAGGTCCTGCAGCGTGTCCCGGCCGATGGTCGCTTCGACCTGCTCGGGCGAGATGCCCTTCGACTCGGCGTCGGGGCTCACCCAGGAATCCGCCGTCTCCTGGTGGCCGCCGTTCCGGAACGTGTCGACCAGCTCGCCGAGGCCCTTGCTGAGCGAGCCTTCGCCGCCGCCGAACATGGTTCCGATCTTGTCCAGAAGCCCGCCTTCGCCCTCGGCGCCGGCCTTCGCATCCTGAAGCATCTGCCCGAGCTTGTCGCGGTTCTGGTATCCGGCCACCGCGAGAAGGCCCAGAAGGGCCGCAAGCGACGGCATGGTGTTGCGGGAAGCCATGATTGGTTCCTTTCTGTCAGTGAGATCTAGGCACGCCGGGAAACGGCGCCCCAAACGAGCAGGAGGATCACGGCGCCGACGATGGCACCGATGAAGCCGGCGCCCTCATTGGCGTTGTACCATCCCAGTGCTTGCCCGAGATAGGAAGCGACGAAGGCACCCACGATGCCCAGGATCGTCGTCAGGATGAAGCCTTTCGGCTCGTTGTCGCCCGGTACGATAAACTTCGCCACCACGCCCGCGACGAAGCCGATGATGATAGTCCAGATAATGCCCATTGGAGATGCCCCTCTAACTTCGGCGACGGGAAAACGCGGAACGCGCCGATCGGTTGCATCGTGCCGCTGAAGCAATTCCAGCAAAGGTGCGCAGCGGTTTTGCGTCCGGAATTGCGTAGAGGCAGAGCGATGGAGCATTTCCGCGATTCTGTGAAAAGTGGAAATGCTCCGGCGCGCCGCCGCGGCTAGCCCTTACCCCACCGCTTCTGCTGACGGCCTGGGCGCCCGGTCAGCTTTCGCACGGCTTTGGCGGCTTGTCGGGCCCGCAACGCGGCATAGCCCATGACGCCGCGCGATGCCTCGATGACGAAGAGGGGCAGAGCCTGCGAGCCGAAGTCGGCCTTGTAGGGCTCGTCGCCGACGGTGAAGTCGAACACGACGTCCCCGGCCTTGCGCCGCTCCCTCACCAGCGCATCGACGAGAACAAGGCCCGGAGAGAGCCGGCCGTAATTCGCATAGTCGCATGCCAGCAGGAGGAAGTAGAAACGGCCCCCGAAGGACAGGCCGAACACGTGTCCCACCGGCTTCCCGTCCAGTTCAAGCACATATGTGCGCGACAGGCCGCAGGAGATGCCCGCCGCGGCCACCCGCGCATAGAAGTCGCAGACGCAAGCCTGCTGGATCGGATCGTTGCGGAAGCGTCCTTTCCGGACATCGGCAAGCGCCGCGAGGGCGCCGGCGATCTCGTCGCCATCCGCTATCTCCTTCAGGCTCACGGAGCCGCCGCGCTCGAAGCGCCGTATCTTGCGTTCCAGATAGCGCCTGAAGCTGCCGTCCAGCGTCATATGCCAGGCTGCGTGATCCTCGCCCGGCTCGGTTTCGTAGCAGCGGTGGCCGTGAGGCTGTGGCGGCTGGCTGAAAAAGACGGACCACAGTTCCCGGTGCTCCTCCCGGATGTGGCGTATGCGCAGCAGGTCGTGCGGCGGCAGGAGTGAAGCGATCCTGCTCCTGATATGCGGCATGTCGCGCAGAGCCCTTTCCTCGTTGCGCGACACAACCGGCGCGTTGTAGTCGCCAACGCCGAAATCGGCAGGCTCGATGATGCGCAGGGGACCGATCCTTCGCTCGACCAGGGGCAGCACGAAGAGCAGGTCTCCGCTGGGTCCCTTGCCGCAGATGACGACAGGCCGCGCGCCGGCTGCCGGCGCCAGGGTCCGATATACCTGCTCGAGCCAGACCGGGTGCTGGAAGGCTGTGGCATTGCTCCGGGAAAACAGCCGTCGATAGGCCGGACTGGAGAAATCGAAGCTTTCGAGGCGCTCCAGGCAAATCTCTCCGACAAGCCACAATGGCACCACGCCCATCGCTATTGCCCCGACATCGCGGGATGACTCATCATTGGCTCCTCCGGGCCTATGCTTCTATTTTCGGCATATAGATCAACGGATCGCCGGGAAGTCTTCACCCGAACGGGTTAGCCGGAACCGTGCAATGTTCTTGAAACGGCCCAGAACGCGTATTTATAACCGGCGTCACGCTGCGGAATATGATTCGGCTCCACCTCGTCGGCCTGCTGCCGATACCGCGCCGAGGCAGATGTTGACTGGACAGGTGAGGCTTTGGAACCTTCTGAACTTGTCGACCTCGTATATGAAGCGGCCGTGGTGCCCGAGCTCTGGCCGGATGCCTGCGATGCCATCAGCGGCATGATCGACGGATATTCCACGGCGCTGATCACCTTCGCCCCGCGCGAAAGCATGCGCTGGACGTCGAGCCCGCATATCGCGGAGCACATGCATGTCTATGAGAAGAGCGGCCTTGCCGTCCGCGGGACCCGGCCGCAGATCGCGCTGCGCATCGCGCCCGGGACGTTCATGCGGGACATCGATTTCCTCTCGCCGGAGGATCTGGCCGCCTGCCCGATCCGCAACGAGATGCTGGAACCCATCGGCATGGCCTGGGAAATGGGCGCCGTGTTCGTCGAGCCTTCCGGCTCGACCTTCGTCTTCAGCCAGCTGCGGCGCACCGAGGACGGGCCGTTCGACCTGCGGGCGGTGAAGGCGATGAACGCCGTCAAGCCCGATCTTGCCCGCGCCGCCTTCCTCTCGGCACGCCTGGGATTGCGGCATGCCAGCACGATCGCCGAGACGCTCTCGGTGGTGGGGCTGCCCGGTGCCGTGCTTGGCGACCGCGGCAACGTGCTGGCGGCCAACGCGCAGTTCGAGGCGCTCGCGCCGCGCATCCAGACCGGCCGTTTCGACCGCATCCTGCTGTCGAACCGGCAGGCGGCCACGCTGCTGGGCGAGGCGATGGAACATGTCGCGCGCGAGCGGCAGGCGGCAGTGCAGTCGATCCCCGTGCCGGCCTCCGAGGATGCGGACGACGAGCACCAAGCGGCGCTGATCCTTCACGTCATCCCGGTCAGGCGAAATGCGCGGGATGTCCTCACCCGCAGCGCGGTCATACTGGTCGCCACGCCGGTCGGCGATGTCGGCCCGCCCGACCTGCGCGTCATATCGGGCCTGTTCGACCTGACCCGCGTCGAGGCGCAGGTGGCGGGCAGGCTGGCGTCCGGAAAGACGATCGACGGCGTCGCGGCCGAGCTCGGCATCGGCCGCGAAACCGTCAGGACCCACCTTCGCGCGGTCTTCCGCAAGACGGGAACCAATCGTCAGGCGCAACTGGTCCGGCTGCTCTCGGGACTCGGCAATCCGGTGCCGACGGCAGAGGGCTGATCGCGGCGATCGGGCAGCTATTCGGCCTCCCGCAGCCGCGCCTTGATCTCCAGCAGGTCGCGCCAGACCAGCTTCTTGTGCGCCGGATTTCGCAGCAGATAGGCCGGATGCAGCGTCGGCATGGTCGCGATCCGCATGTTGCCGGGCGTCACATGTTCCACCCACTTGCCGCGCAGGCGGGTGATGCCGTTGGTGAGGCCGGTCAGCGCCTTGGTCGACGGGTTGCCGAGCGTCACCAGCACGCGCGGGTTCACCAGCTCGATCTGCCGCTCGATGAAGGGGCGGCAGATTTCGGTTTCCAGCGGCGAGGGGTCGCGGTTGCCGGGCGGCCGCCAGGGAATGACGTTGCTGATATAGGCCGATGTCCGGTCGAGGCCGATCGCCGCGATCATCCGGTCGAGCAGCTGGCCCGAGCGTCCGACGAAGGGCAGGCCCTCGATGTCCTCGTCGCGCCCCGGCGCCTCGCCCACGAACATGATCGGCGCCGCGGGATTGCCGTCGGCGAAGACGAGGTTCTTCGCCGTGAATTTCAGGTTGCAGCCGTCATAGGTCGACAGGATCGCGCGCAGTTCCTCCAGCGAATTGGCCTGCCGCGCCAGCGCGCGCGCCGCTGCCGCCTGCTGCTCGTCGGGAACCGCGGCGGCCGGCGCGGGCATGGCCGGGGCGGTGGAAGAGGGGCTGGCCGTTGCGGGGCGCGGAGGCGCTCCGCGCGGCGTCGCCTGCTGCTCCGGCTCGGGTCGTGCGCGCTGCTCCTGCTGGCGGTTCCGCTGCGCGGCCGCTTCGGCGAAACGGTCGACCGGCGCATCCTCCAGCGCCTCGTCATAGCCTGCTTCCGCGTAGAAGCGCAGCAGTTCGCCGAGGTCGCCGTGCCAGTCCTGTCGGGGTGGGATCATGCGCGGCACATTTGCCCGTACCGCCCCGCAATGCAAGCATGCTTGCACGCCCAAATAATTGACGTTTACGTAAAGATCACTTAGGCAGGAAGGCGAGCGATTTTTGGCGTGCGGCATTTGTGCAGCCGGCGCGCTTGCGGTTCCGCCGACGAATTCTTTCCGTTACAGCAAAGGAAGGATCGCAACGGTGAAAGATGCCGCACCCGAACATCAACAGGCCCGCCAAGGGCCGGCGGAGGAACGAATGAGCGAAGTCGAACGCGAGAGCATGGAATTCGACGTGGTGATCGTCGGCGCGGGTCCCGCCGGTCTCTCCGCCGCGATCAGGCTCAAGCAGCTCGATCCCGACCTCTCGGTCGTGGTGCTGGAAAAGGGTGGCGAGGTCGGCGCGCACATCCTGTCCGGCGCCGTCGTCGATCCCATCGGCATCGACCGCCTGCTTCCCGATTGGCGCGAGGAAAGCGAGCATCCGTTCAGGACACCTGTCACCGCCGATCATTTCCTCCTTCTCGGCCCTGCCGGCTCGGTGCGCCTTCCCAACATCCTCATGCCGCCGCTGATGAACAATCACGGCAACTACATCGTCTCGCTGGGCAATGTCTGCCGCTGGCTGGCGGGCCATGCCGAGGCGCTGGGAGTGGAGATCTATCCCGGCTTCGCGGCGGCCGACGTGCTCTACAATGACGAGGGCGCGGTCATCGGCGTCGTCACCGGCGACATGGGTGTCGAGCGTGACGGCACGCACGGGCCGAACTACGCCCCCGGCATGGCGCTGCTCGGCAAATATGTGATGATCGGCGAGGGCGTGCGCGGCTCGCTCGCCAAGCAGCTCATCGCCAGATACGACCTGTCGGCCGGCCGCGAGCCGCAAAAATTCGGCATCGGCCTGAAGGAGCTGTGGCAGGTGGCGCCGGAAAAGAGCCGGCCCGGCCTCGTGCAGCACTCCTTCGGCTGGCCGCTCGACATGAAGACCGGCGGCGGTTCCTTCCTCTACCATCTCGAGGACAATACGGTCGCGGTCGGCTTCGTCGTGCACCTCAACTACAAGAACCCTTACATCTCGCCCTTCGAGGAGTTTCAGCGCTTCAAGACGCATCCGGCCATCCGCGACACCTTCGAGGGCGGCAAGCGCATCGGCTATGGCGCGCGCGCCATCACCGAGGGGGGCTGGCAGTCGGTGCCGAAGCTCTCATTCCCCGGCGGCGTTCTCATCGGCTGCTCGGCCGGCTTCGTCAACGTGCCGCGCATCAAGGGCTCCCACAACGCCGTGCTCTCCGGCATGATGGCGGCCGAACATGCCGCGGCGGCACTTGCCGAGGGCAGGGCCAATGACGAGCTGCTTTCCTACGAGCAGGCATGGCGCGGCTCCGACATCGGCAGCGACCTCAGGAAGGTGCGCAACGTCAAGCCGTTCTGGTCGCGCTTCGGCCTGGTCGGCGTCGGCATCGGCGCCATCGACATGTGGCTCAACACGCTGTTCGGCGTCTCGCCCTTCGGCACGCTGAAGCATGGCAAGGCCGACTATGCCTCGCTCGACCCGGCCCGCGACCACAAGCGCATCGTCTATCCGCGGCCGGACGGCCAACTGACCTTCGACCGGCTCTCGTCGGTCTTCCTGTCCAACACCAACCATGAGGAGGACCAGCCGGTCCATCTCCAGGTGAAGGACCCGAAGCTGCAGGAGACCTCGGAATACGACGTCTTCGCCGGCCCTTCGACGCGCTATTGCCCGGCCGGCGTCTATGAATGGGTAGACGGCGAGGGCAATTCCGTCGCCGGCCTCACGCCCGAGGCGCAACGCGAAAGCACCGACGCGCGCTTCGTCATCAACGCCCAGAACTGCGTCCACTGCAAGACCTGCGACATCAAGGACCCGAACCAGAACATCAACTGGGTGCCGCCGCAGGGCGGCGAGGGACCGGTCTACATGAACATGTGAGCAAGCGCGTCGCTCCGGCTTCGACCTCTGCGCCGCCCCTCATCCGGCTGCCGCCACCTTCTCGCCGTGAACGGGGAGAAGTGCCCGGCAGGGCGATGAGGGGCAGGCCAGTCTCACATGCGATGCTTCAGAAGGCGTAGCACTCCACCTTCTCGTTGAGCTGGCGGCCTGCGTCGAAGCGGGTATAGGTGCCCGACCACATGCCGAAGATGGCGGGATCGGCCGATGGCTGGCTGGTCGGAACGCGCATTCCATCCGCCGCGAGCCGCACGATCATGTTCCCCGCCGCGGAGCCGTCATCGAGCTCGGCCAGCAGGCTTTGCTTCCCAAAGGCGAATTGGGAGACGAGGAACGCCGGAAGCGCCTCGCTGTCGACGGTCGCACGGCTCTCCTGAAAGTCGCTCACAAGCCGCCTGCTGTGATTGCGTGCCACCCCGAAAGATACCAGCGGTAGCGCTGTCGAGTTGGGCGCTTCGCCAGCCCGCATGCAATAGACGGAGAAATTCCCCGTCGCGGGATAGGTGTAGGCGCCGAGTTGTCCCGCGCCGGGTCGGCTGACGTTGCAGGTGATCGCAGCCGAATTCGCCCCCACCGTGACGCTGCCGGAATAGGTGGCGACCAGGTTGGGCTGCGGCGTCGGCGTATGCGTCAGCGCAAGGTCGAGCGAGAAGGCCGACTGGCTCGGCGTCGCCGCGTTCATGCTCATCGTCACCGTGCTGTCGGTGTTAAGGTAGTTTGTCATGAGAAGCGGCAGGTACTGCGTCGTCTTTCCGGCGATGCGCACCGTGACCGTGCTGGCAAGAACCCGGCCGTCATTGAGGAATGTCTTGTAGGAAACCGATGTGTTGTTGGTGCCCGTGCAAGTGACGGTTTCCGTCCCGCCGCCGAGATGCTGCTTCTTGTAGGATTTCTTGAGCAAAGAGATCGACTTGCCGATCTTGTGCCATGGATGCTTGTGATGCGGCCCACCCGCATGAGAAACCGTGGTGAAGGATACTGACAATGCAAGCGCTGCGAGAAGACGTAGATACATATGATACCCCCAAGGACCCAGGATATTAGTATTGGGCCGATCAGGGTGACGCAACGTCGCTCTTAATGAACGGTTAATTCCTTCGGGCCGGTCTCCGGCGGCGATGTTCTGGATCGAAGCCCGGCCTGCTGCACCGCCGGCGCCTCCTGCGTCGGAAGCAGCGTGAAATCCATGACGACCGGCAAATGGTCCGAGCCGACATTGCCGAGCCGGTGCGGCGGCTGTTCCACCACCGCGCCCTTCACCAGTATATGGTCGATCGGCAGGCCGATATAGGGCCGCAGCATGTCCGGCGCGCGGCGGTCGATCCATGTCGGCCCGACCCAGCGCGTGAAGCGCAGTGATCCGCTGGCGGCGACGCGCTGCGCCATCACGCTCCACGGCGTGGCGTTGAAGTCGCCGCCGAGGATGGCGGTGGGGCCTAGCGTGGCGAGCGTCTGCGCGGCGTTCTCCACCTGCCATTTCTGCCAGAACGGCCACGGCCAGCCGATATGCAGCGCCACCACGTCCACCGCCTGCCCGCCGAAATCCACCGTCCCCAGCGCCAGCGTCCCGTCGTCCTTGCACTCCTGCCGTCCGCCCTGAGCGAAGGGCCGGCGCGACAGGATCGTCACGCCGCCATTGCGCGAATCCTGATGACAGCGCAGCCGGTAGGGATAGGCGGCGCGCAGCACCTCCAGACGCGGCTCCCACTGCGCCGACACCTCGATCAGCGTGACGATATCCGGCTTCTCGCGGCCGATCATCGACAGCACCGCGCCCTTGTCGGGATTGTCGTAGCGCAGGTTGAGATGCAGCATCCGGTAGCGCGGCGCGTCGTCGGGCGCCGCATTGGCGGTGCCGCTCCAGTTCAGGTCCGGCAGGCCGAGCGTAGCCAGGACCGGCAGCAGGGCGGCTGCCAGGAGGCCCGCCGATGCCGGCCGCCAGCCGCGAAAAAGCGCCAGCAAAAGCGCCGCCGCCGCCACGCCCGCCGCGAGATGCATGCGGAAATGCGCAAGCGTGTCGAAGGCCGCATGCCATTCGCCGAGGAAGCCGGCATAGACCAGCGCGGCAATGCCCAGCCCGCAAAGCAGGATCAGGAGCGCCAGCCACCATTTCGCAGGCTTGCCGAGAAACATCACATCCATCCGTCGCCGACTGCCGCTCTCCAAGCGCGACAATGGGGCGGCGTCGTGGCGCCGCCGCCTCCCATCCTACTGGAAGGCGGTTTCCGAAAAGCTTCTGAGCTTGCGCGAGTGCAGCCGCTCGGGCGGCATTTCGGCCAGCTTCTCCACCGCCCTTATGCCGATCTGGAGATGCTGCGACACCTGCCGCTTGTAGAACTCCGTCGCCATGCCCGGCAGTTTCAATTCGCCATGCAGCGGCTTGTCGGACACGCACAGCAGCGTGCCGTAGGGCACCCGGAAGCGGAAGCCGTTGGCGGCGATCGTGGCCGATTCCATGTCGAGCGCGATGGCGCGCGACTGCGAAAGCCGCTGCACCGGCCCGCGCTGCTCGCGCAGCTCCCAGTTGCGGTTGTCGATGGTGGCCACAGTGCCGGTGCGCATGACGCGCTTGAGCTCGTAGCCGGAAAGGCCGGTGACCTCGGCCACCGCCTGCTCCAGCGCCACCTGCACCTCGGCCAGCGCGGGAATCGGCACCCACACCGGCAGGTCGTCGTCCAGCACGTGGTCCTCGCGTACATAGGCATGCGCCAGCACATAGTCGCCCAGCGCCTGCGTGTTGCGCAGGCCGGCGCAGTGGCCCAGCATCAGCCAGGCATGCGGCCGCAGCACCGCGATATGGTCCGTGATCGTCTTGGCGTTGGAGGGGCCGACGCCGATATTCACCATGGTGATGCCGCCATGGCCCGGCTTCACCAGATGATAGGCCGGCATCTGCGGCAGGCGCAGCGGCGTGCCCTCATGCGGCGTGGTCTCGCCGGGCCTCGTCACGACGTTGCCGGGCTCGACGAAGGCGACATAGCCCGCGCCGCCCCCGGCCATCATCTCGCGGGCATAGGCGCAGAACTCGTCGATATAGAACTGGTAGTTGGTGAACAGGACGAAGTTCTGGAAGTGCCTCGGGCTGGTGGCGGTGTAGTGTGACAGCCGGTGCAGCGAATAGTCGATGCGCTGCGCGGTGAACGGGGCCAGCGGCATCGGCTCGCCGGGCACCGGCTCATAGGTGCCGTTGGCGATCAGGTCGTCGGTGGCGTTGAGGTCCGGTACGTCGAATATGTCGCGCAGGGGCCGCTGGATGCGGTCGGCGATGCTGCCGTCCACATGCGTGCCTTCGAGGAAGGCGAAATGCAGCGGGATCGGCCGCTCCGACTCCGAGATCGTCACCGGCACGCCGTGATTGCGGATGATCTGCCGAAGCTGCTCCACCAGATAGCTCTCGAACAGGTCCGGCCGCGTGATCGTTGTCGAATAATAGCCCGGCTGCGGCATGTGGCCGAAGGCGAGGCGCGAATCCACATGCGTATAGGACGAGATGGCGATGCTGATCTCGGGATAGAAGGCGCGGAAGCGGCTGGTCGTCTCGCCGCCGCTGGTCAGCGTCTGGAAGGCGTCGCGCAGGAAGGCCGTGTTGCGCTCATAGAGAGCCTTCAGCGCCGCCACCGCCGCATGCGCGTCGGTGAAGGTCTCGCGCGGATAGGGGTCTGGATAGACGACGGAATCGATCGGCTGGGGAAAAGTGGGCTTGTCCATGACCCATTATAGAGCATGTCCCCGGAAAGTGCGCAGCGGTTTCCCGACGAGGCCGTGCGCAAAATAGAGGTTTCTGGCGTGCATTTCGACCGGCCCGCGAACGGCATTTTCCTCAGCCGCGCTGAAGGCCCATCAGCAGCACCAAGCCGGCACCGTTCGACATCTTCTGGGTCGTGCCGATGGTCTGCTCGGCGCCGGCATTCACCTTCTGCACGGCGATGGCCGGCATGAAAAGCAGGGCGGCGACGAGCGCGGCGCGCGCAAGGCCGGCGGCCAGATGGTTGTTCTTGCTGTTTTCTTTTCTCATTGTCGTTTCTTTCAGCGGCGCGACAGGGGCGCGCATCCGTTTCCGTTTTCGGTTCCGCAGAAGCTCGCCCATCCGTTCATGGAGCGCGGCTTTCGGTTCGCCTCCGTCACGGCCATCGCCAGAAGCATGCCGAAGATCGAAACAAGGAGGCAGACGATGGTGAAGCGGCGTGCGAGCATGTGCGTGTCCTCGATTGCGGACACTATGGCGAGGCGGCGCTGAACTCCGCCTGATCGCACCATTCATCTGCCGTTCAGCTAGATGAAGAATGTGTAACCCACGAATGTGGCTATATTTTTGCGCGGCTTCGCGTCGCCCGGTTGGCGCGCTGCGCGCGATGTGGTTAGCTCGCTCTCATCCCCAAGGAGACCGACATGACTGAGCAGACCCGCCCGATCGAGCTCTATTACTGGCCGACGCCCAACGGCTGGAAAATCAGCGTGGCGCTCGAGGAAATGGGCGTCCCCTACGAGGTGAAATACGTCAATATCGGCAAGGGCGAGCAGTTCGAGCCCGCCTTCCTCAAAATATCGCCGAACAACCGCATGCCGGCTATCGTCGACCCAGAAGGGCCCGGCGGCCAGCCGATCTCGGTGTTCGAATCCGGCGCGATCCTGCAATATCTCGGCCGCAAGTTCGGCAAGCTCTATCCGGCCGACGAGCGGACCCGCGTCGAGGTCGACCAGTGGCTGTTCTGGCAGATGGGCGGGCTCGGGCCCATGGCTGGGCAGGCGCATCACTTCCGCCAGTATGCGCCGGAAAAGCTCCCCTATGCCGTCGATCGCTACACCAACGAGGTGAACCGCCTCTACGGCGTCATGAACAAGCGCCTCGCCGACCGCGAGTTTCTGGCCGGCGACTATTCGATCGCCGACATCGCCTGCGTCGGCTGGGTGCGGCCCTTCAAGAACCAGGGCCAGGACCTCGACGATTTCCCCAACCTCAAGCGCTGGTTCGAGACGATCATGGCGCGCCCCGCCGTCGAGCGCGGCATGGCGGTGGGACAGGAGCACCGCCGCAACATCGCCGAGGACAAGGACGCGCAGAAGGTGCTGTTCGGGCAAAAGGCGAGATAGCGAATAGCGGGTAGCGAATAGGGAAAAAGGCGGTGCCGCGGCCAGCCTTCCCCTATTCGCTACTCGCTGTTTCGCTATTCGCTCCTACAGCCTCGACCAGTTCTGCGAGCGGCAGATCACCGCCATCACGCAGCCGCGCATTTTGAGCGAATTGCCGCTCAGCGTCGCGTCGCCCTTGTAGGTCTTGTCGTTGGCGGGGTCGGTGATGGTGCCCTTGTAGCTGTTCTTGCCCTCCGGGCTCATCTTGCCGATCTGCTTGCCGCTGTGCTGACCGCTCACCAGCTTGATGCAGAAGCCGCCCGCGCAACTCGTGATCTGCGCGGTCGAACCGGCATCGGTACGCCAGCGGCCCTCGATGGGATCAGCCGCCGCGACACCCGTCATCATGAGCGCGGCGATGGCCGCGACGCCCAACGTCTTCAACATGAACTCCTCCCGCCCGGACCGCTGCCGGGGCTTGATAGATTTACGCGCACGTAAACGTAACAAAAGCCGTGCCGGCGCGGAAGGGGCCTTGTGAGGCACCCGTTTCGCCGCGCGCACCGCAAGAACGTGAACCGGATTGCCGCGCAGAATCCGGATCGACCGCGAGTCACGGTGAATCAAGCGTTAGCCGGCATCTGGCGGATTCCGTATATTTTGCATGAACGAGCGCGGAGTTCCGGGATTCCCATGTTTAACGGAATCTTGGATTTACGGATAATTTGAGTTTTGTTTTCATCTACTTAAGCAAGCCATTTAACGACGGATTCAAGGCTCCCCGTCATTCTCCAGGCATCGGATCAAGACGACGGGAACAGGCGAAAACGCCGCTCTCGGGAGAAGACAGGGGACTGAAAAATGGCTCGTTATGACATGCTCGAAACCGGCATCGGCGCCAACGCCCAGGCCGACATTCTCTTCGAACTCGGCCTGATGTATGCGACCGGCCGCGACTGCGAGGCCGACGTGGTGGCCGCGCACAAGTGGTTCAACATCGCCGCCATCAAGGGCTCCGCCCGCGCCGCCGAACTGCGCGCCGAACTCTCCGCCAATATGAGCAAGGCCGACATCGCCCGCGCCCTGCGCGAAGCCCGCGAGTGGATGACGCTGCACTGACGATCGCGCGAACTGCGCCTCGGCCGCTGCCTGGACAACAGCCGCCATCGCGCAGTGCGATCACGTGGATGAAGCGCCCGGCGACAGGGAAAATACCTCTGCCGGCGGCATCCGCAGAGAAGAAGGCGCAACGCGCCGGAGCATAAGTGCCGCTCCGGCTCGGATCACCCCTCCACGAACCGCACCAGGACGGCGCCGTCGCTGACCTGCATGCCCTCCGCCGCGATTTCGGCGATGATGCCGTCATGCGGCGCAGTGATGGCGTGCTCCATCTTCATCGCCTCCAGCACCAGCAGCGGCTGCCCGCGCGCGACCGTCTCGCCCTGTGCCGCATGCACCAGCTTGACCAGCCCCGGCATCGGCGCGCGCAGGCTGTCGGCGCCGCCGGCGGCATCCCGCGTGGCGTCCAGCGGATCGTCCAGCGCGAATGTGTGGCTCGCCGCCCCCGAAAATACGGTCACGTGACCGGGCCATCGCACGGCCGGCATTTCGCCGTCCGCCCGGAGCCGGATCGTATTGCCCCCGACATCCGCCCGGATCGCCGTTCCATCGGCAGTCATGGCAACAGTCGTCGGCACGTCGCCCTGCCGCAGGTGCACGAGATGCGCCAGCGCCGAATAATGCCCGTAGCCGCGCAGCGTGTCCCATGGATCGGCGGATAATGGCGGTTCTGCCAGCCCAGCGGCAAGCGCCGCGGCCTGCGCGACGATGCGGTTGGTGGGCGCTTCCGTCGCCGTGAGCTCCGCCTGCTTGCGGGCGATCAGCCCTGTATCGACGCGGCCGGCCGCGAAGTCCTCGTCACGCGCCAGCGCAGCGAGGAAGGCGAGGTTCACCACCGTGCCGGCAATCTCGGTCCGCGCCAGCGCCTCGCCGAGCCGCGAAAGGGCCGCCGCGCGGTCCGGTCCGCCTGCGACGAGCTTGGCGATCATCGGATCGTAGAAGGGCGGGATCGCGTCGCCCGCGCGCACGCCGGTCTCGACGCGCACATGCCCGTCCTCCGGGGCGGGAAAGACGAGATGATGCAGCGTGCCGGTCGCCGGCAGGAAGTCGCGCTGCGGGTCCTCGGCATAGAGCCGCGCCTCGAAGGCGTGGCCGGACAATGCGATCTCGTCCTGGCGGCGGGGCAGGGGCTCGCCTGCCGCCACGCGCAACTGCCACTCCACGAGGTCGACGCCCGTCACCATCTCGGTGACCGGATGCTCCACCTGCAGGCGCGTGTTCATCTCCATGAACCAGAAGCGGTCCGGGGAAAGCCCGGCGCTGGCATCGGCGATGAATTCGATCGTTCCGGCGCCGCAATAGTCGATGGTCTTGGCGGCCTTCACCGCCGCCTGCGTCATCGCCTTGCGCATCGCCTCGGTCATGCCGGGCGCCGGCGCTTCCTCGATCACCTTCTGGTGGCGGCGCTGTGCCGAGCAGTCGCGCTCGAAAAGGTGCACGACATTGCCCAGCTCGTCGCCGAACACCTGCACCTCGATATGGCGCGGGCTCTCGATATATTTCTCCACCAGCACGCGGTCGTCGCCGAAGGCCGCCTTCGCCTCGCGCCGTGCCGCCGCCAGCGCCTCGGCGAAATGGTCCGGATGGTCGACGCGGCGCATGCCCTTGCCGCCGCCGCCGGCGCGGGCCTTGATGAGCACAGGATAGCCGATCTCGCGCGCCTTCGAGGCGAGCAGCACGATCTCCTGCGCCTCGCCGTGATAGCCGGGCACCACAGGCACGCCCGCCTTCTCCATCAGCCGCTTGGCGGCATCCTTCAGCCCCATGCTGCGGATCGACGCCGCGCGCGGCCCGATGAAGACGAGGCCGGCCTTGGTCACCGCATCGACGAAATCCGGGTTTTCCGACAGGAAGCCGTAGCCCGGATGGATGGCCTCCGCGCCGGTGGCCAGCGCCGCCGCGATGATCCTGTCGCCGCGCAGATAGCTGTCGAGCGCCGGCGCTGGTCCGATATGCACCGCCTCGTCGGCCATCGCGACATGAAGCGCAGAAGCATCGGCGTCGGAATAGACCGCGACGGTCGAAATCCCCATCCGCCGCGCGGTGCGCATCACGCGGCAGGCGATCTCGCCGCGATTGGCAATCAGGATCTTTGCGAACATGTCTCCTCCAGGCCTGGCGGCAGACGGACATGCGATGTTGTGTCAGATATCCGCCGCGCCTGCCAGTCCGGGTGCATCTGCCTCAATAGCCGGCGGCGCGGTCCACCAGATTGCGCAAGGGCGCCCCGCCGTCATGCGCGTCCATCTGTGCCAGCATGGCCGGAACCAGATGCGCAGGGTCGGAGACGGCCGCCGCATGCGGCGTGACGAAGACGCGTGGATGCGACCAGAGCGGGCTCGCGGCCGGCAGCGGCTCGGTCTCGAACACGTCGAGGCTCGCATCTTTCAGCGTCCCGTCCTCCAGGGCGCGAAGAATGTCCGCTTCGCTTTGCAATCCGCCGCGCCCGGCATTGACCAGCACGGCGCCGCCAAGCGCGTTGCGACGCCGCAGGCCACGAAGAAGGCCGTAGTTGACGATGCCGCGCGTCGCATCCGTGAGCGGCAGCAACACAACGAGGATGTCGGTCGCCGCGAGGAAGGGCGCCAGCCCGTCCTCTCCGGCGAAGCAGTGCACGCCGTCCATCGCGGCAGGCCGGCGCGACCAGCCGTTCAGCACGAAGCCGAGCGGGCGCAGCGCGTCCGCCGCCGCCTTCGCCAGATTGCCGAAGCCGAGGAAGCCGACCGCCACCTCGTCCGCGCGCGGCTGCGGCACGTCGGCCCACAGGCCGGCTGCCTGGTTGGCGCGATAGGCCATGCCCTGGCGATGGTGATCGAGCACGCGCCACACGACATATTCGACCATGTGGCCGGTCAGGTTGTCGTCCACCACCCGCACGATCGGCACGTCGGGCAGGTCCGGATCGGCAAACAGATGATCGACGCCCGCACCCACCGAGAAGACGGCGCGCAGGTTCGGCAGGCGCGCCAGGATGCCGGGCGGCTGCTTCCAAACCACGGCATAGCGGATGGTCGGATCGGCGGGATCGTCCAGTTCCGTCGCTACGGTCCGCTCGCGCGACAGCAGTTCGCGCCACTCGGCCGGGTCGAAGCCGCGCACGGAAAGAAGGACGCGTCCCTTGTTGGTTCCTGCCGGCATGGCGCCCTCTACTGGTTGACCACGCCGGCGGGCGCCGTGGCAATGTCGAAAGCGGCGGCGATCAGCGCGCGCGTATAGTCGGTCTGCGGCGTCTCGAAGATCTGCTCGGCGGGTCCGGCCTCCACCACCTTGCCGTTGCGCATCACGATCACCTCGTTCGCCAGCGCCCGCACCACCTTGAGGTCGTGGCTGATGAAGAGATAGGCGAGGTTGTGCTTGCGCTGGAGGTCGCGCAGCAGGTCCACCACCTGCGCCTGCACGCTCATGTCGAGCGCCGATGTCGGCTCGTCCAGCATCACGAAGCGCGGCTTCAGCACCATGGCGCGGGCGATGGCGATGCGCTGGCGCTGCCCGCCGGAAAACTCGTGCGGATAGCGGAAGCGCGTCGCCGGATCGAGCCCGACCTCCTTGAGCACCGCCACCACCCGCTCGTCGCGTTCTTCCGGCGAGAGCTTGGGTTCGTGGATGCGCAGCCCTTCCTCGATGATCTCCGACACCGACATGCGCGGGCTGAGCGAGCCGTAAGGGTCCTGGAAAACGATCTGGATTTCGCTGCGCAGCGGCCGCATGCCTGAAAAGGACAATTTGGCGATGTCGCGCCCGCCGAAATCGATCTCGCCTTCCGACGAGATCATCCGCGTCAGCGCAAGGCCGAGCGTGGTCTTGCCCGAGCCGGACTCGCCCACCACGCCGACGGTCTGGCCGGCGCGCACGGTGATGTCGATCCCGTCCACCGCCTTCACGTGGTCGACGGTCTTGCGGAAGAAGCCCTTCTTGATCGGGAACCAGACCTTCATCTCGTCGCCGGTGATCACCGGCTTCGCTTCCGGGTCGGCCGGCTGCGGCCGGCCCTTCGGCTCGGCGGCGAGCAGATGGCGCGTATATTCGTGCTGCGGATTGGCGAAGATCTCGGCCGTCGGGCCGCTCTCCACGATCCTGCCCTTGGTCATCACGCACACCCGGTCGGCGATGCGCCGCACGATGCCGAGGTCGTGGGTGATGAACAGCATCGACATGCCGTTCCTGACCTTCAGCCCGGCGAGAAGCTCGAGGATCTGCGCCTGCACGGTCACGTCGAGCGCCGTCGTCGGCTCGTCGGCGATGAGAAGTTCCGGCTCGTTGGCGAGCGCCATGGCGATCATCACGCGCTGGCGCTGCCCGCCCGACAGCTCATGCGGATAGGCGCCGAGCCGCCGTTCCGGCTCGCGGATGCCGACCTCGTGCAGCAGTTCCAGCGTGCGCGCCCGCGCCGCCTGTTCGCGCATGCCGCGATGCAGCCGCAGGATCTCGCCGATCTGGTCCTCGATCGTGTGCAGCGGGTTGAGCGAGGTCATCGGCTCCTGGAAGATCATGGTGATCTTGTTGCCGCGCACCTTGCGCAGTGCCTTCTCGTCCAGCGCCAGCAGGTCCTGCCCGCGGAAGTGGATGCTGCCGGATGGATGGCTGGCCGGCGGATAGGGCAGCAGCTTCAGGATCGACAGCGCCGAGACCGACTTGCCCGAGCCGGACTCCCCCACCAGCGCCACCGTCTCGCCCTTGCCGATGTCGAATGACACATGGTCGACCGCGAGCGTCTCCCTGCCGCCTTGCGCGAAGGCGACGGAGAGGTCGCGGACGGAGAGGAGAGGATCGGCGCTCAAAGGGCAGCCTCGACGTCGGTCTTGCGGAAATCGTCGCCCTTGAACAGCAGTGGCTCGCTCCGCGCCTTGGCCAGCGCATAGGCGAAGCAGTCGCCGAGATTGAGCTTGGCCTCGTGATTTCCCTTACCGTAGCGCTGATAGGCTTGCCGGGCGAACCGGGCCTGCTTGGGGGTTACCGCAACGAGATTGACGCCGAAATCCTCCAGCATGGCGTCCAGTTGCGCTCCCTTGCGCGTACCCTTCAACGCATCGAGCCGCACAGCGGCTTCGAGATAATTGACCGGGGACATGACGTGATGGCGCTTCTGGGCCAACAGCAACGCATCCTCGAACGCGTCGCCGTCTTCCTCTTCCAGCATGATGGCGAGAATGGCCGAAGCATCAACGATCATTTGGGCAGCCCGATTTCGTCGTAGAGATCGGAATGATCACTCGTTACGCCGGGGGGAGTCTGGCCGGACCGCCGGAGTATGTCCTTTATCCTGGCCTTGCGCGTTTCGTAATCATCGTTGAGGCGCAACCTTCGCAATTCACCCTCCAGCGCTTGCTCGATCGCCCCGGTGATACTCTGCCCGGTCTCGGTAGCCAGTTGCTTCGCCAGCTTCTCGACATTCGGATTCTTGATGTTCAGGCCCATCGCAGCCTCCATGGTAGAAAGCCGGCGATCTTATACCATGCCCCGCGCCTCACCGGAACGTCTTCCGCGGATCGAACGCATCCCGCGTCGCCTCGCCGATGAAGATCAGCAGCGAAAGCATGATCGACAGCGTCAGGAAGCCGGAGATGCCGAGCCATGGCGCGTTGAGGTTGCGCTGGCCCTGCCTAAGCAATTCGCCCAGCGAGGCGGAGCCGGGCGGCAGGCCGAAGCCGAGGAAGTCGAGCGAGGTCAGCGTGGTGATGGCGCCGTTGAGGATGAAGGGCAGGAAGGTCAGCGTCGCCACCATCGCGTTGGGCAGCAGGTGCCGGTACATGATGGTGAAGTTGCCGACGCCGAGCGCGCGCGCCGCGTTCACATATTCGAAGTTGCGCGCCCGCAGGAACTCCGCCCGCACCACGCCGACGAAGGCCACCCATGAGAACAGAAGCATGATGCCGAGCAGGATGAAGAAGCCCGGCGGCAGCACGGCTGCGATGATGAGGATGAGGTAAAGCACCGGGATCGACGACCAGATCTCGATGAAGCGCTGGAAGATGAGGTCGGTCCAGCCGCCGAAATAGCCCTGCACGGCTCCCGCCGACACGCCGATAACGGCCGAGGCGAGCGTCAGCACCAGCCCGAACAGAACCGAGATGCGGAAGCCGTAGATGACGCGGGCGAGCACGTCGCGCGCCTGGTCGTCGGTGCCCAGCCAGTTCCAGTTGCCCGGCCGGCAATCGGCATCGTCCACGCCCGCCATGTAGCGGCTGCATCGGGTTCCGGCGTCGTACATCCACGAAGGCTTGGCGGGCGCGGCCTCGGGGATCTCGTTGTTCACGGTGCGGTAGGAATAGCGGACCGGTGGCCAGATCGCCCAGCCATTGGCGGCGATCTCCTCCTGGATCACCGGGTCGCGATAGTCGGTCACCGCGAGGAAGCCGCCGAACTTCTCCTCCGGATAGTCGACCAGCACCGGATAGATGATCTCGCCCTTGTAGGAGGCGATGATCGGCTTGTCGTTGGCCAGGAACTCGGCGAACAGCGACAGCACGAACAGGAAGAGGAAGATCCACAGCGACCAGTAGCCGCGCCGGTTGGCCTTGAAATTCTGCCAGCGTCGCCGGTTGAGCGGCGACAGCCAGGGCCGCGCCACCTTCTCGCGGACGCCTTCCACCTCGGCCTTCACCTGGATGTCGCTCATCACACGTCCCTGCGGTCGAAGTCGATGCGCGGATCGATCCAGGTGTAGATCAGGTCCGATAGCAGGCCGACGAAAAGGCCGATGAGCGAGAAGATGTAGAGCGTGGCGAACACCACCGCATAGTCGCGGTCGAGCACCGAGCGGAAGCCGAGCAGGCCGAGCCCGTCGAGCGAGAAGATGTTCTCGATCAGCAGCGAGCCGGTGAAGAAGGCCGAGATGAAGGCGCCCGGAAATCCCGCCACGATGATCAGCATCGCATTGCGGAACACGTGGCCGTAGAGCACCTGCCGTTCCGATAGTCCCTTGGCCCGCGCGGTCACCACATATTGCTTGCGGATTTCCTCGAGGAAGGAATTCTTCGTCAGCAGCGTCGTTGTTGCGAAGGCCGACAGCACCATGGCGGTCAGCGGCAGGGTGAGGTGCCAGAAATAGTCGAGGATGCGTTCGGGCCAGGAAAGCTGCGCCCAGTTCTCCGAGGTCAGCCCGCGCAGCGGGAACCAGTCGAAGAAGGAGCCGCCGGCGAACAGCACCATCAGCAGGATGGCGAAGAGGAAGCCGGGAATGGCATAGCCGACGATGACGATGCCGCTCGTCCAAACGTCGAAGGCCGATCCGTCCTTCACCGCCTTGCGGATGCCGAGCGGGATCGAGATGGCATAGGAGATCAGCGTGATCCACAGCCCCAGCGAGATCGACACCGGCATCTTCTCGATGATCAGGTCGATCACCGAGATGTCGCGGAAATAGCTCTCGCCGAAGTCGAAGCGGATATAGTTCCACAGCATGCCGAAGAAGCGTTCGAGCGGCGGCTTGTCGAAGCCGAACTGCTTCTCCAGTTGCGCGATGAAGGCCGGGTCGAGGCCCTGCGCGCCGCGATAGCGCGATTCCCCGCCGCCCATGTCGAACTGCGCCCCGGCATCCGCGCCGCCGCCGGAGAGGCGGTCGGTCACGCCGCTGCCTTGCCCCTGGAGCCGCGCGATCACCTGCTCGACCGGGCCGCCGGGGGCAAACTGGATGACGATGAAGGAAATCGCCATGATCCCGAACAGGGTCGGGATCATCAGCAACAGCCGGCGCAGCACATAAGCTGCCATCAGGCGCGCGCTCCGTGGTCAGCCCTTGCCAATCGCCTTCGCCTTTTCATCATCCACCCACCAAAGCGATTCCACCGGGAAGCCGTAGTCGGGCTTGGGCTCCTTGAAGCCGAACATGTCCCAATAGGCTGCCTTGTGATTCGCTGCATACCAGTTTGGAATCCAGTCCCGGCGTGCGCGCAAGACCCTGTCGAGCGCGCGCATGGCGGTTATCATCTCGTCGCGGCTCTGCGCACGCCCCGCCGCGTCGATCAGCGCGTCGATGGCCGGGTTCTCCGTGCCGCTCAGATTGCGCGATCCGCTGGCCTTCGCGGCGCGGGAGTGGAAGGTGTTGGCAAGCTGGTCGCGCGTCGGCGTGCCGCCGAAGCTCAGCGCCATCATGACGATGTCGAAGTCGAAATCCGCCTGCCGCGCCTGGTACTGCGCCGAATCCACCATGCGGATCGTGGCGTCGATGCCGATCGCCCGCATGCTTTCCACGAAAGGCGAGGTGATCCGCGACAGCGATTCATCCTGCACCAGCATTTCCACCGCAAGCGGCGCCCCGCGCCCGTCGACGAGACGGTTTCCCTGTGCGGTCCATCCGGCCTCGATCAGCAGCTGCCGCGCGCGGCGCAGCATGGTCCGGTCGCGCCCCGAGCCGTCGGATACCGGCTGCATCACCGCCTCGCCGAAGGCTTCATCCGGAATATGCTGGCGCAGCGGCTCCATCAGGGCCAGTTCCTCGGGGGAGGGCACGCCCTCGGCCTTGAAGTCCGACTTCTCGAAGCAGCTCTGCGCGCGCGCATAGGCGCCGTAGAAAAGGTTGCGGTTGGTCCACTCGAAGTCGAAGCAATGGGCGATCGCCTCGCGCACCCGCGCATCCTTGAACCGCTCGCGCCGCTGGTTCACCGCCCATGCCTGCATCGTGGGCCGCAGGTCGCCCGGAAATTCGCGTTTCGTGACGCGTTTGTCGCGGATCGCGGGAAAGTCGTACTCGGTCGCCCATGTGCGCGCGGTGAATTCCTGCCGGAACAGGATGTCGCCCTTCTTGAAGGCCTCGAAGCCCGCCTGCCGCTCGCGGTAGAACTCGATGCGGATGCGCTCGAAATGGTTCAGGCCCCGGTTGACCGGCAGGTCGCGTCCCCAATAGTCGGACACCTTCTCATATTCGATGAAGCGCCCGGCGGAGAGGCGCCCGACCTTGTACTGGCCGTTGCCGAGCGGCGCCGTCATCTGCGAGCCGTCGAAGGGATGCGTGTCGAACCAGGCCTTCGACAGCACCGGATAGCCGGCGACGGCGAAGATGGTCTGCGACGACTGCTCGCCGTTGAAGCCGACGCGGAAGGTGCGTTCGTCCTCGGCCACTGCCTCCGTCATGTCGGACAGCGGCAGCGAGAGTTGCGGATGGCCCTTCTCCTTCAGCAGCTCGAAGGTGAAGACGGCATCGGCCGCCGTCACCGGCGAGCCGTCGTGGAAGCGGGCTTCCGGCCGCAGGCGGAAGGTGAAGCTGTTGCGGTCGGCGGCGATCGTCACCGTTTCTGCGAGCAGGCCGTAGAGCGAGTCCGGCTCGTCGAGCGAGCCGGCCATCAGCGCGTCGAAGCACATTTCCATGCGCGGCGGCGCGTCGCCGCGCGGCACGAAGGTGTTCAGCGTGTTGAAGGTCAGCACCGACTGGTTGAAGAGCCAGTTCGGCGGCTGGAAATTGAACGTGCCGCCCTGCGGCGCATCCACGGAAGCATATTCGAAATGGCTGAAATCCTTCGGATATTTCAGCTCGCCGAAGGTCGAGATCCCATAGAGCGCTTCCTCCGTCGCCAGCGCGGCGATGCCGCGGGACGGCAGCAGCGGCGCGGCGAGGCTTGCCGCGCCGAGCGCCAGGAAGTCGCGGCGACGCAGCCAGCCGGCGGCCATCAGTTGCCGCTCCGGTACTTGGCGGTCAGCGCCTTTTCGCGCTCGACGTCGATCCACCAGGAATCGATGTCGATGCCGACATAGCTGGGCTGCTGCTCAGGGATGCCGAACTTGTTCCAATAGGCGATGCGCAGCGCAGGCGAATGCCATTGCGGCACGATGTAGTAGCCCCACAGCAGCACCCGGTCGAGCGCGCGCGTCGCGGCGACGAGGTCGTCGCGGTCCTTGGCGAAGATCACCTTGTCGATCAGCGCGTCGACCACCGGGTCCTTGATGCCGGCGAGATTGCGCGAATCGGGCTGGTCGGCGGCGATCGAGCTCCAGTAGTCGCGCTGCTCGTTGCCCGGCGATTGCGACTGCGGCAGCACGCCGACCACCACGTCGTAGTCGAAGGTGCGGAAGCGGTTGACGTACTGGCTGGTGTCGACGATGCGGATCGATGCCTGGATGCCCAGGCGGCGCAGATTGTCGATGAAGGGCTTCATCATGCGCTCGTCCGTCGGGTCGTCGCCGAGGAACTCGATCCTGAAGGGCTGTCCCGTCTGGACGCTCACCATGCGCCCGTCGCGGCTCTCCCAGCCGGCGTCGCGCAGAAGCTGCACCGCGTGGCGCAGGTTCTCGCGCACCGACTGCGGCTTGTCGTAGACGGGCAGCGTGAATTCCTTGGTGAACACCTCGTCGGGAACCTTGCCGCGGAATTCCTCGAGGATCGCCAGCTCGCGTCCTTTCGGCAGGCCGCTGGATGCGAGCTCGCCGCCGCCGAAATAGGTCGAGGTGCGCGCATAGGCATTGTAGAAGAGCGTGCGGTTCATGCTCTCGAAGTCGAAGGCCCATGTCAGCGCCTCGCGCACCCGCCGGTCGGCGAATTGCGGCTTGCGCGTGTTGAGCACGAAGCCCTGCATCGGATAGCCGGCGGTGCTTTCGAACTCGCGCTTGATCACGTCGCCCGCCTGGAAGGCGGGGAAGTTGTAGCCGGTCGCCCAGCGCTGCGCCCGGTTCTCCAGCCGGTAATCCTGGAAGCCGCCCTTTGTGAAGGCCTGCCACGCCGCGTTGTCGTCCTGGAAATAGATGAAGCGCTGGCGGTCGAAGTTCTGGCGGCCGATATTGACCGGCAGTTTTGCACCCCAATAGTCCTTCACGCGCGACCAGATGATCTCCGAGCCGGGGCGGAAGCTCTCGATCTTGTAGGCGCCCGAGCCGAGCGGCGGCTCCAGCGTCGGCTGGCTGATGTCGCGCTGCCGCCCCTGCGTATCCTTGCCTTCCCACCAGTGCTTCGGCAGCACGGCGAGGTCGCCCATGATGTGCGGCAGCTCGCGGTTGCCCTTCTGGTCGAAGCGGAACTCCACCTCGCGCTCCGAGATCGCCACCGCCTCGGTCACGTTCGCATAGTAGCGGTTGTAGAGCTGGCTGATCTCCTTGAGCTTGTCGAAAGACCAGGCCACGTCCTCGGCCGTGATCGGCTCGCCGTCATGCCAGCGCGCGTCGGGATGGATGCGATAGGTGGCCGACGAATAGTCGTCGGGATATTTGAAGGCGTCGGCGATGAGCCCGTGGCTGGTTCCCGGCTCGTCGGTCGACTGCTGCATGAGCGTCTCGTAGAGCAGCCCGCCGAAGCTGCCGAGGCCCGCCGCCGGCGTGCCGCGCACGATGAAGGGATTGAAGCTGTCGAAGGTGCCCGTCGCGATCGCGTTGACCGTGCCGCCCTTCGGCGCATCCGGGTTGACATAGGGATAGCGTTCGAAGGGCTTCGTCTCCGCTTCGCTTTCGATCAGCGAGGAGGAGATGCGCCATTCGTCCTTCTCGCCGTCCTGGCCGGCATCCTGCGCCGCACTCCCGTTCGCGAAAGCCAGCAACGCGCCGAGGGCGGTTGCGCCGATTATGCGGGCGGGAAGATGCATCGTTCACCTCATATTGCGTCGCGCGGCGGCCAGCCTAGCAACTCCGGCGGGCGCGCGCAGCCGCTTTGCGTTCCGACCTGTGTAAAAACAACGAGATCAGGCATTTTCATGATTCGGCATGTCCAAATGCGCCGCCGATCTGCCGGTCCCGGCCGGAAGCGGACTGCCGGGAGCTTTCGTGATCCGCGGGGCCGAGGCGCCCGAGCCCATGAAAAAAGCCGGCAAATGCCGGCTTTTTTGCTGGATGGAAATGACGATCCGCGGTCAGTTCGCCGGCTGGGCCGGCTGGGCCGGCTGCGCCGGGGCGGGAGCCGCTTCGCCGGGGGCAGGGGTCGGCGCTGCCGAGCTGCCGTCGTTCTGCGGTGCGGGCTGCGCCGGTGCTTCCTTGCCCTCGGCCGGGGCGGGTTGGCCTTCGGCGGGAGCAGGCTGGCCCTCGGCAGGCGCTTCGCCCTTCTCTTCCGCGGCGGGCGCCTCGGGAAGCGGCGCGGGGTTGTCAGAGAGCGAACGCAGATAGGCGATCAGATTGGCCTCTTCCTGCGGGTTCTTGATGCCGGCGAAAGCCATCGCGGTGCCGTTGACCAGCGAGCGGGGCGAAACGAGGAAATGGCTCAGATGCTCGTAGTCCCAGTGCTGGCTGCCGCCCTGCGAGAACTCGCGCATGGCGGACGAATAGGAAAAGCCCTCATGCGAGGCGATGGGGCGGTTGACCACGCCCCAGAGGTTCGGGCCGATCTTGTTGGCGCCGCCCTTGTCGGCGGTGTGGCAGGCGGTGCACTTGCGGAACACGGCCTCGCCGGCGGCCGGATCGGCCGTTGCAAGCAGCGACAGCGCAGTCGGGCCTTCCTCCTTGGCACCGCCGGCGGCGGGCGCCTCGGCCACCTCGATCGCGTAGCCGGGTTTCTCCGGCGCATGCGACGCGAACAGCGCGTCGGAAGCAAGGCTGACGGAGAACATGACGAACACGGTAGCGAGGAATGCGCCGATCAGCTTGTTGATTTCAAAAGAGTCCATCTGCCCAACGCTCCGTTCCGGGGACATGCGTCCGCCGTGTTCGTACCATGCCTGAAGCCCGCTGGAGGGGCGGGCGAAATTGCGCGGAAACTAGGTCTTTTGCTCCGGCCTTGCAACACTTATAAGGGCTGCGCAGAGTGAGACGTTTTGCCACTCGCAGACGTGTTTCGGAGGCTGGTTTGCAGCTCTATCGCACCTTCAGGGGCTCGGTCACGGGCGGCCGATTTAGATTGCGCTGAGCGCCGTCTCCCCGGCGGCCGTGCCGCCTGATTTCCGTTACTGAAAGCTGTCACAAATGAATATGAACAAGATCGCGTTCCAGGGCGAGCCCGGGGCGAACTCCGATACTGCCTGCCGCAACATGTATCCGGCGATGGAGCCGCTGCCTTGCGCCACCTTCGAGGATGCCTTCAACGCCGTCGAGACCGGCAAGGCGGGCCTCGCCATGATCCCGATCGAGAATACGATCGCCGGGCGCGTGGCCGACATCCACCATTTGCTGCCCGAATCGCGCCTCCACATCGTCGGCGAATATTTCCTGCCGATCCATTTCCAGCTCATGGTGCTGCCCGGCGTCGCGCGCGCCGAGATCAGGACGGTCCATAGCCATATCCATGCGCTCGGCCAGTGCCGCAAATATATCCGCCGCAACGGCTGGAAGGCGGTTGTTGCGGGCGATACCGCCGGCGCCGCCAAGCTGGTGTCTGAGGTGCAGGACCGCTCGATGGCCGCGCTCGCGCCGCGCCTCGCGGCCGAGCTCTACGGGCTCGACATCCTGGACGAGAATGTCGAGGACACCGATACCAACACCACCCGCTTCGTCGTGCTGACCAAGAACAAGGAATGGGTCGCGCGGCCGACGCCCGACGCGCCGATGATGACCACCTTCATCTTCAGGGTCCGCAACGTTCCCGCCGCGCTCTACAAGGCGATGGGCGGCTTCGCCACCAACGGCGTCAACATGACCAAGCTGGAGAGCTACCAGCTCGGCGCCTTCACCGCGACGCTCTTCTATGCCGACATCGAGGGCCATCCGGAGGATGCCGGCGTGAAGAACGCGCTGGAGGAACTGCGTTTCTTCTCGCGCGAGGTGCGCATCCTCGGCGTCTATCCGCGCAGCCCGTCGCGCGAGGAATGGAAGGTCGCCGACTGACCGTCCGGCCGCACACGGATTTGTTATCCCGCGTGCGGCTTTGTTCCTTGTCAGCGACATGGTTTGTGGCCATGCCGCTGGCATGAAGCGCCTCGCCGTTCTCCTGACCATGCTTCTCGCCGTGGCCCTGTTGCCCGCGGCGGCCGTCACCGCGTCGGTGGCCGGCCTGGGCAAGGACCTGCGCCCGGCGCTGGCGGCGGCCGAGGTCTGCGTGGCCGGCAATGCCGGCGACGCCGGCTGCGTGTCGAAGTCCGAGCAGTCGGCAATGCTCTGTCACCTCAATATGGCGGTGATGCCCGAAACCGGTGTCATCCTGCCCTTGCGCGGGAAGGGCGCGCCGCGATCCTCATCGCATGATTGCGCCGGCCCCACGCTCGCGGATGGTCTATTCCGGCCGCCACGCGTCTGAAATCCCTCGATGAAGCTGCCGTGCGGCAGGTGCGCAAGCGCGCCTCCCGCACATGGATATCGACATGGGTGGCTCACGCCGCCCGAGAGGATTTCACATGCATTCCAACAGTCTTACGCGCCGGCACTTCGTGCTGGGCGCAACAGGTTTCACATCGCTCGCCCTTGCCGGCTGCGTCAGCGCGCCGACACCCCCGCCGATGCCGGCCCCGCCGCAGCCGCGTGTCGATCCCGCGGCGCTCGGCTATGGCCCGGTTCCCGACGAGCCGTTCCCCATTCCCGCCGCGCGGATCGACCGCATCGACCCGAAATATTACCGGCAGGAGGTCGACGATCCGACGGGCGAGGCGCCCGGCACGGTCGTCGTGGATACGCCAGCCCGCTTCCTCTACCATGTGATGCCGGGCGGCCGCGCGATGCGCTACGGCGTCGGCATCGGCCGCGACGGCTTCGCCTGGGGCGGTCGCGCCATCGTCGCCTACAAGCGCAAATGGCCGAGATGGACCCCTCCGTCGGATATGATCGGCCGGCAGCCGGAGCTGGAGAAATACCGCCACGGCATGGAGCCCGGCCTCGACAACCCGCTCGGCGCCCGCGCGCTCTACATCCACAAGGACGGCAGGGACACGCTCTACCGCCTGCATGGAAGCCGCGAGGAATGGTCGATCGGCAAGGCGGTGTCGAGCGGCTGCGTGCGCCTGCTGTCGCAGGACATCATCCATCTCCACGACCGCGTGCGCGACGGCTCGCCGATCCATGTGATCCAATAGGGCGGTCGCGCAACTCGTCTTGCCACACGGGAAGATTTCTCGTGTGGCAAGCGACCCATGCCTCAGTCGCTCTCGGCCCACGCCCTGATGAGGTGCGTGGCGATGGCGCCTCTGGGCGGCACGCCGATGGAAGGATGCGTGCCGGCGACGATGGCGCGGGTCTCCGCGCGGGTGAACCAGCGGCAGTCCTCCAGTTCCTTCCCGTCGAAGGCGATGTCCTCGTTCAGCGCCTCGCCGAAGCAGCCGATCATCAGCGAATGCGGAAAGGGCCAGGGCTGGCTGGCCTGGTAGACGACCCGGCCGAGCCGGATGCCGGCCTCCTCGAAGGTCTCGCGGCGCACTGCGTTCTCGATTGTCTCGCCCGGCTCGATGAACCCGGCCAGCGCCGAATACATGCCCGGCGCGAAATGCGGGCTGCGCCCCAGAAGGCAGCGGTCCCGCGTCACCGCGAGCATGATGGCCACCGGGTCGGTGCGGGGGAATATCTCCGCGCCGCAGCCCGTGCAGACGCGCTTGTAGCCGCCGATGCGCATTTCGGTCGGCTGGCCGCAGCGGCCACAGAAGCGGTTGGCGGCGTGCCAGGCGAGCAGCGCCGCACCTTGGCCCAGCGCGCCGAGCCATGCTTCGCCCACGAGGTCCTGCACATAGATCGACCGATGGTCGATCGCCTTGAAGCCGTCGGGAAGCGCCTCCGGCTCCATCTCCGTCGGCGCGATCAGCACCGGCCCTGCCTCGTCCGTGCCGAGCAGCACCGCGCGGTCGAGGCGCGCGCCGAGCCCCATGGCCGCCGAGCGCGGAAAGCCGATCTCGGATGGCGGCCCGACGCGGATGACCGCCCGTCCGCCGCTGCTCAGGATGATGCGTGTGCGCGGATCGTCGAGCGCCTGCGGCAGCGACTCCTCGCTGCGGTTCTCCGACTGCCTGTCGATGCGGTTGCCTGCGAAGCCGACGAAGCGCGATGCCTCGTCTGCGGGAGCGTCGAAGAGCCTGAATGCCATTGATCGATGATCCGTCCTTGACCGCAGGCCTTCTATAGCGCCGCGCGCAGCCTGTCGATGAACTGGCGCAGCGCCGCGCGCTCCCATGGCACCTGCGGCCCGCTGTCCCACACCGTCGTCGGCCAGCCCGCGTCGCCGCGCGAGCGGGCGACGAGGTGGACATGCAGGTGCGGGATGTCGTTGCTGACCGAGCCGATATTGATCGTCTCGCCTTCCGTCAGCGTCTTCAGCGCCTTGGCCACCATATTGATCTCGAAGGTCAGCATGGCCTGGTCGAGCGGCGTCAGGTCGTGCATGTCGCGCATGCCGGGCCGCTGGGGAATCAGCACCACCCACGGCCAGCGGCGCTCGTCCATCACCCTGAGTTCGCAAAGCCCGAGCCACATCGCCGCCCGGCTTGCGCCTTCGAGCCTGCCGTCCAGCGCGAAGCCGGCTCCTCCGCCTGGCAACATCCCGATCCCCCTCATTCTTCCGATGCAGGCTAGATGCGGTGCGGCTGCCTGACAATGGTTTCGTGACAGGCATCGGCACTTGCATTCGCGCCGCCGATTGCCGATATGGACGGCGGGAGGTTGGTGGTGGACGATCCACTCGCCAACCGGGTCAGGTCCGGAAGGAAGCAGCCCTAACGAGCCAGGAACGGGTCATTGTTCCAGCCTCCCGCCTTCTTCGGCATCGCCGCCCGCCATTGACGCAGCAACGCCGCGCGGGCGAAACTCGCGCGCCGATCCCGAAGGACACAGCCGAGAGGAGCGCGAACCGCCTCATGAACGACGCCAACCGGGAAGCAGGCGCCGCCGCGACGGGTTACCGCGTTCTTGCGCGCAAATACCGGCCGGCCGATTTCACCGCCCTGATCGGCCAGGAGCCGATGGTGCGCACCCTCACCAACGCTTTCTCCTCCGGCCGCATCGCCCAGGCCTGGATGCTGACCGGCGTGCGCGGCGTGGGCAAGACCACCACCGCCCGCATCCTCGCCCGCGCCCTCAACTACAAGACCGACACGATCGACCAGCCCACGGTCGACCTCGCCGTGATGGGCGAGCATTGCAAGCCCATCATGGAAGGCCGCCATGTCGACGTGGTCGAGATGGACGCTGCCTCCCACACCGGCATCGACGACATCCGCGAGATCATCGAGCAGGTGCGCTACGCGCCCGTGTCGGCCCGCTACAAGGTCTACATCATCGACGAGGTCCACATGCTGTCGAACCAGGCCTTCAACGGCCTGCTGAAGACGCTGGAGGAGCCGCCGCCGCATGTGAAGTTCATCTTCGCCACCACCGAAATCCGCAAGGTGCCGATCACGGTCCTGTCGCGCTGCCAGCGCTTCGACCTGCGCCGCGTCGAGGCCGGCGTGCTGGTCGACCACCTGCGCGGCATCGCGCGGATGGAGGGCATCGCCGTCGAGGACGAGGCCTTCGCCATGATCGCTCGGGCGGGCGAGGGCTCGGTGCGCGATTCGCTGTCCATCATGGATCAGGCCATCGCCCATGGCGCAGGCGCCGTCACCGCGCAGGCGGTGCGCGACATGCTGGGCCTGTCCGACCGCGCCCGCATCGTCGACCTCTTCGCCCATGTGATGGGCGGCGACATCGCCGCCGCGCTGGCGGAGTTCCGCGCCCAATACGATTCGGGCGCCGACCCGGCGACGATCCTGTCCGACCTTGCCGAGTTCAATCACCTCGTCACCCGCCTGCGCTTCGTGGAGCAGGCGCGCAACGATGCGTCGCTCTCGCAGGAGGAGCGCGAGCGCGGCGCCGATTTCGCGCAGCGCCTCTCGGTCCGCACGCTGTCGCGAAGCTGGCAGATGCTGCTGAAGGGTATTTCGGAAGTGCAGGGCGCCACGCGCCCGGCAAGCGCGGCCGAGATGGTCATCATCCGCCTCGCCCACGCGGCGACGCTGCCGACGCTGGACGAGGCGCTGAAGATGCTGGAGAGCGGCGGCGCGCCGTCCGCTCCGCGTCCCGCCGATGGCGCGCGCGGCATGCCCGGCGGAGCGCAGCCGCAGGCTTCCGCACAGCCGGTCGCCGCACCCCGCAGTCCGTCCGGCGCACCCGCCGGCGCCACCATGCGGCTGGTCGAGCGGGCGCCCGAGCCCGTGGCGTTCCAGCGTCCGCCCGAGCCGGAGCTGCCGCCGGCCCCGCCGGTCTCCTCGATCGCCGATCTCGTGGCGATGGCCGAGGCGCGGCGCGACCTGCGCATGAAGATCGCCTTGCGCCGCTATGTCCGGCCCGTCCGCGTCCAGACCGGCCAGATCGAGATCAGCCTCACCGACGACGCGCCGCGCAGCCTGCCCAACGAGCTTTCGGTCAGCCTCAAGGAGTGGACCGGCCGGCACTGGGTCGTGTCGCTGTCGCGCGAGACCGGCGGCCCGACGCTGGCCGAGATCGAGGAGGAGCGGCGCGAGAGCGTGCTGTCGGATGCGCGCAGCGATCCGGCGGTGGCGGCGATCCTCTCCACCTTCCCGGGCGCCCGCATCATCGACGTGCGCATTCCCGACGCCGTGGCGCAAGCCGACGATGCCGCGCCCGAAATCCCGGTCGAACCGGCCGACGACGACGAATTCTGATCACGGAGAATACGATGAAGGACCTTCTCGGCCTGATGGGCAAGGCAAAGGAAATGCAGGCCAAGTTCCAGGCCATGCAGGAGGAGATCGCCGCCCTCGAGGCGACGGGGCAGGCGGGCGGCGGCCTCGTCACGGTCGTGCTGACCGGCAAGTTCGAGATGCGCTCGCTCAGCATCGACCCGTCGCTGTTCAAGGAGGACGAGGTCGAGATCCTCGAGGACCTGATCCTCGCCGCCCACAATGACGCGAAATCCAAGGTCGAGGCGGTGATGCAGCAGAAGACGGCCGAGATGACCGCCGGCCTGCCGATCCCGCCCGGCATGAAGCTGCCTTTCTGACCCTGCCATGCCGCCGCTGACCGGACGTTAGGCGGCTTGCCATGCTTTCGCCGAATTGTTCCGGCTCTTTTGCGACCGAACGGTGGGGGCCGTTTCGGAGAGGGTTTGAGTATTGTTTACTCGCTTCGCGGCCTCCTGCACGGTGGCCTTGTCCGCGGCGCTTGCCGCCTGCACGCAGACTGCCGACGTTCTCGATAGCGTCAAGACCGCATCCGTCGGCCCGGCCGGCAGTCATTCGTCGCGCGACCGCGAATGCCTCGCCCGCGCGATGTTCTTCGAATCCCACCGCTCCAGCCGCGAGGGTCTCGTCGCCGTCGGCACGGTGGTCATGAACCGGGTCGAATCGGGCGAATATCCCGAGACGATCTGCGGCGTCGTCGGCCAGAAGAACCAGTTCGCGCCCGGCGTGCTGACGCGCAACATGGAATCGAAGGCGCTGCCCGACGTCATGGCCGCCGCCGACGCGGTCCTCAAGGGAGAGCGTCATCCCCGCGTCAGCAAGGCGAAGTTCTTCCATCAGGCCGGCCTGAAATTCCCCTACAAGAACATGCACTATGTGCTGGAGGCGGGCGGCAACGCCTTCTACGAGAAGCGCAGCCGCCGCCCGAATGTCGAGACCATGACGGCGCAGGCGCAGAATGCCATCGAAACCGCGAAGAGCACGCAAGCCGCCAGCGCCGCCGGCGAAGCCGCGCTCTCCTATGGCGGAAACGAGGCCAGGGCCGACGCCATCGGCGAGCTCCTGCGCGAACGCAAGCAGCCCGGCTCGCCGCAATAGGCGCCGGCTGAAACCGTTCCCGTTTTCGGCCGACATGGGGTAAATCGCTCCCATGTCCACCAAGCGAATCGCCGGCCCCGAAATCGAGCGCCTGATCCAGCTTCTGGCCAAGGTGCCGGGGCTCGGGCCGCGTTCGGCGCGCCGCGCCGCACTGCATCTCATCAAGAAGAAGGACCAGCTGCTGGCGCCCCTGTCTGTCGCCATGGCCGACGCCGTCGACAAGGTCCGCGTCTGCTCGACATGCGGCAATGTCGATACGTCCGATCCCTGCAACATCTGCACCGATCCGCGGCGTGACCCGGCCACTATCATCGTGGTGGAGGACGTGTCCGACCTGTGGGCGCTGGAGCGCTCCACCGGCGTCAATGCGCGCTACCATGTTCTGGGCGGCACGCTCTCGCCGCTCGACGGCATCGGCCCCGACGATCTCACCATCCGCCAGCTCGTCGCGCGGGTGGCGGAAGGCGGCGTCACCGAGGTCATCCTCGCCGTCAACGCCACCGTCGAGGGCCAGACCACCGCCCACTACATCACCGACCAGCTCGTCGGCCTCGGGGTGAAGATCACCCGGCTCGCCCATGGCGTGCCGGTGGGCGGCGAGCTCGACTATCTCGACGAAGGCACGATCGCGGCGGCGCTCAAGTCGCGCACCGCCTTTTGACCGCAATTGCGGGGAAGAGAGAAGGCATGAGCGCGCTTTCCCTGACACGCCTTCTCTGGCTCTCCATCGCCCTGCTTCTCGCCCCGCTGCCCGCCGCCGCGCAGAACGTCAACGCCCAGTTCCAGCGCTGGCTGGCCGACGACCTCTGGCCGGAGGCGCGTTCGAGCGGCATATCGAAGGCCACCTTCGACAATGCCTTCAAGGGCATCACCCCCAATCTGGACTTGCCGGACCTGGTCATGCCGGGCAAGGAGGCCGCGGTGCCGCAGGCGCAGCATCAGGCCGAGTTCCGCTCGCCGGGCGACTATTTCGCCCATATCGGCGGCGTCGTCTCGGGCGGCCGGCAACGCGCCCGCACGCAGGCCGATACGCTGGCGGCAGTGGAGCGCCGCTTCGGCGTGCCGGGCGGCATCGTGCTTGCGATCTGGGGCCGCGAATCAGGCTTCGGCTCGGCCCGCATCCCGCACAATGCCATGCAGGTGCTGGCCACCAAGGCTTTCATGGCGACCCGCAAGGACATGTTCCGCGCCGAGATACTGGCCGCCTTGCAGATGGTCGAGCGCGGGGTGCCGCTGGCCTCCATGCGCTCCTCATGGGCGGGCGCGCTCGGCCAGCCGCAATTCCTGCCCAGCTCCTATGTGAAACATGCCGTCGACATGGACGGCGACGGTCGCGCCGACATCTGGAGCTCCGTGCCCGACACGCTCGGCTCCATCGCCAACTATCTGGCGCATTACGGCTGGGTGAAGGGGCGCGACTGGGGCTTCGAGGTCACGGTGCCCGACAGCGTCTCCTGCGCGCTGGAAGGGCCGGATCGCGGCCGCCGCATCTCCGACTGGGCGGCGATGGGCATCGCCCGCGTCGGCGGCAAGCCGTTCCCGGCGCATGAGGCGCGGGCGGAAGGTTTCCTGCTGATGCCGGCCGGCCGCCACGGCCCGGCTTTCATCGTCACGCCGAATTTCTATGTGCTGAAGGAGTACAATGAGAGCGATCTCTATGCGCTTTTCGTCGGCCACGCCGCCGACCGGATCGCCCATGGCGATCGCGGCTTCGCGGGCAAATGGGGTGCCGTCGGCGGCCTGAAGCGCTCGGACGTCGCCGCCATGCAGCGCAGCCTCCAGCGCGCAGGCTACGACACCGGCGGCGCCGACGGGCTCGCGGGCTTCAGGACGCGCCGCTCCATCGGCGAGTGGCAGCAGCGTGAGAAGCAGGCGCCCACCTGCTTCCCCGAGCGCGCGATGCTCGGGCGGCTGAAGTAAGTAGTAGCAGGATCTGCCAATGCGTTTTCCCGCCCTTCTCCTTTTCGCGCTCGTCGCCATTCTGGCCTTGCCGGCGCGCGCGACGCCTTCGCTGGTTGTGGATGTCGATACCGGCCAGGTGCTGCATGCCGAGGATGCCGGCCAGCCGTGGTTTCCCGCCTCCGTCACCAAGCTGATGACGGCCTTCGTCACCTTCGAGCAGCTGCAGGCCGGGCGCATCGGCATGGACACGGAAGTCGTCCTGTCGCGTGAGGCGGTGAAGCAGATTCCCACCCGCTCGGAGCTGCCCGCCGGCAGCGCGATGAGCATGGAGGATGCGCTCTATGCCGCGCTCGCCGGCTCGGCCAACGATGTCGCCTATGCGGTGGCCGAGACGGTGGGCGGCAGCCGCGCGGCCTTCGTCAAGATGATGAACGAGACGGCAGGGCGCCTCGGTATGACGGGGAGCCGTTTCGCCAATCCGAACGGCGTCTTCGACCGCGGCCAGTATCTCACCGCGCGCGACCTCGCTTTGCTGGCGACGGAGATCCGCCGGCGTTTTCCGCAATACATGCATTTCTTCCAGGTGGGCCGCATCGTCATCGGCAAGGAGACGATCCTGTCGAACAACGACCTTCTGACCCGCTTTCCCGGCACGATCGGCATGAAGACCGGCTTCCTCTGTGCGTCCGGGCGCAATTTCGTCGCGCTCACCGAGCGGCAGGGCCGCACGCTGCTGGCCGTGATCCTCGGCGCCACCACCGACCGCGAGCGCAGCGAGCGGGCGGCGCAATTGCTGACCCGCGCATTCGCCGGCGAGTTGCAGCCCACCGGCACGGCGCTTCCAGCCATCGCCAACCACGCCGACCGCAAGCCGGTCGACATGCGCCAGCGCCTCTGCAGCAAGGCCACCGCGGCCTACGAGAAGCAGCAGGAGGCCATCTATCCGATGGGCCTCCCCGGACACGAGAGCTATCTCGGCGCGCCGGCGGAATTTGCGAGCCGCACGGTCACCTCATGGGCCTCGGCAAGCGCCCCCGCGAATGTCCCGGTGCCGACGCCGCGCCCGGCCTATCCCTGAGCGGCGGTCACTCGTCGCGCTCGATCGTCTGCTGCGCCGACAGGAAGTTGCCGGCCGAATAGAGCGTTTCGAAATGGTCGCAGAACACCTTGATGACCACAAGAAGCGGCACCGCGATCAGCGCGCCGATGAAGCCCCATAGCCACGACCAGAAGGCCACGGCGATGAAGATCGCCACCGCGTTGAGCTCCAGCCGCCGGCCGAGCACCAGCGGCGTGACGATCTGGCCCTCCATCACCTGGCAGAAGATCACGAAGGCCGGCGGCACCAGCGCATAGGGGAGGGTGTCGAAGGAGACGATGGAGATCGCAGCGACGATCAGGATCGTCGTGGCCGCGCCGATATAGGGCAGGAAATTCAGCAGCGCCGCCATCACGCCCCACAGGAAGGGCGTCGGCATGCCGAGAGCCCACAGGCCGAGACCGATCACCGTGCCCAGCGCCGCATTGATGATCGCCACCGTCAGCAGGTAGCGGGAGATTTCGCGCTCCACGTCGTAGACCACGCGCAGCGCCCGCTTCTTTTCCGACATCGAGGCGAAGGACTGGACGATCTTCTCGTAGAAGAGCGTCCCGGAGGCGAGCAGGAACAGCGACAGCACCAGCACGATGGCGATGGTGGTGCCCGCCGACAGCACCGTGCCGGCAGCCTGCGAGAGGATGCCCGGCTGCTGCACCGAGACGCGCAGCACCTCCGCGTCGTTGACCGAGTTGGCGGCCTTGTCGATCTGGCCGGAGATCGCCAGTAGCCGCTCGAACGGTCCGCGCAGCTCGGCGATCCGCTCCGTCAGCGTCCGGCCGATCCGCGGCGCGTCCGAGATCAGCTCGGTGATGGGGCCGCTGAGCAGGAAGCCGCCGATGCCGAACAGCAGTGCCGACAGGCCGACCAGCAGCGTCGCCGACACCGCCGCCGGCACGCCCCGCTTGCCCAGGAAGCGCACGATCGGCGTGAGCGTCAGCGCCAGCAGGAAGGCCAGCACCACCGGCATGAAGAAATCGCGGCCGAAGTAGAGCGCGAAGACCGCGAGCACGATGAAGATGCCCAGCAGGAGCCGATAGGTCCCGTTGGATTGCGGTGGTCGCTGTTCCACGGCCGCCGGAGCCGCCTTGGGTTTAGGCTCGATGATCTTGCTGTCCATGACGTGCCCCTCTCATGCCGCTGTGCGGCCGATCCCCCACAACGCCGGCCATTGTGCAACGTTCCAGCGCTTTGCTCGTTACGCCATCTACCCTACGCTGTGTCGAAGGGGACGTGGAGAGGAGCAAAATCCATGACGAAGAATCTGATGCGCCGTATGCCGGCGGTCGCCGCTTTTGCGGTGGCCGCCTTCGTGGGTGCCTGCACCGTTGTCGAAGGGCCGCCGCCGCCCGGTCCGGGACCCGGCTTTCCGCCGCCCGGCGAGCGGTTCTGCACGCGCGAATATGCGCCGGTCTGCGCGCAGCGGCGGGGCGACCGCGAGACGTTCTCCAACGCCTGCGAGGCGCGCCGCGCCGGCTACCGCATCATCCGCGACGGCGAATGCCGCGGGTCGGCCTGGCCCGGCCCGGGACCCGGCCCAGGCTATCCGCCGCCGCGCCCCGGCAACGTCGCCTGCACCATGCAGTACGACCCCGTCTGCGCCCGACGCGGGCGTGACGTGCGCACGTTCGGCAACGCCTGTTCGGCGGATGCCGAGGGCTACCGGGTGATGTCGCGCGGCGAGTGCCGCTGACCCTGCGAGCCTTCACCCTCTCCCCGCATCGGGGAGAGGGTGTCACGCCGCGGCGGCCAGCCCGTGCAGCTCGGCGAGGATTTCGAAGGAGCGCAGCCGTGCCTGGTGATCGTGGATCTGCGCCGCGACGATGATCTCGTCCGCCTGCGTCCGCTGTGCGAAGGCGGCAACGGCGGCCTTTACCGTTTCCGGCGAGCCGGCCACGGATGCCGACAGCGTATGGTCGAGGATCATGCGCGCATGCTGGTCGAGCCGCTCCTCCATGTCGTCCACCGGCGGCGGCAGCGGGCCCGCCTTGCCGGTGCGGATGTTGATGAAGGCCTGCTGAAGCGAGGTGAAGAGGCGCTTCGCCTCGGCGTCCGTATCGGCCGCGATGACGTTCATCGCGGCCATGAAATACGGCTTGTCGAGGAATTGCGACGGCTGGAAGCGCTCGCGATAGACTTCGGCCGCGCGGTCCAGCTCGGCCGGCGCGAAATGCGAGGCGAAGGCATAGGGCAGGCCGAGTATGGCGGCAAGCTGCGCGCCGTAGAGGCTTGAGCCGAGGATCCAGATCGGCACGCGCAGGCCCACGCCCGGCACCGCGCGGATGCGCTGGCCCGGCTCCTCCGGCTGGAAGTAGTTGATCAGCTCCACCACGTCCTGCGGGAAATTCTCCGCCCCGGCGGCGAGGTTGCGCCGCAGGGCATGCGCCGTGATCTGGTCTGTGCCGGGAGCGCGGCCGAGGCCGAGGTCGATCCGGCCCGGATGCAGCGCCTCCAGCGTGCCGAACTGTTCGGCGATGACGAGCGGCGAATGGTTGGGCAGCATCACGCCGCCCGCGCCGACGCGGATGGTGGAGGTTCCCGCCGCGACATGGGCGATCACGACGGACGTCGCCGCGCTGGCGATGCCCGGCATGTTGTGGTGCTCGGCCAGCCAGAAGCGGCGGTAGCCGAGCCGCTCGACATGGCGTGCGAGGTCGAGCGAGTTGGCGAGCGACTGCGAGGCATTGCTGCCTTCGACGATCGGGGCGAGGTCGAGAACGGAGAGCGGTATCATCGCGCCTATATGGGCGCTCACGATGTCGCTGCCAATGGTGCGCCGACCGCCTTGCGCACCGCCGGCGCGACCTGCGTGCCGTAGAGCTCGATCGCCTTCATCATCTTGTCGTGCGGGATCACGCCGATGGCCATCTGCAGCAGGAAGCGGTCGAAGCCGAAGATCTCGTGGTTGGCGAGGATCTTGTCGGTGACCTCGGCGACGCTGCCGACGAACTGCGCGCCCTTGGGGCCGCGCGACGCGTCGAACTGGGCGCGCGAGGTCGGCCCCCATCCGCGCTCGCGGCCGACGCGGTTCATCACGTCCGCCTGCGCTGCATAGAAATCGTCGGCCGCCTGGTCGCTCGTCTCGCCGACGAAGCCGTGCACGTTGATCGATGTCGGCAGGGTTTTGGGGTCGTGACCGGACCGCCGCGCGACCTCGCGATAAAGCTGGAACAGCGGCGCGAAGCGGTGCGGCTCGCCGCCGATGATGGCGAGCGCCAGAGGCAGGCCGAGCGTACCCGCCCGCGCCACCGATTGCGGCGTGCCGCCGACCGCGATCCACAGCGGCAGCTTGCGGTCGGGGCGCGGATAGACGCCGTGCCCGGCGATGCGCGGCGTGTGCTTGCCGCCCGGCCAGTCGATCGTCTCGCCTTCGCGCAGCGCCATCAGCATTTCGAGCTTCTCGGCGAACAGCGTGTCGTAGTCGCCGAGGTCGTAGCCGAAGAGCGGGAAGGATTCGATGAAGGAGCCGCGCCCGGCCATGATCTCGGCGCGTCCGCCGCTGATCAGGTCGAGCGTCGCATATTGCTGGAAGACGCGCACCGGATCGTCGGAGGAGAGCACCGTCACCGCGCTGGTGAGCGTGATGTTCCTGGTGCGGCTCGCCGCCGCCGCGAGCACCATGGCGGGCGCGGACACCGCATAGTCGGGGCGGTGGTGCTCGCCGAGGCCGAACACGTCGAGCCCCACCTGGTCGGCGAGCTCGATCTCCTCGATCAGGTTCTTCAGCCGCTCGGCCGGCCCGATGCGCTGCCCCGAGATCGGATCGGCGCCGATGTCGCCGAATGTGTAGAGGCCGAGTTCCATGGCTTGCGTTCCTTTCACCGTTTGCGCCGGAGATAGCGTTGGGGAAGCCGGTTTTCCATCTGCGGCCTGTGAACAGTGCATCGCCGCATCCGCGACATGGACAAAGGTGAGCAAAGGCGAGATTTCGCTTGAAAGCGAAGGCCCGAGGCATCATTTAGGGCACCTCACCACCACTGGAAGAAGACGACACTTGGCACGTTTCAAGGACAATAATTTTACCGACCGGCTGAGTGCCCAGGCCAAGGCCAAGCAGGCGCTGCTGGACAAGTTCAAGACCCGCCCGGCTCCCGACTCTCCGGAGATGCAGGCGAAGCTGGCGGAGCGCAAGGCGGTTGCGGAGGCGCGCGAGCAGCGCGAGGCGGAGCGCAAGCGGCTCAAGCAGGAGCAGATCGAGCGTGAAGCCGCCGAGAAGGCAGCGCGCGAGGCGGCCGAGGAAGCCGAGCGCAATGCCGAGGCGCTGGCGCGCGAGCAGGCCGACAAGGACCGCATCTCGCGGCTGCTGGCTGACGAGGCCGAACGCAAGGCCGCCCGCGACGCGCGCTACGCCGCCCGCAAGGCGCGTGTGAAGCGCTAATCAGGCGCCCAGGACGAGCGTCCAGTAGCGGCCGCCATTGCCGTCCGCTATGTGCGCCAGCCCGTAGCGGGCGAAGCGGGCGTCGAGCATGTTGCGGCGGTGCCCTTCCGAGGCCATCCACATGGCGAAGAGGCGCGGCGGCTCCATGCGCCCATGGGCGAGGTTTTCCGCCGCCGGCGGCGCGATCCTGAGCCGCTTCATCCGGGTCTCGAAATCGCGTCCGCGCAGCGCCGTATGGTTCATCCGCCCGGCCGCCGCCATGTAGCCCGATTGCTCGATCGCCGCCTTTTCGAGCAGCGCGTCGGGCACCAGGACGGCAAGTCCGTTTGCCTTGCGCAGCCCCGCAAGAATCTCCTGCGCCGACTGCGACGCGCCGGTTCCCGAAAGGTCCGGCAGCACCGATTGGCAGGCGCCCAGCGCGCCGAGCGGGAGAAGGGCGCCGAGGCCGAGGATTCGTCTGCGGTTCATCTGCATGGCTGGCCCCATTGTCTGGCGCTCCCTGCGCGGCGATCATGGCTTTTGCCGGGCACCGGCATTCTGTACCGTGATTCGCCGCTTCACCGCCGAGAGAGGTGCCCCATGGCTTCGCTCACCACCATCGGTTTCGACGCCGACGACACGCTGTGGCAGAACGAGCGCTTCTTCCGCATGAACGAGGCGCAGTTCGCGCAGCTTCTGGCCGACCATGCGCCGGCGGAGGTGCTTTCGGCGCGGCTGCTGGAGGCGGAGAAGCGCAACCTTTCCCATTACGGTTTCGGCATCAAGGGTTTTACCCTGTCGATGGTGGAGACCGCGGTGGAGGTGACCGAGGGCAGGGTGCCGGCCAGCATCATCGGCGAGATCCTCGCCATGGGGCGCGAGATGCTGTCCCATCCGGTCGAGACATTGCCCGGCGTGGCCGAGACGCTCAAGGCGCTGAGCGGCGGCTACCGGCTCGTCCTCGTCACCAAGGGCGACCTTTTCGACCAGGAGCGCAAGCTCGCCGCCTCCGGCCTCGGCGATTATTTCCACGGCGTGGAGATCGTCTCCGACAAGAACGCCGACACCTACCGCCGCGTCTTCGCCCGCCATGGCGACGGTGCGGAGCGCGCGATGATGGTCGGCAATTCGCTCAAGTCGGACGTCGTCCCCGCCATCGCGGCCGGTGCGTGGGGCGTCTACGTCCCGCATGAGCTGACATGGGTGCTGGAACATGTCGAGCCGCCGACGGATGCGCCACGTTTTCGCGAGGTGGTGCATCTGGGCGAGGTCGAGCCGCTGGTGCGCGCGATCGGGTAACGGCGCACGCCGCGACATGCTCCATCATCGCCACGCCCGGTTTCCCGTCTGGCCATTGCCTGAAGAACGCACCTTCGCACGCGGAAGGTGGGAAGACGGGCGGCCGAAGGTCGCTCATCTGAAGTGTTTGCGTGCGGCCTCGCGGCCACCCGCCCCGGTATTTACCGGAGGGTCGCGGGGAATGAGTCCCGTGGCTGGATGCCTTCGGCCTTGCGGCCTTCGGCATCCGGTGGCGGCCGAGCGCTGCCTTCCGGCCCGCTTCTTTTCACCGGCGGTCCATGTCACCACGGACGCCGGCAATTCGCCGAAGTCGCCACCTTTGCGACTGATCTCCGGCCCGCCGATCCATCCACGTTAGACGGCGCGACGGGAACCGGCTTCTTCCCGCGCAATCACCGTCATGACCGGCGCTCCCGCGAAAGAAGCTGCGGTGATAATAGGGGAGGCGGGAAGGGCGGGGATAAATTTGAACGCAGTGAGCGGCAACGCCGCGCTTCCCTGCTCTCTTTCGGGAGAAGGTGGATTGGCGCGAGGACAGAGGGGTGCTGGAGAGGCTTTTCGCCACCGTCTCACGCTGCCGAGCCGGTGGCGGCATGGATCCTCGGGTCAAGCCCGAGGATGAAGATGGTGATGAGGGCTGTTGCCAACCGCCAACGTCCGCGCTTGACGCTTACCTTCCTGCATTCGTCATCCTCGGGCTTGACCCGAGGATCCATGCCGTGACGTTTCCGCTTCACCGACGGGGCAAGCGTACAAGACGCAATGCAGCCCGGGCAGCCTATTCGTCCTCCACCACCCGCAGGCGCAACTGGCCGGTCTGGGAATCGGCGACGCGTTCCGTGCGCGGTGCGGGCGCGTCGGCGTCGGACGGGCCGTTGTCGCCCAGTTCCAGCGCCTCGATGCGGGCGCCGCGCTTGGTCACCTTGTCGGTCGAGGTGAGGATCTGGTCGATGTCCCTGTTGGCCTGCATGAAGTGCTGCTGGAGCTTGCGCACGCGGTCGTCGAGCCGCGTCACGTCCTCCATCAGCCGCATCACCTCGCCCTGGATCAGATGCGCCTGCTCGCGCATGCGCTGGTCCTTCAGCACCGCCTGGATGACCTGGATCGACAGCATCAGCAGCGAGGGCGAGACGATGACGATGCGCGCCTTGTGGGCGCGCTGGACAAGCGTCTCGAAATTCTCGTGGATCTCGCCGAAGATCGATTCCGACGGCACGAACATGAAGGCCGTGTCCTGCGTCTCGCCGCGGATCAGGTATTTTTCCGCGATGGCGCGGATATGGACCTCCATGTCGCGGCGGAAATTCTGCGCCGCGTAGCGCGCGGCGTCCGCGCCGTTCTCGCTCTCCGCCGCGGCGCGGATCGCGTTCCACGCCTCCAGCGGGAACTTGGCGTCGATCACCAGCGAGGGCTGGCCGTTCGGCATTTTCACGACGCAGTCCGGCCGGTTGCCGTTGGACAGCGTCGCCTGGAACTCGTAGGCGCCGTGCGGCAGGCCGTCGGCGACGATCGCCTCCATCCGGCTCTGGCCGAAGGCGCCGCGCGTCTGCTTGTTCGACAGGATGTGCTGGAGCTGCACCACCTGTCCCGCCAGCGACTGGATGTTGTTCTGCGCGCTGTCGATGACCGCGAGACGCTCCTGCAGCCGCGCCAGATTCTCATGCGTCGATTTCGTCTGCTCGGTGATCGACTGGCCGAGCCGCGAGGTCATGCCGTCGAGCCGCTCGCCGATCGCCTTGTTGAGCTCGGACTGGCGCGTGGAAAACACCTCGGCCAGCGCGCCCATGCGGCCCTGCATCTCCGCCTGCGCGCGGGCGATCTCGGCCATGCGCTGCTCGGATTCGCGCGCTTTCGCCGCCGCTTCCTCCGCCGCGGCCGAGCGCGCCCGCGCCGCGCGCCAGAGCCCCAGCGCCATCGCGGCGATCAACACGGCGCATGCGATGACGAAGGCGACGAGGATTTCGCCGACCGTGAAAGTGGTGGCGCCGAGCTGGAGCAGGGGCGTATCGAAAGCTGTCATCGCGACAGGCTAGACGATTCGAGCCGGCAATATAAGATCAAAACGTGAACGCGCTTCCCGTTCACGTTGACGCCCGGCCTGCTTCTCATTACCTGAGCCCCATGACGATCCGACCTCTCATCATTCTGCCCGATCCGCTGCTGCGGCAGGTGTCGAAGCCCGTCGAGCGCATCGACGACGATCTGCGCCGTTTCGCCGGCTCCATGCTGGACACGATGTATGACGCGCCGGGCATCGGCCTTGCCGCGATCCAGGTGGGCGAGCCGCTGCGCATGCTGGTGATCGACCTCGCCAAGGAAGACGAGGCGCCGCAGCCGCACATCGTCATCAACCCGGAAATCGTGGCGCGCGGCGACGACGTGAACGTCCACGAGGAAGGCTGCCTGTCGATCCCCGACTACTATGCCGAGGTGGAGCGCCCGGCGACGGTGACGGTGACCTATCTCGACGAGAAGGGCGAGAAGCGCGAGATGGCGGCCGACGGCCTGATGGCGACCTGCCTGCAACACGAGATAGACCACCTGAACGGCGTGCTCTTCATCGACCATATTTCCAAGCTCAAGCGCGACATGGTGGTGCGCAAGTTCAGGAAGCTGGCGCGGGACAAGGCGCCGAGCCGCGTCGCCTGAGGCCGGACTTGACGCCGCCAGCGGGAACCCGTTGAACGGCGGGTCCGACCATTTCCGAAAGGCTGCCAGCGTTGCGCGTCGTCTTCATGGGAACGCCCGATTTCGCCGCCGCGACGCTGTCGGCCATCGCTCGCGCGGGCCATGAGATTTCGGCCGTTTACACCCAGCCGCCGCGTCCGGCCGGCCGGCGCGGGCTTGAACTGACCAAATCGCCGGTGCATCGCCTTGCCGGGGAATTCGGCCTGCCCGTCCGCACGCCCGTCTCGCTGAAGGATCCGGCCGAGCAGCAGGCATTCGCAGCGCTCGGAGCCGATGTGGCGGTGGTGGTGGCCTACGGGCTTCTCCTGCCGCGGGCGGTGCTGGAGGGCACGCGGTTGGGCGCTTATAACGGCCATGCTTCGCTGCTGCCGCGCTGGCGCGGCGCAGCACCTATCCAGCGCGCCATCATGGCCGGCGACGGCGAGACCGGTATCTGCATCATGCGCATGGAAGAGGGGCTCGACACGGGTCCGGTCGCGCTGACGGCGCGCGTGCCGATCGGGCCGGACATGACCGCCGGCGAACTGCACGAGGTTCTGGCCGGGCGCGGGGCGGCGCTGATGGTCGAGGCGCTGGCGCGGCTGGAGGCCGGCGCGCTGACGCTGGCGCCGCAGCCGGAGGAGGGCGTCGTCTATGCGCACAAGATCGCCAAGGACGAGACGCGTATCGACTGGCATTGGCCGGCGAAGCGGGTGCACGATCACATTCGCGGCCTGTCGCCGTTTCCCGGCGCATGGTGCGAGATGGAGATCGGCGGGCGCATGGAGCGGGTGAAGCTGCTGCGGTCATCGCTGGCGGATGCGGATGCTGCGCCCGGCACGGTGAAGGTGCGGGACGGCGCGCTCGTCGTCGCCTGCGGCGAAGGCGCAATCGCGATCAGGGAACTGCAACGCGCCGGCGCCCGTTCCGTCACCGCCGCCGATTTCCTGCGCGGCGCCCGTCTCACAGGGGAGTTGCCGTCGTGATCAGGGGTCTCGTCATCCGTCCCGTCGAGGAGAAGGACAAGGACGCCATCGCCGGCCTGCTGGACGCCGCGTTCGGCGGCGATGCGGAGCGGCGGCTGGTCGCGTGCCTGCGCGACGACGCCGATGTCGTGCTCGAGCTCGTCGCCACGCATGAGACCGAGGTGGTCGGCCACATCCTGTTCTCGCGCCTGAAGGTCGAGGGCGGGGAAGGGGAGACGGATGCGGTGGCGCTCGCGCCGATGGCCGTGCTGCCCGCGCGGCAGCGAACCGGCATCGGCCACGCCCTGCTCGAGAACGCGCATCACGTGCTCGGCGAGCAGGGCGAAACCCTGTCGGTGGTGCTGGGCGAGCCCGGTTATTACGGCCGCTTCGGCTACCGGCACGACCGCGCCGCCGGCTTCGATTGCGAGTATCAGGGGCCCTATCTTCAGGCGCATGCCTTCGCGACGGCCCCGGCCAGCGGGCGGCTCGTCTATGCGCCGGCCTTCGCCTCGCTCTGATGCCGCGCTACCGCCTCGACATCGAATATGACGGCGGGCCCTATGCCGGATGGCAGCGGCAGGCGGGCCAGCATTCCGTGCAGGCGGCGATCGAGCAGGCGATTCAGGCGTTCAGCGGCGAGACGGTGACGATCCGGGGCGCAGGCCGCACCGACGCGGGGGTTCATGCGACGGGGCAGGTGGCGCATGTGGATCTCACCCGCGCGTGGACGCCCGACAAGCTGCAAGGCGCGCTCAACGCGCATCTCAAGCTGGCCGGCGAGCGGGTGGCGGCGCTGGCGGTGGCGGCGGTGCCGGACACGTTCGACGCGCGCTTCTCCGCCGTCGCGCGCCATTATCTCTACCGCATCGTCAACCGCCGCGCGCCGCTGGCGCTGGAGCGCGGCCATGCGTGGCACGTCGCCCGCCGGCTGGACCACGCGGCGATGCACGCGGCCGCGCAGCAGCTTCTCGGCAAGCACGACTTCACCACCTTCCGCTCCGTGCAGTGCCAGGCGCAGAGCCCGGTCAAGACGCTGGACCGGCTCGACGTCACCCGCAGCGGCGACCTGATCGAGATCCGCGCCTCGGCGCGCTCCTTCCTGCACAACCAGGTGCGCTCCATGGTCGGGTCGATCAAGCGGGTCGGGGAGGGCGCATGGACGCAAGCCGACCTGAAGGCGGCGCTCGACGCAGCCGACCGCAGCGCCTGCGGCACGGTCGCGCCGCCCGACGGGCTCTATCTGACGCGGGTCGATTATCCCTAGAGCAGCCGAATGCTCTAAGGCGTCAGCCCCAGCAGCGACTGCAGGGTGATCATCAGCACCAGCGAGAAGAGGAACATCGCCGCGAAGACGCCGGTGGCCACCGCCGCGCCCATGCCGAGGACGGCGTTGGTGAGCCGCCATGACAGCACCATTGTGGCGAAGAGCAGAAGCAGCGAGACCACCGCGGTCACGTCCCGCCCGGAGGGCCAGACGAGGTCCATCAGCGAGGGGATGACCATCAGCCAGAGGAAGACGACGCTGCCCCAGTTCGACGCCACGACATAGGCGACGTAGCGCTGCGCGATGCCCACGAACCGCGCCGCCGCGGCCAGCGCCACCAGCGGAAACACCCAGGTGACGAGGTCGACGAAGACGAGGCGGAACACCACGCCGAGCCGCGCGCCGAAGGCGTCGCCGCCGATCTGGTTGGCCATCGCGACCCAGCCCACCGCCATCGGCGGCAGCGCCACGAGCATGGCGAAGAAGGAGTTCCAGAAGCCGTCGGCGGAGATGTCGAGAAGCTGGGCGCCATCGGGACGGCCCATCATCAGCCGCCATGCGCCGTTCACATATTGCTGGATCTGCTCGCCCGTCGGCATGTCCTACCCGAACCAGTCGCGCAGGAAGCGCAGGTAGATTTCGGTCAGCGTCTCGAGGTCGGCCAGCGCCACCCGCTCGTCCACCATGTGCATGGTCTGGCCGACGAGGCCGAATTCCACCACCGGGCAGAAATCCTTGATGAAACGCGCATCCGAGGTGCCGCCGGAGGTCGAGAGCGAGGCGATGCGCCCCGTCACCGTCGTCACGGAGCCGCGCAGCGTGGCGATCAGCTTCTCGTCGCGCGTCAGGAAGACATGGCTCGGCCGGTCGCGCCATGTCAGCTCGAAGTCGATGGGGCGCTCCGGCCGCTCGGCGGCGCGGTCGAGCCGGTTGTGGATCTCGGCCTGCAGGCTCTCCAGCGTCCACTTGTCGTTGAAGCGGACGTTGAAGGCGATGGTCGCGCGGGCGGGGATCACGTTGGTCGCGGCGTTGCCGACGTCGATCGAGGTGATCTCCAGCTTGGACGGCTGGAAGTCGGCGCTGCCTTGGTCGAGCGACGGCGACAGCAGCGCCCCCGCCAGCGCCAGCGCGCCGGGAACGGGATTGTCGGCGAGGTGCGGATAGGCGACGTGGCCCTGCACGCCGTTGACGGTGACGATGCCGGAGAGGGAGCCGCGCCGGCCGATCTTGATCATCTCGCCGAGGCGCTCGGGATTGGTCGGCTCGCCGACGATGGCGGCGTCCCAGCTTTCGCCGCGCGCCGCCGCCCAGTCGAGCAGCTTGGACGTGCCGTTGATCGACGGGCCTTCCTCGTCGCCGGTGATGAGCAGCGATACGGAGCCGGGCAGCGTGCGGCCGGCGGCGAGATAGCGCGCCACCGCCGCCACGAAGCAGGCGATGCCGCCCTTCATGTCCACCGCGCCGCGCCCGTAGAGAAAGCCGCGATCGGTCATGGCCGCGAAGGGCGGATGCGTCCAGGCGCTCTCGTCGCCGGGCGGGACGACGTCGGTGTGGCCGGCGAACATCAGGTGCTGTCCGGTCTCGCCGAGCCGCGCATAGAGGTTTTCGACATCCGGCGTGCCGGGCTCGGAGAAGAGCGGGCGTTTGACCGCGAACCCCATCGGCGCCAGCATCGCCGCGAGCGCCGACAGCGCGCCGCCTTCGGCGGGCGTGACCGAGGGGCAGCGGATCAGGCTTGCAAGATTGGCGACGGGATCGACGGGCAGGCTCATGACGACAGCGATAGATGCTTTCGCGGCACGTTTGAAGCGCAACTATTTCGGCGCGTTGGTGCGGGCGCCATATTTGTTGGGTCCAGGCGTGCCGGGAAGCAGGCACAGCACCAGGAAGGCGACGATCGAGACCGCCGGAACGAACAGGGCGACGGCGATGATGCCGGGCTTGTCGAAATCGTGCAGGCGCTTGATGCCGAGCGCCACGTTGGACCAGAGCGAGATGAAGAAGCTCACCACGAAGGCGTTTTCCCAGCCCGAGCCCGGCAGCCCGGCATCCTGCGCCATCACCATGCGATAGAGGAAGAAGGCCTGGATGATCGCCAGCAGCAGGCCGGCGAGGAAATAGGCCGCGCGGCTGACGCGGCCCGATGTCTGGAAGAAGAGCCAGATGAGCTGGTTGCTAGGCAAGGGGATCCGGTCCGTAGCTGTTTGCGCCGCGCGTGCCTTCGAGGATGCCCAGCTCGACGATGATCCAGATCGGCCCGAGCACGGGCACGAGCACGATCAGCGACCACCAGCCGGACTTGTTGCGGTCGTGCCAGCGCTTGGCATAGAGCGCCAGCGCCAGATAGATCGCCGCCAGCGTGAAGATGAGGCCGATCACCCCGATGCCGTCGGCGCCGCCGATCTGCAATCCGAGGACGAGATCGAGCACGTTGGCGATCACGCCGGCCACGAAGAGCACGCCGACCCCGGCCCAGAACTTGGCGCGGTTGATGCGGCCCTCGAAGCTCGTCAGCAGATATTTCCAGTCCATGTTGCCCCTCCCGATGGAATCCGCGCGCCCGTCGGGCGCTGCCGTCCGACGTTGCCCGCGCCGCGGCCAAATATCAATCGCGCAGCAGCTCGTTGATGGAGGTTTTCGACCGCGTCTTCTCGTCCACGCGCTTCACGATGACGGCGCAGTAGAGGCCCGGGCCGGCCTCGCCGTTGCCCATCGGCTTGCCGGGCATCGTTCCGGCGACGACCACGGAGTAGGGCGGGACCTCGCCATAGGTCACGCTGCCGGTCGCGCGGTCGACGATCTTGGTCGACTGGCCGATGAACACGCCCATGCCGAGCACCGAGCCCTCGCGGATGATGCAGCCCTCGACGACCTCGGAGCGGGCGCCGATGAAGCAGTTGTCCTCGATGATGGTCGGGCCGGCCTGCAGCGGCTCCAGCACGCCGCCGATGCCGACGCCGCCGGACAGGTGCACGTTCCTGCCGATCTGCGCGCAGGAGCCCACCGTCGCCCAGGTGTCGACCATCGTGCCTTCGCCGACATAGGCGCCGAGATTGACGAAGGACGGCATCAGGATCGCGCCGGGCGCGATATAGGCCGAGCGCCGCACCACGCAGTTGGGCACGGTGCGGAAGCCGGCCTTCTCGAAGTCGACCGCGCCCCAGCCGTCGAACTTGGAGGGCACCTTGTCCCACCAGACGGATTCGCCCGGCCCGCCCTTGATCACGTCCATCGGGTTGAGGCGGAAGGAGAGCAGCACGGCCTTCTTCAGCCACTGATGCACGGTCCATCGGCCGTCGTCGCCGCGGCTCGCGACCCGCAATTCGCCCCGGTCGAGAAGCGTCAGCGCCGCCTCGACCGCGTCGCGCACCTCGCCGCGGGTGTCGGCGCCGATACCCTCGCGCGCATCGAATGCGCGCTCGACGGTGGTCTCCAGGGCGGCGAGGTCCTGCCTTGACATGAAAATGCTCCACTACACGTGCTGTTAAGGGGAAGCCCGTACCGTCAGACGGGTCCGGAAAATCGCGCGGAACCTATGTCAAGCGATGCCGGGGGTCAATCACGGGACCAGCCGCGGGGACGGCGCGCGGCCAAGGGGAAGTTTGCAGGAAATGAATATCGACGAGGCCGCCGGCTGGACGGCGCTGCCGCATTCGGACGAAGACCTCCAGCGCGCCAAGAGCGTGCCGGACACGCCGCAGACGCGCTCGCGCGCCTACCAGCTCGCCTGGGACGACGACGAGTTCATGACGCGCCGCGAATTGCGGCCGGTGCGGCTGCAGCTGGAGCTGCTGAAGCCGGAAATGCTGCTGGCCGAGCGCGGCATCCGCTCGACCGTCATCATGTTCGGCGGCGCCCGCATTCCCGAGCCGGGCGGCGAGGCGTGGGCGGCCAAGAACGAGGTGCAGAAGAGGAACCTGCTCGCCAATTCCCGCTACTACGAGGAAGCGCGCAAGTTCGCGCGGCTCTGCTCCGAGCATTCGGCCGAATCCTATTACCGGGAGTTCGTCATCGTGACCGGCGGCGGGCCGGGCGTCATGGAGGCGGGCAATCGCGGCGCTGCCGATTGCGGCGCGCCCTCCATCGGCCTCAACATCGTGCTGCCGCACGAGCAGGCGCCGAATGCCTATGTGACGCCGGAACTGTGCTTCAACTTCCACTACTTCGCCATCCGCAAGATGCATTTCATGACGCGCGCCAGGGCCGTGGCGGTTTTCCCCGGCGGCTTCGGCACGATGGACGAACTGTTCGAGACGCTGACGCTGATCCAGACCGGCCGCATGGAGCGCGTTCCCGTGCTGCTGTTCGGCAAGGAATTCTGGGCCAGGGCGATCAATGTCGATTTCCTCGCCGAGCAGGGCACGATCTCGCCCGGCGACGAGAAGCTCATCACCCATGTGGACAGCGCCGACGAGGCCTGGGCCGAGATCAGCGCCTTCTACAAGCTCGGCGGCTGACGCGCGGCCACGCCACCATGCCGCAGCGTGACGCTATTGGAGCCGGGCGCCCCGCCGTCTAAAAGCCTGTCATGGGCAGACGCGCAACGGGCACCGGATGGTTCGAGACGCTGCGCCGCGAATCCGTGCTGTTCGCATGGGTGGCGGCCTGCCTCCTCGTCGTCAATCTGCTCCAGCCGCTGGTGGCCGCGCAGGCGGCCGGCATGGACGGCTGGGTCATCTGCACCGCAGGCGGCGTCGACGGCGCCGCCGCGGACGCGCCCGCGGCGGACCCGGCCAAATGCCCGATCTGCCTCGGCGCCCATGCCTGCTGCCCTGCCGCGCCGCTGCCTGCCGGCCTCGACGCGGGCGTGGCGGCGCATCCGGCCCTCATCGTCTTCGCCGCATCCTTCGTCCATGACGACGACCCGCCGCCGGCGCGCCGGCCCGGCGTCCTGCCGCCCGGAATCCGCGCCCCGCCCGCTTCGATCTGATCCGCAAAACCGGCCCGCAAGGGCATTTCCGATTCAGATCATGAAAGACGATTCCATGCGCAATCTTCTCCTGAAGCTCGTGGCCGCGGCCACGCTTTCCGCCGTTCCGGCCGTTTCCGCACTCGCCCATGCCACGCTCGAACGGCCGCAGGCCGCGCCCGGCAGCTACAAGGCCGTGCTGCGCGTGCCGCACGGCTGCGACGGCAAGGCGACCCACACCGTCCGCGTCGCCATTCCCGAAGGCTATATCGACGTGAAGCCCATGCCCAAGCCCGGCTGGGAACTCGCGATCGAGAAGGGCGCCTACGACCATGCCTACAAGCTGCACGGCAGCGAGATCGCGGAGGGCGCGAAGACCGTCACATGGTCGGGCGGCCATCTGGACGACGCCTATTACGACGAGTTCGTCCTGTCGGGAACGCTGGCGCCGTCCGTGGCCGGAAGCACCTTGCACTTCCCCGCCACGCAGCTCTGCGACGGCGGCGAGGTGAGCTGGAACGAGATCGCCGCGCCCGGCCAGAACCCGCATGAGCTGGCGCACCCGGCTCCGTCCGTCACCGTCGCGCAGGCCGATGGCGCGGAGGCAGGACATGATGGGCATGGCGGTCACGGCGACCATGATGCTGCCGTAGAAGCGATCCATGCCGGCGACCTCGCCATCACCGCCGCCTGGGCGCGCGCGATGCTGCCCGGCCAGCCGGCGGGCGGCGGCTACCTGACGATCGCCAATGGCGGTACCGCCGCCGACAGGCTCGTCGGCGCCGAATCGCCCGCCGCCGGCAAGGTCGAGATCCACACGATGTCGGTTGTGAACGACGTGATGACCATGCGCCCGGTCGAGGGCGGACTTGAGATTCCGGCCGGCGCCACGGTGGAGCTCAAGCCGGGCGGCTTCCACGTCATGTTCCTGCAGGTGAGCGAGCCGTTCAGGGAAGGCGCCACCGTTCCGGTGACGCTGGTCTTCGAGAAGGCCGGCAGGGTCGAGGTGCCGTTTCCCGTGAGGGCGGCATCCGGCGGCGGCGGGCACCAGCACTGAGATAGGTCCAGCCCGGCCTGCCGGCGAATGGCAGGCCGGGTTCATGGAACGGCACCGTCGCGGAGCCGTTCTGCCTGCAAACCGAAAGGAGCAGGCATGGACAGGGATGTTCTCAACGGAACCGACGACGACGTGATCCGCGCGCAGCAGGCGCGCGACCTCGGCCATCCGCTCGATCCGGACAGGGAGAGCGCCCGGCGCAAGGCGGAGGCCGACACGAGCGCCAGTCCCGCCGGCAAGCCGGTCAGAGCGTCGCGGAAAGGCGTTTCAGGAAGCTCGCCAGATCGTCGGTGACGAAGTCCACCGCATCGTCATAGGCGGGATCGCGTTCCCAGATTTCGGAGAAGGTGGGCTCGAAATTGCGCGGCACCACCAGCACCGTGGTCATGCCAAGCGCCTTTGGCGCGACGAGGTTGCGCGCCAGATCCTCGAACATCGCCGCGTCCGATCCCACGACCCGGTGCAGTGCGACGAAGCGGTCATAGGTCGCCTGTGCCGGCTTGGGATTGAGCTCGGCGGCCACGATGTCGAAGATGTCGTCGAACCTGTCGAGGATGCCGAGCTGGCGCGCGGTGCGCTCCGCATGGCCGCGGTCGCCATTGGTGAAGATGAACTTCCGCCCCGGAAGATCGCGGATCGCATCGCCCAGTGCAGGATCGGGTGCAAGCCACGAATAGTCTATGTCGTGCACCTTCTGCAGGAAATCGTCCGGGTCGATATGGTGCCGCGCCATCAGCCCCGACAGCGTCGTGCCATATTCCAGATAGAGGGCCTTCTGCAGCTTGCGCGCCTCCTCGCGGGGCAGCGAAAGCAGCTCCGACACATAGGACGTCATCTTCACGTCGATCTGCGCGAAGAGGTTCGTGTGATGCGGATAGAGCGTGTTGTCGAGGTCGAAGACCCAGTCGCGGACATGGGCGAAGCGGGACGGATCGGGAAGCGCAGTCATGACCCTTCCTCGCATATCCGCGCGGTTCGTTCAAATTCGTCCTGCCTCCGGACCGGGTGTGTGCAGGCATGGGATTGACTTTTCCTCCGCTCTCAATCAATTGATTGATGGAGAGGTTCGCCATGGAATGCCAGCCACAGGTCGAGGGCAGGACTGCCGAGATCGCCGCCGCCGCCCGCGCGCTCATCGCCGAGCGCGGCTTCGAGGGGCTGCGCACGCGCGACATCGCCGCGCGCGTCGGCATCAATGTCGCGACGCTGCACTATCACGTCCCCACCAAGCAGGCGCTGGTGGAGCTGGTGGCGCGCTCGCTGCGCGACGCCTTCATCGCCCAGAACCGCGTCAGGCCGCGCGAGGGTCTCTCTGCCACGGACATGCTGGAACACGAATTTACCGACTTCCGCGAAACGATGATCGAGAAGCCCGAGACCTTCATCGTCATGACCGAGCTCAACGAGCGGGCGCGCCGCGACGAGACGGTCCGCGCGCTGGTCGGCCCGATGATGGCCTATGTGCATGGCGATCTCACGCGCATCCTGGAGAAGGGCCGCGCCTCGGGCGAGTTCCGTGCCGACCTCGATCCGCCGGCCGCGGCGCTGATGATCTTCGGTGCGCTTATCGCCACCCAGCGCGCGCCCGACCACGGCGCCGCATTCTTCGACCGCACCTGCGCCGAACTTTTCCGCGCGGTGCGGGCGCCATCCACACGAGACTGATTTTCCGAAGGAAATCCGCATGTCCTCCCTGCAAGCGGCTGCTGCCGCCTCCTATCCCGAACGGCGCTGGCTCGCCCTGTTCATCCTGCTGCTCGCCGGTTTCATGAACCTGATCGACACCACGATCGTGAACGTCGCCCTGCCGCGCCTTCAGGCGGTGTTCGGCGCCACCAGCAGCCAGATCGAATGGGTTGCGGCGGCCTATGTTCTGGCCTTCGCGCTCGGCCTGCTGCCGTTCGGGCGCCTTGGCGACACGGTCGGCCGCAAGCGCATGTTTCTCGTCGGCATCGCCGCCTTCACCCTGTTCTCCGGCCTGTGCGGCCTGGCGCCCGACATGCGCACGCTGATCGCGGCGCGCGTGCTGCAGGGCATTTCCGGCGCGATGATGATGCCGCAGGTGCTGGCGATCGTCTCGGTGATCTTTCCGCCGCAGGAGCGCGGCACGGCCTTCGCCTTCTTCGGCCTGTCGGCCGGGCTGGCCTCGGTCGCCGGCCCGCTGACCGGCGGCTTCCTCATCGATGCCGACCTCTTCGGCCTCGACTGGCGGCCGATCTTCCTGGTCAACCTTCCCTTCGGCGTGCTGGCGATCGTCGCCGGCTACCTGCTCATTCCCGCAATGCCCGGCAATCGCGACCTGCGGCACGATCCCTTCGGCGTGCTGCTCGCCGTGCTCGCCATCTTCCTGCTCATCTTCCCGCTGGTCGAGGGCCGCAGCTTCGGCTGGCCGTGGTGGGCCTTCGCGATGATCGCGGCCGCCGTGGCGGCCATGGCCGCCTTCTATCTCTGGGAAGCCGGACGCGCCCGGCGCGGCGAGACGCAATTGCTGCCGCTCAGCCTGATGAACAATGGCGGCTTCATGCTGGGCTCGGCCATGTCGACCATCTTCTTCTCCGGCATTCCGGGCTTCTTCCTCGCCTTCGCCATCTTCCTCCAGACCGGTTTCGGCTTCACGCCGCTGGAATCGGGTCTGACGACGATGCCGTTCCCGCTCGGCGTGCTGCTCGCCACCGCCGTGTCGGGACGCCTTCGCGGCCGTTTTCCGCGCGGGCGTATCGCGGCGGGCGGGCTGTTGCTTCTGGTCGGCATGGCGCTGGTGTCGTGGCAGGTCGGCAAGGTCGTCGATGTCGTCGATCACTGGGCCTTCGTGCCGCCGCTGCTTCTGTGCGGCTTCGGCATGGGCATCGCCATCTCCTCGCTGTTCCAGACGGTGCTGGCCAATGTCGGCCATGTCGATGCCGGGGCGGGATCGGGTGCGCTGCAATCCTTCCAGCAGATCGGCGGCGCCTTCGGCATCGCCATCGTCGGCGAGATCTTCTTCTCCAGCCTCCATAGCGACATGCAGGCGGGCATGGCGCCGCACGCCGCCTTCGTGGGCAGCCTCGCCGATGCGCTGGTCTACAACCTCGTCGCCTTCGCGATCGTCGTGCTCATGGTCTTCCTGCTCAAGGCGCCGCCGCCGCAGGCGGGACGGCCGGCCGCCGTGCCGGTGGAGGCATGAGACGACCTTGCGGCAGCCGGGGCAGGGGGCTAGAGCATGGCCCCGCAAAGCCTGCCCCGCCCGAGACGTCCCGACAATGGAATTATGGATCGCGATAACGGTTGCTTCTGCCTTCCTGCAGAACCTGCGGTCGGCCGCGCAGAAGCACCTCAAGGGCGTGATGGGCACCACCGGCGCCACCTTCGTGCGCTTCGGCTTCGGCGTGCCCTTCGCGCTCCTGTTCACCGGCATTCTCGCCTTCGGTTTCGGCTATCGCGTTCCGTCGCCCAATCCGGCCTTCCTGCTCTGGGTCGCCGTCGGCGGGCTGACGCAGATCGCCGCGAACTTCCTGCTGATCTGGCTGTTCTCCTTCCGCAACTTCGCCGTCGGTACGGCCTATTCGCGCACCGAGCCGGCGCAGGCGGCGCTGTTCGGCCTGATCTTCCTCGGCGAGCGCGTCAGCGCCGGCGCGCTTGCGGCCATCGCCATCAGCGTCTTCGGCGTGATGTTGATTTCGGTCGCGCATGAGGAGCGCAGGCTGTCGCGGCTGGTGACGGCGGTCTTCTCGCGCACCGCGCTGGTCGGCATCGCCTCGGGCACGCTGTTCGGCATCGCCGCCGTCGCCTATCGCGCCGCCTCGCTGTCGCTGGACGGCCCGAACTTCGCCATGCAGGCGGCGGTGACGCTGCTGTGGGTCATCTGCTTCCAGACCATCGTCATGCTGGGCTGGATGCTCTGGCGCGAGCGCGACGAGATCGGCCGCATCGCGCGGGCATGGAAATGGTCGCTCTTCACCGGCTTCGTCGGCGCCAGCGCATCGTTCGGCTGGTTCGCCGCGATGACGCTTCAGCAGGCGGCGGTGGTGAAGGCGCTGGCGCAGGTCGAGATGCTGTTCACCTTCGCCGCTTCTGTCTTCTTCTTCCGCGAGCGCATCACGCCGCTGGAGACCATCGGCTGCGCGCTGATCGCCGGGGGCATCGTGGTGCTGGTGATGTGGGGATGACGGGTTGCCTCAAGCCGCGTCCGGCATATGCGGCTTCACCGTGATCTCGAGGCCGAGCGCCTGGGCGACTTTCAGGATGGTGCCGAACTCCGGCCGGCTTTCTTCCTGCAGCGCCTTGTAGAGAGAGGTTCGGCTCATGCCGGTCTTGCGGGCGAGCTCGGTCATGCTGCGGGCGCGGGCAACCGTGCCCAGCGCCTTGACGATGAAGGCGGCGTCTCCAGTCGCGAAAGCCTCTTCGAGATAGGCCGCGATGACGGCGTCGTCCCGGAGAAATTCGGCCGTGTCGTATGGCGCTGATTCCAGCTTCATCGATCCTGCTCCTTCCATTCGGCCGCCAGCTTCAACGCATCCCTCACGTCGTTTCGCTGCGAGGACTTGTCGCCGCCGACGAGCAGGATGATCGTGACGCCCCGACGTTGCGCGTAGTAGACGCGATAGCCCGGACCGTAGTCGATCCGCATCTCACTCACGCCTTCGCCGACAGGCTTGGTATCACCCGGATTGCCTTCAGCCAGGCGGTCGATCCGGATGAGTATCTTCGCGATGGCGCGCGGATCGCGCAGTTCTTCCAGCCAGCGCCTGAAACGCGTCGTGCGGCGGATCTCGATCATTCGCTTGATCTGTATCCATTCGGATACAGATCGTCAAGTCCGCCGGAGCTGCCTCACGGCACCAGAAGCGTGCCGGCGCCGTGTTCGGTGAAGAGTTCGAGCAGCACCGCGTGCGGGGTCTTGCCGTTGAGGATGACCACGCCTTCCACGCCGCGCTCGATCGCCTCGATGCAGGTCTCCACCTTGGGGATCATGCCGCCCGAGATCGTGCCGTCGCGGATCAGCGCCTTGGCCTCGCCCACCGACAGTTCGTCGATCAGCTTCTTGTCCTTGTCGAGCACGCCGGGAACGTCGGTCAGGAAGAGCAGGCGCGAGGCGCGCACCGCCCCGGCGATGGCGCCGGCGAAGGTGTCGGCATTGATATTGTAGGTGTGGCCGTCGCGGCCCGGGGCCACCGGCGCGAGGACGGGGATCATCTCGGAGCGGGCAAGCAGGTCGAGCAGGGTGCGGTCGACCTCGACGGGCTCGCCGACGAAGCCGAGGTCGAGGACGCGCTCGATATTGCTGTCGGGGTCGATCATGGTCTTCCTCGCCTTCTCGGCGAAGACCATGTTGCCGTCCTTTCCGCACAGGCCGATGGCCCATTCGCCCTCGGCATTGATGAGCGCGACGATCTCCTTGTTGATCGAGCCGGCGAGCACCATCTCGACGATCTCGACGGTGCGCCGGTCGGTCACCCGCAGGCCACCCTCGAACTTCGACTCGATGCCCATCGACTTCAGCATGGCGCCGATCTGCGGACCGCCGCCATGCACCACGATCGGGTTCACGCCCGACTGCTTCAGGAGCGCGATGTCGCGCGCGAAGGCGCGGCCGAGCTCGGTGTCGCCCATGGCGTGGCCGCCATATTTGACCACCACGGTCTTGTTCTCGTAGCGCTGCATGAAGGGGAGCGCCTGCGAGAGCAGGCGGGCCTGTTCGGCCGCGGCTGAAATGTCGACTGTCATGGCGTTTCCTCGCGCGATGGGCGCTGACCTCTTAAAGCATGTCCCGCGAAAGTGGAAACCGGTTTCGGACGGACACATGCGCGGAGGCGAAGATCCAGGGCCGGAAGGGCGAATCTGAAAGATCGCGTCGTCGCGCGGAGGGCTCGAACGAACGCGGCCGCGCCGCGGCAGGCATGAAATGCGCGCGCGGCTGTTGCTTTAGCTGCCGCGAGCACGCATGTCGCAGTCCAGTCTGCAAGGCGGGAATCGGATGGAAGGGCACAACCGGCGGCGCGATTTCTGGCGATGGGTGCCGCTGGCCGCGGTCGGGCTGGTGCTCGGCGTCGGCTATGCGCTCGGCCTTCATCGCTATGTCAGCCTTGGCTATCTCGCCGAGGCCGGCGACATGCTGGCCGCGTGGAGCCGGGCGCATCCGGTCCTCGCGCCGGTCCTCTTCATGGCCGTCTGCGCCGGCGCCGTTGCCTGCGCGTTCCCGGTGGCCAGCATCTTCACCGTCTTCGGCGGGTTCCTATTCGGCTGGCTCGCGGGCGGACTGATGTCCGCCGTGGCGGTGACAGCGGGAACCACCGTCTTCTTCGTCGTCGCGCGCACCGCTTTCGGCGACATGCTGACCCGGCGGCTGAAGGGACGTGCCGCGCGCATCGCGGCTGGCTTCGACGAGAACGCCTTTTCCTATCTGATGGCATTGCGCATGATGCCGGCCTTTCCCGCCCTGCTGGTGACGCTGGCCGCCGCGCTCGCGCGCATGGGCGTGGGCGCATTCGTCGGCGCGACCTTCGTCGGCATATTGCCGGCGACCCTGGCCTATGCCTGGCTGGGCGAGGGCGCGGGAAGCGTGCTCGATGCCGCCAGGGCGGCTGGACGCCAGGCGGGCCTTCGCGACCTCGTGACGCCCGAACTCACCATCGCCTTCGTCCTCCTCGCCGTGATCGCCTTCATCCCGCCATTGGTCAGAAGCCGGCGCCGCCGGGATTGAGCGCCCGTCACCGTCCAAATTGGCAAACGCCCCGCGCTGGCCTATCTTGCCCGCTCGGCAGAGCCGGGCGCGGATGGCGAGGCATGGACGAGACGACGGAGCAGGACAGCGGGGCAGGGGCGGCACGCGTGCCGCTGACGCGCGGCCTGTCGGCCAAGCTCCTGCTGCTCACCGTGCTGTTCGTCATGCTGGCCGAGGTGCTGATCTTCCTGCCGTCGGTGGCGAATTTCCGCCTGCAATGGCTGGAGCAGCGGCTGGACACCGCGGCGGCGGTCGCCACCGTGCTGGTCGACGGCGACCCCGCCAGCCTCTCGCGCGAGGCGCAGGACGACGTGCTGGCCTCGATCGGCGCGCATGCGATCGCCATCCTGGACTCCGGCGAGTCCCGCCTGCTCGTCGTGTCGGACATGCCGCCGCGCGTCGACAGGCACGTCGACGTGAGCGGGACCGGCCAGCTCGAGGCCATTGCCGGGGCGCTCGACACGCTCGTCTCCGGCGGCGACAGGATGCTGCGTGTCTTCGGCCATGTCGGCGACAGCGCGACGCAATACGAGCTGCTGATCCCCGACACGAAGCTGCGCCGGGCCATGCTCATCTATTCGCGCAACGTCGCCATCCTGTCGCTGGTCATATCGCTCTTCACCGCCACGCTGGTCTTCGCGGCGATCGACCGCCTGATGATCCGCCCCGTGCGGGCGATGACGCGCTCCATGCTGGCCTTCGCCGAGGCGCCCGACGATCCGGGCCGCATCGTGCGGCCGTCGCAGCGCAGCGACGAGCTCGGCGTGGCTGAGCGCGAGCTTGCCGCCATGCAGCAGAACCTCCAGCGCACGCTGGGCGAGCAGCGCCGCCTCGCCGACCTCGGCATGGCGGTCTCGAAGATAAACCACGACATGCGCAACATCCTCGCCTCCGCGCAACTGATGTCCGACCGTCTGCGGCAGGTGAAGGACCCGAGCGTGCAGGCATTCGCGCCCAAGCTGCTGCGCACGCTCGACCGCGCCGTGGCCTATTCGGAAGGCGTGCTGGCCTATGGCCGAACGCAGGAGGCCACGCCGAAGCGGCGGCGCGTGCGCCTGCGCCAGCTGGTCGAGGACGTCTACGGCATACTGGCCATCGAGCCGGCGGGCGGCACCGAGTTCGTCAATGCGGTCGACGCCGAGCTCGAGGTCGACGCCGATTCCGAACAGCTCTTCCGCGTGCTCTCCAACCTGTCGCGCAACGCCTTGCAGGCCATGGCGGGAGACATGGACGAGCCGGTGGTGCGGCGTCTGACAATCGCGGCCGAGCGCCGGGGCGCGGTCTGCCGCATCACCGTCTCCGATACCGGGCCGGGGCTGCCCAAGCGGGCGCGCGACAACCTCTTCGCCGCCTTCCGCGGCTCCGCGCGTGCCGGCGGCACGGGGCTGGGGCTCGCCATCGCGCAGGAGCTGGTGCGCGCGCATGGCGGCCAGATCGAACTGGCGGAAAGCCGCGGCGGCTCGACGGTCTTCGCCATCACCATTCCCGACCAGCCGGTCGATCTGGACATGGCGCGCAACGCGCTTCGCCGCCCCGCATGAAGCCGACAGCCTTTCGTCTCGCGCTCACGCTTGCGGCGCTGGTGGCAGCCATGCCGGCGCAGGCCGATTGGAAGCCGGTGGAGCGCGTCCAGACCTATGCGATTTCGGGCGCGACAGGCATCGCGCTCTACGAATCCATCGGCGCGCGCGGGCCGCAGGTCGGCATCGGCCGCGCCATCGCCTATACCGACTTCGACCTCAAATGGTCGCGCGACTACCGCCCGCAGTCGGACGGCTCCTGCCAGCTGGTCACGGCGCGCCCGCACCTGATCATCACCTACCGCCTGCCGAAGCCCTCGGCCGCGCTGCCCGCGCCCACCAGGGCGCTGTGGGCGACCTTCATCGCCGGCGTCGAGGCGCATGAGCGCGTTCACGGCGCGATGATCGTGGACATGGTCAAGGCGATCGAGGCGGTGTCGGTGGGGCTCACCGTGGCGGACGATCCCGGATGCAGGAAGATCCGCACCGAACTGACGGCGAAGCTCGCCGCGCTGTCGCAGGAGCAGCGGGCGAAAAGCCGCGACTTCGACCGCCGCGAACTGGCCGATGGCGGCAATGTGCACAGGCTGATCCTTGCGCTGGTGAACGGGTAGCGGCCCCGACCCATAGCGCCAACCAAAGCATTCGGGTCTTAAACTTATGTGCCATTCGGGTGCGGATGGTGGAGAGGTTCGGCCAACTGAAGAAGAAGCGACATTCCCAAGGAGGATAAGATGACGAAACGCGGTTCACGCCTGGAAATCACGCGCCGGGGCATGCTTGCCGGCGGTGCCGCGCTCGGCGGTGCGATCCTGTTGCCGGCGCAGGTGCGCGCGCAGGCGGCGCAGCCCGCCACCGGCGGCACGCTGCGGGTGGCGATGCCCTTCAACCCGGCCGCGCTCGACCCGATCACCGGCCGCAACCTGCCGGACTTCAACAGCCTCTACGCGCTCTATGACGCGCTGCTCGACTTCGATCCCGACACGCTCGAGCTCAAGCCCATGCTGGCGAAGAGCTGGGAGTTCACCGACCCGACCACGCTGGTGCTCGATCTCGTCGAGGGCGTGGAGTTCCACGACGGCACGCCCTTCAACGCCGAGGCGGTGAAGTTCAACCTCGACCGCTCGATGAACGATGCGCGCTCCAACGTGAAGTCCGACCTCGCTTCGGTCGAAAGCGTCGAGGTGACCGGCCCGAGCAAGGTCGCGATCAAGCTGAAGAAGCCGGATGCCGGCCTGCCGGCGATCCTGTCCAACCGCGCCGGCTGCATGATCTCGCCGGATTCGATCAAGAAGGCCGCCGACGGCAATGTCGACCGCGCGCCCGTCGGCACCGGCCCGTTCAAGTTCGTCGAGTGGAAGGACAACGACCTCATCAAGGTCGAGAAGAACACCAACTACTGGCAGGCGGGGCTGCCCTATCTCGACGGCATCGAGTTCCGCATCATCAACGAGCTCAACACCGCCTCCCGCTCGGTCTCGTCCGGCCAGAACGACATGGCGCTCAACATGTCGGCGCTGCAGATCGCCACGGCCCGCCGCTCCAATGAGGTGATCGCCGAGGCGAAGCCCTCGCTGGTCTTCTACACCACCAGCCTCAACTACGCGCTGGAGCCGCTCAAGGACGTGCGCGTTCGGCAGGCGATGAACTATGCGCTCAACCGCGACGACCTGAACCGCGTGCTGATGATGGGACTGGGCGAGCCGACCTCGACGCTGTTCCCCAGCACCTTCTGGGCGGCCGACCCCGAGACCGCGCATTTCTACACCCATGACGTGGACAAGGCGAAGAAGCTGCTTGCCGACGCAGGCTATGCCAATGGCATCGACATCCCGACCTGGGGCTGGCCCGACCAGGCATCCGTACAGCGCCAGGAACTGTTCGCCACCCAGTTCGCCGAGGCCGGCATCCGCCTCAAGGTGACGCCGGTGCCGCCGGCGCAGGCGATGCAGAACTTCTTCATCGACAAGAAGGGCCTGGCCATGCTGGCGCCGCAGGGCGGCCTGCCCGATCCGAGCCAGATCTACGAGCGCCTCTTCGCCGGCAACGCGCTGCGCAACGCCGGCAAGATCGAGCTGGAGGGCTTCCGCCCGCTGATGGATGCGACCGTCAGCACGTCCGATCCCGAGGAGCGCAAGCAGGCCTTCTACAAGCTGCAGCGCTACGTGATCGAACAGGCCCTGCATGTGCCGCAATACACCTCGGCGGCCATGCACATCCAGTCGCCCAAGGTGAAGGACTTCACCTTCGGCCTGATCACGTCGCCGAAATTCCACCGCGTCTGGCTGGAAGCGTGATAGATTGAATGCGGCGCCCGTTACGGGCGCCGCATTTCGGCCGGGGAGAGGGGCATGGAGCAATATTATCCGGTCGCGATCGTGACCCTCCTGTGCGGCCTCACCATCTTCGGCATGGCGCTCACCGTCGCGCGCATCCATGGAAAGACCGGCATTCATGCACCCGCGATGACCGGCCATCCGACGCTCGAGCGGGCCGTGCGGGCGCATACCAACACGATCGAATGGGTGCCGGTCTTCCTGCCGGCGCTGTGGCTCTTCGCCATCTACTGGAGCCCCGGCTGGGCCGCCGCCATCGGCCTCGTCTGGGTTGTCGCCCGCATCATCTACTTCGCCGGATATGTGTCGAGCCCGAAGGGCCGCTATCCCGGCTTCCTGCTCCAGACGCTCGCGGCCTCCGTGCTGCTGTTCGGCGCGCTGGGCCGGATCGTCTGGCTCTGGGCGGCGTAGGGCCGGCCGCCCTTGGCGCCGTCGCGCCGATGCGTTATGAACCGGCCGTCATGAAGTCGGCAGACTGTACCACCTGCATCGCGTTCCCGCGCCGCTGAGGCGGGGAGCGCCCGAACCGGACCGGCGCCGGATAGTCCCGCTCGTCCGGATTCTCCCGAACATTTCCGTTTCTGACGGTCGCGACAGCCAGGCTGTGCGACCGGCATGCAGGTGAACCATCATGACCAACTATTTCGAAAGCCCCTTCAAGGGCATTCCGCTCGACCGCCAGGTCACCCATCCCAACATCGTCGTGGGCCGCTACAGCTACTATTCCGGCTGGTATCACGGCCACGGCTTCGACGAATGCGCGCGCTACCTTCTGCCCGACGCGGGCGCTGACCGCCTGATCGTCGGCTCCTTCTGCTCGATCGGCTCGGGCGCGGCCTTCATCATGGCCGGCAACCAGGGCCACCGCGCCGAATGGATCAGCACCTTCCCCTTCGCCTTCGTGCCCGACGCCCCGGAATTCGCCGGCGCCACCAACGGCTTCCTGCCCGCCGGCGACACGGTGATCGGCAACGACGTCTGGATCGGCTCCGAGGCGATCGTCATGCCGGGCGTGAAGGTGGGCCACGGCGCGGTGATCGGCACGCGCGCGCTGGTGACGCGCGACGTGGAGCCCTACACGATCGTCGGCGGCAATCCGGCAAGGCCGATCCGCAAGCGCTTCGCCGCCGACGACATCGCGCTGCTCATGCAGATGCAGTGGTGGGACTGGAGCGTCGAGATGCTGTCGGACGCCATGCCGCTGATTACGGCAGGGGATGTGAAGGCCTTGCACGCGTGGTGGAAGGCGAGGGTATAGGGTCTCGACCAGGAGTGCGCCGGCGTCGCTGGCGCACTCTCCACATTGGTCGCGACATAGTGCGGATGGACGCGCGCGAAACTCATCGCATAGATGGGGTGCTTTGCCATGGGGGCTCCCGGGACAACAAGGACGCCGCTCACATCCGCCACACGCCCGCCTTCGTCTCCTCCACCTCGGCATTCAGCGCCGCGGCGAGGCTCAGCGCCAGTACGTCGCGGGTCTTCGCCGGGTCGATGATTCCGTCGTCCCACAGGCGGGCGGAGGAATAGAGCGGGTGCCCCTCGCGCTCGTATTTTTCGAGGATCGGCGCGCGGAAGGCGGCTTCCTCCTCGGCGCTCCACGATCCGCCCTTGCGCTCAATGCCCTCGCGCCTGACCAGCGCCAGCACGGTCGCCGCCTGCTCGCCGCCCATCACCGAGATGCGCGCATTGGGCCACATCCACAGGAAGCGGGGCGAATAGGCGCGGCCGCACATGCCGTAATTGCCGGCGCCGAAGGAGCCGCCGATGATGACGGTGAGTTTTGGCACGCGCGCGGTCGCCACGGCAGTCACGAGCTTGGCGCCGTCCTTGGCGATGCCGCCGGCCTCGTATTTCTTCCCCACCATGAAGCCGGTGATGTTCTGCAGGAAGACGAGCGGGATGCCGCGCTGGGTGCAAAGCTCGATGAAATGCGCACCCTTGAGCGCGCTTTCGGAGAACAGCACGCCATTGTTGGCGAGGATGCCGACCGGCATGCCATGCAGATGCGCGAAACCGGTGACGAGCGTCGTGCCGTAATTGGCCTTGAACTCGTCGAGCTCCGAGCCGTCGACGATGCGGGCGATCACCTCGCGCACGTCATAGGGCGTGCGGGTGTCCTGCGGCACCACGCCGTAGAGCTCATGCGCCGGATGAAGCGGCGGAATCGGTTTGCGCAGGTCGAGCGCTATCTTCTTGGTCCGATTCAGGTTTCGCACGATGCGGCGGACGATGGCGAGCGCATGCGCGTCGTCCTCGGCGAGATGGTCGGCGACGCCCGAGAGCCGCGTATGCACCTCCGCGCCGCCCAGCTCCTCGGCCGTCACCTCCTCGCCGGTGGCCGCCTTCACCAGCGGCGGGCCGCCGAGGAAGATGGTGGCCTGGTTGCGCACCATCACGCTCTCGTCGGCCATGGCCGGCACATAGGCGCCGCCCGCCGTGCAGGAACCCATCACGCAGGCGATCTGCGGAATGCCGGCGGCGCTCATATTGGCCTGATTGTAGAAGATACGTCCGAAATGCTCGCGGTCCGGAAAGACCTCGTCCTGATTGGGGAGGTTGGCGCCGCCGGAATCGACCAGATAGATGCAGGGGAGGTCGTTCTGCGCCGCGATCTCCTGCGCCCGCAAATGCTTCTTCACGGTGACCGGGTAATAGGTGCCGCCCTTCACCGTGGCGTCGTTGACCACGACGACCACTTCGCGGCCCTCCACGCGCCCGACGCCAGCGATCATGCCGGCGGCGGGAATGTCCTCGCCATACATGCCGAAGGCGGCGAACTGACCGATCTCGAGAAAGGGCGAGCCCGGATCGAGCAACTGCGCCAGCCGCTCGCGCGGCAGCAGCTTGCCGCGCGCCACATGCCGCTCCCGCGCCTCCGCCGGCCCGCCTTCCGCGATCGCCGCGGCCTTGGCGGCGATGTCTGCGACAAGCGCACGCATGCGGTCCGCATTGGCGCGGAAGGTTTCCGAGGCAGGGGAGATGGCGGAACGGATGACGGGCATGGCGGCTCAGCGGATCAGTTCGACGGGGCAGGGCAGGTCGAGCTCGGCCCACACGCGGTCTGCGGTGACGATGGTGGCGCCGAGCTTTGCGGCGGTCGCGATACAGGCGCGGTCTGCAAAGGAGAGACCACGATGTTTCGTAGCCGGCCGCAGTTCCGCCGTTGCCACGGCAAGCTCGGAATCGAACGGAACGATGCGAACCTCCTGTGCCGCAAGGAGTTCAAGCATCATCGCTGGCGGCGTTCCCTTCTCGGCCCCGCGCATCAGCGCCTCGCTGGCATTGACGGCCGACATGGACGCGGACGGCAGCCTTTCGCTCGCGATGTCTGCTCCGGTCTCGCCCCGGAAGATCGCCAGCAACACGGATGCGTCAACGACATATCGGGTCACTTGCGGCGTTCTTTCGACGGTATCTCCGCACCTTCTCGAGCCAGGCGCTCGTAGCGTTCATCTTCCCGCCGCGCCTCTTCCCGCCGTTCCGCGATCAGCTCGTCCACCACGCTCACGCCTGGGTTCTTCGCTCGCCATTCGCGCGCATGGGCCTGCACGCGCTTCAGCGCGACGCCGGGCGAGATGACGCGAAGGACGCCGTCCTCGATCTGTGCAGTCACCGTATCGCCCGGCTTGACCATCATCGCCGCGCGCATCTCGGCGGGGATGAGCACCCGGCCGGCGGAATCGATCTTGAGGCGCGTATAGCCGACCGATGTCAGCTCGTCGGGCCGGTGCTCGAACGGGGCGGATTCTTCGGCCAGTCCCTTGGCAGCCGACATTCTCACCTCCTGTCAATTCCAACCGAAAATGCCATTTTCTATCAGAGATGGCAATCCCGGCTCATTTTTACAACACCTGCTCACGCCTCGCCCATTATCTCCCGCCCGATCAGCCAGCGCCGGATCTCGCTCGTGCCGGCGCCGATCTCGTAGAGCTTGGCGTCGCGCAGCAGGCGGCCGGTCGGATAGTCGTTGACATAGCCGTTGCCGCCGAGGAGCTGGATGGCGTCGAGCGCGCATTGGGTGGCTTTCTCGGCCGCGTAGAGGATGCAGCCGGCGGCGTCCTTGCGCGTCGTCTCGCCGCGGTCGCAGGCGGCGGCCACGGCATAGACATAGGCGCGCGAGGCGTTGAGCGTGGTGTACATGTCGGCGAGCTTGCCCTGCACCAGCTGGAAGGAACCCACCGCCTGGCCGAACTGGCGCCGGTCCGCCACATAGGGCACCGCCACGTCGAGGCAGGCGGCCATGATGCCGAGCGGGCCGGCCGAGAGCACGACGCGCTCGTAGTCGAGCCCCGACATCAGCACCTCGACGCCGCGCCCATGGGGGCCGAGCACATTGTCGAGCGGCACCTTAACGTCGGCGAAGACCAGCTCGCCGGTGTTGGAGCCGCGCATGCCGAGCTTGTCGAGCTTCTGCGCCACCGAGAAGCCCGGCATGTCCCGCTCGATGATGAAGGCGGTGATGCCGCGCGAGCCGAGCGTGGCTTCCGTCTTGGCATAGACGACCAGCGTGTCCGCGTCGGGACCGTTGGTGATCCACATCTTCGAGCCGTTGAGGAGATAGTGGTCGTCATGCCGGTCGGCGCGCAGCTTCATGGAGACGACGTCGGAGCCCGCGCCCGTTTCCGACATGGCAAGCGCGCCCACGGCCTCGCCGGAGCAGAGCGCAGGCAGGTATCGCGCCTTCTGCGCCTCGCTGCCCCAGCGGCGGATCTGGTTGATGCACAGGTTGGAATGGGCGCCGTAGGAAAGGCCGACCGAGGCCGAGGCGCGGCTGATCTCCTCCATCGCCACCACATGGGCGAGATAGCCGAGGCCGGAGCCGCCGAGTTCGGGCTCCACCGTGATGCCGAGCAGGCCGAGCTCGCCGAGCTTGCGCCAGAGCGGCATGGGGAAATCGTTGGAACGGTCGATCTCGGCCGCCAGCGGCGCGATCTCCGCCTGCGCGAAGCGGCGCACCATCTCGCGCAGGGCGTCGATCTCCTCGCCGAGGCCGAAACTCATCACGCGGTCATACATTCCGGCCTCCCTCTGCTTCGCCGCCGTCATTCCTGCATAGCCCGCGCGGGAAGAAAAGAGCGCGGCCGCTCACCGCTTCGGCAAAGGCATCCGGTCCAGCATCGCCTTTGCCAGGGCCGCATAGTCGCCGTCGAAATGATGCCCGCCTTCGGTCCTGAGAACGGTAGCGCGATGGACGAGGTGATCGGCGCAGGCACTGTCGCTGTCCTCCCTTCCATAGACGCAGAGCACCAGTTGCGGCGGCAGGGCCGCGATGGCGGGCACGATGTCGTAGCCGCTGTCGCTGATCCCGAGCCAGCCGCCGACGGTGATCTGGAACGAGCTCGAGCGCCCGGGCCCCAGCAGCGCGATGAGCTGGGAACGGTCCCTGACGGCTTTTTCGAGCAGCGGATAGGCGAAGGGAAGCGTGTCGGCGCCGAAGGAATAGCCGATCAGCATCACCGGCAGGTCGCCGGCGGGGTTGGCACCCTTGACGAGCGCGCTGACGTCGCGCGCCAGTTCCTGCGGCGTCCGCTTCGACCAGAAATAACGCAGTGCGTCGAGCCCGACGACATGGACGCCCTTGCCGGCGAGCCATTCGCCGATGCTCTTGTCGATGTCGCGCCATCCGCCGTCGCCGGAGATCAGGATCGCCAGCGCCCGCGGCGCCGCGGCCGCGGGCAGGTCCACGGCGGCGATGTCGCCGAACGGCGTGTTTTCAGCCGCGAGCGCCGTCACCGCCGCGGCGATCTGGTCCGCGGGCCGGTCCGCATCGCGCTCTTCCACGGTGATGAGCGCCTGCGACGCCGCCGCGTCGCCGGTCTGTGCCAGCCTGTCGGCGTCGACATAGAGGAACGCCTGTTCCGGCATCGTCTTGTCGAAACCGTAGCTGTATTCGCCCTCGCCGATCCTCGTCGCCGTCGCGCCGGGGCAGAACGGCAGCTTCAGCGACAGCGCGTTCGCGAAGCCGGATCCGACGGCGCCGCCCAGCGTGTTGGGCGGCGCGTCGGCCAGCGCCGCATAGGCAAAGGTCGCGCCCTGGCCGCGTCCCGTCACGATTGGCGGGAGATATGTCTGGATGTCGAGCTCGCGTTGCGCGGTCTGGGCCAGATCGGTGATCTCGCCCACGACATAGAGGCACTCTCCGTCATCCTGGTCGAGGACCGCCTTGTAGGCGGCGAGATCGACGCCGAGCACGACCACGCCTTCGCTGCTGAGCTTGCTGGCGATCCTGTCGTCCTCCGCCGTCCAGCCGGCAATGTCGGACATGTGGACGACCATGGCCTGCGGCGCGCTTTCCGGGACGACCACCCTGACATGTTCGAGGCGTTGCACGGACAGTTCGGCAGGGCTTGCAAGGGCAGTGCCGGCGACGCCGGACGTAAGCGCGGCGAGCGCGAGCAGGTAGGGAACGGATTTCATCTTTTCAGAACGCCCATGGGACTGCCGGAAATGAGGGTGGTGACGTCGATCAGGGCCCTCGGCATGCCGATGCCGCCAGGGCTTGCGATATATTGCGGCGTCCAGACCGGATCGAATTTCTGCTTGAACGCCCGCAGGCCGGCGAAATTGTAGAACTCGTCGCCGCGCCGGAAGATGAAGGTACCCACCCGGTTCCAGGTGGAGGCCAGCGGATGGTCGGCGAGGCCCGCCAGCGGCGCCGCGCCCAGATTGAACCAGCGGTAGCCGGCCTCCCTGCCGTAGAGCATGATGTGGACGAAGAGGGCGTCCATCATCACCTTCGACACGCCGTGCCTGTAGCGCATCAGGTCGATGGACAGTTCCTGGCCGTCGCCGCCGCGCCACAGATTGGCGAAGGCGACGATCTCGCCGTCCTTGCGCAGCACCGCGCAATCGAACTCCTTCATGTAGGGCTCGTCGAACCTGCCGAGCGAGAAGCCCTTCTCGTGCCCGGTCTTGCCGGCAAGCCAGTCGTCGGAGACCGCACGCAACTGGGGCAGGGCTTCGGGGATGTCGGCCTTGTCGATGATCGCGAAGACCAGGCCCTCGCGCTCGGCGCGGCCATGGGCATAGCGCAGGGGCTGCCGCGGCGCGCCCGCCAGCGTGAAGTCCTTCAGGTCGACGCGCGCCACTTCGCCGATCTTCAGGATGGCGAGGCCGAGGTCGAGATATTCGGGAAGGAACTGCGGCTGCACGGCGTAGAACACCGCCTTCGCACCGGCGCGGTCTGCGGCTTCCGCGAAGCGCCAGATCAGCCCGGCGGCCGGCTTCCGCTCGCCGACGGGGTCGCCCATGGTGATCCAGCTCGACCCCGCGACGCTGTACATGATGAACGCCTTGCCGTCGTCCGACAGGATGAACGACTTGTCGCCCAGCAGGGCCACGTTCGGCTGCGTTCCGGCGCAGCCGGCCAGGATCGTGCGCACCTGTGCCGGCACGTGGACACGGCTGGTCGGCTGCCGCCGCGCCGGCCGGTTGATCAGCGCGTCGATGGCGATGGCGGCCGCCGCGGCGCCCGTGGCCAGCGTTGCGCGCAGGAAGCGCGGGGCGTCGCCGCTCCACGAGAATCGCCACCACAGGTCGGCCTGGTAGTCGACGTGGCGATAGGCCAGGAAGCCGATCAGCGTCAGCGAAACGACGACGATCGCCATCAGCGCGATCCAGGTCGGCGTGGGCCGGAAGCTGCGCCAGTCGCCCCTGCGATAGAAGGCGGCGCGATAGATATAGAGGACTGCGGCGATGGCGACGAGCAGGCCGGCCTCCTCCCAGTCGACGCCCTTGAGCATCGAGAAGGCGGCTCCCGCCAGCAGAAGCGCAATCACCATCAGCCTGGCGGTCGCCATCTTGCGGTAGAGGCCGCGCGACAGCACGATCAGCAGCAGGCCGGTGAGGCTGGCCAGAAGATGCGACGCCTCGGCGAAGGGCAGCGGCAGCACGCCGGAGAGCCAGCTCGTCCGGGCCACTTCCGCAGGCGTGTTGCCCGATACGAGCAGCACCACTCCGCCGAGAAACACCAGTGCGGCGACGATCGGCGGTATGATGCGGCGCGTCAGTGCGAAGGCGTGGCCGGCCGCGCTCCCGACCGCCAGCCGCGCCCGCCATGCCTCGAAGGCGAGATAGGCCAGCGCCGCGAGGGCCAGCGGCAGGAAATAGTAGACGACGCGGAAGACCACGAGAGCGGCGACGACATCGGGCCGCGCACCTGCGCCGAGGCCGAGCAGCACGCCCGCCTCCAGCACGCCCAGCCCGCCGGGGGCATGGCTGACGATGCCGGCGATGATCGCCGCGACGAAGATCAGCAGGAACGCCGCATATCCCGGCGCGACGTCGGCGGGAAGCAGCAGGTAGAGCGCCCCGGCCGCAGCGCCGATGTCGACGGCGCCGATCAGGATCTGCACCAGCACGCTGCCGGCAGGCGGCAGGGTGAAGCTCCAGCCGAACGCGGTGATCGTGCGCGGCCCCCGCGCCAGCCACAGCAGCGCGACCGCCAGGACCGCCAGCACCGCCCCGCCGATGAGGCGGTCGTCGGTGGCGGAAAGGAGGTGGAGGGCCGGCACCCCGGACGGATCGAGCAGCAGGGCCGTGCCGGCAAGCGCCGCCAGACCGGCGGAGAAGGTCATCACGGAGACGCCGACGATGCGGCCGACATCCGCCGCGTCGAGCCCCACGGTCTGGTAGATGCGGTAACGCAGCGGGCCGCCGACGAAGACGTGGAAGCCGATGGCGTTGGAGATGCCGTAGCCGACCAGGCCGGCGAAGCTGGCGAGGCGCAGGGGGACTTTGCCGGGCGCGACATGACGCACGGCGAGCACGTCGTAGAGCGACATGGCAGCGAAGCTGACGATGGTGAGCAGCACCGCCGGCGCGACCGTCGCGAAGGTGGTGGCCCGCAGCGCCGCGCCGATCTCGTGCAGATGGATGTCGCGGGTGACCTCGTGGATGATGAACAGCGCCAGCGCGACAGCCGCCGCGCCCACGATCGGGCCCAGCACGCGCGGTTCGATCAGGCGCGTCCAGATGCTTTCGGGCGCAAGCCTGGGAGCGGGCTCGTCTCTAAGAGTGGTGTCCGTCATCGTCGGTGCGGCGATCTGTCAGAGCTGCTTGTGGCGGGCCTGCGCCTGGCCCCTGTCGGGAACGGGCAAGGCGATATCCTCCACTGCGCGCAGGATACCACAAAGCGTGGGTGGAGCGAGGCCCACATGTGCAGGCTGCGTGGAGCTAGCGTTGCGTTCCCGTGGCGGGCGGCGGCATGGCCGGCACGCCGTGGTCGCCGATCACGGCCGCCGGATGCGCATGGCCGAGACGCAGGGCGGCGCCGAGGACTGCCGGCGCGACGAGGATGGCGAGCGCGACGATGGACAGCATGCGCTGACGCCGGCTCGTGGACGATTGGAAAGACATGATCGGTGAAGAACCTGCAGTCGATGCTGCAATGACGAAGCCGTCCGGTCGCGTCGGGTCGCGGGCGCCATCAGGTCGTCCGCCGGCGTTTCCCAGCTTCGCCCATGCCGCTAGCCCGGCTGTGTGGCGGTTTCAAGGAAAATTTCGCCGCCGTCGCCGCGTCATCGCCGCCGCGCGTAGAGCCACATGGTCACCGGCGCGAGCGCGGCGGTGAGCGCGATGGGCGCCAGAAGCGCCAGGCCGATCTGGCCGGCCGTGGCGCCGCCGCCCATCAGGCCGCGTATGGCCGTCGTCATCAGCGAGACGGGATTGACCTCCACGAAGGCGCGCAGCCAGGACGGCATCGTCGCCGGATCGACCATGATGTTGGAGGCGAAGACCACCGGGAACAGGAAGCTGAAGCCCAGCGTCATCACCGTCGTCGGCGTGCGGATGAGGAGGCCGAGGACGACGAAGATCCAGCCGGTGCCGAAGCCGATCGCGATGAGCAGCAGGAAGGCGCCGAGCACGCCGGCGATGCCCGCCGCCGGCCGGTAGCCGAGGATGAGGCCGATGGTGAGGATGATGCCGCCGGCGATGAGATGGCGCATCACGTCGCCCACCATCAGGCCGGCGAAGGGCGCCAGCGGCCAGATCGGCAGCGAGCGGAAGCGGTCGAACAGGCCCTTGCCGAGGTCGGTCGAGAGGCCCATGCCGGAATAGACAGAGTTGAACACGACCGTCTGCACCAGGATGCCTGGCAGGAAATATTGCAGATAGTCGCTGCTCGATCCCGCCAGCGCGCCGCCGAACACGAAGGTGAACAGCAGCGTGAACATGATCGGCGTCATGACGAGGTCGAAGAGCTGCTCCGGCACATGGCGGAATTTCAGCACCGCGCGCCAGCCGAAGACGAGCGCGTTGGACAGGCCCGACGGGCGCGGCGGGCGCGCGACGGCGGTGAGCGCGCGCATGGCTGTGTCTTCGGTGGTCATGGCTTCGGCTCTCCCGAGGGTTCGGCGCCGTGGCCGGTCAGCGCGAAGAAGACGCTGTCGAGGCTGGGCTGGCCCATGGTGAAATCCGACAGCTCGATGCCGGCCGCGAGCAGGTCGGCGACGGCCGCGCTGGCCGCCTCGGCGCTGCCGGCCGCCACCGAGAGCTCGCCGCCCTCGACGCTGGATTGCGGCGCATGGCCGAGCCGGGCCTGCAGCAGGCGCGCGGCCTCGCCGAGCCGCGCCGGATCGTAGAGCGCGACGCGCAGCGAGCCGGAGCCGGTCTGCGCCTTGAGCTCGCGGCTCGTTCCCTCGGCGATCTTGCGGCCGCGATCGATGACGGCGATCCGCGCCGCGAGCTGGTCGGCTTCTTCCAGATATTGCGTCGTCAGCAGGATGGTGACGCCGGACCCCGCGAGCTGGCGGATCATGCGCCAGACATCCTGCCGCGCCTTCGGGTCGAGCCCGGTCGTCGGCTCGTCGAGGAAGAGCACGCCCGGCGTGACGATCAGCGATGCGGCGATGTCGAGCCGCCGGCGCATGCCGCCGGAATAGTCCTTCACCTGCTTCTGCGCCGCATGGGCGAGGTCGAAGGCGGCCAGCAGGTCGTCGGCGCGCTGCCTCGCCTGCGAGCCCCGGAAACCCCAGAGCCGCGCGAGCAGGATCAGGTTCTCGCGGCCGGTGAGGTCCTCGTCCAGCGAGGCGAACTGGCCGGTCATGGCGATGGCGCCGCGCACCTCGTCGGCGGCGGCGAGAAGATCGTGGCCCATCACGGTGGCGCTGCCTTCGTCGGGCGCGGAAAGCGTCGCGAGCATGCGCATCAGCGTGGTCTTGCCCGCGCCGTTGGGGCCGAGGATGGCGAAGATCATGCCGCGCGGCACGTCGAGATCGATGCCGGCGACGGCGGTCAGCTCACCGAAGCGCTTGACCAGGCCGCGCGCGGAGATCGCCATGGCGTGGCCGGCAGCGGATGAAACGTCGTTGGCGTGCATGTCCGGGCTCTTTCCGGGAGCTGGAGCATTTTGCAGCCAGACGGAATCGTCTGGCGTCGCACAAATGCGGCTGAGAAACCAAGCAGGGCAGCGGGGCTGCGTTCGTCAGAACGCCCACTGCTCCAGCGCAGTAGCGAAGCGACATACGTTTCGCAACGGTCCAGTTGTTCCTGCCACGCAGCGCCAGTGTGAAAGCGATGGGGTTTCAACCCTTCCGCGCTGCCGCAAGCGCTCCGGGGAGTTCCTGCGCCAACAGGTCGAGCTCCACGTCCGTCCCGACGCTGACGCGGATGCAGCGGTCGAGGCCGGGCGCCATCGGCTTGCGCACGAAGATGTCGCGCGCCAGCAGCGCCTGCATCAGCCTGAGCGCGAAAGCGCCGTCGCCGCCCGCATCGATGGTGACGAAGTTGGTGGCCGAGGGCAGGGGTGCGAGCCCGTTGTCGCGCGCGATTGCAGCGATGCGGTCGCGCCCGCGCGCCACCCGCGCCACGACATCACGGAGGTAGTCCTGATCCGCCAGCGCCGCGAGGCAGGCCGCCTGCGCCATGCGGTTGACGCCGTAATGGGTGCGGATCTTCTCGAAGGTCTGGATCAGCACCTCCTCGCCGAAGGCATAGCCGCAGCGCAGGCCGGCAAGGCCGTAGGCCTTGGAGAAGGTGCGCATGCGGATGAGGTTCGGCCGGGAGACGTCGATGGGGGGGATGGCGGCGGCGGGCGCCGTCTCGCCATAGGCCTCGTCGAGCACGAGCAGCGTGGTGGCGGGCAGGGCCTCGGCGAAGCGCGTCACCGCCTCGGCGTCCCACCAGGTACCCATCGGATTGTCCGGGTTGGACAGGTAGACGAGCGGCGCATTCTCTCGCTGGACGGCCGCCAGCAGCGCCTCCAGGTCCTCGCGGTCGTCGCGATAGGGAGCGGTGACGAGCCGGCCGCCGAAGCCGGCGACGTGGAAGTTGAAGGTGGGGTAGGCGCCGAGCGAGGTCACCACCGGCGTTCCGTCGCGGACATGGAGCCGCACGACGAGGTTGAGCAGCCCGTCTATGCCTTCGCCGATGACGATATTGGCGATGCCGATGCCGAGATGCTCGGCGAGCGCGGCGCGCAGGTCGTGGCTTTCGGGATCGCAATATTTCCACATCTCGCCGGCCGCCTGCGCCATCGCGGCGATCACCGCCGGCGAGGGACCGAAGCCGCTCTCATTGGCGCCGATGCGGGCGCGGAACGGCCGTCCGCGCTGGCGCTCCTGCGCTTCGGGGCCGACGAAAGGGACGGTGGCGGGAAGGGCTTCGACGAGCGGCGTGAAAGGCGGGCGAGACGGCATGCGATGGCGTTTCCGGTTGTCGCCAAGGTCTACGCCGGCGGCGCGCCGCCCGCAATCGGCCGGCTACCAAAGAAAAAGGGCCCGGCGGTTGCCGGGCCCCTTTCCGTCGGATGATCCGAGGGAGATCAGAAGTCGCGCTGGACGCGGATCGCTGCACCCCAGAAGTTCGCACCGTTCGAATTGAAGTAGTGGACGCCGGGGGTGATGGTGAGGTTCTCGGCCGCGGTGTACTGCACCTCGGCGCCGCCCAGCCAGCCGGCATTGTCGCTGAACCACTGCGCGGTTCCGGCGAGCGTGACCTTCTCGCTGAACTTGTGCGCAACGCTGCCCAGCACCGACCAGCGGGCCGGATTGCCGAAGTTGTGGACCGTGTACCAGCTCGCGCCGGTGAGGTCGCTGTTGTAGAAGCCCTGCAGCTTGGCGGTGGTGTTGCCGAAGTTACCGGTCAGTGCGGCGGTGACGCCCCACTCGCCGGTGACGCCGTCATAGCCGGCGATGGCGCCGACCGAGCCCCAGCCCTGCTGCACCATCAGGCCGCCCTCGAAATTGGAGGCCCAGGTATTGGTCCTGGGATTGTCGAGGATCGCGACGATCGCCGAGAAGCCGTTCGCGCCGGCGAAGGTGTACGAGATCTCGTTCGTGTTCTGGAAGGCGTAGCCGTTGGAGATGCCGTAGACGTCGACGCTGACGTCGAGAACCGTGTCCAGGCCGCCGTAGCCGAGGAAGCGGATGTAGGGCGTCTCGGCCTTGCCCAGGCGCAGCGTGCCCGAGGAGCCGATCAGCTCGATGTAACCTTCGTTGAGCACCGTGGAGGGGCCAAACGCGGTATCCCAGTCGAACCACACGTCGGCATAGGCGCGCAGCGTGCCCCATTCGGTCTCGCTGCGGACGTCGGGCCGCAGGGCGAAGCGGGCGAGCGTGGCATAGCCGCTCGGCAGGGCGTTGGAGGAGAGGGCGCCGCGGGCGTCGAAGCGGACATAGCCGCCGATCTTCATGCAGGTCTCGGTGCCCGGGATGTAGAAGAAGCCGGCGCCGTAGACGTCGCAGATGCGCACATATTCCATGGGCTCCGGATCAGCGTAGACGACCGCATCTGCGGCCTGCGCGCCGGTCGCCAGGACCGTCGCAGCGGCGGAGCCGATTATGAGGCTCTTGAGGTTCATAAGACTTCTCCAAAATCCTGATTTCGCTGACAGACCCGGTTGGGAGCCCGGACCAGATATGGCTGGACTATTCGCGCCGATCGTTTGCCGATTCAACAAAAAAGCTCGATTTCGGCCTTGCTCCCGTCATGCAAGCGCGGCTTGTGTTGCAGAAAAGCTGCTAGTGGCTGCATGCCGATTGGGCATTTGCCCATGACATGAAGCGTTGCACCAATCCGGTCATCGGAATGCATATTCGGCGGGCACGCCGATCCGGGAGGATCTGGCGCCGCGATGCGCCGGTTTGCGCCGCCTTCAGCGGAAGCCGGTGACGCGCACCACCTCGGCCGGCGAGGTGAGGCCCTGGCGCGCCTTGTCGGCGGCATCGTCCGACATGGTTGACATGCCGTCTTGGAGGGCGGCCGCCTCGATGCGGTTGTTGTCGGCGCCCTGCGCGGCGAGCTCCATCACGCGGTCGGTGAGGACGAGGATCTCGAACACGGCGATGCGGCCGCGATAGCCGGCGCCGTTGCAGCGCGCGCAGCCCACCGCCTCGTGCACGGTCTCGCCGGCGCGGAAGCCGACCGCGGCGAAGCGGGGCTCCGCCGCCAGATGCGCCTCGGTCATGGTGAACGGCCGCTTGCAGTGGTCGCACAGCCGCCGCACCAGGCGCTGCGCCACGACGCCGCGCACCGCGCCCACCAGCAGGTAGTTCTCCACCCCGAGATCGCGCAGGCGGGTGAAGGCGGCGGCGGACGTGTTGGCGTGCACCGTGGTGAGCACGAGGTGGCCGGTCAGCGCGGCCTGGATTGCGACATGCGCCGTCTCGCCATCGCGGATTTCACCCACCAGGATCACGTCCGGGTCCTGGCGAACGAAGGAGCGGATCGCGGCCGAGAAGGTGAGGCCGATCGCCGGCTGGATCTGCGCCTGAACGATGCCGGGGATCTGGTATTCGACCGGGTCCTCGATGGTGACGATCTTGCGGCCGGGATCGTTGAGCCGCGACAGTGCCGCGGCGAGCGTGGTGGTCTTGCCGCTGCCGGTCGGGCCCGCCACCGCGATCATGCCGTGGGTATGGTCGAGAAGGCGCAGCAGCGACTGCCGGTCGCGCTCGCCCAGGCCCACCGCCGTCAGGTCGAGCAGCGTGCCCTCGCGCTGCAATATGCGCATGACCAGCGTCTCGCCGTGGATCGAGGCCAGCGTCGCCACGCGCAGCTCCACGTCGCGCTCGCCCACCTGCATGCGCATGCCGCCGTCCTGCGGCTTGCGCCGCTCGGCGATGTCGAGCCCGGCCAAAACTTTGATGCGCGAGACGATCGCCTCGCCCATCTCGGCCGGCGGCGGCGGCATGACGCGCAGCACGCCGTCGATGCGGTAGCGCAGGATGAGCCGGCCGCGCATCGGCTCGATATGGATGTCGGTGGCGCGCAGGTCGAGCGCGCGGCGCATCATGTCGTCCACCGCCACCACGACCGGGGCGCCGCTGGCGAGGTCGCGCAGCCCGGCCACCGCATCGGCGGTGCTGCGGTCCGCCGCGGGACCCGCCTCGGCCTCGCCGGAGCTGGCCAGCCGCTGCAGGCAGGCCTCGATGTCGGGCGCCGGAATGGCGCAAAGCTCCGCCGGCCGGCCGAGCGCCGTCACCAGCGCCTCGATCGGCTCCATGTCGCCGGGATGCAGCGCGCCGATCAGCACCGCGCCGCCGGCGTCGGCGAGCGGCACCAGCCAGTTCTCGGTGAGGAAGCGCAGCGACAGGCCGCTGAGCGTCGGCTGGCAGTCCCGCACCGTCTCGCTGTCGAGCAGGCGCACGTCGCAAAGCTGCGCCAGCAGCGCGGCAAGCGCGTCGGGATCGGCCATCTGGGCCTCGACGAGGCGATGGATGTCGGCGGCGCGCAGCGGGCCGTCGCCCAGCAAGGCGAGCATGGTCGCCCGCTCGGCGATGCCGCCTTGCGCGAGCATGTCGACGGTCACGTCCGGCAGGACGCGTAGGTCGGGATGTGGATCGTGGCGGTTCACGGCTGCTGATTCCGCAGGGCGATTCTCATGCGCGACGCCGCGTTGACCTCATGGCGGACGCCGCGCGCCGCGATTGTTCACAACAAATCGCGGGCCGGAAACTGTGGCTATCCGGCAACCGGTTGCCCGCCCATTAACAAAGTATGAACAGAAAGCAGCGCCGGGCGGTTGTCAAGCTCAAGGGGCGTGGATACGGTTTCTGAGAGGTCGCGCGGTGGGCACGGCACGGGGTGAGGGTTCAGCGTTGGGTTTGCGTCGGCCAGGCGAAGCGGGGGCGGTCAGGCGGTTTTCGGTTCGCCTTGCGCTCATTGCCGCTGCCGCAACCCTGATGACCTCCTGCAATTCCACCTATCTCGAGGAGACCGCGCAGCGTCCCGATCCGCTCGACAAGGTGCGCAATGCCGACCTTTCGGCGCGCGACCCCAAGGGCGGCGGCTTCCTTTCCCGGCTTGGTTTCGGCGGCGGCGAAAAGCGCGCCGGCGGCGCGGTCTATTACGGCGCGGAAACGGCGCTGACGACGACCGAGCGCCGCTCGCTCGACCGCCTCCGCGGCGAGCAGTTCGAGGTCAATCTCGAAAACGCCGACATATCGGTCGCGGCCCGCTCCGTGCTCGGCGAGGTGCTGGGCATCAGCTACACGCTGGACGAGCGGGCGACGGGCAGGGTGTCGATCATCACCTCCAAGCCGACGCCGGCGGAGGAGATCCTGCGCATGTTCGAGGGCTCGCTGCGCGCCAACGGCGTGGTGATGGTGCGCGAGGGCGACCGGCTGCGGCTGATGCCCGCCACCGAGGCGCTGGGCGTGGCCGAGCTCGACCAGAGCGTGACGATCTCGCCCGGCTACGGCGTGACGGTGCTGCCGCTGCGCCACGTCTCGGCCAGCACCGTGCTGCCCCTGCTGGAGAATTTCGTGGCCCGTTCCGGCATGGTGCGCGAGGATCCCGGCCGCAATGCGCTGATCTTCCAGGGCACCGCGCAGGAGCGCGGCGCGGCGATCGAGGCGGCCAAGTCCTTCGACCAGGACTGGCTGAAGGACCAGTCGGTCGGCATCTTCCCGGTGCAGAATTCCAGCGCGACGGCGATGATGCCGGAGCTCAACCGGGTGCTGGATCTGGGGCAGGGCGGGCGCGGCAGCAACACGATCCGCATCCAGCCGATCGAACGCAGCAATTCGCTGCTGGTGGTGGCGAAGTCGCGCACCATGCTGCAGCGCGCCGCCACCTGGATCGACCGTCTCGACCGATCCGACGCGGCGGCCTCCAACCTGCGCGTCTACCAGGTGCAGCACGTCGATGCGCGCCGGCTGGCGAGCATGGTCAACGAGATATTCGCCGGCGAGACGGCGATGGCCCAGAATCCCGGCGATCAGTTCCCGCCCGATGCGGAACAGGGCGGCGGCGCTCAGCAGGTAAGCGCCACCAGCGGAATGAACGCCAGTCCCGGCAACCTGGCGCAGCGCATGGCCGACGAGTTTCCCCGTACCGACCAGATGCCGATCACCGGAGGCTCGCCGATCGCCGGCGGCGGCAGCGGCGGCGGCCAGCGTTCCGCCGAGGGCGTGCGCATCACCGCCAACCCGGACAACAACACGCTGCTCATCTATGCCCGGCCCGACCAGCAGCGCCGGATCGAGCAGGCCATCGCCGCGCTCGACAAGCCGTCGGCGCAGGTTGCCATCGAGGCGACCATTGCCGAGGTCTCGCTGACCAACGACCTGCGCTATGGCGTGCAGTTCTTCCTCAAGAACCGTTCGGGCTCGATCGGCAATTTCCGCAGTGCCACCAACGCCGCCATCGGCCGCGTGCTGCCGGGCTTCAACCTGCTCATCGGGCCGGAGACCGACCCACGCGTGGTGCTCGACGCGCTGCGCGGCATCACCGAGGTCAAGGTCCTGTCGTCGCCCTCCGTCGTGGTGATGGACAACAAGCCCGCCACCCTGCAGGTCGGCGACGAGGTGCCGATCGTGACGCGCACCGCGCAGTCGGTGACCAATCCCGACGCGCCGGTGGTCAACAATGTCGAGTTCCGCGACACCGGCGTGATCCTGCGCGTTCTGCCGCGCATCACCGCCAACGGCACCATCAACATGAAGATCGAGCAGGAGATCAGCGCCGTGCTGGGCGGCGCGCAGTCGCTCACCCCGACCATCTCGCAACGCAAGGTGGATTCGACCGTTTCCGTGTCCAGCGGCCAGACCGTGCTGCTGGGCGGCCTGATCAGCGAGAAGCAGGACAAGGGCCGCAGCGGCATCCCGGTGCTGGGCGAGATTCCCGTCATCGGCGGTGCGTTCCGCAACACCACCAACTACGCCACCCGCACGGAGCTGATCGTGATGATCCGCGCGCAGGTGATCCGCGACACCTACGATGCGCAGACCGTCGCCGAGCAGATGCGCTCGCAGCTGCGCATCATGAACACGCCCTCGCGACCGCTGCCGCTGCCGCGACCGGTCAATACGCTGATCGAATGATCTGGCGTGCGCCGCGCCTGAGGGCGGCAGCGCTGTTCGCGCTGGTGCTGGCGGCGTCGCTCGCGCCGGCGGCTTTCGGCTGGCCGGCATGGAAGATCGCCGCGGGGCTTGTGCTGTGTGCGCTCGCGGCGCTCATCGCCGTCGAGGACCTTGCCGCCATGACCATACCGGATTGGGGCGTCGCCGCGATGGCGCTGGTGGCGCTGGCCGTGCGGCTGGGCGAGGGGGCGTCGATGCCCGACGCGGCTTTGGCGCTGGGGCTCGGCGCGGCGACCGCGGCCGGGCTCTTCCTGATCACATGGGCTTATGGGTGGCTGCGCGGCACCGATGTGCTCGGCTTCGGCGACGTCAAGCTGGTCGGCGCCTCGGCGGTGCTCGTCGGGCCGTGGGGCGTGGCGATGCAGATGATGCTCGCCTCGCTGGCCGCGATCCTTTTCGTGGCGATGCGCGCCTGGCGCAAGGGAAGGCGGCTGCGCGCCGCGACGCGGCTGCCCTTCGGCACCTTCCTCGCGCCCGCCGCCGTCATCGTCTGGGCCTGGTTTCCGCAGCCATGACCGCCGCCACGATTCCTTCCGGCATGACGCGCCGCCGCCGGCGCGGCGTCATTCTCGTCTCGGTGCTGTGGATACTGATCTTCCTCGCCTTCCTCGCCGTGGTGCTGCGCCTCCACATGAGCGGCGTCGTGGCGAGCGTGCGCGCGACCGAGGACAAGGCGGCGATCCGCGTGCTGGCCGATGGCGGGCTCGCCATGGCGGCGGCGCTGGTGCGCGCCGGCCCGCAGGACGGGATAGGCGGCCTGCCCGACGCGCTGCAGGGCAATCTCGAGCTGGAGACCGGCACCGTCGGCGTGTCGGCGGTCAACGAGACGTGGCGGGTCGACCTGAACACCGGCGCCCGCCAGCTCATCGTCGGCGCCTTGCGCGCATCCGGCGCGTCCGACGCTCTGGCGCGCCGGGTCGCCGACGAGATCGTCCGCGAGCGCGGCGGGCAGACGCCGGCCGCGCCGCAGCAGGCAACCAAGCGCCGGCTGCTGCAATCGGTGGCGGAACTCGCCGCGATGGCGGAATTGCCGGAGGACGTCGCGGTGAGGGCGGAAAGATACTTCACCGTCTCGTCGGGTTATGAAGGCGCGCGCCTCAACGCGCTCGACGACCGGCTGCTGTCGGCGATCCCCGACCTGCCGCCGTCGGTCATCACCACCATCAGGGCCTACCGGCAGGGACGCGTCTCCTACCAGCAGATGCAGTCGGCGCTGGCCCAGGTGAACTATCATACGTCCGATCAGGCGATCTCGTGGCGGGTGACGCTGTCGGCGAGCCTGCCGTCGGGCTATGCGGAGAACTACGAGGCGGTGGTCATCATTTCGCCGGAAGACAATGCGCCCTATCGCGTGGTCGACTGGCGCCGGCTCCCGGATTCGGTAGATTAGTGCATGTCCCCCGAAAGTGGGAACCGGTTTCGGGACAAGGACATGCTTGAAAACAAGGGCCTGAAGCGCGAAGCGGTCTGAAGGAGCGCGCCGCGCTTCGGGTGCGCCCTCGGGGCCGACAGGGGTGAGATATGGGCGCAGCCGCCACAATGGCGCAACGCTTCGATGGCTGGATCGACGGGCCGGCGACGCTGCTCGCCGAAATGGCGCGCGCCGGCCGTCCGGGACGCACCGTGGCGATCGCCCTCGTGGGCGACGGCAGCAGCGTGTCCGTTCGCAGCGGGCAGGCCAAGGCAGCGCCGGTCACCTTGTCGCTGGAAGCGGATGCGGCAGACGGCAGGAGCCGCATCGCCGCGCTGGTCGAGGGCAAGTCGGTGAGCATCACCGTGCCGGCGGCCTGGACGATCGAGCGGCGGCTGGACCTGCCGCTGGAAGCCGCGAGCCATGTCGACGGCATCGTTGCCTCGCGCCTGTCGGCATTGTCGCCCATCCCGCCGGCCGAGGTGCTTTTCGGCCATCACGTCGCTGAGGTGGACCGCACCGCGCGCAAGCTTCGGCTGGCGGTGTCGATCCTGCCCCGCGCCCGCATCGCCGAATTGCTCGACCGGGTCGCGGCCGGCAAGGCGCGCGAGGTGGAGATCGTGGCGCCGGGCTCGGGCGGCAAGCCGGTGGTGTTGATGCCGCGGCGCATGGGAAGCGCCGGCCGCAACCACGCCGCCAAGGTGCTGCTGACGGGCATCGTCGCGCTTTCGGCTGTCGCGGCCCTATGCGCGCTCGCCGTGCGGCCGGTCCTCGGCTCGGGCCTTGCCGCGGAGCGCGCACGGCTCGAACTGCGCGCCGACGTGGCGCGCCGCAAGATCAGCGATGCGACCCTGCCCGCCAATGGCGCGACGCTGCCCGAACAGGCGGCGCTGGCGATGAAGAACGAGGCGGTGAGCGCGCTGGGCGCGCTGGACGATCTCGCCGCCGCCTTGCCGCTGCACGCCCATGCGAGCGAGATCCTGCTGAGCGAGGGCTTGCTGCGCGTCAGCGGCCGCACCACCGACCTGCCGGACGTGCTGACATCGCTGGAATCCTCCGGCCGCTTCGTGCAGACGCGGCAGGTCGGCGCGGCGACGCGCGAGGACGACGGCCCGCTCTCCGACTTCGTCGTCGAGACGCGCCCCCTGATCCGCACCGGAGGCGATCTGAAATGAACTTCCTGCGCCGCCTTTTCGACGCCCGGCTGGCCTCGCTGGCGGTGATCGTGCTGGGCTTCTGCGCTGCGATCTTCCTGGCGGTCGACGCCTATGGCTGGTGGCGGTCCGAGAAGACGGCGCTCGCCGATCTCGAACGCCGCACGGCTCTGCTGGAGCAGAGGGCGCTGGCGCTAGCCCAGCGCGACGGGAACGACGGCAAGGCCGCGACGGACGGACGCGTGCTCGTCTATGGCGATACGCCGGGGCTCGCCGTGGCGGAATTGCAGCGCATCCTGACGGTGAGCACCGGGAAGACCGGCGCCTTGCTGCGCTCGGTGGACACGCCGCAGGGCGAGACGATCGCCGATTCGCATGACGCGCAGGGCAACCTGCTGCAGCGCGTGCGGCTGAGCGCCGAGATCGAGGTGATGGAGCAGGCGCTGCCGGACCTCCTCTACGCCATCGAGACCGACATACCGGTGATGATCGTCGACGCGCTGACGCTGCGCGGCCGGCGCACGGCCTCCAGCGACGCGACGACGGGATGGGCTGCAGACGACCGGCCGCTGGTGCTGCGCGTCGATATTTCGGCATTCCGCAGCGGGGCCGCGCCATGAGCATGCGCCGCGCATCCCTTTTCGCCCTCGCATTGTCGCTCGCCGGTGCCGGCACGGTCATTGCGCAGGATGCCGCCGAGCGCGCCATCGCCTCGCGCCTGCCGCAGGACTATGTCGCGCTGCGCGAGCGGCCGCTCTTCAGCCCCGACCGCCGTCCGCCCGCGCCGCCGCCCGTCGAGGCGGCGCCGCCGGCCGCCGAGCCGCCTCCGCCGGAACCCGTTGCGGTCGCCGAGGCGCCTGACTGGGAACTGATCGGCGTGGTGCGCTCGCAGCGCGTGAACAGCGCCCTGTTCCGGGCGTCCGGCGAGCCTGCCTCGTTCAGCCTGCGCCAGGGCGAAAGCCGCGACGGCTGGACGCTCGCCGAGGTGAACCGCTTCGAGGTGTCGCTGGAGAACGGCGGCGGCCGCGCCAGGCTGCGCTTTCCCGAGCGCTCCGGTGGCGCGGGTGCGCTTCCCGCCGGAGGGATGCCCAGCATGCCGCCGCCGCGGGACGCTGTCCGCATGCCGTCAAGCGCCGCGCCTCCGCCTCCGCCGCCCCCGGCTACGCCGATGGGCGCCACGCCGCAGATCATCGATGATCGCGGCGCTGCGGTTTCGCTGCCGACGCTGGAGGCGCAGTGAGCGAAGGAATATGCTAGAACGACCTGGACATGCCGCGCTGGCGCGGCTGCAAATGACGATCGGAGGACGGCAATGAAACGCATCCTGTTGGCGGCCGCGCTGTCGGCCATGATCGCCCATCCGGCCTGGGCCGCGCAGTTCACCATCGAGGGCGACGCCCAGTCGCTGACGCTTGTCGCCGAGGGCGCGACGCGCGCCGAGGTGGTGGCGGCGCTGGCCGAACGCTTCGACATGGAGATCGTCGGCGGCAGCGTCGAAGACGGCGCGCTCGACGGCCGCTACAGCGGTTCGCTCGGCCAGGTGCTGAAATCGATCCTGCCGGCCAACGGCTATGCGCTCGCCTATCGTGACGGCAAGCCGTCGCGCGTGACCTTCACCGGCAAGGGCGGCACCGAGGTTGCGGCGGCACCCGCGGCGCAGGCGGCGCCGGCCGCCGAGAAAGCGCCGGAGAAGCCCAAGGAAGCGGCGCAGCCGGAGCGGCTGACGCTGGAAGGGCGGATGCAGCGCGATGCCTGGACGCAGGTCTCCCCGCCCGCGCCGCCGCAGGACAGCGACGCCTCGAAACCCGACCGCGAGCAGATGAAGACCATGACCGAAGCCGCGGTCGAGGAACTGAAGGAATTGTCGCGCGGCATCCGCCAGATCCAGATGCCCTAGCGGAGCGACCGGAAGCGCATCTTATGTGAGACGAACGATGCCGATAGGACACGACGCGCTTCAGCCTGAACGGCCTATTGCGGCCGGCTGAGCTCGTCGCGCCAGACGCGGATGCCGTCGATCTGCTGCAGGCGGCGCAAGCCGCGCTGGCTGGTCTCCACGACGATCATCCGCGACGCATCCATCTGGCGCACGATGTTGAAGGGCAGGCCCTCCATGGCGCGGCGGATGCGCCTGATCTCGCGGCGCGGATCGCCGCCGCCATATTGCACGATATAGCGCTGGGCGGACGGGGCGGGCTGCGGCGCCGGCGGCTTGCCGCCCTGCTGCACCACCACCGCGCTCTGGACGATGTCGAGCGCGCCGACGACGGGCATGTCGCGCTCGGAGATCGCGATGAGGATACGGCGCTTGCCGGGCTCCGTCCCGACGATCTCGTGGCGCACGCCGTCGAGGCGGCGCCGGATCTCGCGCAGCGCGCGATCGAAATTCGTGCCGGAGCGGATGGTGAGCGCATAGGTCAGAAGCGGGGCCTGCGGCTGGGGCGGCTGCGGCGGGAAAGGCGTCTCGCCGCCGGGAAGCGGCGTGAGGCCGTCCTGCACCACCTGGGCGACCATCGGTAGTTCGCGCAGGCGGCGCAGCGCGCGTGCGGTGACGTCGAGGGTGAGCACCGGCCGGTCCTGATAGGCTTCGATCAGCCGGTAATCCGTGCCGCTCAGGGCATTGAACAGGTCCTGGACCTCCCGGTCGCGGTCGCGGCCGCGCAGCGTGACGATCACGCGCGTGAACTGCTGGGCCGCCGCCGGCCCTGCCATGGCCATGACGATGGGCCCGGCGAAGATCGCCGTCGCCAGAAGGGCTGTGAGCGCGCGCCGGCGCGGGGCCACGGCGGTGTCGTCTTGGTTAGGCACGGTCATGTCGGACATGGATCCCTCTCCATCGTCTGGTCGCACGGACATAAATGCATGCCGGCGCTGAACGCCGGCTGAACGCGAACCCGTCTTCCTTAGAGCATTTCCCACTTTTCACAGAATTGCAGAAATTCTCTATCCCTTTGCTTCTACGCAATTCCGGACGCAAAACCGCTGCGCACTTTTGCTGGAATTTCCCTAGAACCGGCGCAGGAAGGCCTGCACCCGGCGTATCCCGCTGAGGCCGATGCGGGCCAGCCTGATGAGAAGCGGCGACCTTGTGGCCAGCACCCGGTATTCCAGCGCGATCTTGCGCTTGTAGGCCGGCTTGACGTTGCGGTTCGCCAGGACGATGTCGACATATTCCTTCAGGATGCCGAGCAGTTCGTCCGTATGGGGCTTCAGCCGCTCGTCGCGCTCCGGCACGGGGCAGACGATGGCGTTGTAGACATCCGAAACGAAGAGGCCGTGGAAGCGCGGGATCAGCAGGTCGCGCAGATAGAAGCGCGCCTTCGACGCGTCGTCGGGAAAATTGGCCACCAGCTTCTTGAAGTAGCGGATGCGGCTGCGGCTCATGCGGATGCTGTAGGAGGTGCTTTCGGTGTTCATGCACCAGACGGTCACCGCCTGCGGCACGAAATAGTTCGTGAAGCCGCGGCGGAAGATGCGCAGGAAGAGGTCGTCGTCCTCATAGCCCATGAATTGCGGGTCGAAGCCGTCGACGGCCTCGAACGCCTTGCGCGAGATGAGCGAGGCGGAGGGCAGCACGAACATGTCGTTGCGCAAGAGGTCGTAGGCATTGCTCTTCGGATGGACGGAATGTGCCGTCACCATCGAGGTGCGCAGCACGTCGCCATTGCCCTCGGCCTCGAACAGGTCGCCATAGACCCAGCCCAGATGCGGATCGTTGCGCGGCACGGCATTGAGCAGGGTCTCGATATGGGTGTCGAGATAGTAGTCGTCCTGGTCGAGGAAGGAGATGAAGGATGCGTAGGTCGCAGCCACGCCGGCATTGCGCGCCGAGCCCTGTCCGCCGTTTTCCTTGTCGATGATGCGGAACTTGTACTTGCGGGCCACCTTGCGCAGATAGGCGGCCTCCTCGGGCCGCGACCCGTCGTTGACCACCACGAACTCGTCCGGCTGCACCGTCTGGTCCAGCACGCTCTGCGCCGACCGGTCGATATATTTCGAGCCGTTGTAATAGGGGATGACGACGGCCACGGTCGGCCGCTCCGATTTGATCCTGTTCCTGTCCGCCATGCGGATTCGCCCCCAGAAAAGCGCCGGCTCGCACCCCGAGCCGCGGTTCGCCCAATATTCCTGCGCCGGCGACGGGCCCCGCGTGCCCGCCATCGCTGCTAGCGCGAGATTACGTCCTTCAGCCGCCGCAGCGGCGCGGTGATGCGCCAGCTGCTGGAGTTCAGAACCGCATCCTTGTGCGCCTGCGCTATGGCGAGCTCGTTGCGGAGGCCGGCGATCTCGTCGTCGCGGGAAGCGGCGTTGGCGCGCTCCACCTTCAATTGCCACTGCGCCTCGCGAAGCGCATCGAGCAGCGTCTCGACGTCGGTCTGGCCGGCATTGCGCGGCACATGCGTGGAGCCGTGGCCGGCGACGGTGATCTCGCGCAGCTCCCTGTGCGCCGCCTTGAGCAGGTCTAGCATCGGCATGCCGGGGCCGCTCCCGGCGCGCGACAGCGTGATGTAGAATTCGTGCAGGTGGAGATGGATCGCGTCGTTCTTGTGGAAACGGCTCTCCCTCAGGCCGATGAAGCCGGTCTCCGCCAGCACGTGCACGAAGTAGCGGAAATATTCCGGCGTGAACTGCCAGCGGTGGATGTCGATATAGTCAGGCTGCGTCTGCGCCTGTTCGAGCGCGGCCCTGGCCTCGCCGATGGAGTGGATGAAATCGATGCCGTCGAGGTTCGGCTCCAGCCAGACGATGTTGCCGTTCTTGCGGCTGACCAGGCTGACATGGTCGAAGACCATGCCCGGCGCATGGCGCTTCGGGTTCTCCAGATAGGTCTGGATGGCCGAGCCGACGGTGGAGACGGGGCGCAGCACGTCGAAGCAGAAGCGCTTGTCCGGCACGGCCAGCACCAGCACGCCGTCGGGCTTGAGCAGGCGTTCGCAATCGCTCAGGAAACGGACCACGTCGGTGACATGTTCGATGACGTGCGAGGCGAAGATATAGTCGTAGCGCTCCGTCTGGCCGATCAGGTCGACGAGGCTGCCGCCGTCGGAGACATAGTCCACCTCCTCGATGTTGCCTGCGTCGACATTGCCGTCGCTCTTGTATTTCTGCCGCAGCTCCTCGGCGTCGGCATGGTCGACGGTCTCGACATTGTAGCCGAGGCGCTTGGGCAGGAGCGGGCTGTAGCTCGGCCCCACTTCCAGTCCAAAACCGCTCGCGTCGAACATCGACAGCAAGAGTTCGCGGCGATCCATCTTATGTCCTGTCGCTTGGGTTGGGTCGAAAGCGACGGACTTCCCGCCGCTTCGGTCAGTAAGCAGGAGAAGCGCGCTTTCGCAAGCGCCGTGGCGCCGCTACGGCGGGCGTTTGCCGCTTAAATGAAAGAGGCGGCCCGGAGGCCGCCTCTCTGGAAGGTCTGTCGACCGCTCAGTCGAGGGCAGCGGCCTTCACCGCGGCCTGGTCGCCGGCCTGGGTGGTGACGGCGACGCTGGCCGAGCCGACGCTGGTGCCGCCCTGGTCGAAGTGGATGTAGACGCGGCGCGTGGCCGGGTCGAGCGGCAGCGCCGTGCCCTGGTAGTTCACGAAGGCACCGAAGGTGTAGACCTGGTTCGCCGTCGCCGTGAACGCGATCGGGCTTGCCGTCGGCGTTGCCAGGCAGGCGCCGGTCGACGGGTTGGTCTGGCACAGCAGCAGCCCGACCGGCAGCGGCGAGGCCGAGGAGCCGATCGCCACCGACGAGATGCGGGCGTTGACGGAGGCGGTGGTGCCGATGTTCAGCGCCGCCATGGCCGCCGCATTGCCGCCGCCCGAGGTGGCGGGAACGCGCAGGATGCCGTCATTGGTCGCGGTGACCGCCGTGGCCAGGATGTCCGCGCCCGCCGTCGTGGTGGCGACGAGGTTGAACGAGTTCAGTCCGAGCGACGTCGGCGCCGGGTCGGTATTGGCGCAGTCGAACACCATCAGCAGGTTGGCCGACATGGCCGCCGTCGGGCTGAAGGCGAGCAGGAAGTGGCGCGCCTGTCCCGGCGACAGCGAGAAGGATGCATTGGTGGTGCCGAGGTTGCTCGAGGGCAGCAGCCGCTCCGCATAGGCGAAATTGTAGGGCTGGCTGCCGGCCGGCTTGGCGATGGTGCAGTTGGTCGCCGTGGTGGTGCTGTCGGCGGGGCTGATCACCGTGGCGAAGGCCGTGATCGCCGAGCCGCCCACGACGCCGCGACGCGCGACCGGCGTGATCGCCGCGACGAGACGCGCGGAGGTCGGCGTGACGGAGCCGCCGCCGCCGGTGACGCCGAGCGAGATGCTGCCCGTGGTACCGTCATAATAGCTGGCAACGGCGATCTGGTACTGCGTGCCGGCGGTGGCCGCGAAGGTGACGGAGGACTGCGACGTGCCGCCGAAATCGTCGTTGAAGGCGACGCGGTTGAGCGCGGTCAGGGACGAGCCGGTATAAACCGACAGCACAGTGTCGAAGCTCGATCCGGCAGTCGAGATCGTGACGTTGCCGCTGCTGGCCGGCGTGAAGCGCCACCATGCGCTGTGATATCCGGCCGAGTTGGTCCAGTGGTTCGGCTCGCCGGTTTCGCGCGTGAAGCCGGCATTGTTGCCGATCACGTTGACCGTTCCGCCCGCCGTGGTGGCCGGCGTGATCGCAGTGCGGTTGGCGAAGTTGTCGTTGCTCACCGGGGGAGGCGTGCCGGTCAGCTGTGCCAGCGCGAGGTCGACGCGCACGCGCGGCTTGGTGGTGCCGACCGACGTGATGTTGAGGCCGGTGCTCTTCAGCGCGTTCTCGATCTGGGAGACGGTCGCGTTCGGCACGCGGCTGCGCAGCGCGGCCCAGACGCCGGCGACGTGCGGGGTCGCCATGGAGGTGCCGTTCAGCGACGCATAGCCGATATTGCCGTTGTTCGTGTAGGACGCGTTGATGCTGGAGCCGGGCGCCACGACGTCGATCAGCGAACCCCAGTTGGAGAAGTTGGAGCGCACATCCGACTTGGTGGACGACGCGACGGTGATGGCGGAGCTGATGCAGCCCGGCGAACCGACCGAGCTGTCGTAACCATCATTGCCGGCCGCGATGACGACGGCGACATTGTTCGCGCGCAGCGTGTTGATGATGGAGGTCTGCGACGCGCTTGAGTCGCACGCCGAGAAATACTGACCGCTGCCCAGGCTCATATTGACCGAGGCGATGTTGAGCGTGGAGCGAACCGAATTGACGTAATTCAGCGCGGCGATCTGGTCCGAGGTATAGGCCAGGACGCAGCCGGTGTAGCCGGACGGAATTGCACCGCATGCCGATTGCGCAAACTGCGAGAAAACGTTGATCGCGAGGATGCGGCCGTCACGCGCGACGCCGTTCGCCGGCTCGCCGGACTGCCGATTCGTGTTGAAGCCCGCGGCCGTGCCGGAAACGTGGGTGCCGTGGCCGCAACCATAGATCGGCGTCGAGTTGCAATCCTCGCCCGCACCGGTTGCCGTGGAGGAGGCCACGCCACCCGGGCAGCGGCTGACCGACTGCTGCGAGGTGTTGGTGGTGTTGAAGCAGGCCTCGTTGGTGACGCGCGTGCTGAGGAATTCGTGTCCGCGACGGGCGCCGGTGTCCAGCACCGCGACGCGATAGCCGGCGCCGGTCGCGCCCTGCGCGTAGGCATTGCCCATGCCGATCAGCGGCACCGACTGGTCGAGCAGCGGCGGCACCGCTTCGTCTTCGTAGATTTTCACCACAGACGGATCGGCGGCGATCTTCTCCAGCTCGTCCGCCGATACGTTCATCGCGAACTGCGGCGAATAGGGCATCAGCTTGAGGTTGACGTCGTCGGAGGCCTGGGCGGCCGAGATGGCGGACGCGCCGTTGCCGCCGAGCACGCCGGCGAGAATCTTCTCCTGCACCGCGCGCACGGCTGCGACATGCGCCTTGTCGCGATCGCCTTCGCTGGCGGTCGCCGGCATGTCCGGCAGCGCCGGCATGGTGAATTCCACGATCACCGGCTTCTTGGCGCCGGCGGTCGAGAAGGCCGAGGTCCAGGACGAGCCGGTGTCGACGATCTTGCTCTGCGCGGCCGCCGAGAGCGGCGAATCGGCGGCGAGGGCGGTGGATGCCGAATAGCCGGCAGCCGCCAGCGCGAGAATCGCAGCCGCGGCTGTACGAACGGCACGTTTGTGGCCGTACGCCAGAAGAGTTCGCATTGAGGGTCTCCCCGAGAAGGATGTTGTGTTGCCTCCAGACCGTGAGAAGAAGGCCCATCGCGATCCCGCGCCGGGTTGGATTCCTGCGCGAAGCACGGTCTGTTGGTCGTCGACTATTTCCAAGCCCTGACGCAAAGTCAATCAAACAAATGAGGCAAGGAAACTGCGTCAAAAGCGATAAAATACGCCGGCAAATGCTTGTTTTCGTCCATTTGCCCATCGAAGAATCAGGCTGATTCTTCCGCCGGGTTTGCCGCGCCGGCGAGCTTCGCGGCTTCGGCGATCCACCAGTGATAGAAGCCAAGCGCTTCCTTCAGCGGCCCATCCTGGACGATCGTGCCGGCCGACATGACGATGCCGCGCGTGCAGTAACGCTCCAGCACGCCGTCCGCGTGGCTCGCCAGAACCAGGATCCGCGCCTTGCGCATGACGTCGGCGAGGCGGCCCTGAACCTTGTCGTGGAAGGCGGCGTCGCCGGCGCCGATGACCTCGTCCACCAGCATCACGTCCTGGCTGACGGCCGTGTGCACGCCGAAGGCGAGGCGGGCGAGCATGCCGCTGGAATAGGTGCGCACCGGCAGGTCCATGAAGGTGCCGAGGCCGCAGAATTCGATGACGCCCGGAATGATTTCCTGGCTCTCGGCGCGGCTGAGCCCCAGCGCGGCGGCCATCAGGAGGGCGTTCTCGCGGCCGGTGAAGTCCGGGTCCATGCCGAGCTGCGTGTCGAGCATGGCGCCGATCGAGCCTTCCACGCGCACATGGCCGGTCGTCGGCCGGTAGATGCCGGCCATCAGGCGCAGCAGCGTCGACTTTCCGGCGCCGTTGTGCCCGATCAGCGCGACCCGCTCGCCGGCCTCGATCGACAGGTTGATCCCGTCGAGGGCGCGGACGGTGGGGATGCCGTCGTCCTGCTGCGAGACGCGGCCGCCCGTCAGCGCCCGGCCGAGCGCGTTCTTCAGCGACACCGTGCGCGCGGTGAACACCTGCATGTCGACGGTGGCGTCGACGATCTCGATGGATGCGCCGCTCATCGCCTCATACCCATTTTGACAGCCGGTCGAAGATGCGTTCGTAGAAGGCTGCGACTGCGACCCAGCCGAAAACCGCGATGGCGCCGACGATGAGCCAGGCATGCGCCGGCGGCCAGACGCCGAGCAGCGGCTCGCGCACGATGGTGACCATCGAATAGAAGGGATTGAAGTCGAGCACATAGGTGCGGTCGCCGATGGCACCGAGCGGCCAGATGATCGGCGTCAGGAAGAAGAAGACCTGCATCAGGTTGGTGACGATCTGCGGGATGTCGCGGAAGCGCGCCGAAACCAGCGCGGCGAAGAATCCGATCGACGAAACGGCCACGAAGGTGAGCGCGAGCCCGGCCAGCGAGGCGGCGATTCCCGCGATGTCCGTCTTTCCGAGCAGCAGGCAGAGCACGAAGCCCGGCACGATGTTGTGGGCGAAGAAGATGAGCTGGTGGAGCTGGTGCCGGAACATGTGGGTGGCCAGCGGCTGGGTGGTGTATTTCACCATCGCCGTGGCGTGGATCAGGCTGTTGGCGCCCTCCGCGACGATGCCGGAGATCATCGCCCACAGCGCCATGCCGACGGCGAGGTAGGGCACGTAGTCGTCATAGCCGCGATTCATGATCGTGGAGAAGACGAACGACATGCCCAGCACCGTGCCGGTCATGGAGATGGTGATCCAGAAGGGGCCGAGCATCGAGCGGCGATAGCGCGCCTGGATGTCGCGGAAGGCGAGCAGCCAGATCAGCCGGGGACTGGCCAGTGCGCGGCGCAAGTCGTCATAGCCGCGATTCGTGCGCGAATCGTATAGTGTCGCGCGCGACATGCCGTCATGGGTGGTTGGCGTCTGCATGGGAACGATGGCTTGTCCGGCGATCCTGTCCAAAGAAGGGCTGTCCGCTTGAGAACCGCCTCCCTCTTGCAACGCTGCCGGAAGTGGCGGAATGAGTATCGTGACCCTGGGCGACCCGCACAGGCTCTAGACCAGAATGCCCATCGCGGGCAACGGGATCACGCGACGCGACGATGTTCGAACGCCTGAAACGCAGCATTCACGCCGTCGCCGATCCGTTGCGGGCGCTGTTCATCGGCGATCGCCGCCGCGCGGTGATCTCGCTCGAGGCGGGCGATGTCGCCGCCGGCCCGAACCATGCCGTCTATGTCCACTACAATGCCGGCGGCGATGTGGCCGACTATGTGCTGCAGGCGCTGCTGGAGCTGCGCGAGAACGGCTATGCGGTGACCTTCGTCACCAATTCGCCCATCGGCGATCCGGTCCATCTCGCCGCCCTGCGCGCGCTGGTGCGCGAGATCGTGCTGCGCCGCAATGTCGGGCATGATTTCGCCGCCTATCGCGACGGCATCAGGCGGCTGGCCGGCCTGCCCGAGCCGGAGCGGCTCATGCTGCTCAACGACAGCGTCTACGGCCCGCTCTTTCCGCTCGCCGAGACGCTCGCGAAGGCGGAGGAGAGCGGCGCCGACATTTTCGGCATCACCGACAGCCGCGAGATCGAATACCACCTGCAGTCCTATTTCCTGCTGATGTTTCCGCGGGCCATCGCAGCGCCGCGGCTGCGGCGCTTCTGGCGCAGGCTGCGGGTCGTCTCGCACAAGCCCTGGGTGGTGCGCAACGGCGAGATCAGGCTGTCGCAGCTCGCGCAGCGCGACGGCCTGCGGCTGGCGGCGCTGTGCGGCTACGACGCCGTCGCCGCCGACGTGGCGCGCCAGATCGACAAGCTGGAACTGCTCCAGCTGCCGCAGGTGGAAGCAGAGTTCCTCGCCTTCCTGCGCGCCCGCATCGCCGCCGGCATACCGCTCAATCCCAGCCATTTCTTCTGGGCCTGGCTGATCCGCGATTTCCGCTGCCCCTTCCTGAAGCGCGAGCTCATCCAGAAGAACCCGCAATCGATCCCCGGCGCCGGGGCGTGGGATGCCTTGTTGCGCCAGGAAACCGGCTACGATACCACTCTCATCGCACGCCACCTGCAATCGATCTGAGCTCGCACCGGGCATGACAGCGTTCTCCTACAAGGCCCTCACGGCCGAGGGACGGCTCGAACTGGGGCAGCTCGACGCTGCGACGGCCGACGAGGTCGTGCGCCTGCTCGACCAGCGCGGCCTCATTCCCGTCAGCGTCGAGCAGGGGCGGGCTGAGCGCCAGCGCGGCGGCGGCTCCTTCTTCACGCCCAGCATTTCCGCCGCCCAGGTCACGCGCCTGCTGGCCGACCTGTCGATCATGCTCAATGCCGGCATCCGCATCGACGAGGCGCTGGGCATCATGGAGCGCGAGTTCGACAATGGCCGGCTCCAGCCGGTGGTGGTGCGCCTGCGCGCCGAACTCGCCGGCGGCCGCGCCTTCTCCCAGGCGCTGGAGGACTGGCCGGCGCTCTTCCCGCCGTTCCAGGTGGCGATGGTGAAGGTGGCCGAGACTTCCGGCAAGCTGCCGATGCTCCTGTCGCGCATCGCCGAGGAGCGCCAGCGTTTCGAGCGGCTTTCCGCGCGCATGAGCGAGGCGCTGCGCTACCCGGCCGTGCTGCTGCTCGGCACCTGCGCGGTGCTGATCTTCTTCCTTGTCGGAGTCATGCCGCAATTCGAGCCGATCCTCGCCAATACGGGCAAGAAGGACCAGCTGCTGGAAACGATGTTCGGCCTGTCGAATTTCATCCGCTCGGAGGGCGAGCTGCTGATGGGGCTGGGGGCGGCCCTGCTGCTCGGCGGCCTGCTGGCGTTTCGCCGTCCGGCGGTGCGCGACGCGATCATGTCCGCCGTCACCCGGCTTCCCGGCATTTCCGACATTGCGCGCAGCTACCGCACCGCGCGCTTCTCGCGGCTGCTCGGCATCATGGTGGAGACCGGCATCACCGCGCCCACCGCGATCCGCCTCATCAGCGACACGATCGACCACGGCGCCAGGGCGCGTGCCCGCGCCGAGCAGGCGTCGGACGCGGTGCGGCAGGGGCAGCGCTTCTCAGCGGCGCTGGAAATACTCGAAATGCCGCCGCTGGCGGTGCGCATGCTGCGCATCGGCGAGCAGAGCGGCGAGCTCGCCGGCCTTGCCTACAAGGTGGCGGAGTTCTACGAATTGCGGCTCGAACGGTCGCTCTCGCGGCTGGTCGGCTTCATCGGGCCGGCCGCGGTGGCGCTGATCAGCGTGCTGATCGGCGGGATGATCGTGTCGATCATGTCGACGCTGATGTCGTTCAACGATATGGTGCGATAGTTTTTCGGGGCTTTGCGTCAGATGCACATTCCGGTTTTCATGTCCAAGCGCACGCGCCGGCGCCGGCGGGCGGGGTTCACACTGGTCGAGATGCTGGTGGTGCTGGCCATCATCGGCCTCATCTCGGCGCTGGTGGGTCCGCGCGTGCTGAGCCAGCTGACCGATTCGCGCGAACGGGCGGCGAAGCTGCAGATCGAGGCCTTTTCCAGCGCGCTCGACATCTTCTTCATCGACGTGGGGCGCTATCCGGTCGAGAACGAGGGGCTCGCCGCGCTGATGCAGAAGCCGTCCACCATACAGGCCTGGAACGGACCCTATCTGCGCGGCGACCGCGTGCCGCTCGATCCGTGGGGGCGGGAATATCGCTATGCCAGCGACGGGCGGACATTCCAGATCTCGACGCTCGGACCGAACGGGACGGGCGCGAGTGCGCAACTCGGCAACAGGTAGCAGCCGGCGCGGCCGGCGTGGCGTGGTGCTGCTGGATGTCGTGCTGGCGCTGGCGGTGCTGTCGCTCGCCGCGCTCGTGCTCATGCCGCGGCCGCGCGCCGGGCTGACCGACGTCGAGCTGCGCGCCGAGGCGACGCGGGTCGCCGCGCAGTTCCGCGAGGGGCGCGCCGCCGCCATCCGCAACCGCACGCCCGCCGACATCTTCGTCGACCCGCGCAGCGGCCAGGTCGCCGCGGCCGGCGCGCAGCGGCCGCCGCTGCGCCTGCGCGAGGGCGTCGCGCTCGACTGGATGACGTCGAGCCTCTGCCCCACCGTATTGGGCCTGCGCGCACTGCGCTTCCTGCCCGACGGCCGCTCCTGCGGCGGCGTGCTGACGCTTTCGGCCAATGGCCGGTCGGTCCAGCTGCGCGTCGACTGGCTGACGGGCCGCGTGGAGATGTCGCGCACATGAGCGCCCGCCGGGCAAGGCGCGCGCGGCGCGGCTTCACGCTGATCGAGGTGATGGCGGCCTTCATCATCGCGCTGCTCATGCTGGCGCCCATCGCCACCACGATCGGCGGCGTCGCAGGCGCGACGCGCGGCCTCGACCGCTCCACCCAGCGGCGCGCCGACCTGCAGCAGGCGATGGCCGCGGCGACATCCGTCTCGCCGCTGCGCCCGGGCCGCGTCACCGTCGGCGACTACGAGGTGGAGATCGTGCGCCACCGCTTCGACCGCGAGCGCGATCTGCGCAATGCGGGCTGGGCCCTCTACACGGTCAAGGTGGCGTCGGCGCGCGGCGCGGTTCTGGAGACCGTGCGCATGGGGCGCCTGTGACGCCTCGTGCCCGCCGCAGGGGCTTCACCCTTCTGGAGGCGCTGTTGGCGCTGGTGCTGGCGACGCTGCTCTTCGGCGCCATCGCGCTCTATACCGGCACGTGGCTGCGCAGCTGGGGCGGCATCGTCGCGCGCGGCACGCGCGAGGACACCGTCGCCATCGTGCTCGACCGCATCGTGGAGGATCTCGAGGCGGCGCAACCCATCCATGCCGACGGGCCGATGGCGGGCGCCGTCGCCTTCGACGGCCAGGACGACACGGTGGTCTTCGTGCGCCCGGCGCTGGGCTACGGGCCGCGCGCCGGCCTCGACCAGGTCACCTATCTCAACGGCAGCGCGGGCAGGGAGGCTGCCGTCATCCGCGCCCGGCGCGCCTATCCGCCGCAGGCCGGCGGCGGTGAGGACCTTCCCCTGATCCGTGGCGATGCCCGGCTCGCGCTGGCCTATGCCGGCACGGACGGCGCGTTCACGCCGCGCTGGGAGTTCCCCGACAGGCTGCCCGCGATGGTGAAGGTGACCCTGTCCGGCTCGCAGCCGCGCCCATGGATGCAGACGGCCTTCGCGCATCTGCGCGTGGAGCTTCCGG